>WNGQ01000410.1_pt1 | contig 44616 bp, 35 predicted proteins | sample 5407661 | NCBI WGS metagenome assembly WNGQ01 (sample SAMN13153382, study PRJNA577476) | soil metagenome | isolation source: 60 cm soil or saprolite under Garry oak tree replicate 2 | place: USA:California | collected 2016-06-15 | reverse complement strand
GATGGTGATGCCGGGTGACAACGTGCAGATGGAGATTGAGCTGATTGCGCCGATTGCCATGGAGAAGGGGCTGCGTTTCGCGATTCGTGAAGGCGGCCGGACGGTGGGCGCAGGCACGGTTTCGGACGTGGTCGAATAGATGGATTGTCGATTTCCGATTGCCGATTGCCGATTGGAAAAGACAAGCGGAGTGGCCGCAACGATGAATTGGAAATTGGCGATCGGAAATCGGAAATCGGAAATAGTTTATGCCGAGGGATAACATCATATTGCAGTGCGCTGATTGTAAGAGTCGCAACTACGTCACGACCAAGAATAAAAAGACGACCACTGATCGTCTCGAGTTCAGCAAGTTCTGCCGCCGTTGCCGGAAACACACGAGCCATAAGGAAACCAAATAACATTTTCGATTGCCGGTTGCCGATTTGTGATTTGGTTTTATGGCGGGGGATCGGCGATTGAAAGTTGGCAATCGGCAGTTGGAAATCGACACAGGGGTATAGTGTCAACGGCTAGCACGTCGGTCTCCAAAACCGAAAGTCCGGGTTCGAATCCTGGTACCCCTGCCAACAAACGGCGTTGTTGATAAATGAGCGACGAGGAAAGCAATATTACTGGAGCCGTGCCGGAGCCGGCACCGTCAGTGCGCCGCGAACGCATCTCTACCGGCGCGCATACGGGCGGGTTTATCGATCGCACCGGACAGTTTGTGCACGATACGCGGGCTGAGATGCGCCGCGTTTCCTGGCCATCTTTCAGCATGGTCAAGAATACGACGATCATCACGTTAATTGCGGTGATCTTTTTTGCGGCCTACTTATTCGGCGTCGATCGGGTTTGGGCTTTTCTAATCCATCAGCTGTTCACCCTGATGGGCGGCGCGTAATTGAAAAGAGTTATCTAATGAAGCAGTGGTACATACTTCATACTTACTCGGGTCATGAGAAAAAGGTTTGCGAAAGCCTGAAAGCTCGTGTGGCCGGCACTTCTTTAGAGGAAGCGATCAGCGAAGTGCTGGTGCCGACTGAGACTGTGGTCGAGATGCGTGGCAATAAGCGGGTTGAATCATCGCGCATGTTCTATCCCGGCTATGTCCTGGTACAGATCGAATGCGATGACCGCGGACATATTCCGGACAACGTTTTTCACGCGATTCGCTCGACGCCGAAAGTGACCGGTTTTGTTGGCGGTCAGTCGCCAACGCCGCTGACCGCTCAGGAAGTCGATCAGATATTGAATCAGCAGGAGTTGGCGGCGGAAAAACCGAAGCCGAAGTTTTCGTATTCAGCGGGCGAGACGGTGCGCATCAAATCCGGCCCGTTCCAGAGCTTCACCGGCAAGGTCGAAGAAGTAAATGAGGATAAATCGACCTTGAAAGTTACGGTCACAATCTTTGGACGCTCGACTCCGGTTGAGCTGAATTTTCTCGATGTCGAGAAAGTGACGTTTACAGAAGAAGAGTGAAGACATTTCCGATTGCCGATTTTCAATTGCCGATTGAAAAGCGGCCCTCGAATTTGATCGGCTTTGCCGGCCACGAAATGGAAATAGTCTGCAAATGAGCAATCGGCGATTAAGAGTCGGAAATATTTAGTCATGGCAAAAAAGATTTCAAGTTACATCAAGCTTCAAGTTCCCGCCGGAAAGGCGAATCCGGCGCCGCCAATTGGCCCGGCGCTCGGCCAGCATGGCGTGAATATCATGGAATTCTGCAAGGCGTTTAATGCCAAGACCGCGCAGATGGATCCGGACATGAAAATCCCGGTAGTCATCACGGTTTACGCCGATCGTTCATTTACATTCGAAACGAAAACGCCACCCGCCGCTGATCTCCTGAAAAAGGCGGCCGGGATCGAAAAAGGTTCCGGAAATCCCAAGAAAGAGAAGATTGGAAAGATTTCACGGGCCAAGGTGGAAGAAATCGCGAAGACCAAGATGCCGGATCTGAACACAACTAACCTCGAGAGTGCGATCCGAACCATCGAAGGCACAGCCCGGCAGATGGGACTGACGGTGGAGTAATTTTAGATTTAGATTTGCGATTGTCGATTTAAAAAGCGATCGCTGTTTGAGAGGGAGAGATTGTCGGGCGATTCTGATTTCAAATCCAAAATCAGAAATCGCAAATTGAAAATCTCGCCGGCACCTCGGAGCTTAAGAAATGAAGAAACACGGAAAGAAATATCGCGCGGCGACAGAAAAGATCGATGCTGCTCGCAAGTACAGTCTGGACGAAGCCGCAAAGACCCTTAAGGAAATTGCCTTTGCCAAGTTCGATGAGACGGTTGAATTAACAATGTGGCTCGGAGTTGATCCGCGCAAGGCCGATCAGCTGGTGCGTGGCACGCTCGTTTTGCCGCACGGTCTCGGCAAATCGAAAAAAGTTCTGGTCATTGCCCAGGGTGAAAAGATCAAGGAAGCTGAAGAGGCCGGCGCGGACTTCGTTGGCGGCGAAGACATGGTCAACAAGATCAAGGGCGGCTGGCTGAATTTCGACGCGGTCGTATCGACGCCGGACATGATGCGGTTGGTGGGAGGCCTGGGAAAAATTCTCGGTCCTCGTGGCTTGATGCCCAATCCAAAGACGGGAACTGTTACCTTCGACGTCAAGACCGCCGTAAAGGAAACTAAAGCGGGCAAGGTCGAGTATCGCGTCGATAAGACCGGAGTGATTCACACCGCAGTGGGCAAGGTTTCTTTCGACGCCGAAAAAATTGCCGACAACGCCCGGGCCCTGATTGAAGCGGTGGTAAAGGCCAAGCCCTCGACGGCCAAGGGCAAGTATATGAAGAAGGTCAATTTAGCGTCGACGATGAGTCCCGGCTTGCTGCTGGATGAGGGCGCGTTTGCCAAATAGTGAGGAGATGAAATGAAGAACCGGGAGCAAAAACAAAAAGACCTCGAGTCCCTCACTGAGCAATTCAAAAACGCGAACGCGGCCATGCTGGTGAGTTTTCAGAAAATGACGGTCGCCAAGGATCAGGAGCTGCGACGACAACTCCGCGAAGCCGGCGTCAGCTATTCGGTGGTTAAGAACACGCTCGCGCGCAAAGCCGCCGCGGGCACGCCTTTGGAGCCGATGGCTGAACAATTCAAAGGAGTCACCGCGGTGGCGTTGAGCACAACGGATCCGGTCGGCCTGTCAAAGGCCATCGCGAAATTCACCAAAGCCAACCCCGATATTTTCAGTTTCAAGGTTGGCCTGGTCGAAGGAAAAGTTGTTGCTTTGCCGGACGTGGAGGCAATTGCCAGCCTGCCTTCGCGCGACGAATTGATTTCTAAAGTGCTGTTCCTGATCAATTGCCAGGCGCAGCGTTTGGTTACCGTGCTGCAGGCGGTGCCGCGTAACCTCGCGGTCGTGGTCGATCAGGTCCGCGCTCAGAAAGAGGCGGCCGGTGCCTAAGAGTTTGAATCGAATTAATGTCGCTTTGCGATTGTCAGTGAAGCGGCCGGGACGGTTGCGATGATCGGAGATGCACCGAACGCGCGATCGGGTCATTAAGCAAGTCAGTTTTCTTGCGTAGCGATTACAGGGAGAAGCGAAACAGTCATGGCAGATAAACTTCAGGGAATTGTCGATCAAATCAAGGATCTCACGTTGCTCGAAGCCTCGCAGCTCGTGAAGCTCATGGAAGAAACTTTTGGCGTGTCGGCAGCGGCGGCGGCGGTAGCTATGCCGGCCGGCGGCGGGGCTGCGGCCGGCGGCGGAGAAGCAGCGGCGGCGGCAGAGGAAAAGACTGAATTTGACGTCATTCTTCAGGCTGCGGGCGGTAACAAGATCAACGTTATCAAGGTTGTTCGCGAAGTGACCGCACTTGGTTTGAAAGAGGCGAAAGATTTGGTTGAGGCGGCGCCGAAAGCCGTCAAAGAGGGTGTCTCGAAAGAAGAAGCTGAGACAATCCGTCAGAAACTCGCGGATGCGGGCGCAACCGTCGAGGTTAAGTAACGTTTCCTGGCCTCAGGAGTGGCGATCGCGTTAGATGTGGCACGCGCTCCATGCGCGTGACTTTACGGGGCGAGACGCCCGTGCATCTTGTAATGTCAGGCGGACGATCCCCGCTCCTGATGGCTTGACACTTCTACACTTGGGCAGTTAACTTAGGGGAGTATTGAGGCGCTGGCGTTACTCCCGGGAAAATTGTTTTTGAATTGGAATCGCTTTTCAGTCAAAAAGCGGTCAGGGCATTGTGCGCCCTGACCGCGCATTCGTGTATTTGGTGCTTTTTCAGTTCATTAATATCCACCAAATGCCCTTGCAGACGGAAACGGCCTCAATAATCGGGAATTGAAAACGGAATAAAAAGAAGGAAGCATATGTCGATTAATTTGCTCGAGACTGTTAACACTGGCCTTGGCCGCCGTACCAGCCAGGCTCCGCCACGTCAGGATTTTTCAAAAATCAAGACGGCCGTTCCGATTCCGAACTTAATCGAAATCCAACGTGAATCGTACAACCGCTTTCTGCAGATGGATCTGCTGCCGGAAGAGCGCGAGAACACTGGTCTGCAGTCAGTGTTTCAGTCGGTCTTTCCAATTTCCGATTTCCGCGAAACGGCGACGCTGGATTTCGTTGAATATCACATCGGCAACTGGCAATGTAAGTGCGGCAATCTTGAGGGCCTGCAATACCTCCGCGCCGCTTGCAAGAACTGCGGCGCCAAAATCAAGGTCGATCCGCTGCGGCCGGGTGAAACGCTCTGTCACGTCTGCGGTACTTTCAACTCCGTGCGGCCGGAGCTCTGTCAGAATTGCGGCGAACCGGTCGGCTTAAAGCACAAGCATGATCAGCAGGAGTGTCAGGAGCGCGGCATGAGTTACAGCGTGCCGCTGAAGGTGAAGATCCGCCTGACGGTTTATGACAAGGACCCCGACACAAATGTGAAGTCGATTCGCGACATCAAGGAGGAGGAAGTTTTCTTTGGCGAAATCCCGCTGATGACTGACAACGGAACTTTCATCATCAACGGTACTGAACGCGTAATCGTTTCCCAGCTGCACCGGTCACCGGGCGTCTTCTTCAAACGCGGCCAGGTGTTCATGGCAAAAATCATTCCTTACCGCGGCTCGTGGGTCGAGTTTGAATACGATCAGAAAAACCTGCTCTACGTGCGGGTCGGCAAGCGAAAATTCCTGGCCTCGATCTTCCTGCGAGCGCTGGGCGTTTGGCTGACTTCAGGGTTCCACAGCAAATCATTCGAAAGCGATGGCATGCTTGAAGACGCGGTGAAGAATGCTTCGTATACCGACGAAGATCTGCTGCGAGCTTTCTACGTCGTTGACGAGGTCCGGGTCGAAGACAGCCAGTTGATGATGCAGATCCCGGAAGCGGGCGCCACGAACCTTGTTGGCATGAAAGTCGATTTCGAGATCAAGGGACGCGGCCCCGATCCCATTGTCCGCAAGGGAAAGGAAGTTACCAAAAATTCTCTTGAGGGATTGCGCAAAGCGAATATTGGCGAAGTGGAAATTGAAGCGTCGCAATTCGAAGGTGTCTATGCCGCCGCTGACGTCGTTAATACTGAGACTGGTGAAGTCATCGTCGAAGCCAACAACGAAATCACGGCCGCCAAGTTGCAGGACATTGCCGGCAGTGGCGTCGAGCGGTTTTCGGTTTTCTTTCCCGACCGCGACGACGTCGGCATCGTCATTTCTCAGACCCTCAAGAAAGACGCGATCAATAAGCCGGTCGACGCCTTGCTGGAAATCTATCGCAAGATGCGACCCGGAGATCCGCCAACCGTCCAGACTGCATTTCGTTTGCTCGAGGGAATGTTCTTCGATGCCCGCAAATTTGATTTCTCGCGAGTCGGCCGGCTGAAATTCAATATCAAGATGGGCAAACCGGAAATGGAGCGGATCGAAGATCCGCTGCTGGCGGCGCGGGATTTCTTCGAAGTCGTCTTGTACGTTTTGAAGATGCGCAAGAACCCGGTCGATGAAGAGAAGAAGCCGATCTATCAGGCCGACGACATCGATCACCTTGGCAACCGGCGCGTGCGTGCCGTGGGCGAGCTTTTGGAAAATCAGTTTCGCATCGGACTCGAGCGCATGGAGCGGGCGATCAAAGAGAAGATGTCGATCCACCAGGAAATGCAAACGACCATGCCGCGGGATTTGATCAACGCGAAACCCGTTACGGCCGCTGTCCGCGAATTCTTCGGTTCGTCACAGTTGTCGCAGTTCATGGATCAGACGAACCCGCTCTCAGAGATTACCCACAAGCGTCGTTTGTCCGCCCTGGGACCGGGCGGGTTGAGCCGCGAGCGTGCGGGATTCGAAGTGCGCGACGTCCATCCGACTCACTACGGACGAATTTGTCCAATCGAGACGCCTGAAGGTCCGAACATCGGATTGATTTCATCGCTTTCGTGTTATGCCCGCATCAATGAATTCGGTTTTATCGAGGCCCCGTATCGCAAGGTCGTCGACGGCCGCGTGGTTGAATTCGTGCGGGTCATCAATGGCGGCGACACGAAATTCAAACCCGGCGATCACGTGGCGCAGGAGGATGTCGAAAAAGCGAACAAACGCGTCGGCGCCAACGGCGAGCAAGCGACTTCCGAACCGTATCCGTTTTATCTGACTGCCTGGGAAGAGGACAAGCACGTCGTGGGTCAGGCAAACATCGAATTGGATGAAACGGGTTACATCATTAACGAGCGTAACCAGGCGCGGAAAGCCGGCGAGTTTATTCTGGCGTTGCGCAAAGACATTGAATATGTCGACGTGTCGCCCAAACAACTTGTGTCCGTCGCCGCGTCGCTGATTCCATTCCTGGAGAATGACGACGCGAACCGCGCGTTGATGGGTTCGAACATGCAACGCCAATCGGTGCCGCTTCTGCGCGCCGAAGCGCCTTATATCGGCACCGGAATGGAAGACGTGACCGCCCGTGATTCCGGCGCGGTGGTGATTGCCCGGCGCGACGGCGTGGTTGATTACGTCGATTCCGAGCGCGTCATCGTCAAAGCCGACCACAATGTTGACGGGACAATTTCGCGCGAAGTGACGGCGGACATCTACACGCTGATCAAATTCAAGCGTTCAAACCAGAACACGTGCATCAACCAACGGCCGATCGTTCACGTGGGCGAGCGAGTCGCAAAAGGCCAGGTCATTGCCGATGGTCCGTGCACGGATCGCGGCGAGCTGGCGCTGGGTCGAAACGTTCTGGTCGCGTTCATGCCCTGGCGCGGTTACAACTTTGAAGACGCGATTCTGGTTTCCGAACGCCTGGTCAAAGAGGATTACTACACCTCGATTCACATCGAGGAATTGGAGATCGAGGCGCGCGACACCAAACTCGGCCCTGAAGAAATCACGCGCGACATTCCCAACGTCGGCGAGAACATGCTGCGGGATCTCGACGAGAGCGGCATCATTCGCATCGGCGCGCAGGTCAAACCCGGCTCGATCCTGGTCGGCAAAGTGACGCCCAAGGGCGAAACCCAGTTGACCGCGGAAGAGAAACTGCTGCGCGCGATCTTCGGTGAAAAAGCGGCGGACGTGAAAGACGCTTCGCTGGTTTCGCCTCCGGGCATCGACGGGACCGTGGTCGATGTCCAGGTGTTCACGCGCAAGGGCCAGGAAAAAGATCAGCGCTCGCTCTCGATTGAGCAGGGCGAAGAAGAACGCTTGCGCCGCGACCTCGAAGACGAAATTCGTATCCTGCGTGAGCAGCGCGACGAGCGCATTTACGAACTGTTCGAAGGACGGAAGCTCTCGCAGGATTTAACTGCAAACCGCGAAGTTGTGATTCCGAAAAACACGACCATCACCCGCGAGATGTTGACGGGTATCGAGCCGAAAGCCCTGCGCAAGGCCGAACTTGCCTCCGCGCGGGTTGATGCCGGCGCCGAAGTGAAGGAATACGAAGATCGTACTGAGCGACAAATCAAAATTCTTTCGGACATTTATGAAGAGAAAATTGCCAAGCTGCGTCAGGGCGATGAACTGAGTCCCGGGGTCATCAAGATGGTGAAAGTCTTCATCGCGATGAAGCGCAAGCTTTCGGTCGGCGACAAGATGGCCGGCCGGCATGGCAACAAAGGCGTGATCGCGCGAATCCTTCCGGAAGAAGATATGCCTTATCTGCCGGATGGGACTCCGGTGGAGATTGTTTTGAATCCGCTGGGCGTGCCTTCGCGCATGAATGTGGGCCAGATTCTCGAAACCCACCTGGGCTGGGCGGCTCGCGTTCTTGGTCTTTATTTCGCCACGCCGGTTTTCGACGGCGCGACGGAAAATGAAATCAAGAAGAAACTTGCCGAAGCGGGCGACCGCGCTCGAGAAATCGGTGTGCCGCAGATTGTAAACGAATCAGGCAAGGCCGTTTTGTACGACGGTCTCAGTGGCGAACCCTTCGAACAGAAGGTAACTGTCGGTTACATCTACATGCTTAAGCTGTCGCACCTGGTTGATGACAAGATTCACGCGCGTTCGATCGGGCCCTATTCATTGATTACGCAGCAGCCGCTCGGCGGTAAAGCCCAGTTCGGTGGACAGCGTTTCGGAGAAATGGAAGTGTGGGCGCTCGAAGCTTATGGCGCGGCGCACATCCTTCAGGAATTGTTGACGGCAAAATCAGACGACGTGGCCGGACGCTCAAAGATCTATGAAGCCATCGTCAAGGGCGAAGCTGATTTCGATCCCGGCTTGCCGGAAAGCTTCAACGTGCTCGTCCGCGAGTTGCAGTCGCTCTGCCTCGACGTCGAGTTGGTGCAGAAAGACGGCGGCGAAGAGCCGGTTGCTGAGCCGCTGATTACGTCCGGAATTTAGTGAGCAGTGAGCGGTGAGCAGTGAGCAGTTGCTCTCCGGTCAGCTCGCTTGTTAAGTCAGATGATAAGCAGTTTGCTGCTTACTGCTCACAGCTTACTGCTGACTGGAGATAAGACGTGTTTCGATTCAATCAAGAAAAAACGCAACTAGCACCTGACTTCGAGGCAATTCGCATCTCGCTGGCTTCACCGGACAAGATCCGTCAGTGGTCTCACGGCGAAGTAACCAAGCCTGAGACGATTAATTACCGCACCTTCAAGCCGGAGCGGGACGGGTTGTTTTGCGCGCGCATCTTTGGCCCGGTCGCGGACTGGGAGTGCCTCTGCGGCAAGTACAAGCGCATGAAACACCGCGGGGTGATTTGTGACAAGTGCGGCGTTGAAGTTACCCAGGCCAAAGTGCGTCGCGAGCGGCTCGGCCACATCGATCTGGCCAGCCCTTGTTCGCACGTTTGGTTCTTCAAAGGTTTGCCTTCGCGTATCGGACACCTGCTCGACATTCCGCTGCGCGATCTCGAGAAAGTTCTTTACTTCGAATCCTACATCGTGATCGATCCGGGCGATGTAAAAGAGTTAAAGGAACGCGAACTGTTGACCGACGAACGTTATCGCGAATTGATGCGCGACTATCCCGCGCAGTTCGTTGCCAAAATGGGCGCCGAAGCGATTAAGGAGTTACTCGCGTCGGTCAACGTCGAAGAGTTATCGGTCGAGCTGCGCCGCCGCATGCGGGAAGAGACTTCTCAGCAGAAGAAGCTGAAGTTCTCAAAGCGTTTGAAGGTGACCACCTCGTTCCTCAAATCCGGTAATCATCCGGATTGGATGATCCTGGATGTGATTCCCGTCATTCCGCCTGAGCTGCGCCCACTGGTGCCGCTAGACGGCGGACGGTTCGCCACTTCCGATCTGAACGACCTTTATCGCCGCGTCATCAATCGCAACAACCGCTTGAAGAAGCTGATGGAGCTGCGCGCTCCGGAAGTCATTGTCCGCAACGAAAAGCGGATGCTGCAGGAAGCCGTGGATGCGCTGTTCGATAACGGACGGCGGGGTCGCGTTTTGCGGGGCGTCAACAATCGTCCGCTGAAATCGCTGAGCGGAACCCTGAAAGGCAAGCAGGGACGTTTTCGCCAGAACCTGCTGGGCAAGCGCGTCGACTACTCCGGCCGTTCCGTGATCGTCGTCGGTCCCGAACTGAAACTGCACCAATGCGGTTTGCCGAAAAAGATGGCGCTCGAACTCTTCAAGCCATTCATCTACAACCAACTCGAGAAGCAGGCCCACGCCGCCACGATCAAGCAGGCGCGTGAAATGGTCGAACGGCAGGAACCGGTTGTTTGGGACATTCTCGAAGAAGTTATTCGCGAACACCCGGTGCTACTCAACCGCGCGCCGACACTGCACCGCCTGGGCATTCAGGCGTTCGAGCCGGTGCTGGTCGAAGGTAAAGCGATCAAAATCCACCCGCTCGTCTGCACCGCGTTCAACGCCGACTTTGACGGCGACCAGATGGCCGTGCACATTCCGCTCTCGCCGGAAGCTCAGATCGAGGCGGCGGTGCTGATGCTTTCTTCCAACAATATTCTTAGTCCGGCCAGCGGCCAGCCGATTGCCGTGCCGTCGCAGGACATCGTGCTCGGTATTTATTACCTGACGCGAGACAAGGAGGGCGCGAAAGGCGAGGGCCGCGTGTTCGCTTCGCTCGAAGAAGTGTTGCTTGCGCTGGATGCGAAAGAAGTAACCACCCAGACTCCGATCAAATTGCGCATCACCGGTGACTTGATCGATTTGACACAGGAGCACGATCCGCAGGACATCCTGCGCGCCACCGTGCAGGAAGACATTCGCCGGGTCGTCAACACCACGGTCGGGCGCGTGATCTTCAACGATTCAATTCCGAAAGGCTTGCCGTTCATCAACGGCACGCTGCGCAAGAAGGGCCTGCAATCGCTCGTTAACTATTCGCATATTCGTCTGGGTCATGAAATGACCGTAAAGATGCTTGACGATCTCAAGAACCTTGGCTTCCTGTACGCGACCAAGGCCGGTATTTCGATCGGGATCGACGATCTGGTCACGCCTGACTCCAAGCGCGACATCGTCGAAAAGGCGGACAAGGACGTCATTACCGTCGAGCAGCAATACCAGCACGGCGTGATCACAAACGGCGAGCGCTATAACAAAGTCATCGCCATTTGGTCTGAAGCGACCGACAAAGTCGCCAAGGAAATGTTCCGCGCCATGGACGATCGCGAACAGTCGACCAAGGAACTCAATCCGATTCTAATCATGTCCGATTCCGGCGCGCGCGGTTCGGCGCAGCAGATTCGCCAGCTCGCCGGCATGCGCGGCTTGATGGCCAAGCCTTCGGGCGAAATCATCGAGACGCCGATTCGTTCGAACTTCCGCGAAGGCCTGAACGTGTTGCAGTACTTCATCTCGACGCACGGCGCGCGCAAAGGTTTGGCGGACACGGCCCTTAAGACGGCCGACTCTGGATATCTGACTCGCCGTCTAGTCGACGTGGCGCAGGACGTGATCATCAGCGAGCCTGATTGCGGTACACTGAAAGGAATTTCAGCGTCGGCGATCGTCGAAGGCGGCGAGGAGATAGAAAGCCTGCGCGATCGTATCGTCGGCCGTACGGCGCTCGAAGATGTGATCGATCCCGTCGAGGGAACGAGCATCGTCGAAGCCAATCAGGAAATCGACGAAGACCTGGCGGCTGAGATTCAACGCTCAGGCGTGCAGCGCGTGCGCATCCGCTCGGTCCTGACCTGCGAATCGCGCCGCGGTTGCTGCATCAAGTGCTATGGCCGCAACCTCGCCACCGGACGGCCGGTCGATATCGGAGAAGCGGTCGGCGTTATTGCCGCGCAATCGATTGGCGAACCCGGCACGCAGCTGACGATGCGCACGTTTCACATCGGCGGCACCGCGCGCCTGGAAGAGTCTTCGAAGCACGAAGCGCGCGTCGAAGGCACGATCAAATACATCGATCTGCAAACTGTCAAGAGCCGCAAGGGCGAACGCGTAGCCATGAATCGCAACGGCGCCCTTACAATCATTGACGAACGCGGCCGCGAGGTCGCCCGCTACCAAATCGTTTACGGCGCGCACATCCTGATCGAAGACGGCGAAAAGGTGGCCCAGGATCAATTGCTGGCGACGTGGGATCCTTTCACGTTCGCCATTCTGACTGAGGTCGCCGGTCACGTTAAGTTCCAGGACTTGAAAGAAGGCGTGACATTCGACGAAGAGACGGACCAGGTGACGGGTCTTTCGCACATGGTGGTCAAGGACTCGCCTGATGAAAAGAAACAGCCCCGTTTGGAGATTCGCAACGCCAGCAACAAGGTGCTGAAGACTTACCAGATGCCGGTGCGCGCGAATTTGCTGGTCAACGACGGTGAAGACGTCGAGCCCGGCGACGTGATTGCCAAGATTCCACGTGAGACCACCAAGACAAAAGACATCACCGGCGGTCTGCCGCGCGTCGTCGAGTTATTCGAGGCTCGGCGGCCCGGTGAGGCGGCGGTGATGTCGGAAATCGACGGCACGGTCAAACTCGGACCGATTTCAAAGGGCAAACGCAAACTGATCATCACTGGCGACGATGGTGAAGAGCGCGAGTACGACATTCCGCGCGGTACGCATATCAACGTGCAGGAAGGCGACCGCGTTCGTGCCGGCGAGGCCCTGCAGGACGGGCCGCTGAACCCGCACGATATTCTGCGCGTGCTGGGAATGAACCGCTTGCAGGAATACCTGGTGAATGAAATTCAGGAGGTCTACCGCCTGCAGGGTGTCAACATCAACGACAAGCACATCGAGGTGATCGTCCGGCAGATGTTGCGCTGGGTGAAGATTAAGGAGGTCGGCGATACCGAATTCCTGCTCGAAGAGCAAGTCGATCGCTTCCGCTTCACGGACGAAAATGAGCGCGTTCGCGGCGAGAAAGGCGAAGTCGCACAGGCTGAGCCCCTGCTGCTCGGCATCACTAAGGCTTCGCTCTCGACCGATTCGTTCATCTCGGCGGCATCGTTCCAGGAAACCACCCGCGTGCTGACCGAAGCCGCCATCTCAGGTCGCGTGGATTACCTGCGCGGTCTGAAAGAGAACGTGATCATGGGCCGCCTGATCCCGGCGGGCACGGGTATGGAGTACTATCGAAACGTCGAAGTTGAACGCGATGAAACCATCGGTGAAGCACAACGAGAAGAACTCGATGAATTTCCCGAGATCGTTGGCGGCGTTGACGTGCTGATGCCGGAACCGCATGCGGTGATGGTGACGGCCGTCGGTGATGGTGACGGTGAAGGCGAGCTCGAAGCTGAAAGTCCCGCCGAGGAACCCGAAGAGTAAGTTGTTTAGAGTTGGGTTATCACCCGGCTCACAATTCCTGACCGGCGTGGCCCTGGAGCTGCGCCGGTTTTTTCTTGCCCGAGAGCAGCGAAACGCTGACGTGCCAAGGTTCAAAGCGAGATGCAGAAACCCGACCGTTAGGGAGGGTGCCCAAGCAGCGAATTCGAAACCTCGCGCTGGCAAAGAAGATTCCAATTTCCAGAAAGAAATAGCTTGCTGCCTCATGCTCTTCGCTCTTTGCTCTTTGCTCTTTGCTACGACTTAAGGCAATATTCGCAAGCGTCATCACTAACCTCGCGTAAGCGTTTGCGGAGTTGCACTTGTCCCCTAAAGCAAAAAAGAAAACCAGCACTTCAGTTCAGCCGAAGTTTGACGCAATGTCTGCTGACATCGAAAAGCGTCTTTGGCAAGTCGCTGATGAGCTGCGCGCCAATTCAAAACTGCGGTCGTCGGAGTATTCAACACCGGTGCTCGGATTGATATTTCTGCGCTACGCGAGCGAGAAGTTTGCAGAAGCCGAGAAGGAACTTGAGAATAAGCGAACCGGCAGAAGAGAGATTGGCCCGACTGATTATCACGCGCGAAACGTGATCTATTTGCCGGAAGCGAGCCAGTTTGAAAATCTGCTCAAGCTTCCCGAAGGTTCGGACATCGGCAAGGCGATCAACCTCGCCATGACGCTGATCGAGAATAACAATCCGAAGCTCGAAGGCGTGCTACCAAAGAGTTACCAATCACTCGAAAACGATTTACTCGCCACGTTGCTGAAAACCTTTTCCACAATTCCGATGATGGAAGGTGATGTCTTCGGCAAGATTTATGAATATTTCCTCGGTGAATTTGCAAAGGCGGAAGGTTCAAAGGGTGGCGAATTCTTCACGCCCACGAGCCTAGTCAAACTCATCGTCGAAATCATCGAGCCGTTTCATGGCCGCATCTTCGATCCGGCTTGCGGTTCAGGCGGTATGTTCGTGCAAAGCGCGCGCTTCGTCGAGAACCATCACAAGAATCCGAACGCCGAGATCATGGTCTATGGTCAGGAGAAGACTGAAGAGACAGTTCGCCTCTGCAAAATGAACCTCGCCGTGCATGGATTGGAAGGCGACATTCGCCAGGGCAATTCCTACTACGAAGACATTCACGATTCAGTCGGCAAGTTTGATTTCGTGATGGCTAATCCTCCATTCAACGTCGATCGCATTGACAAAGAGCGCCTCAAAGACGAGCGCGCGCGATTTCCTTTCGGCATGCCGCGCGCCGACAACGGGAATTACATCTGGATTCAAGCGTTCTTCAGTGCTTTGAATGCCAAAGGTCGGGCTGGCTTCGTCATGGCTAACTCAGCCAGCGATGCGGGCGGCTCCGAGTTGGAGATTCGCAAGAAGCTAATTGAATCCGGCGCGGTAGACGTGATGATCGCCATAGGCTCGAACTTTTTCTATACGGTAACACTGCCTTGTACTCTTTGGTTCTTCGATAAAGCGAAGACCAACGCCCCGCGTAAAGACAGTGTATTATTCCTCGATGCGCGCACGCTTTACCGACAAGTTGATCGTGCGCATCGCGACTTCTTAGTGGAGCAAATCGAATTTGTTGCAAACCTGACGCGGCTCTATCGAGGTGAGAAGCCAGAATTCACCAACGGCAGTGAACCAATGTTGAACGAAAACTTTCCGGCGCTTAAGTACCGGGACTTTCCCGGGCTATGTAAGGTCGCTTCGATCAAGGACATTGAAGCGCAAGGCTGGAGTCTAAATCCCGGTCGATACGTGGGCGTTGCCGCAGGCGAAGCCTTAAGCGACGATGACTTCAAAGTACAGCTCGAAGTGCTGAACGAGGAACTCGAAACCCTCAACGCTCAGGCGCGCGACCTCGAAGAAACCATCGCTGGCAACGTGGCGCAGGTTCTGGAGGCGTCGCAATGAGGCAGGCGTGGGAACACGTTCGACTGTCGGAACTCTGCGATTTTCAGAACGGCTTCACATTTAAGAATACCGATTACGTGGATGAAGACGATGGAACGTTTCAGGTCTTTCGCATGGGCAACATCCTCAGGGGCGGTGGTTTGAACCCTCAGGCAAACAAGGCCTTGATTTCCCGTGAACAGGGCGAGAAGCTACGCCGCTTTCTTCTGAATGAAGGTGACATCCTCATGTGCATGACTGACATGAAGGCAAGCATGGCCTTGCTCGGTCACACCGCGTGGATGCCAGTGAGTGGGCGCTACCTACTGAACCAACGGGTTGGGCGAATTACAGTAAGACAGCCTGACCGGTTGGACTCTCGTTTCCTGTACTACTACTCGAATAGCCCTGAATACATCGCCTGGCTTCGCGCGCACGCGAACAGTGGCGTCCAAGTTAATCTTTCAACTGAGGTCATCCGGAATTCGCCCGTTGTCTGTCCCCCACTTCCGGTGCAGCTGCGGATAGCTGGCATCCTCTCGGCCTATGACGATCTGATTGAAAACCACACGCGACGGATCAAGATTCTGGAAGAGATGGCGCATACACTCTTCCGCGAATGGTTTATTCAATTCCGCTTTCCCGGCCACGAACAGTTCTCGCGCGTCGCCTCACCCTTCGGCGACATTCCCCAAGGTTGGGAGGTGAAGCAGTTGCATGAGGTTTGCGACTCAGTTCAAGACGGCGATTGGATTGAGACGAAAGACCAAGGCGGAAACCGCTACCGCCTTCTCCAGATCTCAAATGTAGGCGTGGGCGAGTTCATTGAGACGGGAAACTTTCGGTTCGTTACCCAAACGACATTTGAGCGCCTGCGCTGCACCGAGATAAAGCCCAACGACATCTTGGTCGCCCGGATGCCAACACCAATTGGTCGTGCTTGGCTGGTCACGCCGATGCCGTGGCGGATGGTCACTGCAGTGGATGTTGCCATTATCCGAACGCAGCCCAACATGGTGCATCCTTTGTTTTTGGCGCAAACGTGGAACGAACCTTTTAACCTCCGGCGAATCGCCGCTCAAGCATCGGGAACTACCCGCTTGAGAATCACTAGGCGTGAGTTGGCTGGTTTGAGGTTCATAGTTCCGCCGATCGAACTGCAGTTGCGTTTCGCCAACTTCATTGAGCCGCAAGTGAAGATGGTTCAGGCGCTACAACAGAAAGTCCAAAACCTGCGCGGTACGCGCGACTTGTTACTCCCGAAGCTTATAAGCGGGCGAATCGATTTTTGGGTCTGAGCTCATTGGAATGGAATGACCGAAAAGTACGAAATTCAGAGAACATCCCTTCAATCGGCGGCTGTTTCGGATAGGGTCTTGTCAGAGACGCAAACGACGCGACTGATCCTTCGGCCTGAAATCGTTGGGAATCCTAACAACCCTGACGCTAGAGTGAAGGTCTCGTTAATACATCAGCGCAAGTCGCCGAAAGACACTTGGGAGGATGCCCCTAATGAGCCGCTGACCAAACTGAAAGCCGGAGAGCAAGTCAATTTCATTTTGCATAGCGAAGCAACACTCGAGTTGTTTCATCAACTAGATAATCTCTTCACGATTGCAACAGAGGGCAAAATTGGGTTTGGCAAAACGAAGTTGGTTGTGGGACGCGAGGAAGAGATTATTCAAGCTGATGTGAGTCGGGCTAAAGTGATCAAGCTCCTTCTGGATAAGGGCTATTCCGATGATATTTGGGCCGAACTTACGCTGATTAATCCTGATCTCGCGACGCGGCTTTCGTACGCGCGCATACAGAATGAGAGACAATTAGCGCTACAGGTGTTTAAGAACAATCTGAATGAAGGGCGTGATGAGTCCTGGTGGCAAGACTTCTTCGAGCGTAACAAATGGATCTTTGGATATGGCCTTAACTACAAGATCCTCAAGAGCGTTCAGAGCCAACCACATTACGGCGGAACGAATGTAATGGGGAAAGGTGCGCAGAAGGGCGACTTTTTGCAGCATACCGAGGCCGAAGTCAGATTCACGGTGTTGGTTGAAATCAAAAAACCGAATTCCGAACTCTTAGGGAAAGAGGAATATAGAAATGGAGCTTGGGAGCTAGGTCACGAGCTGACTGGCGGCGTCTCACAACTTCAAGCGAATTGTAGTAAGTGGGAGAAGGAGGGCGCTCAGACCGAAGAAAACAAAGAAGCGCTTTTGAAGGAACAAATATTTACCGTACAACCAAAAGGCATACTCGTGATCGGACAGACGAGTCAATTGGATACTATTTTCAAAAGGAACTCGTTCGAGTTGTTCAGAAGAAATACTGTGAACCCGGAAATTATTACCTTTGACGAGTTGTACGAAAGAGCCAAGTTCATAGTTGATTCCACTAAGAAGGATGAGGCGCCAGTCGGGAGTGACCGAACAGTGGAAGCAGTCTCACTGACGGATGACGACATACCCTTTTAGGCTTTCGCCTACCTGTAAAATATTGTGGACAAACCGTTCAGCATAGTGAACAAATTCTAGAATAGACTTGATTGAGCTCCGGAAGGGTCAAGTCAACGAAATGTCGCGCAGCTATTCCGAAGACTCTCTCGTTGAGCAACCAGCAATTGAGTTATTCAAAGAACTCGGTTGGGAAGCGGCGAATTGCTATCACGAGACGTTCGGCGCGCATGGGAGTCTTGGTCGCGAGACGGCTGCAGAAGTTGTACTCGCTTCTCGTTTGAGACTTGCGCTTGCCAAGCTCAATCCTAGCCTTCCACCGCAAGCAGTCGAATCAGCAATCGAACAGTTAACGCGCGACCGCAGCGCGATGAGTTCAGTTCAGGCAAATCGAGAGATCTACATGCTGCTTAAGAACGGCGCGAAGACGCGCCTTAGCAGCACCCTCTCCCAACCCTCTCCCAAAGGGAGAGGGCAAGAAGAATCTGCGCGGGTAAAGATAATTGATTGGGAGAATCCAGGGAATAACGATTTCTTTCTGGCTTCCCAGTTTTGGATCACGGGCGAGATGTATCGCCGTCGCGCCGATCTCATCGGCTTTGTTAATGGCTTGCCGCTGGTCTTCATTGAGCTGAAGAAACTCAGACTTGAAGACGCGTTTGATAACAATCTGCGCGACTACAAAAATACGATCCCGAAACTCTTCTGGTACAACTCATTCATCATTCTCTCAAACGGCAGCAAAGCGCGCATCGGTAGTGTGACCGGTGAATGGGAACACTTTGCTGAGTGGAAGAGGATCAACGACGAAGGCGAAGAAGGCATCGTAAGTCTCGACACGATGATTCGCGGCACGTGCGAGCCGGCGAAGCTTCTGGATTTAGTTGAGAATTTTAGTCTGTTCAGCGAGAGCAATCAGCGCCTCATAAAGTTGATAGCGAAGAACCACCAATATCTTGGCGTCGGCAGCGCACTTAAGGCGGTCGACAGGATTCGCGACAATCGTGGCAAGCTCGGAGTTTTCTGGCACACGCAGGGAAGCGGCAAGAGTTACTCGATGGTTTTCTTTTCGCAGAAGATTCTGCGCAAGGTGCCAGGGAACTGGACCTTTGTCGTGATCACCGATCGCGAAGACCTCGACGATCAGATTTACAAGAACTTTGCGGGCGTCGGTGCGGTTACGGAGCCTGAGAAGCACGTTCGCGCGCAAAGCGGAAAACATCTCAAGCAACTTCTCCAGGAAGATCATCGTTACGTCTTCACTCTGATTCAAAAGTTCCGAACGGATAAAGGCGAACGTTACCCGTCGATTTCGAATCGCGACGACATCATTGTCATCACTGACGAAGCGCATCGCAGCCAATACGATCAATTAGCCTTGAACATGCGCAACGCGCTCCCGAATGCGGCGTTCATCGCATTTACGGGCACGCCTTTGATTGCTGGCGAAGAACGCACGAAAGAAGTCTTTGGCGACTACATCAGTATTTATAACTTCCAACAGTCCGTCGACGATCACGCCACAGTTCCTCTCTATTACGAAAATCGAATTCCAGAGCTTCAGCTTGTCAATGAAAAACTCAATGAAGACATGGCGCGAGTTATTGAAGATGCCGAACTCGATGAAGAGCAGGAAGCAAAACTGGAGCGAGAGTTTTCACATGAATACCACCTGATCACTCGCAATGACCGATTGGAAAAAATCGCGGAAGACCTGGTGAAGCATTTCATGGGACGCGGCTTTCAAGGCAAGGCGATGGTCGTTTCGATTGACAAGGCCACTGCCGTGCGTATGTACGACAAAGTGCAGAAGTATTGGCCGAGATATTTGAAAAAGCTGCAGGCGAAGCTGGCCTCCTGTGTGGCGGAGGAACGCGAAGAACTTGAACAGGCGATCAAGTTTGTCTCCGAGACTGATATGGCTGTCGTCGTCTCTCAGTCGCAGAACGAAGTTGAAGACCTGAAGAAAAAAGGCGCGGACATCACGCCCCATCGAAAGCGGCTGGTGACGGAAGATCTTGAAACGAAATTCAAAGACGCGAATGATCCTCTTCGCATTGTGTTTGTTTGCGCGATGTGGATGACAGGCTTTGATGTGCCGAGTTGTTCGACGATTTACCTCGACAAACCGATGCGCAATCACACTCTGATGCAAACAATCGCGCGCGCAAATCGTGTGTTCGGTGACAAGGTGAACGGCTTGATTGTCGATTACGTCGGCGTCTTTCGCAGCCTGCAGAAGGCGCTCGCCATTTACGGCGCCAGCTCAGGCGGTGGCGTGAGGCCGGGCCAGACGCCTGCAACTGCCAAGAAAGAATTAGTAGCTCGTTTGCGTGAAGGAATTCGTGAGGCTATGGATTTCTGTGCGGAAGCCGGAATTGTCTTGGTGAAGATTCCAAAAGCATCGGGCTTCCGACGAGTGAAGTTGATTGATGAAGCCGTAGACCTGATCGTACGAACGGATGATTCAAAGAATCGGTTTAGATTGCTTGAACGAAATGTCGACCGGCTCTACAAGGCAATACTGCCAGACAAGCGGGCAAATGAATTTTATACGATGAGAGCGCTGTTGCATGTGATTGCCGACAAGATTCAAGCACTGATTGAGCCGCCGGATATCTCTGGCGTGATGTCAAACGTAGAGGCGTTGTTGGATGAATCGATCGCGTCCGAAGGTTACATCATCCATGATACAAACCGCCTACTGGACTTGAGCAAGATTGATATCGAGAAACTAAGGAAGCATTTCGCTAAGAGCCGCAAACATACAGAGGTTGAGAGACTAAAGAATGCACTGGCGGCTAAGCTGGCGCAGATGGTGGCGCTGAATCAAAACCGAATGAATTATCTTGAGCACTTTCAGGAAATGATCGAAGAGTACAACTCGGGTGCAGTGAACGTTGAAGTTATGTTCGATCGCATCGTTGCCTTCATGAAAGAACTCGACGATGAGGAAAAGCGGACCATTGCTGAGAACTTGAGCGAGGAAGAGTTGGCCATCTTCGACTTGCTCACGAAGCCGGAGATATCGCTAACGAAGAAAGAGCGCAATGAAGTGAAGAAAGTGGCTCGCAACCTTCTTGGAACGCTCAAGCGTGAGAAGTTGGTTTTGGAATGGCGGTCAAAGCAGCAATCAAAAGCAGATGTGCGGCTTTCAATCGAAGAAACACTCGATCAGCTTCCGGGCGCATATTCAAAGCCCCTCTACATGGCGAAATGCGACGCAATTTACCAGCACGTTTTTGATTCTTATTTCGGAGCAGGAAGAAGCGTTTATGATAAGGCAGCTTAGTCCTGCAAAGAACTCTCGGAGGCTCGTTAGGAAAGTCTCATGTCATCTCAGCGGAGCCTCCGCTGCCGGAAACCGCGTCTACCGTTTTGAAGTAGAGCCGCACTCTGTACAGTACGACGTGTGTGCGCTACACTCCCCATCAGTAAACCCTAAGAACCAGCAGGAACCAGAAGGCAGGAGAAACATCATGCCAGACCAGGAGATCACCTGTGCCGAATGCGGAACGTCCTTTCCTTTTACCGAGCGTGAACAAGAGTATTATCGCGAGCGCGGATTGAGCAGTCCTAAGCGCTGCAAACCCTGTCGTGACGCTCGCCGTGCCAACTTTGGCAATTCCCGGGGCGGCGGCGGCGAACGAGAGCGATTTGAAATCGTTTGTGATCAGTGTGGAAAGGCTGACAGCGTACCTTTCAAGCCACAGCCGGGGCGGCCGGTGTTGTGTTCGTTTTGTTTTACGGCGAGCCGGGCGCAGAATCGCGCGATGTAGGTTCGATGGTCGTCTGGCCCTATGTAGCACAGACTTCAATCTGTATGTTCTTCAATGCGATTTGGGAGCAGACTTAAGTCTGTGTTACTTGTTCACCTCAGGCCGAGGCGGTGATGATTACCGCGCGCACGCCAAGCAACTCAGAAAAATCCTTGGTGTAGACGGCGTCGACCTTCCTCAACTCGCGAACGCACTCAATCAATTCTTCGGTGGATACGAAACCATCGCCCACCGCTTCAATCGCCCAGGTTTGCATATGCGAAGCGGTGCGCAAGACATCTTCGATTTGATTTAGATATTGGTCCCTGGTTACGACCTGGGCGCCGAGTTTGCCGGCGCGGTCTTTTGCCATGTCGCTCCAGAAACCTCGACCCTGGCGCACCCATTCTTCGCGCCACGCCAGCATTCTCGCGCTGCGCGTGTCGCCGGCGTTGGCGCGCGGCAGGCGCAAAAAAAGCAGGTCGTCCTGGCGCTCAGCCAGAAAGTCCTTGATCTCCCGGTTCGAACTTCGATTTCGGTGTTGGTTGTTTACCGGCGATGGCAGTGTGAGCCACAGGCGGCGCAGCACGTCCGGAAGGATCAGCGGCTGGCGCAGCTCGCGGGTGTCCTGATTAAACGAGAAGACGTAATCGCCAGTCATCATGCCCAGCGAAAGGGCGAGCGCGCGCTTATGCGGAGAATCAAACAGCTCGGCATTAGCCCGCAGGTTATCAAACCACCAGGCATCAGTTTCGTTGAACCATTGAGAAAGCGACGGATTGCTGAACGAGCGGCGCGGAACGTACGTGTCATCCAGAAGTTTTTCGACGTCAAGCTCATTAAGCATTTCCGAGTTGTTTTCGATGAAGGCGATTGATTTTACCCAGGCCCATTGCGCCGGATCGTTTGCGTTGACCCGCACGCCCCAGCGTTTCAAAGCCAGACCCAGGTTTGGTTCTCCAGAAAGCGCAAGCGCCGCGGAGCTAAACTTAAAACGGCGCAATACGCTCAATTCGAAACCAAGCCATCCGTGAGAGTTCAGGTTTATGATGTTTCGTTCCTGCATATGAGCGTGATCGATCACAATTTGTTGACCATCAGTTGAAGTTGCGATGCCATGTCATCGGTGACCAGGGGCTTTGCTCCGGCGGCCGCATAAGACTTTAGTTCCGCGATTGACTCGAGCGAAAGAAATGCGCGCACAACGTGCGGATCAAATTCCAGCCCGGTCCAGTCAAGCAGGTAAGCGCGAGCCTGGTGCTCAGAGTAAGCTTCGCGAAACGGACGCGCGTCGGTCAGCGCGGCATAGCTGTCGGCAACCCGCAAAATTCTGGCGCCCAAAGGAATCTGTTCGAAACGCAAACCATCAGGATAACCCGTGCCGTTCCACCACTCGTGATGCCAGCGGATCAGCAGCTGGGTGCCGCGGTTGGCGCCCGCGCGGGCCGCTTCACGCTCGCCGATTAGGGGATGCCGAGTGAGATCGAGGCGCTCGTCCGTGGACAATGGTCCCATTCGTTGGATGTAATCGCGGCCCATCGTCATCTCGCCAAGATCGTGCGCCAGCGCGGCCATTCGCAACGAAAAGCGATCATGACGGCCGAGATGAAGAATGCGGGCAATGGCTTCCGCAATGACGGCGACTCGATTTGCGTGCGGGTTGTTATAGCCTTCAAATTCATCGCTGCTCGAGGCAAGACTCAGAAATATCTCTTCGAGAGATCGCTGATCGTTTTTAGATCGTATACTTGTTGGCATCGTTCTTACCGCGGCAGGTTCATTCGGATCGGATGAATTGTTTCGATTTATGATTGTCTTTGCAGTTCCGCCAGCAACGCGCGCGCGTGTTTGTGCTTTGGATCCCTGATCAATGCGCGTTCAAGTTCGGCTTGCGCCCGCCTGCGCAGGCCCAGATTCTGATACAACTCCGCAAGCATAATTCGATACGATACATTATTTGGCTCGAGAGAGACGGCCACTTTCAGTTCGCTTTCGCCCAGCCGGCGAGTTTGTTTTTGTCCGGCGAGCGCCTGCCCGTATTGTGCGCGATAACGGGCTTCCTGCGGCGCCAGATGTGAAGCTTCAGCAAAGTGCGCCACTGCAGAATTGTATTCGTTTTGTTTCAACGCCGCGATGCCTAGGTTAAAAGCCGATGCTGCGCGCTCGCGATTCGAGGAAGTGAGGGCAGAAGCCTCTTCGGTGCTCGCTTTCCCGGCCGCAGCTGAAGTCTCGCTCGGCCTTGCAGTTTTTCCCCTGAGCCTGGCCTCGTAGGCTGCGCGCGCCGAGGCATCGCTTAATGTTTCATAGGCTTGCGCGATCCGCGCAAACGCTGAGTCAATCCGAACGCGCAACGCCTGGTCGCTTTGGTGAAAACGATCTGGATGAAAACGACGGGCGAGTGAACGATAAGACTCCTTAATCATTTCCTGAGTCGCTCCGTGGCCGACATCAAGAATATCGAAATAATCTCGCGCCTGATTCAAGCGTGCAAAAAAGATCTCAAGCTCGCGTTTTTCGTCTGCAACTCGAGGTCGAGAATCTGCGGAGCCGGCGGGGGTGCCGGCTGTTTGAGTCTTCGTTTTGCCTGTTTTTTCCGAACTGGCAGTCCTTCTCAGGACATCGGCGCCCAGAGCAAGTGGCCACTCGTTCCGCTCGAGCAAACCGCCGAGTGCCAGCGTATAAACGGCGCGTAATCCGTCGGATTCTGCCATGCCGCTCAAAGCACTGAGTTGCGAGAGCTCGATGGGCTCCTGAACTCTCGACAGGAGGAACGCCTCTTCCGGGGAGAGGGTCACACCGTTCAAATCGCGCTGGGACAAAGCGAAAACATCTGTCTTGCTCAGGCGGAGAACTACGAACTCCTCGGGCAGATGGCGGGCGGCTTCCATCAATAGATTTTCGAGATTCAATGTGACCCGCCCCTCACTCGCCAGGCGCGCGCGCGGATCGAAATTCCAGGTACCGTCGGTCCACAACAGGGCAGTGCGTAAAATGTCGTTGACCTGAGTGGTCCTCAAACGTTCCAGGGTTTCAGCGGAGGCAATCCCACGGCGGAGTAATTCTGCTTCGAGATCAAGGTCCGATTGTGGTTTGCCAAATTCCGCAAGCTGCGGTTCGGTCAGCGTTACAGATCGCTTTACTACTTCGGACAAACGATGTCCGCGCAGATTCGAGGCCGCGTAATACAATTCACCCTCAGCAAAATAGATTACAACTTTTACCGGTTCATGTTGCAGGCGCAGCGCGCCCGAAGTGCCTGCTCTTGAAATTTCGCGAATCAGCTCCGCCAGCGGGTGTTCACGCAATTGACCATTCATCATGGGGTGGCAACAGGCCGGATCAGATGCCTGATCGAATCATAGCGCACGCCACCGTGAAGCCGAAAGGCAGCGGGGGTGATGCCCAACTTTTTCGAAAGCACTTTGACAGGCGCTGATCGGACGCCTAATATCAGCCCAAAGCACAGATTAGAACTAAGGGAATATTTTTCGCCGGTGAATAAGCGCGAGCGAAAAAGTGATGGAAGACTGCAAACCGTAATCGAGATGGATCGTACCACGAAGCGTAAATCGGCTGTGGATGGAGCACCAGGAAAAGATGTGAGCGGCGACGAACGGATTGCCGCTTTAGAGTCTGCCAACCGCGAACTACAGTCTCTGGTTGAATATCGGTCACGTTTGCTGGCGCGGCTTGCGCACGAGTTGCGCAATCCCCTGACGTCAATTCTTGGCTTTGCCGAAATCCTGCTTAATCATGAAAAGCTGACTACGGCGCAGAGAGAGTTTTGTCAGAAAATTCAAAACTCGGCAATGCAAATTGAGAGCAATCTGGGCTTGCTTTCGGATTTGGCGCGATTTGAATCGGGAGGTCCGTCACTCTCGCTTGAAGAGTTTTCACTGGGTGATGCGCTGCACCAAACATGCACCGTTCTGAAACGGCAGGCCGCAAAACAAAACACGTCAATAGCGTGGCGAGCCGATGACGAGATGCCAATGTTGATTTCCGATCGGAGCAAAATACGGCAACTGCTCTATAGCTTTATCACAAATGCGATTAGTCGTAGCCCGAGTGGTGCGGCGGTACTCGCCAGCGCAGAAAGTCATGGCGAAGCATTTTTTGTGACCATCGAAGACGAGGGCGCTGAACCGTTCGGGTCGTTGCCTGGCCCTGGAGACATCAACGCCAACTCACTGAGTTCATCAATTGGAACAGCTGAACTCGGTGTCGCGGTGGGGCAAAAACTGCTTGGAGTCTTGGGCGCCAGGCTAAGTTCCGCGGCCCGCGAACCTCGCGGCCTGAAAGTAACTATAGAGCTTCCACGACGGCCCGCCGATCCCTCCGCCTAATTCTGAGCTGTTTAATATGGCAATGTCGCAACACAACCAAAAACCAGCGGCGGCAGAAGTCATTGTTCGCGAAGTCAACACCATTGACGAATATAACGCCTGCATAACTTTGCAACGCGAGGTTTTCGGACTTCCCGATTTAGAGATTTCGCCGCGCCGGCATTTAATCGTTTCACGTGAAGCGGGAGGGTGGACGCTGGGCGCATTCATCAGAGGCGAGCTGGTGGGTTTTGTTCACCATCTGGCGGCGGTGCATGGTGATGAGATTTTTGGTTACTCGCACATGATGGCGGTGACCACGCGCTATCAGAATCACGGGATAGGCGCGCGATTGAAATGGGCTCAAAGAATGCGCGCGTTGAGCGAAGGCCGCGACTTTATCAAATGGACCTTCGAGCCTATGCGCGCGCGAAACGCGCATTTCAATCTTAACCGGCTCGGCGTCGTCGTCTGTTCGTATGCGGTAAATTTTTACGGGACTGACTATGTAACAAATCCTGCTGAGAAAGCAGCCGGCATAAGTGGCATGGACAGCGATCGTTTGTTTGCCAGCTGGGAATTGCGCTCGCCACGGGTTGAAGCATTTGCCGCGCAACTTGAATATCTGCTACCGGCGCCCGATACGACTATTGAAATACCGGCTGACTATTCATCATTGCTTAAGTCGGATCCGGCGGCTGGTAAGCGCGAAATGTTACGAGTGCGCGAAGAGTTTCTGAAAGCGCTGGATGCCGGCCTCGTGTGCCGCGCTTTCGAACGTGATGTCGATCGGCCACGCTATTTGCTTTATCAGGATCACGATCGCCACAGAGGCACATCAGAGTCACAAAGCGAAAACAAATAAAAGAAGCAAACAGTTGCTTGCTTCTGCTGTTTTTTCTCGCCGCCTCCGTGTCTCTGTAGCACGTGGCTCTCCAAAAGTTCATTTAAGGGTTTGTAATTGCCAAAACAATCTTCCGTCGAAAAAACAATTCACCGGCTTCGTGAGGAAATTCGCCGCCACGATGACCTGTATTACCTCCAGGACAATCCCGAACTTTCCGACAAAGAGTATGACGAGCTGATCAAGAAGCTGCGTCAACTCGAAGAGAAACATCCGGAGTTTCTAACGCCGGATAGTCCGACGCAACGCGTCGGCGGCCGCCCTGCCGAAGGCTTTCCTGAATTCATTCATCGCCGGCCGATGTTGTCGCTGGATAACAGCTATAACATCGATGAACTGCGGGCCTTTGATCAGCGCTGCCGCAAACTGGCCGCAGGTCGCGAGATCGAGTATGTGACCGAACTCAAGATCGACGGGCTCTCACTTTCGATTCATTACGACAACGGAATTTTCAGGCGGGGCGTCACTCGCGGCGATGGTTTTCGCGGCGAAGATGTGACGGCAAATGTGCGGACAATTCGTAGTGTGCCGCTGAAAGTCCGTGACGGTTTCACCAAAGCCGGACCTCAAATCGAAGCGCGTGGTGAGGCATACCTGCCGCGAAGAGTTTTTGAGAGGATTAATGCTGAGCGCGCCGAAGAAGGGGAATCCCGGTTTGCGAATCCGCGCAATGCGGCGGCGGGGACGATTCGCCAGCTTGATCCGGCGATCGTAGCTCGCCGGCGTTTGGACATGTTTGCCTATGACGTTCTCGCGGGCGAACGGAAGCCCTTCGCAACACACTGGGAAGCGCTCAATTGGCTGGAGCATGCCGGCTTTCGCGTCAACCAGAATCGGAAGCTCTGCAAATCCATCGAAGAAGTCATTGAGTTTTGCGACGCGATGGAAGCGAGCCGAGACGATTTGGACTACGAGATCGATGGCGTTGTCGTAAAGATCAACTCGACTTCAATGCAGGATGACTTCGGTGCCACCGGCAAGGCGCCGCGTTGGGCAATCGCTTACAAGTATCCGGCGCGCCAGGCAACCACAAAAGTAAACGACATCACCGTCCAGGTTGGCCGCACGGGAGCGCTGACTCCGGTCGCCATGCTCGAGCCGGTGCAATTGGGCGGGGTGACGGTGTCGCGGTCGACTCTGCACAACGAAGACGAGATTCAGCGCCTGGGCTTGCGGATTGGGGATTGGGTTCTGATTGAGCGCGGTGGCGACGTGATTCCGAAGGTCCTGAAGGTGGTCGACTCAAAGCGCACGGGCAAAGAGAAAAAGTTTCGCATGCCGGCAAAGTGTCCGGTTTGCGGCGGTCGCGTATCGCGGCCTGAGGGCGAGGCGGTTTCGCGTTGCATTGCTGCCGATTGTCCGGCGCAGTTAATTGGCCGCTTGCTTCATTTCGCTTCGCGTCGCGCCATGCGGATTGAAGGTTTAGGTTTTGCACTGGCTGACCAGCTGATTGCCGGAAAACTGGTGCGCGATGTAGCGGATCTCTACGATTTGAAGCTGGAAGATCTTATTTCGCTCGAACGCATGGCAAAGAAGTCAGGGTCGAATGTCCTGGCCCAGATCGAAGAGAGCAAGTCGCGCGATCTTGGGCGCCTGATCTACGGTTTGGGAATTCGTCACGTCGGTGAACGAACCGCGGGAATTCTGGCTCGCCATTTCGGTTCGCTCGAGCGCTTGAGAAAGGCCGGCGTCGAAGAATTGGACGATATCCACGAGATTGGTTTGACCATGGCCCAGAGTATCAGCGACTGGTTTGATGATCCGGGCAATGCCCGTCTGTGCGAACGCCTGCATGCCGCCGGCGTGCGGACCGAAAGTGAAAAGCAAGGCGACGCGGTTACGGATCAGAATTTCGCCGGCAAAGTCTTTGTATTGACCGGTACGTTACCCGGGATGACTCGTGATGAAGCCAGCGCTTTGATCGAAGCGCGCGGCGGCCGCGTAACCTCTTCGGTCAGCAAGAAAACCGATTTCGTACTGGCGGGATCTGAACCGGGTTCTAAGCTGGATAAGGCAAATCAGCTGGGCGTCAAGGTAATCGATGAAGAAGCTTTCAAAAAGATGATACGATAGCCGCGGAGAAACAAATGGATTCAACTGGGCAACCAAAGCTGGAGCTTGTCTATACTCTTTTTTGCGATGATGTGCGTCTGGAGGTGGGCAACAAACTTTCCTACATGGGAGTTTTTCAAAGCATAGTCGTGCCGCAACTGCCCGTCTGGCTGCCGAAACTTGCGGTCGTCAACCATTGGCGAGGCGAGGGAGCTCACCTTTCAGAGGTGCGGATTCTAATGCCCGACAAGCAGCAAGCGCTGGTTGTTTCGCAGCCCGCCCGATTTGAGATCACGCATGGCTCGGCCGACAACATCAGCTTCTTCGTAAACGTAACTTTTCCGGTTCCCGGACAGTATTTTGTGCAGACTTTGGTGGATTCCAACTTGTTTGATGAGCGAGTTTTGATTGTGTCCGATCAGCAGTTGATCGCGACGGAGGACGAAACCTCAGAGTCTGTTAACTAATTGAGGCGGGTCCGGTACTCGGTTTACATCAAGCCAGCTTGTAAACCTTCATTTTGTAGTTCAAGGTCGTTGCCCCCAGGCCGAGCAACCGCGCCGCCCGCGACTGATTGCCGTCGGTATACTTTAACGCCAGCGTAATCAGTTGAATCTCAAACCGCTCCACTTCCGCAAAAAAATCGATTCCAGACTTTATGTCGAGATTCGCGGCGGTTGCTGAGGCTTCGATCACCCCATTTTCCCGGTCGATTGAATTAGCTTCCTGCAATAGTGACTGTGCCAATTCTCTGATCTTTTCCAGGCGTGCTGAAGTTGTCGACTTGCGTAAACGCGAGGGTAGGCCCCTCAGGCTGCGCTTCGAAATAGATTCAACAATTGCGGCTCTGGCTGTGCTCATTAGGTTCGCCCCCTGTGACTAAGACACCGTAACGATGGAAGTTATGACACCTTTTTCTGGGGATCGCACTTATAGACGAATGAAACCCGATTGTAGTTCCACCCTTTTTGTTAAATCTTTAAGACGAATGAAAGTGAAGGACTTTTCCGAATTAGCCGGTTTTCATCGGTCCCGAGCTGGTAATCGCAGCAATCTTTTGATCGCCGCCAGATTTTCCTTGCTGGCGCCCGACTTACGGGCCAGTTCAGTCGATCGTCGCCCGAGTAGCAGGTATGCGCTTAGCGCGTCTTTCAGGCCCTCAGCCTGAAGGGCCGCGAGATGCCGGCGCGCAGTTGCGACATCGGCGCGCGAGAAGGTCCCGGTCAGGGCTTTGGCGGGAACTTTCGAGGCGAGATTTGTAAGCGTGCTTTGGAGCAGAGGAAGCAAAATCCGCTGGGCCTTCCGTGACTTAAGTCCGCAGTGGGAGAGCATTTCCAAGGCGATATCGAATAAGGCCACGACATGACCCGACGTTGTGACCGCAGCCGCGTGGTAGAGAGGTTTCATTCGACCCCGAAGTGTAAAACTATGACCTCCCAGGCGATGCACAATCCGCTCTGCAGTTCTTAACGCTCGAGAATCACCTTCGAGGCAAAAGAAGACACCCGCAAAAATCTCAGGGTTGCTGAGCGGATCGCTAATCGATACCAGCGGGTGCAATGATCCAGTTGAAAAGCCCGCCTCGCGTAAAGGTTCCAGGATTTCAGAAGAAAGTGCACCGCTGGAGTGCAAAATCGTCTTGTTTACGTTTGGTTTCCAGTTGCTTCTTGTGGAGTGCCGGATCAATGCTGACAGTCGTTCGCTAACGGCGCCGATTTGATCATCCGGCGTGGTTATCAAAAACAAGGCGATGGAATCGAATATCTTCAACTGCTCCGGAGTTATTTGTTTCAGGTCTTTTGCGGCCAGCGGTATCACCTTCCGCCCGATAGCGCGCGCAGCCCTCTGCGCGTGCGCTGGACGCCTGGCAACTGCGATTTTGATCTCGTAGCCAGCCTTCGTCAGGGCACGCCCGAGGACTGTACCCAGGCGGCCCGCGCCTATAATCGCGACGGTTCTTAAGGCGCGCGCTGGTTCCCTGGGACGTGCAACTGGATCTTTCTTAGACTTTTTGGGTGGTGATGGCATCTATTGAGTTGGCCGCGGAATGTAACATGGGCTTCCGGAAGGGCGCAATTCCATAGGCTTTCTGTCTTGACTGGATTATAATGCCTGGGAGCGGACAGTCTCCCAAAGTAGAACCCTTGAAATTGAGATTGGGTCGCACTGGTTAAAGCCAGTTGCGCAACCCGAACATTGCAACCGGCATCCAAGCCGAGCGACCGAGTCAGAAAAAAATAATTTGCGGTTGCGTCTCAAAGACAAAAACATAGCCGCCCACAACGCTGAAGTTGAAGCGGATTACCGAGAGATCAAAGATAATGCTTTCTCTCCCGGCCTCAAGAGTTTGGAGGTTTCATAAATGAGAAGTCGCTCTCCGCGGATCGCTACGGCGCTCGTACTGGGCTCAAGCCTGTGGTTAACGAGCGTTGCTGCTTATGCGTTTCCGCAGCAGACCCAGGACCAGGGGCAATCGACCGCCAGTCAGTCACCAACGCCGGACCAAAAAAGTCAGACTGGTTCGCAACCAACAACCCAGCAACCGACTAATAAGAAGCCGCTTTCCCCGAGTGATGACCCGACAATGATCGGGAAACGCAATATCAACAAAGGCATCTGGGCCCACGGCGTCCTCGGGGCAAAAGGAACCGAATCGGAAATACGTATGGGTCGGCAACTCGCGGCTGAGGTCGACCGCACCGCCAAGTTTGTCGATGATCCGATTATCACTGAATACGTCAATCGTGTTGGCCAGAATATTGTTCTGCACTCGGACGCGAAGGTGCCGTTCACAATCAAGGTAATTGATTCCGACGAGGTGAATGCATTCGCGCTGCCGGGCGGGTTCTTCTATGTTAACAAGGGTTTGATCCTGGCCGCTGATAACGAGGCGGAGTTAGCCGGCGTGATGGCCCACGAAATCGGTCACGTCGCGGCGCGCCACGCGATGGAAAACCAGGCCAAGATGCAGGCCATGGACATTGGCATGCTGGCAGGCATTCTTTTAGGGGGCGGCATAATCGGCAACGTGCTTTATAACGGCGGTGGATTCTTTGAAGGCATGGCATTCATGCACTTCAGCCGCGGCGCCGAAGAGGAAGCAGATCGGCTCGGAGTGCAATACATGTGGGCCGCCGGTTACGACCCGACTGCAATGGCCACGATGTTTGAAAAGCTGGAAGCCAAGAACAAAAAGAAGCCCGGCACGATTGCCAGAATGTTCATGGACCATCCGGCTCCGGCCGATCGCCGGGCGGCGGCGCTATCGCTGGCTGCGCGTTTTCCGGAGCGCGAGGAATATGTAATCAGCTCGTCTGAATTTCAACGCGTAAAGAACCGGCTGCTGAGACTATCAAACGCTCGGGTCACGCCCAATGGGGCGATCGCCGGGAGTGATAACGGAACGCCGGGTCGACCGACTCTTAAGCGTCGCTCGCAGGCGCCGGACGACAACACCGCGACGCCCGACGCAAACGGCCAAAAGGACGATAAGCAGAACTCGGCGCCACCAAAGTTGAAGCGGAACGACGGCGCGCAACCGCAACCGAGTCCAACCCCCGAACCGTAAGTTCCGGTTTCGTTAGAATAAATAAGGCTCTCAAGTTTGATAACTTGAGAGCCTTTTTCGTCGGTGAAAATCTTCCGTTCGAGGTTCGAATTCTCATTTGCGGTATTGCCCGGAAGCCGGAGCAGCGGTCACTGCTTCGGCCTTGGGCGCGCGCCGCCGGACCGCGCCCGTAAAAAACACACGGAAATACCCGTACATCGAATAAACCGCGGAAATTACCACGACCCACAGCATTGCGCGGCCCGACGTGTAGAGCAGCACCTGCCAGTCAGTCCAGGTGGTATGGGTTGGTCCGACGAGATGCGCCCATGCGGCGCGTAGTTCAGGCACAGTCCAGAATTGAATTGCGGGAAACGGCTTGCCGAAATTCGAAACGGGAGGTGGCCCGCCAGACGGTGATAAAGAGAGAATCAAAAGGGCCACAGTTACCACCTGGGCTACCATCTTGAATTTCCCCACTCCGGACGCCGAAATGACGACACCATCTGCGGCGGCGATCGAACGCAAACCCGTGACGGCAAACTCGCGGCCAACAATGATCACGACCGCCCACGCGGGCGCCAGATGATTTTCAACCAGCGAGATCAGCGCCGCCGAAATCAAGAGTTTGTCGGCGATCGGATCGAGAAGTTTCCCAAGGTTTGAAACCTGTGAACGCCGCCGGGCAATTCGACCATCGAAAAAGTCTGTTAACGCCGCCGCCAGGAAGATCGCAATGCCAACCACATATCGCGGCGTACCCAACCAGTTTTCCGAAACCGGCGTCAGCAGAACGACCACCAGCAGCGGCACAATGAAAATGCGCGAAAGTGTCAGCCAATTCGGAAGATTCACAGCAACCGCAGTCTAGGGTGGGCGATTGTTGAGTGTCAAGAGACCTTCTCGCCTTGCTGCACTGCAAAACCGTCAGTTAAAATATCTGGTTTCGGCACCAGCGGAAACTCTCGTCTATGGTGCTTTGCATTTAGATTTAACTGACATGGCCATTGATCGCATTGCCGTCCGGGGTGCTCGGCAGCACAACCTCAAGAACATCGACGTCGATATTCCGCGAGATAAACTCACCGTTATTACGGGACTATCCGGATCCGGCAAGTCCTCGCTCGCTTTTGACACAATTTACGCCGAAGGACAGCGGCGCTATGTCGAGTCGCTTTCGGCCTATGCGCGCCAGTTCCTGGATCAATTGGAGAAGCCCGACGTCGATTCGGTTGACGGATTGTCACCGGCAATCTCAATTGAACAAAAAACCGTCGCGCGCAGCCCGCGCTCAACCGTAGGCACAGTCACGGAAATTTACGATTATCTGCGGTTGTTGTTCTCTTCAATCGGGCAGCCCCATTGTTATCGTTGTGGCGCCCCAATTACTCGCCAGAGCGTCGAGCAAATTGTGCACAGCGTGCTGCAGCTTCCGGAAGGCGAAAGGGTGATGATCCTTGCGCCTATCGCTCGTGGTCGCAAAGGCGAGTTCAAAAAAGAACTGGCAAAACTGGCAAAGGACGGTTTTATTCGCGCGCGCATCGATGGGGAGCTCCGCTCGCTCGACGAAGATATTCGGCTCGACAAACGGCGCAATCACACGATCGAAGCCGTCGTCGATCGCCTCCTGATTAAGAATGGCATTAATGATCGTCTCGCCGAATCAATTCGCACTGCGTTAAAACTGACAAATGGCGCAGTCCTCGTTTCCGTCGTCGATGGAGAAGAGAAGTTATATTCGGAGAAGATGGCTTGCGTGAATTGCGGCATAAACGTGCCGCCGCTCGAGCCGCGCTCGTTCTCGTTCAATTCGGCTTATGGAGCCTGCAAATATTGTCACGGCCTGGGCACTACGCTGGAAGTCGATCCCGGCAAATTGATTCCAGATCCAAACGAAGCAGCTAACAAGCTCGGCTTCCTGGGCGATGCGGACAAAGCAGGCTCAGCTTATCTGCGCAGCGCGCTCCTGGCAATCGTCGAATATTTCAAGGGCGATGCTGCCAGGCCGTTTTCACAATTGATTCGAGATGCGCGCGACGCTTTTCTCAAAGGTTTATCTGCCCAACTCGTTTTCCGTCAGGGCGCTTACACTTACAAGAGCTATTGGAAGGGCGCTCTGCCCTGGCTTCACGAGCGTTTGAATGAGGCACCGAACGATAAAGTGAGACTGGCTCTGGAGGAAATGGTCTCGCCGGTGGTCTGCGGGGCGTGTGAGGGGCGGCGGTTACGCGCCGATTCGTTGGCGGTCCGCGTCGGTGGACTCAGCATCGCTGACTACACCGCAAGGACAATCGAGGACGCAATTAAAGCTTTCGAACGAATTAAGCTCGATAAGCGGGAAGACAAGATTGCCGGGTTGGTTCTGCGCGAAATAAAAGCGCGACTTCGGTTCCTGGAGACTGTTGGCCTCGGTTATCTGACGCTTGATCGGGCTTCGGCAACTCTCTCCGGAGGCGAGGGCCAGCGGATTCGTTTGGCAACTCAAATCGGTTCGCAACTGCGCGGAGTTCTTTACGTGCTCGACGAGCCGTCAATCGGTTTGCACCCGCGCGACAACCGGCGTCTGCTGGACACGCTCTGCGCCCTGCGCGATCTCGGAAACACTGTCCTGGTGGTTGAGCACGACGAGGAGACGATACGCCGCGCAGATTGCGTCGTTGACCTCGGTCCGGGAGCCGGCACCCACGGCGGTTCCATAGTCGCTTTTGGAGAGCCCGCGAAAGTCGCGAACAATCCTAACTCAATTACCGGACTTTACATTCGCGGCGAGAAGAAAATTCCGCTGCCGCTCGTTCGGCGCGCGCCAAACGGCAAGGCGATCATAATTCGCGGCGCGCGTCACAATAACCTGAAGGAAATCGATGTTACGTTTCCTCTGGGTCTGTTAACCGTAGTGACCGGCGTTTCGGGCTCCGGCAAGTCAACCCTCGTAGCTGACATCCTTTATCCCGCGTTGGCAAAAAATCTATATGGGTCGCTCAGTGAGCCGGGAGCGCACACAGCGATTGAAGGGCTCGAGCACATCGATAAAGTGATTGAGATCGACCAATCTCCCATCGGCCGTACGCCGCGATCAAATCCGGCGACGTACACCGGATTGTTTACGCCGATTCGCGAGCTGTACGCCATGCTGCCGGAATCGCGCGAGCGCGGTTATAAGCCGGGGCGGTTCTCATTCAACGTCAAGGGGGGCCGTTGCGAAGGATGCGACGGAGATGGAATGAAGCGCATCGAAATGAACTTCCTGCCGGACGTCTATGTGCTTTGTGATGTGTGCCGCGGCGCGCGCTACAATCGCGAGACTCTGGCGATCAAGTACAAGGGCAAATCGATCGCGGAACTGCTCGATACGACAGTCGAAGAGGCACTGCCTTTGCTCGAGAACATCCCGCAGATTAGGCAGAAACTGCAGACCCTTCTCGACGTTGGCCTCGGGTATATCAAACTCGGACAATCAGCAACGACGCTGTCAGGCGGCGAAGCTCAACGAATTAAACTCGCCAAGGAACTGTCGAAACGAGCTACCGGAAGAACCATCTACATTTTGGATGAACCGACCACCGGGCTTCACTTTGCCGACGTCCATAAATTGCTGGATGTGTTGCAGAGTCTTGTCAGCCTGGGAAACACCGTCATCGTTATCGAACATAACCTTGATGTGATCAAGAGCGCGGATCACATCATCGATCTTGGACCGGAAGGCGGAGCGCACGGCGGACGGATTGTTGCCTCCGGAACGCCGGAAGAGGTCGCGCAGACGCGGCGCTCGTATACGGGCCAGGTGTTACGACCCCTCCTGAACGGCAGCCGAAATGGTAACAGCGCTGCCAATGGTCGGGAGCGGACGTCGCGCTCAACTTCAAAATCCGAACCGGTCGAAGAAACCAAGAAAGTCGCGTGATATACTCAGCAGCCATTATTTTCGTATCAGATGACCGAACGCATCTCGTCAATCGTCGCTGAAAGTCTGGAAGTAAAAAGCCGCTTTTTCGCTGAGCAACGGGACGATGTTCAGCGCGCCGCAGACATGATAGTCAGCGCGATTAAGGCGGGTGGAAAGCTCCTGGTGTTCGGCAACGGGGGCTCGGCGGCCGACGCCCAGCACGTCGCCGGCGAATTGGTAAATCGGTTCCTATTAGAGCGCAAAGCACTGCCGGCGATCGCGCTGAATACCGACGGTGGCGTATTGACTTGCATTGCCAACGACACCGGATTCGAAAATATTTTTTCGCGACAGATTGAGGCGCTGGGACAAAAAGGCGATGTCTGTCTGGCAATCAGTACTTCCGGGAACTCGCCGAACGTAATTGGGGCATGCAAGCAGGCGCACTCACAGGGATTAACGGTAATCGGTCTGCTCGGCCGCGATGGTGGCCCAGTCGTGCGGCTCTGTGATCTCGCGCTCATCGTTCCCAGTAACGATACGCAGCGAATTCAGGAAACGCACAACTTGGTTGGGCATGTTTTATGTGAATTGATTGAGACGCAATTGTTTTCACCCTGAGCGCCTGCGCCATCATGTCAATCTACGACGATCGGCCACTCAGTCTCGATGCCGTAAGCACTTATCCGCTTGCGTCGCGCGACAGCAAAGTGACAATCGAAGATTTCGCGGCGCCCATCACTGAAGGGGCTTCGGTCAGGGAATATCTTGCGGCGCTGCCAAATATCCTGGCGGTGAAGAGCCTGCGGGATCTGGCCGAGCGGATGCGACGAGCGCGTGAATCCAGCAGGCCGATAATCTGGGGAATCGGCGGCCATGTTATAAAAACCGGTCTGGCTCCACTGATTATCGACCTAATGCGCCGTGGTTTTGTCAGCGCCATCGCCGGCAATGGCTCGGTGCTGGTCCATGATGCCGAGATCGCAATGGTTGGATCTACTTCTGAGGATGTCGATGCAACGTTGGGCGCCGGTGCGTTCGGTGCCGCAGAAGAAACGGGACGACTATTGAACCAAGCGGCGCGTGAAGGCGCGCGTGATGGAATCGGATTAGGCGAAGCGCTGGGCCGCGCCCTGCTGGCAATGAAACCACCGAACGAGGATTATTCGCTGTTGTGCACAGCTTACAAAGCTCGCATACCATTCACAGCGCACCTGACAATTGGTGGAGACATCGCGCACTTTCATCCTACGTCGGATGGAGGGGCCCTTGGTTCTACCTCGCATACGGATTTTCGTTTGCTGGCGGAAGTAGTGCACAGGATGAATGGTGGTGGCGTTTACCTGAATATTGGTTCGGCGGTGACTTTGCCCGAAGTCTTTTTGAAATGCGTCACGCTGGTCCGCAATCTGGGTCATGAACTAAGTAACATCACAACTGCAAATTTTGATTTCATTCAATCGTATCGCCCACTTACGAATGTCGTGCGGCGGCCAACTGCGGATGGCGCGGGTCGCGGTTTCGCCATTACCGGACATCACGAACTGACGATTCCGCTTCTGGCGGCACACCTTATTTGTGAATCGAAAACAGACTAGTCCCAACCTCGCTTACCAGTTTCAGTCCGGCCACCACCAATACAATCGAAAGCCATCTGCGAATTCCGGCGATTGGCAATCTTCGGGTTCCGAGCTCGGTTCCGATAAAACCTCCGATCAACGCCGCCGGAGCCCAAAATATGATAGCGCTGGGAACGGCGGATACTGCGGATATGTGACCGAGCATTCCCGCAATCGAGTTGACCAGAATGAACGTGACCGAGACGCCTGAGGTCTCTTTCGTCTTCTCCCAATGCATCAATAACAACAGGGGGCTGAGAAAAATCCCTCCCCCGACACCGGTCAATCCGGAAAGCAAGCCGATTGCCGCGCCGAGCGTTAGTGCAGCCCAGATCGGTGCCCGGTGAACCCTTTGATCGTCGGCGCGCCTGGCACTGAAAAATAGTCGAACCGCGCTGTAAAGCAGTACTACACCGACAATCCCCTTGTAGACCGCAACCGGAAGTGTCAGCCACCCGCCGATAAACGACGCCGGAATAGAAGCGACCGCGAATGGCCAAAACGTCGGCCAGGAAAAGAAGCCGGCGCGATAAAATCTCATAGTGCCGACCGCGGCTACGAGGATATTCAATGCCAGCGCTGTCGGTTTCATGGCGGCTGGGGCAGTGCTGAACAGCGCCATTGCGGCGATGTATCCCGAAGCTCCGGCGTGACCGACGGTCGAATAAAGAAGTGCGACCGCGAAAATCAGAACCGTAATGATCGCAATAGTGGCGGGATCCAAGCAGTTAGCAGCTTTCGTTTTGGATCAGATAGCAACGCCGATTCTACTTTAGAAGTGTATTGGGGGTGAATGATTGTTTGCTAAGCGGTCTGAAATGATGCCTGCAGAATGCTACGGTTGTTCCCGCGGTTCCTTCTCAAATAGTTTAGGAAACTTCGCTCGCAGTTTCGGTGTAATACGATAGCCGGCGTACTCGAAGGCTTCGCCAAAATCGTTTCGCTCAGCCCCGCCCCGGCCGACATGACACACAATGCACTTGTCGATGTACTCGCTGCGCGCGTAAGGATCACGGTTGTAGCGATCCATATAAGCAGGCTTCGCTGAAACGAGTTGGCCGAAAAAAAAGGTTGCGGCGGCCGCGGCACAGCCGGCAATCAAGACCACGGCGATCAGAGATACCCCTCCCGGTTGACGTTTTAGTCGATTTCTAAAAAACATAAGCGATTGATCCGGTAAAACCGTTTCTACCATAACCAAGATGAGGCAGCGGACTAACGCCAAATAGTGGCTCGCCGATACCCGCGGGCACCTGGGGAACGGGACCGAAGGTGTGATTGAACAAATAATCAAGTTTGAAGATCACGGTTGAAGACGGTGCAATGTTCAAACCCAGGGTGGTCCGTGAACGATTAAGATAAAAATTTGGGATGGTGCGATCGAGTCGCACGATTTCGTAGCGGATTACGGGCGCAACGTACGCACCGTCATCCAGTTTCTTCGCGAACGGAGCAGGGAATTGATAGCTTCCTTCGACATAGAATCCGTCCTGACCCGGCGAACGTTCAGCGACAAACTCGGCGAGCTGTTGAATCGAGTCGGGATCGTTGAGATCGACAACTGGTGGGTTCGGACTCCGGCGAGGAATACCACCAACAATATTCGAGCGGCCGAATTCACCATTGATTATCAGCTGTTTGTGCCGATAGGAGCCATCAAAGAAAAGGATCGTGACTGATTGCGCGGGATCACCGAGTTTGTTGAAGTGACCATTGTAAGCTGAAGCACCGAACTCGAGCCCCGGAATTGGCGAAAAGCCTAAACGTCCCACGACCGCTTTCCGACGATTCTCAGCCTGGAAGGCGATCTTTCCCGGCTCAGCTGCTGATGACTGTCCCAAAAGCCTGGAAAACGGAGTTGGTTCATCATCACCATTTGTGCCCTGCATCCCGTTCACCAGGTTGGCCTCATAACTGAACTTCATCTTATGAGGAAGATTGACTCTGCCGCGGACTCCGATGCCGGCGTCGCGATAGGCACTGGGCACGATGAACTGGTTGATGAGCGGACGAATCGTGGTCAGATTAAGGTATGAATCGTGAAAGGTGTTGAAGCGGCCTATGGCCGGCACAATAATCCCGCCACGAAAAGCGAACTCAGGACGTGCCCTCCACTCCACGTAAGCCTGCTCAACATCAATCTCTCGTGAGCCGAATTCGTACTCAAGTTCTGAGTTGAAAACAATGTTCTGCTTTTCGGCCAGGACCGCAGCGATGCCGAGTACGAAGCGCGTATTCTGAAATGTCGGAGTCCCGCCACCATCAGCTCGTTCGCTGATTGCGGTTTCTCGAAACTGAAAATCTCCATAACCTCCGATCGTTATCCTGTCGGTGCGCAGTAGATTTCCGGCGCCCGATAAATCTCCTCCCTGCGCTTTCGAGGCGACCGCAATGTCAGGCTTCTGAGTCCCACTTTGCTGTGGCTTTGGTTCTTGTGCTCGAAGTGACACATTGGCTACCGGCGTCATGTCCGGGAGGGTTCGTTCGCGTGACATTGTGTCGACGAGAAGACGTAAACGCTCAAGCTCGCGGCGAACCTGATCGAGTTCGGCGCGCAGCTGCTTAACGTCGTCTCCTGTCTCCGACGACTGCACGGTAGCAAGCTGAGTCGCCTCGTTCGGCACAGCTGTAGGCTTCTCTTCTATCACAATGCGTGTTTGGTTCTTCGCCGGGCGAATATCCTGAGCTTTTGCGTCAATACAAAAGGCCAGCCCAACACCTGAGAGCATCATTAAAAGGGCAAATTTTCCGGGCATTTGGTGGACTCCGATGGAAATGATAATGACTATCAATTTCATTTAAGTAGATGACGACGGCTTCTGTCAAGGCTTGGCGTCAATATTTTTGTACGTGGACTCAGTCTTCTTAGGGGAGCTGGCTTCAAACGAGGATTTACGTCTGAAACGACTTGGACGGCAAGTTCAGTAGACAACGAGGAGGCGATTCCGGCCGGTTATGTTTTGATTTCGCCTGCGTTAATCAGCGCCAGTAAGATATAATCTCCGCTCTCTCAAACGGAGATGTGACGCCTCAGCGTAAGTCCAATTTTCCGGCGAACTGAGTGCAATGAAGAAACCCAGGCTGGAATACTTTCGGAGTGTGTTACTGAACCAGCTGCGCCAACATGCGCGGCAGGTGAGCGACGAGCAGGCCGCAGCGATCGATGCCGCGGGAGATGGCGCTAAGGAAAGCGCCGATCTGGCAATTCGCGATCTTATGGAGGAGCTTTCGCTGAAACTTGGTGACCAGGACTCGCGAATGATCGCCGATATTGATCAGGCTTTGCTGAGGATTGATGAGGGTTCTTACGGAGTTTGCGTGCGTTGCGGCAAGCCAATCGATGAACGACGCCTGGAGGCGTTACCCACTGCTCGCTACGACGCGGCCTGCCAGGCGGCGTTTGAACAGGAGAAAGGAATTGGTACTCGACCCAGTCTCTAGCCTCGCAGTTGTCCAACTCGATCGTTCCAACTGGTATTCATGACCAACTACCTGGCATTGCCTGCCGGTGACGGCGCACCCGACGAAGTAAACGCGGTGATTGAAATTCCACGCGGCCAGACCAATAAATACGAATACGACAAACAGCTACATGTTTTTCGACTGGATCGAAATCTGTATTCGCCCGTGCACTATCCCGGTGATTACGGGTTCATTCCCAGCACGCTGAGCGATGATGGGGATCCGCTGGATGTGTTGGTCCTGGTCGATGCCGCGAGTTTCCCCGGATGCTTAATGACCGTAAGACCGGTCGGCATTTTGGAAATGGTCGACCAGGGAAAAAGCGACGAGAAGATTCTGGCGGTGGGAACTCACAATCCGATCTATACGGACATCCGCGATTACAGCCAGTTATATCCGCACGTCCTTCTGGAAGTCGAACACTTCTTTTCGATCTATAAAGAGCTCGAGGCTAAAACGACTCGCGTTGTTGGCTGGCATGACGCGTCCCGCGCGCGCGACGTAGTGACCGATTGTCTCAAGCGTTACGCGGGCAGGTCTTCCGCTTGAAGCCAAAGGCTCCCTCTCAACAACGTCCGTGCGCTTTGACTTTTCATATCCTGGCGAATTATGTTTCTGCCGTTCCTGAGTCGCTTCCTGAATTTCCAATCTCGGTTCCGTCGCGCAATAAATAAAGTTCAAAAAACGAGGAGTAGGTTCATGAAAATGCAGTCACTGAAGTTTCTTACAATTCTGGCAGTTGCGTCGGCCATCGTCGCTCTTGGCGCGTTGGCAAAATCTCCCGAAAGCCCGCAGCGGGTTAATGATTTCAAAATCACGGAACGCATGACCGTGCTTGGGCAATCATTCGAAATTACGACAATGATCAAAGGCGCTCGCGAGCGCAGCGAGCGACATCAGAAAATTGCCAGCATGCCTGCGGGCATGAACATGGACATGATCGACATTACTCAATGCGACATGCGGCGCACGATCCAGATCAACGACCGGGCGCGCAAGTATTTGATCACGCCGATGGAATCGGAGAACTCAGCTTCAGACACGGCCACCATGGGCCGGCCGGCAACTGCAGGCCCACCACAGCGCGGCGGAACCGTAACTTACGTCAGTTCGACCAGCGACACGGGCGAGCGCAAACAAGTGTTTGGATTCACAGCGCGACATTTGAAGAGCACGATGTCAACCGAATCATCTCCCGATGCCTGCAGTAGAGAGAACCTGCGAATTGAGCGCGATGGCTGGTACATCGACCTGAACACGGAATTCAGTTGCGCCATCGAGCGCCCGCTCCAGGTAAATATGCGGGCCCCGCGCGCCGGTTGTCAGGATCGCGTTCGCTTTCGCCGCAATGGCGCGATCAGGCTCGGTTATCCAATTCAGGAAACGACCACCATTTATGGAGGGGGCGAAGTCAACCCCACGATAACGAAAGAAGTAATCGAATTGTCGCGGCAGCCACTCGAGGCCGCGCTGTTTGACGTTCCCGCCGGTTACACAGAAGCGAGAAACCCGCAGGAAGTGTACGCGACGCCCTCGATGGCTCAGATAATGAAGGCGGCGCAGCAGCAACAACAGGGCCAGGAGAATCCCGCCCCCTCCTCGCTGCCGGACGTGGCAACTGCAAGCTCAAGCGAAGTGAAAATCGGTGTGGTCCAATTCAACAATAAAAGCAACGCTTCGGTTTCACCCGACGAGCTGCGCGATCGATTGATTAGTCAAGTCAACTCCGGCGGGGTTGAAGCAATTCCGCTTAATGCTTCCTCGCTGAGCGAGGCGCAAACGGAAGCTAAGGTTAAGGGATGCAGCTTTATCTTGCTGACCGATATCAGCTCGATCAAGAACGCCTCAGCGGGGAAGAAACTCGGCGGGATATTCGGACGAGCTACGGGCGCCGATACGGGCGGTTCGGGTAAATCCGAAGCAAAGTTCGATTTCAAACTATACCCCACCGGAAATTCATCGCCGGCAATTCAATCCTCAGCAACCGGCAAGGAAGACAACCAGGACGCCAGCGTCAATGCTGCGCTGGAGCGCGAAGCGCAGGCAGTGGTCGCGGGCGCCCGAAAGAATTAGCGGCTGGTAAAATATTTCTTCCTGTTGGATACGGGCTACTGCCGTCACATTGTGATAAAGGCGAGCGGTAGCCCGCCTCTGAACGCGTCCCCGCGTCCATTGATTCTCACGCTTTCGGATGCGACTTGTCGTAAACCTCAATCAGTTTTTCCATCGAAACGTGCGTATAGATTTGTGTCGTTGAGAGGCGTGCGTGTCCGAGCAGTTCCTGGATATCGCGCAAGTCAGCGCCGCTGTCCAGTAGGTGGGTGGCGAAGGAATGGCGGAGCGCATGCGGGCTGATGTCGTGAATGCCGGCGCACTGCCGAATGTATTTTTCGATCAGTCTTCCTACGGACCTCGTCGTCATGCGCGTGCCCTGATAATTCAGAATCAGGGATTGCGCGTCGCGCTTCGTGGCGGGCGCGTTCATTAGAAAGCGATCACGGACATCCAGATAATCCTGCAAAGCTTTCAATGCCGGATCGCCAAACGGGACAATCCTTTCCTTGCGACGCTTGCCGGTGACGCGCAATAAACGGTTCTTGAAATCAATATCGCGAAGATCCAAACCAACTAATTCAGAGACGCGGACGCCCGTCGCGTAGAGCAACTCCAGAATCGCCCGGTCGCGTTTCCCAAAGTCCGTTTCGGCATCCGGAGTTTCAATGAAGCGAACCGCATCTTCGATTGAAAGCGATTGAAAGATGAACCGGCAGCTTCTTTTCCTTGCGCGGCGTGGCGACAAGCTTTGCGGGATTTACTTCGATTACGCCTTCACGCACGAGAAACTGACAGAAAGTGCGCAAGGCGGCCAGCTTGCGGGCGATGGAAGTCTTCTTCTTTTTGTCCGCGTGCAGGGTCGAAAGCCACTCGCGGATGGTGAGATGGTCGATTTGTTTCAGGTCGGGTTCGGCGACCGTGGCGCTTTTCCGCTTAGCGACTCGCTTATTCGGTTGCGGAGGAACCAGGTAATCAATGAATTGTCTGAGATCGCTCTCGTAATTCCGGAGGGTGTGCGTGCTGACGTTGCGCTCGTAACGCAGATGATCCAGGAATTGAGTAAGTAGTTCCTCGAGCATGTAACATAGACTGTAGTCTGTGATTACTTGAGCTCGCGGATCACAGAGTGAAGTCTTTGGCCACTCTACACCCGATCGCGAGTCTTGACCAAAAATCCTTTGCGCGAGCGAACGTGAGCATTGGGTGAAGTTTTTACGCTGACCGCGATCACATGATAGCGGCCGTCGCGTTTGTCAGGAGCAGGATAGTAACTGAGGACGTACTGTTGCGCGAGGTCCGCCGCAATTTGCGAAAACGCCCAATCCAGGTCGCCCACAGACTTCGGAATATATGCCGCGCCGCCGGTTTGCGAGGCAAATTCCTGCATGCGCCTTTCGGCTGCCAGATCGCGCACATTGGCGTTGTCGTAGATTCCCGTTTGCACGACATAGACCTGACATTCTTCCGTCAACAGCCGCTGCATTGTGGTGTCAAAATCGTAATGGCTGGTGG
>WNGQ01000626.1_pt2 | contig 44641 bp, 46 predicted proteins | sample 5407661 | NCBI WGS metagenome assembly WNGQ01 (sample SAMN13153382, study PRJNA577476) | soil metagenome | isolation source: 60 cm soil or saprolite under Garry oak tree replicate 2 | place: USA:California | collected 2016-06-15 | reverse complement strand
ACTGATATGGAAGGACATGTCAAGTCCACTCCCGTAGTCGAGCGACGCGCAGGTCGCTGGCTTGGGGCGCAGCCGAGGGCAGGGACTGACGACGGTAATCACCCTGATATCCGCGGGTCAGCAAAGCCGTTGCCGCAAAGCAGTGAGACGTCGCCGCCGAGCCGCCTCGGACTAATTGGCGCGAGTTGGCTATCGCAGAGTGTCCTCGAGGATTCTCGACGAGAACTGCCGACCTCGACCGCGCCTCGGACCAGCGGTGAATCAAGCTGTACTCGCCTCCATGCGTTGGCCGATGGCCCAGACGAAGCCGGCGAGCTCACGACCCACCGCAGTTACCGCCTTGTGTCGACCGATGCGGCGATCGAGGTGTCGGTAGCGTCGATGAAGTCGGTTCTGAGCTGTGACCGAGAGAGCGACCAGGTCTGCCGGGACATCTTTCAGTCGCCGCTTGAGCTCGCCTTCGAGGCTCGGCGCGAAGCGAGCGTTGTGCGCGGCCTGGACCAGAATGTGGCGAAGGTAGCGGTTGCCGGCACGGGTGATTCTGCCTTGGCGTCGCGATTGGCCGCTCGAATGCTCGCTGACCGTCAGCCCGGTGAAAGACATGAAGCGGGGTGCATTCGGGAAGCGGCGGAAATCGCCGACCTCGGCCACGATAGTGACCGCGGAAAGGAAGGCGACGCCACGCAGAACTTGAAGGGCAAGGATGGTTCCCAACCGCGGGCTCTGTTCGGCGCAGCGCTCGAGATCGGCCTCCAGTCGGCGCACCCGCTCACGAGCGGCGTGCACTGCAACTCGGTAGTCCTCGAAGACGAGCTGGCTGGTCGGATGATCGAGGCGCAGCGTCTCCAGCCACTGCAGGTGTCGCGCCGACCAGGGATTGATTCCAGGTGGTGCCTGAATCGATTGCCGGAGCAGGAACTTGGCCAGCCGGTGCATGGCTCGGCGGAGGTCGTCCTTGGCGTCAAACCGGCTGCGGACCAGGTCCCGCAAAGCCTCGTCTTGTTGACCTGGGACCCAGACAGGTGTGAGATCGCCGGAACGAAGCAGTCGCGCCAAGGCGATGGCGTCTCGCTTGTCAGTCTTGACCCGATCACCAGCGCGTCGGGGAATCAGCGCCGGCGCCACCACGACGCAGTCCACCCCAAGTTGAGTCAGCTGGCGATGGAGACCGTAGCCAGTAGGGCCAGCCTCGTAGGCCGAGACCAGCTTGCCTCCGCGTTTCAGCTGGCTGACCGCCTTGTGCACTGCAGTCGCTTCATTGGCGATGGTGCCGAAAAGGACGGGTGCCACTCCGTCATCAGCGACGGCGCAAGCCGACATACCTCGTAGTAACTTCTTTCATTGGGACCGGCCTCCTGCATGTGGCTCTACGCGGACTCGCGCCCAATCAGCGCCCGCGCAACCCACGGTATTGCACGAGCTGCCGGTCCCTCCATGCTGACTATTTGAATGGTTCGGATGGTGACACCCCAAGCCGGTCCCGGTCCAGAGCCGACGAACATCCACGATTCCGGCCTCGAGTGCGTCTTCCGGCGGGTCGCGGATGTTGCTTCATGGGTCCCAGACCACGATGTGATCAGTGCCGGCGTGGGCCAGGACGGAGACCTGTTGGCGTTGGCAACGACAAAAGCCGCCTCCCAGCACGCGGTTGCCAAAACCATGAGTCCCGGGGGAGCCGAATTTCCGACGACTCGCACCGATCAACCGTACAAGGCCACTCTGGTCCACCTGAATCAGGATGGCGAATTAGCCAATTACCTGGAGTTGCCTGAGACGTTTGTGGCACACCCGCGTATACAGCCGTTGCCGGGAGGGCCGGTATTTGGTGGCCGGCGCCCGGACGCACCGCTTTAAGGACGGATCGTTTGAGAAGAACGGCTATGTGTACGGGCCTGACGGTCGAGTCGAAGGCAACTTCCTTATGGGCGACGGTATTGCCGACGTCCAATGCGATAGCGCGGGCAACATTTGGACTTCCTACTTCGACGAGGGCATCTTTGGGAACTACGGCTGGACGGAACCGCTGGGAGCGTCTGGTCTTCTGTGCTTCGACCTGGAAGGACAGATAAGGTGGCGTTTCCGTCCGCCTGATGGGTTCGATTCAATCGCCGATTGCTACGCGCTCAATGCGGTATCGCCTTCCGAAGTTTACGTTTACTACTACGGGGATTTCGCCGTAATGCGGATCTCGGGGGAAGGTCCAATCGAGGCTTGGCGTACTCCGATAAATGGCTCTGCGGCTATCGCAGTCTTCGCTGGCCACGCTGCGTTGTTCGGCAGTTACGACGAGCGCGACCGGCTCTTCACCGGGCAACTAGCGTCGCCGGGCCTAATCCGCATCCGGCGGCATCGATTCGTTTTCGAAGGAGTTGACCGCCCGGTTGGGCCCGGGAAGATGCAGGGTCGCGGTCCGCGTTTCGCCCGCATGGCTGGCACACGGTGGTATCTGTACGACATGCGGGAGCTGTTCGCCGCCTGACTCGTACCGCGGGCACGGCTCGCACCAGACAACGCCCCGCCTCAGGCCCGCATTCCCTTCTTGAAGGACAGCGATCAGAGCGCCGCGGAGGTAGGTGGTTCGAGTCCACCCTCGGCCCGCCACTTTGCGTTCTGGGCCAACTCAGCACTCCTGCCGGATCACGGCAGGTTGCGTCCGGGCGTCCCTACCTCCAGGGTGACGATGCCGCCGTCCGCAAATCCGCTCGTCAGGGCCAGGTTCGTGATGTAGGCAACCTTGCGATCACCGGCGAAGCCGAAGGCGATGTCGGTGGGGAAGTGAAGCAGATCGCTGTTGCTGAACAGAGCGAAGTGTCCATTGGGCTCGAGCTTGATGATCTTGTTGCCGCTGTTGGCGGCGATGTAGAGGTTGTCTCTGTTGTCAAACGCGCCCCCGTCGGCGCCCCAGAGGTCACAGCTTGGACCGGCGATCACGGACGCAGCGCCGGCCGAGCCGTCTCGATTGACGCGGATGCGCAGAATGGTGCCCAGGTCGGTGTTGTTAACGAACAGGTCGCCGGACTTGTTGAAGAAGAGGCCGTTGGCGCCGATCGCGCCAAAGCCCGCGGCCACCGCCGGATGGACCAGGCCGCATGGACCGGGCAGCACTGTGCCGACCAGCGCAGATCCCGAGAGCCACTTGGTGAATGTGCCGTCCTCGCTGAGGCGCCAGATCTCGCCGAAATGCGACTCGGAGACGTACAGGTTGCCGTGGCGATCGAAGGCCATACCGTTCCAGAAGAATTCGGGTGACCCCGCAGGCGGCGAGGCGACCTTGGTCGGCGCCGCCATGTCTTCAGGCAATTCAAAAATGCCTGCGCCGAGGACAGCCGCGAACAGATGGCCTTCTTCGTCAAGCCGGATGCCGAGCACATTGGCTGGCAGTGTGGCGAAAGTGGTTGCGTGCGTACTGCCTCGCCGGATCTCGAGGACTTTGTTCGCAAGCGGAGCCGACACAAAGATGTTGCCGTGGTGGTCGATCGCGATACTCTCGGGATCGTTTGGGAACTGCAAATTGACGAGTGAAGCGACCTCCGCCGCGGCCACGGGCGCAGCAGATGAAAGGATCGCCATCAACGTAGCGGCGACGACCGCGGGCAACCGCAATCGGCGTAGTGTCCTCATTCCTCACCCCTCCAGAAATGATCCGGAGAGGTCAACATATCGCTGCTCGCGCGAGCCGTCAACGAACGCGATCGTCGACCCGCGCTAGCAGATCATGAAGACGACAGCCGCCTGCACGCCTCATGGTCCATCTGAGAGGTCGGAGTCGTAAGTGGCGTATGCGGGCGAGCAAGATTGACTCCTTTTGCCGACGACTCTTATCTGGTTCGCATTACGGAAGGTACGGCCCACCACGGCCGGTTCGAAACCCGCGTGCGCCGGCACTCGCGGGTTTGCGAGGGTCGAATTTCCCGCTTCCGCCAGCACTCGCGGATTCTCTCAGTTGCATGCAGTGGCGGGTTCATCGCTAGCCGCGTGACGTTGCGCGGAGAATAGGGGTTCGGTGGCAACTCCTCTGCCGGTCACAATCGCGTTGGCAGGTACCGGTTTTCGGGGTCGCACCTTCTCCAGCTTTGCGCAGCGGTATCCGAACCGGGCTCGTGTGGTGGCGGTCGCCGATCCACGCACCGCTCGCCGTGAGGCGTTGGCCGACCAGCTCGGGGTGGCGGCCGACAGACGGTTCGACGACTGGCGGGAGCTCGCCGCATTGGCTCGGTTCGCGGATGCTGTGATCATCACCACGCCGGACGACGAGCACGTGGGCCCGGCGTGCCGCTTCGCGGAGTTGGGCTATCACGTGCTGCTGGAAAAGCCGATCGCACCCACCCGAGCGGAGTGCATCGAGGTGATTGATGCGGTCGAGAAAGCCGGGGTCATGCTCGCGGTCTGCCACGTGATGCGCTACACGACCTACACCGACAAGGTGAGGGAGATCGTGGCCAGCGGTCGGCTGGGCCAGCTCGTCGGTTTAGATCAGCTCGAGCCCATCGGCTGGTGGCACTTCGCCCACTCGTATGTGCGGGGCAACTGGCGCCGGTTGGATCAGGCAGGGCCCAGCATCTTGACCAAGTGCTGTCACGACCTGGACTGGCTCCGATACATCGTCGACCGGCCGGCGGTGGCAGTGTCCAGCCGGGGCGGCCTGCACCACTTCACCGCAGCGAACCGGCCGGCCGGCGCTGCCGATCGATGCCTGGACTGTGCCGTCGAGCCCGACTGCCCGTACTCCGCTCCACGGCTCTATCTCGGCTGCCTGGGCGACCCGGAGCGCGAGCGCTGGCCCCTCTCAGTTGTCACGACCGACCTGACCGAGCCGGGGGTGCGGCAGGCGCTGCGCGACGGCCCGTATGGGCGATGTGTCTACGCCTGTGACAACGACGTGGCCGACCACCAGGTCGTCACGATCGAGTTCGAGGGTGAGGTGACGGCAACGTTAACGATGAGCGCGTTCACGTCTTTCGGCCGGCGTCGCACGCGGATCATGGGTACTCGGGGTTTTCTCGAGGGCGACGGCCAACGGCTCATGCTCACCGACTTCGTCACCGGGGAGGTCGAGTCCTTCGACCTGGTCCATACGGGGGTGGATGCTGGAGACGGCCACGGCGGGGGCGACTACGGTGTGATGAGCGCGTTCCTGGATGCCGTCTCAGCCGGCGATCGGTCCCTGATCCGTACGGGGCCGCGCGAGTCGTTGGAGAGCCATCTCATGGCATTCGCGGCAGAGCGCAGCCGGTTGACAGGAGCTCCGGTGAAGGTCTGGGACTCCTCAAGTGCTTAATCCTCCGAGAGGACAACAGAACCGAATGGACGTCGTCGAGTGGCTGTTGGACTCCGACTCGGCGATCCGCTGGCAGGTGATGCGGGACCTTACTGACGCACCCGAGGAGGAAGTCACGGCCGAGCGGGCCCGCGTCGCCAGCGAGGGCTGGGGCGCAAGGTTGCTCGGCCTCCAGCGCCAGGATGGCCAGTGGGAAGGAGGCACCCCCGCGTTCACCTCCACTGACGCGGCTGACTGGTGGCAGTCTCTTCCCTCCGCGAGCAAGGGCACCTTGTTCCCCGAATGGACCTCCACGACCTGGAGCCTGACGCTGCTGCGGAACTTCGGCATCGATCCTATGAGCGCAGGAGTGCGCCATGCCGTGCGTCTGGTCCGCGAGCACTGCAGATGGGAGCATGACGGCGAGCCGTTCTTCGCGGGCGAGGTCGAGCCTTGCATCAACGGCCGAGCCGTTGCGATCGGGGCCTACTTCGGCGAGGACGTCCAGGGCATCGTGGACCGGCTCCTCGGGGAGCAGATGGGCGATGGCGGCTGGAACTGCCAGCAGGAGAACGGATCGACGCGGGGGTCATTCCACACAACGATCGAGGTGCTGGATGGCCTGCTGGAATACGAGCGAGCCACGGGGGGCCCACCGGAGGTAAGGGGCGCCCGCCTCCGCGGCCAGGAGTACCTCCTCGAGCGGCGGATGTTTCGCAGGCTGTCGACTGGTGAGGTGATCAACCCGGACTGGACACAGTTCTCCTACCCCACCTATTGGCACTACGACGTGCTCCGAGGTCTCGACTACCTGCGCGCGGCCGGCGCCGTTCCGGACGAGCGGGTGACCGAGGCGATCGACCTGGTCAAGTCGAAGCGCGATGCCGACGGCCGCTGGCCTCTCGAGAATCCCCACCCCGGCCGGCTGCACTTCGCGATGGACGAGGGCGAGGGCAGACCGAGCTGGTGGAACACCCTCCGGGCCATGCGTGTGCTCAGGTGGTACGAGCAAAGTCGAGCAGCCGTGACGAGAACATGAATCACGCCTCGGTCAGTGCGACGAGCCAGTGCGGGGGATGCGGTGATTCCTTCGCGACGGCGGGCTCATCCCGGTGCTGAGCGCAGCACCTCGAGGACCTGATCGCCGTACTTGCGGAGCTTCGACTCCCCCACGCCCGACACGCGCAGCAGCTCGGCCAGGCTCGCCGGTCTCGCCGACGCGATGGCCGCCAGCGTCGCGTCGTGGAACACCACGTAAGCGGGTAGGCCGGCGGCGCGCGCGGTCTCGAGCCTCCAACGGCGCAATCGATCAAGCGTCTCCAGCGGGACGACACCGGACCCGACGGGGGTTGACTCGGCCGGCAACGTGAGCGACGGGGTGGTCTTTCCGGCCAGCGCATCGCGGCCGGCGGACGTGATCTCGACCACTGGGTATTCACCCGAGCTCTGGCGGGCGAGCCCGGCGTCGATCAGCCCTGACAGGAGCAGCCTGATCCGCTCGCCCTTCCATCGGTTCAGTGCGCCGTGGAAGGGCAGCTCCTGCACCCAGGGCTGGGCGGTCGACCATTTTGTTCGCCGACCGGCGAGGACGGCCGCAACGTTGGCGAGCCCGACCCGCCCGCTGAACCTGGCGGTCGCGGCGAGTGCTGCCTGCACCGCCTCGGCCGCGACGCGCTGCTCGGGTGCGCCAGTGAGGCAGTTGTCACAGGCATGGCATCGGCGCGCGACCCCTTCCTCGCCGAAGTAGTCCGCGATGCGGGCGTGCCGGCATTCGCGCATCTCGGCGTAGGCCATCATCTGCGCCAGGCGCGCATACGCGTGCTCTTTGAGCGGTGAGCCGTCCTCCAGGCCGGACTTTTCGATGAAAAAGGCCTGGAGGTCGCGATCGGACGGGCTGTAGAGGAGCGTGCATTCCGCCGGCCTTCCGTCACGCCCCGCGCGTCCCGCCTCCTGGTAGTAGGCCTCCAGGCTGCCCGGCAGGTGGTAGTGGATGACGCGCCGAATGCCCGCGATGTCGACCCCCATCCCGAACGCCGAGGTCGCCACGACGACCTGAGCGCGTCCGGCGGTGAAGTCATCCTGCGTTCGGCGCCGGACGTCTGAGTCCTGGCGACCGTGATAGCAGGGGACGCGGAGCTCGGCCGCCAGCTCTTCCGCCGCGGACACCGTGCCGACGTAGACCAGCGCCTGCTGGCCAGGCGTTGCGAGAAGGCTATGCAGCTGATCGCGCTTGGCTCCCTCGCCGCGGCACCGGATGACCGCGAGCTTCAGGGTCGGCCGGTTGAATCCGCTGACCGAGACGAAAGGATCGTGGAGTCGAAGGCTGTTGGCGATATCGGCGCGGACCTGTGGGGTCGCGGTCGCCGTGAATCCGGCGACGGGCGGCCGGCCACAGGCTGCGATCGCCTTGGAGAGGAGTCGGTAGTCGGGGCGGAAGTCGTGGCCCCAGGTGGAGATGCAGTGCGCCTCATCGACCACGATGCGGCCGATGCCCAGCTCGACGAGCTGGTCAATGAAGCCTGGACGAGCGAGCCTTTCTGGCGCCAGGAACAGCAACCGATACTCGCCGGCGAGGGCGCGCCGGAGTCTCTCGCGCTGCTCAAACGGCTCGACCGACGAATTGATGAATGTGGCGGCGACGCCGCGGTCCGTGAGGCGGTCGACCTGGTCCTTCATGAGTGCGATGAGCGGCGAGACCACCAACGTAAGCCCGCCATCCACGACGGCCGGCACCCAGTAGCTGATGCTCTTGCCAGAGCCCGTCGGCGCGACGGAAAGAACGTCGCGACCCGCGAGCATCGCGGCCACTACATCCGATTGTCCTGGCCTGAACGCATCGAGCCCGAAGACATCCCTTAGCGTTCGCTCCGCCCGGTCGATCATCTCGCCCGAGTGTGACGGAAGGCCTCGACTCGATCCACGCCTCTTAACATCAGTGAGATTCCTCTTTCCTGCCCACCACGGCCGGTTCGAAACCCGCGTGCGCCGGCACTCGCGGGTTTGCGAGCGTCGAATTTCCCGCTTCCGCCGGCACTCGCGTGCCCACCGACTCCGACCAGGAGAGGGTCACGAAGGAAGTCTTCGTGGTCATAGGATTGGGCGCCACGCTCGCCGGTGTGTTCTGGGCTGTCATGTACGTGGCCCTCGGCAAGCCCCTGAGCGGTCTCATCCCGCTCGTCATCAGCGTCGTGGTCGCGGCCCTCTTCGCCAGGTTTGTCCAGACCAAGAGACTGGGGCTTCTCCCAGTGCCGTTCCTCGGCTTCGGGATCCTCCTCCCGCTGTTGCTCCAGCTGAGTCTCGGAGGTTACGTGCGCGGGAGCGCGGTCGTCATGTGGGCCTTCATGGCGCCGCTCTTCTCGTTACTTCTCAGACCTGCGCGGGAGACCGCGATCTGGCTCGCCATCTTCGTCGGCGACCTCGTCCTGGCTGCCCTTCTCGACGCCTCAGTCGCGCAGAAAGTGCAGCCGCTGCCGAATGTTGCGATTCTCACTCTCTTCGCTCTCAACATCGCCGGAATCGGATCGCTGACCTTTCTCGCCCTTTCCTACTTCCGCGTCCAGCGCGACGCGGCCGAACGCCGCTCAGAGAAGTTGTTGCTGACCATTCTTCCTGAGTCGATCGCCGCCCGCCTCAAGCGAGGCGAAGAGCCAATCGCCGACCACCATGACGACATCACGGTTCTGTTCGCGGATCTTGCCGGCTTCACCGTTCGCTCCGCACACGAGACTCCTGCGGAGACAGTTGCTGTCCTCAATGAAGTCTTCTCTGTATTCGACGGCTTGGTGCGTCGATACGGACTCGAGAAGATTCGGACGATCGGTGATTCCTACATGGTCGCGGCGGGCGTGCCGGTGGCACGACCTGACCATGCGCATGCAATCTGCGCAATGGCTCTCGACCTGAGGGGCGAGGTGGCTCGTCTCAATGCGAATCACGACTGGGACCTCAGCTTCCGGATCGGGATCAACTCTGGTCCGGCCGTAGCGGGCATCGTCGGTCGGGAGAAGTTCCACTACGACCTGTGGGGCGACACGGTCAACATCGCGAGCCGGATGGAGTCACACGGCCTGCCCGATCAGATCCAGGTCACCGAACCGGTTTACGAGCGGCTCAAGAACGACTTTGTATTCGAGCGGCGCGGTTTCGTCGAGGTGAAAGGAAAGGGCCCGACGCTGACGTACTTGCTGGTCGGTCGCGTTGGTGAACACTCAGACAGTGATTCAGTGAGTGAGCCGACGCCCGCTCCCTCGGTCGGTCCTCAGCGCGTTGAGGCCACATAACACACCGCCTGACGCTCAGCTTTCCAAGTCTTGAAGCACAGAGCTCAGGGATGACCGCGGAGGCAAGGTGGTTTCGAGTCCACCACGGCCGCTATTGATCAGAATAGTGTACAATTTGGCCGTGGCCAAGATCCTACCTTTCACTGAGGCCCGCACCCACTTGACCGAACTCCTCGACGAGATCGAGCGCGTCCACGAGCATGTCGTAATCACGCGAAACGGCCGGCCTTCGGCGGTTGTGATGGCGCAAGCCGAGTACGAATCGCTGATTGAGACGCTGGAGATTCTCGGCGATGCCGAGCTTATGGCCGATCTGGCGGCAAGCGACAAGGATGTGGCAGCGGGTCGTGTGATTCCGTGGGGAAAGGTCAAGCGCGAGCTGGGGCTTGCCTGAACTTGTATTCACGCGCGGCGCCCACCAGGACATACGGAAACTACAAGAACCCCTTAGAGTTGCGGTCGCCAACACGCTTGAAACGCTTGCCGTCGAGCGTCGCAGGGTCGGAGTGCCGTTACTAGGTCGGCTCCGAGGCCGCTGGTCTGCACGTGTCGGCAACTACAGGATCGTTTACACGATCGAAAACTCGTCCGAACATGAGCGCGTGGTGGTGAGAGCTGTGCGGCACAGGTCGATCGCATATGGGCGGCGCCGACGGCGCCCATGACGGAGTACACGACCCGATCGCGACGTATTGGCACCCGAGCTCGCGGTGCATCACGGCTACGTTCACGTTCGCGACCTGACCAATGGATTTCTATCCAGGTTGAACTGGTCGAAGGCCGTGGCGAGCGCTGCTGGCCGCGCCCCGGTCGCATCTTTGCTGCGGCCACTGTTCATTCATTCGCCCAACTGGCCACCGCGATTGACGACGCATTCGCGAGGTGGGACAGGTCACACCTGCATGAATTCACACTGGGCGACGGGACTCGTATCGGGATTGTTGATGACGAGTCGGACGTCGATGATTCCGTGGTTGACGAGCAAAACCTGAGGCTCGCGCGCCTCAAGCCCGGGGAGCAGTTCGTCTATGTCTTCGACTTCGGCGACGACTGGGCCCATTTATGCACGGTCGGCGGTTCACCTATCGATCCAGTTGAAACTGTTGGCCTGGTTCCCGAGAGACCGCTCGCGTATTTCGGTTGGGGCGCAATCCCAGATCAGTACGGAAGGGCATGGAGCGCTGACGATGGCGACACGCCGCTGCCGCCGGACCCGGAGCTGGGGGACCTTCCAGCGCTCCGACCGGGCTGGGGACCTGGGAGACGTAGTTAGGAAGTCCGAAGTCGTCGCTGGTCGCAGAGTCAGAGCGTGATCGGTTCTCCGACAACCACGATGTCGCGCTTCGCGTTACGGAGACTACGGCCCACTGTCTTTGACCTCCAGCGGTGACAACAACGATCACGCGGCTGAGCCTCGACTTGCCCGCCACAGGTCAAACGAGCCCAGCCCATCGTGCCGGTCGGACATGAAAAGCAGGGTCGCGCCGTCGGATGCGATGTCGGGCCTCTCGTCCGAGAATCCGGTGTTGACTTGGGATCCTGCGTTCACCGGCTGACCGAAAGGTTGTGACCGGGATCCACGAATGCTGAGCCATATGTCGTATCCACCTCTCCCTCCCTTGCGGTCGGAAGCGAAGAAAAGAGTCTTGCCGTCGCTCGAGATGCCGGGCTCGCAATCGTTCGATCCGCTGTTGACGGTGGGCCCGAGGTTGACCGGAGCCCCAAATGGCAACCCGGCCGCAGGTCGGCTCGCCACCCACACGTCGTCGCCGCCAAACCCACCAGGGCGGTCGGAGCAGAAGTAGAGCTCGCGGCCGTCGGCCGAGACGGCCGGGAAGCCGTCGCAGCAGCCTGTACGGCCAAGGTCCACGACCTGCGGCCTGCCGAAGGTGGCAATGACGCTTGGTCGCGTGGCGACGTAGATGCGCCCATCGGGTGCACGGTCGAAGAACAGCTCAAGGCCGTCCGCGGAAATGCTGGGCGAACCCTCATCCTCGCTGGAGTTCACCGGTGCGCCAAGACTCTCCGGCGGGCCGAGCGGTTCCGAGGTCGAGGACCGGATGGCCACCCAGACGTCGCCACCGCCGACGACGTCTCGGTCGGTGATGAAGTAAAGGCTCAGGCCATCAGCCGAGATCGATGGGCCGCCGTCGAAATCCTGGCTGTTGACGGGAGACCCAAGGTCTACGGGGCTGCGAAAGGCAGCGGGCGACGGCCTGTTCGAGGGCGAAACGTTCGTCGTGCCGCAACCAAGCAACAAGCACGCGAGCACGACGAGAGCAGCAAGGTCGGCCCCCGCCCTGCGATCCAGGGACATGCTCAGGCAAGTCTGATGACCTTACCCCGAACATTCACGTGGTTCGCGTTGCAGAAACTACTACCCACCGAGTATTCAGGAGCGGGCTGGATTGACCATCCTCACCAAGTCGCCGCGGTACTTTTCCGCTCTTATGGCAAGGGAATGAAGTGGAACGTCAGGGTTGAGCCCGTGGCAGTGACGCTAGCGCAGCCTGGCCGGCTCAAGCCAGCGCCCCATGAAACCTGGCCTTCATAGCCTCCGAGGCTACGAACCTGCAGCAGCAGTGGTCCCTGTGAGGTAAATGAGGTTGGTCCCACGTAGCTGGCCATATCGCCTCGAAAGCCTTGGAGCACAATCCTCACCCCTGCGGATCCGGCGACGTCGATTGGCTGACCCAGACCGGTATCGGCGTAGAAGAGGGTGCTTGTTTGTGGGGTGAGTTCAAAATCCGGAGTTCCGCTGTCGAACGTGAGCTTGAACGTGTCCTGAGCCGCGGTCGCTGAGACTATCGGCGGAGCAGATCCCGCCCTAGTCCAGGGTGCAGGCCACGAGGGCGAAGCCTGGCCGGAGGACGTGCAGCTCAGAGTGGCCGGGCTTGGTGTCGCTTGTGCGGTAGTCGCACTCGTGCTTGGTGCCGTTTGTGCGGTAGTCCCAGTCGTGCCGCAAGCGCTGAGGAGTACCAAACCGAGGATGGCCATTGGCAGTCCGGCGTAAATCCGACTCATGCTGCTTGAACGCCGGTACCGCCGAATGATTACGAAACTAGGGAGTGCTAACTGATCATGACCGCGAATTTCGTGGCCGCAGGCGATCTTTCCGCCGGGTCGGTCGCCTTCGCTCTGCGAGAAGCGCTCGCGCATTGGTGGACGCGATCCAGTCTCGGTAGCGCTCGGCTGACCATCCGCGTTGCACAACGAGCAGGTCGTACACAGCCCCCGAGTTGACCGTCCAGAGGATGTCACCGGCCTCCTCGACCGAAATCTCCTGCCTGATGTCACCGCGGTCCTTCAAGAGCTTGGCAAGCCGCCTCATCCCTGTCAGTCGCTGGGTCTCCAGCTGGTTCCGGACATCCGCGAGCTCGGGATCGGTGGCGGCCGCTTCCATCAACACCCGATATAGAGGGCCGGCCCGGCCATGGATCCCGGGCTGCGTTGCGGCGTGCAGCTCGAGCACGCGGCGCGGATCTCTCTCCTCGATCATCGCTCGGATCGCTGGACGCTGCTCGACCGGGACCTCGGCACGCGCGGCGCCGCCCGCGATCGCAGCCTCGACCACCGCCGTGAAGAGAGCCGCTTTGCTGCCAAATGCCCGGTAAATCGTCTCGACGGCAACGGCCGCAGCCCTGGCGACCGCGTTCATCGTGGTACCCGTGTACCCCCGCTCCATAAAGGTGTCGAGCGATGCCTTGATCACATCCTGCCGGGTCTGAGCCGCCTGCGCCCGCCGCCGTGTGGAGTCGTAGCGGCGGCGAGCCTTGACACCTCGCTTATTCGGTGGAATACTCATGACTCCAATACAGCATCGTTAACTCGAATTCTATCGACTGGGCAAGGGAAGGTCATTGGCGGAAAGCCAAGGGAGGATTTGATGTTCGCTGTCGTTGTGCAGGAGAAGGGGGATGCGACGCGCGTACGAGGAAGTGGGGAACATGTGGCGGCAAACGTCCTCCCTCAGGTTAGGCAGGTTCCTGGGATCGTTTCAGCAACCTGGACCACAGATGAGGATGGGAGGACGTTGAACGTGCTCGTCTTCGAGAATGAGGAGGCCGCACGCATGGCTGTGAACCGGATACGCACTGCGCAGCGACCCCCATTCATGCAAGTGGAGACTGTCGAGCTGAGGCAGGTGCTCGCTCACTTCTAAACCGCTGCTCCGCGGCTCAGAAGGATCCTGACCCGATCCTCGACGCACTCCTGGTAACCCCGGACGAGACGCTGACTGGTCCTGAACGAATATCGCGCTGGGAGGCCTTGCTCAGCCAGAGGAGGGTCCATCCCTGGATCGTGGGCAGCGCGACGTTCTCTGGCAAGTGCACTCCGCCCCCCAGCCGGCAGGCTGGACCGCGAGGTCACCACAGAGCGGCCGCCGCTGCCCTCCCGGCCCATCCTGGCGTGCGGGGGTCAGACCCATGGATAAGGGGCTCATACCGGCGCCTCAGTCCTTCTCCAACGATGCGGTCGTGTCGATCACGCACCGGCTCGGTGCGCTCCTCGCCGCAGCGTTCGTGTTCGCTTTACTCGCACGGCCCCCTCGTTCGGCCGTCATGAGCCGGCTTTCTCATGTCGCACTTACCGCCGGTCCTAACGCCCTGCTGACGGTTCGCGGGCGAAGAACTGGCAGCCTCGGTCGTCCCGGGTCGCGTTCTTAGACTTCGGCGAGTGGGGACTTCTCCAGGCCGCCTCAAACGACGCGAACTGGGTACGCAACCTCCACGCGTCCCGGGTGGCGGTGATCAGCCGCGGGGGACCAGCGAAGACATTCGACGCCGAAGCGTTGGCTCCCGAGACCGCGGGTCACGTCCTCCACGATCTCCTCGCGCCGTTTCCGCGCTTTCGACTTACCCGGCGCCGTCGCGCGGGAGGACCGGCCGCCTGTTGCCGGCCTTTCACTCCTTCCGTCTCCGAGTCAACGATGCCCTCGCCGACTACATCCGCCTGGCGAGGCGCCAGCACGGGTTCGGAGCTGCGCCGGAGTTCCGCCCCGCGCGAGATATCTAGACGGGCGTTTCGACCACAAACAAAAGAGCCGGGCGACCCAGGTCGCCCGGCTCCGGTTTAGGTCAGCTCAGGACAGGGGGCAGCCCGCCTGTCCGTTGTTCGCGTTGTCGATCTGAGTAGCGAGGTTGAGGATTGTGTTGCGGTCTCCGCTCGCAAGGGCGGAGTTCACAGAGCTAATGATTTGGCTCGCTGTCAGCGAGTACGCGACATTGGGGTTGTTAGCGTTGAGCACGCCGGCGATGGCGGCTCGCAAAAGGATCTGCGCAGCGCCATTGAGGTCACTGCCACCCTGGAAGGCCAGCCCATCGGCGAGCGTCGCGCTCGCCAGCGTTGAGCCGCTGGAACCGTCCGGGAAGGTTGCTGGAACGCTGAAGACCGAGCCAACCGACTGTCCGGGCGTAACCCCGGTCCAGAGTGAGAAGTGCTTCGGGTTCTTCCAGAAGCCCGGTGTGCAACCCTGGCCACCAAGTGGCTTGCTGATGACGACCGCTTCGTCGCCACAGTGGCTGCTCACGGCGTTGTTGTTCGCGTCACCGTTGTAGGTGGCGACCCAGTTGTAAGTTCCGGCAACGGTCGTGTGGAATCCGCCCGATGATGCGGACAGGCCGCTCAGCGGCACGTTGACAAATCCGGCCCCGCTGACGAGGCTTGCTCCGGCGCAGGTCGAGTCGCCCGGCCCGAAGAGCCGGAACGTGACGGTGCCGGTGGGGCTGAAGCCGCCGCTGACTGCTGCGGTGTCCGAGATGACGGTTCCTACTGGACCGGTGGTCGGCACGGCAACCGTCGCGATCGACGGCGTCGCTTTCTGAATCACAACCGCCTCGTCGCCGCAGTTGCTCGAGACCGGGTTGTTGTTGGAGTCGCCGTTGTAGGTGGCGATCCAGTTGTAGGTACCGACCTGTGTGGTCGCGTAGTTGGCCGATGTCGCGGAGAGGCCGCTCAGCGGGACGTTGATAAAGCCCCCGACCCCTGCGACCAGGTTCGTTGCACAGGTCGTGTCGCCAGGTCCGAAGAGGCTGAACGTGATGGTCCCCGTCGGGCTCGCACCGCCGCTCAGAGTGGCGCTGTCGTGGATCAGGGCGCCGACGGCCGCGGTCGTAGGCGAAGCCGTCGTGCGGATGCCGGGGGTGGTCGGCTGGATGACAACAGCCTCCGCGCCGCATGCGCTGGCGACCGGCGCGTTGTTCACGTCCCCGTTGTATCTGGCGATCCAGTTATAGGTTCCAGCCTGAGCCGTTGTGAAGTTCGGTGAGGTGGCTGAGCCCGCGACAAGCGCGATGTTCTTGAAGGAGGCGTTGCCCGACACGAGGTCGGTGGCGCAGCTGCTGTCGCCCGGACCAAACAGCGAGAAGCTGACGGTACCGGTCGGGCTGATGGTGCTGGTCACGGTTGCGCTGTCGTGAATCGGGTCGCCGACAACTCCGGTCGTCGGCGCAGCCGTGGTGGAGATGCTCGGTGCCCCACAACCGAGGACGCGAATCTCAAAGCCGGCCAGACCCTTCTGGCTGGTCAGCCCTTGCTTCGCCACATCGACCTGGAAGTAACCGCAGTGACCTGCGGCCAGGGTCCGCGTGAAGTGCAGGGTTTTCGTCTCGTTGGGTCCGATCGAGAACGGGATGATGGTCGGGTTCGGGTCCTGGACCTCGGTCGCCAGCATCTCGTTGAACTGGCCGTCCACGATCACACCGTTGACCACACCGGGCTGACCGTCCGATATGTCCGTGGGCACTCCGTTGATCGGGTAGGTCGTGATGTGGTCGAGGTCGAGCTCGAGGTTCATCGACTTGGTCTCGCTGGTCAGGTTGGTCACGACCAGGTCGAACGTCAGAGTGTTCTGGCCCTGCGCCAACGAATAGATGCTGGGCGACGGTGTGAAACCGGTCGGAGGGGTGGACGACAGGATTCCGAGATAGTTGGGGTTGCCCTCCGCCGCCGTTGCAACGGTGGCCGGCATTAATGTGATGGCCGCAGAAAGGAGCACGATGCCTGCTTTTAAGACCTCGGGTCTTAACCTTCGAAACGCCACTAGGTAATCCCTCCTCATGACGGGCAGTTGCTGGAGCCGGCCTGCCGCTGGCCCGGCTGCGTTCCGCTGAAGAACGCCCTACAGGGATACGCGGTGCAGCGGCGAGCGACAAGGTGACTGTCGGCTGCGACTAGGACGTTTGACTGGCCTGCATCCCAAACCGAGGGGGAGAGTATCCCGGGCCGTCTGGGAACAACCCGCCGGACCCTAGTGCAATGTCTCGGTTAGCATCGCGGAGCGCTCGAGCCGGCGAGCGAAGCCACATTGTCCGGCGGGGAGTATGTTTCGCTCGAATCCGGATCCGTTAAACGAGGGGGGCGTCAGATGGCGGACCAGATCGAGCGTTACCTCGATGACAGGCTGGCGGGCCAGGTAGACCGCCGCGAATTCCTGCAGTTCGGCCTGACCGTCGCCGGGGCGGCAGTCTTCGCCGCATGCGGAGGTACGACATCCTCTGGCCCGAGCGGCCCGACCGGGCCTGAGTTCAAGCTCGGCGTCGTGCTGCCGTACTCCGGCGTCTATGCGGAGCTGGGCACCAGCATCACGAACGGCATGCGCATGTACTTCGATTCCGTCGGCAACCAGGCCGGCAACCGCAAGATCACCATGGTCACCGCCGACGAGCAGGTGGCCCTCGCTGACGCGGTGGCCGCGACCAAGAAGGTGGTTGAGCAGGACGCCGTGGACATGGTCGCGGGCTACGTCTCGAGCCCGAACGCCGCCGGCAACCGCAACTATCTGGACGGCCTCAAGATGCCGACCCTGATCGCCAACGCCGGCGTGAACTCGCTCTCGCGCGCCGCCAGGTCACCTTTTATCTACAGGACGTCCTTCAGCAACTGGCAGCCGGCGCACCCCGTGGGCACCTACGTCGCCGAAAAGCTGAACAAGAAAAAGATCCAGCTCGTCTATGCGAAATATGGCGCCGGCCTCGAATCGGTGGCGTCGTTCAAGGAGACCTTCATCGCGAGCGGCGGCACGATCGTCGGCCCGGACGTCGCCACTCCCTTTCCCAACAACGGCGACCAGACGCCATTCGTCCAGGCCATCCAGACCGACAAGATCGACGGCATCTACTCCTTCATGTCCGGCACCGATGCGGTCACTTTTTTGAAGAAGGCCGCCGAGCTTGGAACGCTCAAGAAGCTGGGCCTGGTTTCGGGCGCGGGCTTTCTCGTCGAGCAGGATGTGCTCGCAGCGATCCAGGATGCGGCGCCCGACGGAGCGGTGACCGGCCTCCACTGGGCCCTCACCCTCCCCAGCAAGGAAAACCAGGACTTCATCTCGAAGTACAGCAAGAAGTTCAGCGGCCGGCAGGCAGACGTCTTCGCCGTCCAGGGATTCGACACAGCTCGAGTCATCGTCGAAGCGCTCAATGCGGTGAAGGGCAACACCGACAACAAGGACGGTTTCATGCAGGCGATCGCCAACGTGAGCTTCAAGAGCCCGCGCGGCGACTTCAAATTCGATCCCGCCACTCACAACGTGGTGCAGACGATCTACATCCGCAAAACGGTCAAGGACTCAAAGCTCGGTTGGACCAACCAGGTGATCGACCAGTACCCGGGAGTCGCCGACCCGGGCAAGTAACCTTCTCGCCATCGCGACCACACTTCAGCTGATCGTCAACGGGCTGTCATTCGGCGGCCTCGTGTTTTTGCTTGCCGCGGGCCTCTCGATCATCTTCGGCGTCATGGACGTGCTCAACCTCGCGCACGGGTCCTTCTACATGGTCGGCGCTTACATCGCCTACTCCGTCGTGGTGGTGACGAATAGTTTCTGGCTCGCTTTCCTGGTCGCGCCGCTCCTGCTCGCGCTGTTGGGCGCGGCTCTCGAGGTGGTGTTCTTCCGACGCCTCTACCGCCACGGCCACCTCGCGCAGGTGTTGCTGACGTTCGGCTTCACGCTCGTTTTCGTCGACCTCGTCCGCGCGCGGTTTGGCCCGACCACTCGATCCATCCCACCACCTCCAGGGCTCGATGGTGCCGTTCAGCTGGTCGGGGCCACATTCAGCGCGTACAGCCTTTTCGTCCTCGCCGTCGCGATCGCAGTCGCCGTGTTTCTCGTCCTCGGATGGCGCTTCCTGCGGGTCGGCGCCGTGTTGAGGGCGGGAGTCGAGGACAAGGAGATGGCCGGGCTGTTGGGGATCAACCTGCCGCGCGTCTTCACCCTTACGTTCGCGTTCGGCGCCGGTCTTGCGGGTCTCGCCGGCGTGGTCGCAGCGCCTGAGTTCGCGATCTACCCGGGAATGGATGCCAACGTTCTCATCCTCGCGCTGGTCGTCGTGGTCCTCGGCGGTCTCGGCTCGATCGAAGGCGCGATCCTGGGCGCCCTCGTCATCGGGCTCGGCTACGTGGTGGGCACAACTTTTTTCCCGCAGTTCGCCATCGGTCTGATCTTCGCGCTGATGGCGGCGGTGCTCGTGGTACGCCCTTCCGGGTTGCTCGGCCGCAGGCCATGATCCGCGGCCGTTTCGCGTCGGCTCGGAACGCCGGACTCCTCGTCGTACTGGTCCTTGGACTGGCCTCGATTCCGCTGTGGGCGCCGCGTTTCTGGATCTACATCGCCACCCAGGCGTTGATCTTTGCCGTCTTCGCGATGTCCCTCGACCTCCTTCTCGGGTACGCGGGCTTGCCGTCTTTTGGTCATGCGGCCTTTTACGGCGTGGGCGCGTACGCCTGCGCGCTGCTCGCGCTGCGACAGGTGGACGGGTTGCTGCCGCTCTTGCTGGTGGGCGCGGCCTCGGCCGCCCTGGTTGCCGTCCCCATCGGCGCCCTATCCCTGCGCACGACGGGCATCTACTTCTTGATGCTCACGCTCGCCTTTGCCCAGGTGCTGTGGGGCCTCGCCGTCAACTGGACTTCACTCACCCGCGGGACAGACGGACTCATCGGCATCCCGCGCCCGACGCTTTTCGGTCTCGACGCGCTGGGCATCTCCCTCTACGAGCGCGGGGCTTTCTTTGTCCTGTGCTTGATCGTGGCAATCGCGACCTTCGCCTTGCTCCAGGTGCTGGCCCGGTCGCCTTTCGGTCGCACGCTGGAAGGTATTCGCGAAAACGAGACGCGCATGCGCGCCCTCGGGGTTCCAACTTTTCGCTTTCGCTTCGCGGCCTTCGTGGTCGCGGCGGCGTTTGCGGGCGTCGCCGGCTCCCTCGCCGCGATGTCGAACGGCTACGCGACTCCCGACTTTCTTTACTGGACGGCCTCCGGACTGGCGCTGGTCGCGGTTGTGGTCGGTGGTGCGCGTTCGTTGATCGGCCCCCTGCTCGGGGCGTTTCTCGTCCTGTTCGCGCAGCTCGGCCTCTCGACCTATGTCGAGCGGTGGGAGCTCATCCTCGGAGCGCTCTTCATCGCCTTCGTTCTCTTCGTGCCAGGCGGACTGATCGGCCTGGTCCGGAGGACGTGACTTGGATCTGGCCGCCACCGGCGTGACCGTCCGCTTCGGCGCGCTGGCGGCGCTCAACCGCGTCGATCTCGAAGTGGTCGGTGGTGAGCGGCGCGCCGTCATCGGTCCCAACGGGGCGGGGAAGACGACGCTGCTCAACGTCATCGCGGGTGAGCTGCGACCTACCGAGGGCTCGGTCCGCCTCGGCGTTCACGACGCCACTCGACTGCCGCCATGGAGGCGTGCCCGGCTTGGGCTCGGCCGCACGTTTCAGCGCTCGACGCTCTTCAGCCGGCTGACCGTGGCCGAAAACGTCGCGTTGGCGGTTCGGGCTCGCTACAGGAATGGCTGGCGCTTCTGGCCGGTCGGGGACCGCGCATTGAAAGAGGAAGTGACCCGGCGGCTCGAAGCGGGCGGCATCGCGCATCTCGCCGACCGACTCGCGGCGAGGCTGGGCCATGGCGAGCGGAGGATTCTGGAAATCGAACTCGCGCTCGCCGTCAACCCGTCGGCGCTGCTTCTCGACGAGCCGATGGCCGGGCTCTCCCGCGACGAACGCCAGGCGACGCTGGCCCGGCTGCGGTCGCTGCCGAAAGACGTGACCGTGGTCATCGTCGAGCACGACCTGGACGCCGTGTTTGCCCTGGCCGAGCGCATCACCGTGCTGGATCACGGGGTCAAGATCGCCGACGGAGCTCCGGCTGACGTGCGGGCGAATCCGCGCGTGCAGGAGGTCTACCTTGGCGCGATCTGAGGCGAACGGCGACCGGCTGATGGTCACAGGCCTGACCGCGGGTTACGGCGCGAGCGTGGCGGTGCGCGAGGTGTCTTTGCGAGTGGGTTCAGGCGAGGCGGTCGCGCTGCTCGGGCGGAACGGGGCAGGGAAGACCACGGCGCTGATGGCGATCGCGGGAGCGATTCGGCCGAGCACCGGCTCGGTTGTGCTGGACGGCGTCACCATCAGCGGCCTGCCCTCGCACAGGATCGCGCGACTGGGGCTGTCGCTCGTGCCGCAGGGCCGCCGCATCTTCACCACGCTGAGCGTTCGCGAGAACCTGACGCTTGCGTCGCGCGGCGGCGACCTGGCTCAGGTGTATTCGCTGTTTGAGGTTCTCGCAACTCGCGCCGCCAGTGCCGGGAGCACGCTGTCCGGCGGCGAGCAGCAGATGCTGGCGATCGGAAGGGCGTTGATGACGCGACCGCACCTTTTGCTGCTCGACGAGCCTTCAGAGGGTCTCGCGCCGCAAGTTGTGCGCAGCCTCGCCGACCTGATTGCGCGGCTGCGCCGAGAGGTCGGCGTCTCGATCTTGATCGCGGAACAGAACCTCGCGCTCGCGTTTGCGGTCGCCGATCGCGTCTACGTGATGGAACGGGGTGAGGTGGTGCATGAAGGCGTGACCGGCTCGTTCCGTGATGACCATGCGCTGCAGCGGCGCTTCCTCGGCGTCTGAGTCTCGCGGCGTAACGCGGGCACCCTGCTCGCGTTTACCTCACGGAAGCCTCACGAGAGGCGATCCAATTCTCAACAAGGAGGTGTGGAGGTGGGAAACAAAGTGCGCCTGATCCAGGTCTTCATCATTCTTTCTGCGTTGGCCGGCTTGTTTGCGCTCCAGTCCACCCGCTCGCGTCAAGGCGTGCTCTGCGGCGTGAGCACGGTTAAGACCTGACCGGCTCGAAACCACCGACAGTCGTGCTTCAGGACCTGAGCCGGGTGGTCTCACCGGGACCGCTCGGGTTGGATCATTTGAGACCGCGTCATTAGCGGTCAGAGCGGCGGTTCTATCGCGTGAGGGCCGCGGTTAAGCTGGACCCGTGGCTGAGGTTTTGGTCTTCCATCACGCGCATGGCCTCACGACTGGAGTCCTGTCTTTCGCCGAGGAGCTCCGTGCGGCCGGCCATGTCGTTCACACCCCGGATCTCTACGATGGCGAGGTCTTCGCGGACCTGACCGAAGGCGTCGGCTACGCAAAGAAGCTCGGCTTCGACACGATCATCGGAAGAGGTCGAGCCGCCGCGGAGGGCCTACCCGTCGGGGTTGTCTATGGCGGTTTCTCGCTCGGCGTGATGCCTGCTCAGCTGCTGGCGCAGACGCGGCAAGGGGCGAAGGGAGCCCTGCTTTTCCACTCTTGCTTTCCGACCTCTGAGTTCGGATCGGACTGGCCGCAGGCCGTACCCGTTCAGATCCACATCATGGAGGACGACGAGTGGGCCCAGGAGGGCGACCTCGACGCCGCCCGCCAGCTCGCCCAGACGGCCGACAATGCCGAGCTGTTTCTCTACCCCGGCGACCGGCACCTGTTCGCGGACGCCAGCCTGCCCGACTACGACCAAACCGCGGCGGCGCTCCTCAAGCAACGCGTGCTCACGTTCCTCGTCGCCATCGACGCGGAAAAGGTCGGCTCAAGACGCCGGTAGCGAGATTCTCGTCAGGCCGGCGAGCTTGAACGTTTAAAGCTTGTTCAGGTCGAAGAGTCGCGGTGGCGTGTCGTGACTCCAGGCTCTGGTGAGCGAGATGTCGACCCAACGATGGCGCCGGCGCTCCAGCAGCCGCACGACATGCGCGACCACCCTCATAACCAACAGGATGCTGCACTCCCTCCTTCAATCACGATTCTCCGCGGGGGGACGGGCAGGGGCAATCGGCATTGGGTCCCACTGGCACGGGACCGATGCCCAAGGAGTCCCTTGGTCATTTTGGGATTCGATTGCAAGTGAAATAGCCGACGTTCGTTAGTCACACTTGTTCGCTCATTGCGCGCGTGGGCCACAAGAGTTCGAACGTGCAAATGCGTTCGCGGGCTTGGCCTCCAGATCGACAACCCAACGCATGGTGCGGCCAGTTGTTCGTGGACGCGGTGACGACCGGCTGATACCCCGCCCAGCCTGGAAAATGGCGATCCGCTGTCGCATCGGGAAAGCGACGCTCTTGAGGCACCCGGTACGGCAGCGGACCAGGCTTTAGTCAAGGCTGGTTGCCGGCCCGTTGCAATGGAGTGTGTGACCCAGTGGCGGCGGGACATTTGTAGGGCCCTATCAGGGACCAGGCCCTTATGTTCAATCATCAAGTGATCCAGTTTCGTGAAACCACGGCTGGAGACCTGCCGCGAATCGGCGAGATCAAGGTCCGCACTGGGCAGACTCATACGCGCAGCTCGTCGATCCAGACGTTCTTCGCCCGTTCATGGATCAAGCGCAACGGCTCGAGCACCTGCGCGACGACGCGGCAAAGCCAGACACTCTCCTTCTCGTGGCATCCAGCCCGGCACAATTGCTGGCTTCGCGCTGACGTTTGCCGCGCGCGAGCCCGAACCCCGGCTCGAGTCGGTCCATGTGCCGAGCGAGTTCAGAGGCCAGGGAATCGGCACCCGGCTGCTGGCCGCTATCGCGGAAAGGTTGGTCGCTCTCGGTTATCGGAGCATGTGGCTCGGCGTCGTGTCGGGGAACGTCGGCGCAGCCAGGCTGTATGAGCGCCCGGGTTCGGAGCCGGCCGGCGTCGAGCCCGCCGGCTGGGCGCATGAGGTGACCCAGGAGATCTACCAAGCTCGCATTGCTCCAAAAGTCGGCGTCCGCGGCCACTCGTTAGGCCTTACACTCTCCGCCCGTGACGAGCGTAGGCGACAGTTTTTCGTGGCCGTTCCAGGATCCGGGTTGGTTCGGCAAGATGATCCTCCAGGGCCTGATCTTCATCATCCCGATCGTCGGCTGGATCGCACTGGCGGGCTGGCTCGTGATGCTCATCGACAACTACCGCGCCGGACGGCGTGAGCTACCCCCCGCCGGCTTTCACCTCGAGCGGGGAATCGTGCTGTTCGTGGTCCTACTGGTGTGGGGACTCGTCTTCGCGATTCCGGGCATCGTCCTTGGGAGCATCGGCGCCAACACCAGCCAAAACGGCACCTATTCGGGCCCCAACGGCTTCGGCCAGCTGATCAGCTTCGCGCTGAGCCTGTTCCTCGCGTTTCTGACCCCGGCGATCGTTCTCAACACGTATCGCACCGGGTTCTCGGGTGGTTTCGACGTCAACGGGATCTGGCAGATGTCCACGAGCAACCCGAACAACAGCGTGGTCGCCGGACTCCTGATCTACGTCGCCCGGCTCATCGGCGGTCTCGGCTTCTGCCTCCTCTGCATCGGCTTGCTGTTCACGATCCCGTACAGCACGGCGATCACGGCCGGTGTCATCACCTGGTTCGAGCGACAGCAGGCGGGCCCGGCACCGATGACTCCGCCGCCACCACCACCCGCGCAGGCCTAAAAGCCAAAAAAGAAAGGAGCGGAGCCGAGGCTCCGCCCCTTCGTTTTCCTGTTGGTCACACGGTTTACCAGGTCATCGGATCAGCTGCCGGACCCGGTTGCCGCATGCACACAGGCGACCCACGTGTCGTGCTCGGTCCTGTCCTCCGTCCTGCCGGCGGCCTTCGCGGCCTTGTCGCCCCTGGCAGGCTTCGTCTCAGTGGCGTCTTCGGCCTTGTCGGCGGCCTGGCAAGCGTGGACCCGATCGGACTGGGCGCCGTCGCGGTTCTCCTGTCCCTCGGTCGAGGCGATCGCGCTCACGCACTTGCCGTGGACGCCGCTCGCTCCGTGTGGACAGTTGCGAGCCGCAGAGGCTACGGCGTCGCCGTGGGAGTCGGGGTCGGTTCCACCCGCGCCCTCTTGCATGGCCAGCGCGCTGGCGCCGCCGAGCAGCAGAGTCGCCGCGGCGGCCCCGAGGATGGCCAATCGAAACCTATGCATGAAACCCTCCTGAATCGCTGACTACGACTTGAAATTCGACCCCGAAACCCCTCGATGGAAAGCTCTAACGCTGAATGGCCTGGAACTAACCAAACCTGCCTGGAAGCAGGTTTTTGACGCTAGCGTCGTTAATCCTGCTAACGGACCCCTAACTCGGAGGCAACATGGCAGCACTACGTCGCAGAAATATCGTTGAAACGTTCTTGCAACTGATCCGCGGACCGCGACGCTCGCGGTCGCTCTCAGCTGGTCCCGGCTGCACGTGCGAGAGCTGCGTGCAAGCCTGGGACCGGCATCGACCAGAGAAGATCAAGCCCGCCCGCGAAACCGGTCGGTTGCGCCCCGGCCTGTACTAGTACACAGCGCCGGCAGACGTTCCAGCCGATGTGACGCGGTGATGTGGCGGGTCGTGCGCGCGACGCAGGCCTGGGATTCAGCCCTGGATCTCGCTCAGCAGCGCGAGGTTGCTGAGCGACGCGATGGCAAGACAGATGGTCACCGCCTGGACCGCGACGTGCGACACGCGGAACGTGATTCGTGACAGGCGGTGATCCTCTTCGCACACCCTGCGTGCGGCTGCGATCAGGGCGGCCGCCGCCCCCGCCGCGACCATCAGCTTGAAGGTCCACAGCAGGCTGACGCCGCCTGTCTCGAGCAGCTTCGCGCTGAGAGGCATTGACTCGATGGCGCCTCGAGCCCGATCGATAGCGGTGGTGAGCATGTCTGTAGCCTGACCCCCCAGCAGCAGGCTGCTCCACAGCACGGCCTGCCGGAGCTCCACTCGAGTACAACGCGCCGCATGCGGCGGGTGGCTTAGGAGACCGGCCCAGCTCCCAACGCGTGCAGCTTCAGCGCCTGCAGCGCGGCCAGCCACAGCACCACCACACCGGCGACCGCGGAGTTGGCCCAGAGCTGGAACAGCAGCGGAAACCCGAATCCAGCAGCCATCGCGTTGGTGAACGCCAGGTAGGACGGTCCCACCAGGACCCAGCTGACGATCACTGCGATGACGATCGAACGCGTTCGCGACCTTAAGCCGAAATCGAGAAGCACGACCATCGGCAGCAGAAGGAGAACGAATTGACCCGCATACGCGAGGGTCACCAGAAGCGGCGAGGCTGCGACTCCGGCAGCGAGCTCGAGGGCGCGTCCCTGGCGGTCGGCTCGCGGAGCACCGAGGCGCCACACCGTGAAGATCACGACCGCAACGCCGGCCAGCGCGGCGAGGGCCAGCACGACCACGCCTCCGCCCTGTCCCGAGTTGTAGAGGGTCTCCGGATGCAGGAGGCGATTCACCGTTCCGAACGGAGCGACGTTGATCACCTCACCTGATCCCTGCGCCTGCGCGGGTGCAACCTTCAGCAGGTATTCGGGCAGGAACTGCGGTGCGGCCACCATCCACAACACGGCCCATGAGACGGCGCATGCCGCAGCCAGCACGAATCTTCGACCCCAAATGCTGAGGAGCAAGAGTGGCGCCTGGATCAGCTTGATCGCCAGTCCCACGCCGAGAGCAAGACCGCCCCACCAGCGATCGCCGCTCAGCCATGCCAGCAGCAAGACGGCGCTGAGCATGAGCACCGCGACCTGCAGGTTGCGGTTCTGGACCTCCGTGAGCGTCGGCGGAAAGCTGATCGACGCGAGCAGCACGATCAGCGTGAACTGTGGGTCGCGAGCGCGCAAAGCCCGCACGACGAGCCAGACAAAACAGAGAAGAAAGACGTTCGCCACCACCAGTGCGACGCCGGCGACAACCTTTTCGTCGAAACCGATCAGCGGCTGAGCGAGCCAGAAGGGCAGCGGTGGATAGAAGAGGAGGTAATGGGGATGTCCGCCGCACAAGCCGACGTTGCACTGATAGGGATCGCCGCCGCTCGCGAGAACGCGGGCGCCGGCCAGGTAGGTGTTGACGAAGTCGGTCGCCTCGTCCGACAAGAGCGGTTTGAAGAAGCCGTACCAGACGTACGCCAGGCCGATCGGCACGCCCGCCAACACCAGCAGCAGCCAGCGGAAGCGCCGGTTGGCCAGGGCCTGACCCCAGGGCGCCCGATCTCGGCCCGAGGCCAGCGCTGCGGAAGATGCAACCACGCCCGAAATGTAATCGCGGATTCCGGCTTCGAGCCCCTCTTATCGACTCGAATCTCTGAACGGGTCGAAGGCGCAGTGCTGGCGTTCCTTCATTTGGAGGTGCCGACTCAGATGGACACAGGAACCCTGATCACGATCCTCATCGTCGCCCTGGTGGTGGTGGTCCTGCTTTTCCTCGTTCGGGCTGCCGGCCTGGGCCGGCCTCGGCCGAAGCTGCGGCCGCTACCGGCGGAGTCCCGCGACCACTACGTGGGCCAGTGGGACGAGGTCGAGATGAAGTTCGTCGACGCGCCGGAGCAGGCGGTGCGCGAGGCAGAGGCGCTGGTCATGTCCGTGCTTCGCGAACGCGGCCATCCCCTAACCGAGCGCGACCTGCCGCAAGAGGTGCAGAAGGCGCACCGGCTTGGCTACACGTCGCGCGACAGGACAGAAGGCATGCGCCTGGCGCTGCTTCAATACCGTGGTGTGATGGAGCGGATGGTCGGTCCTGAAGACCGCGAGCATCGCGAGCAGCGGCGCCGCGAGATGGCCTGACCGAACGCTAGAGCGCTGGAGCGGTGAGGTGCGGCCATGCGTCGTTGACGGCCGCCAGGCGTGACGTGATCTCTGACGCACCGGCGATGCTGTAGATGTAGGTGACTCCGGTCGGCTGCGGCTGGCCGCCGAAACAGGTCGAGCACGCACGCTCGCCGATGTACCAGACAAGGTCGTTGGTGAGGACCTTGACGCCCGAGCGGCCGGGTGGCGTGGTGTTGGACACGCTGTTCGACTGCACGCTGTAGAAACCGATGCCGCCGATGCCGCTGGCCGTGCGGAACGTGTAGGCGATCCAGCGGCCGTCCGGCGACTGGTGCGGGCGGATCCACTGCAGCGTGGTCATCGAGGACAGGCCGACGGACGGATCCCAGCGGTGGATGTTTCCGGTTGCCTCGCGGAAGAACAAGCGGCTTGGCACCGACGCCCAGACCGCCATCGTCATGCCTGACGTGGAGTAGACGAGCGCGCCGTCGCTGGCGCGGCGGATCTGGTCGGGCGCGGTCTCGCCGGTTCCGCCCACGTGGAAGGTCTGGAAAAGGGCGACGTAGGTGCCATCAGGTGAGAAGCTGAGGAAGCTGTCGTCTTGGTCTGGGCTGACGCCGCGGCCTGGCACTGCCGGCAAAGTGGACAGGACGCGGTTGCCTGATGGGCTGACGAGCCGCCACGCATTTCCATCGAGATAGGTGACGGAATGGCCGTCGGGGCTGACCGCGTATTGCCCCGAACCGAGGACGCCGGTCCGATACGAGGCGACTAGGGTGGTGGGGCCGCCCGCGAGTGAAGCGATGACGATCTGGTTGTCCGCCGTCTCATAGGCGACCGAGGAGGCGCTCACGAACTGCGGCGAGAGAACGTTCGAGTCGAAGCTGCAAAGGTACTTGGCGTTGGCTGGATCCTGGATGTCGCGCACGACCACCGTCGGGTCACCGACCACGGTGCCGATGACCAGGTTGTCGCCTGCAGGCACGGCACCGGTGCAGTGGACGAGGCTTGGCGGTCCGGGTGAGCCGCTGGGGATGGGCGACTCGGCGCCGGATGGAGTTGTCGTGGAACTCGAGGCCGACGGAGAGGACGGGGTGCGGCCCGACGTGGGGTTCGAGTTGCTGCACGCCGCAAACGCGAGCATCACAACGAGGGCAGCCGCGCTCACGCGCACGCGGTAACAGTAACGGCGAAAACTTAATCGAGCAGTTGGCTTAGCAACTTTCGTGTTTCTGTTGGCAGTTTGTCGCGAAGGCGGTAGTAGATCCAGATGCCGTGCTTGTCCGACTCGACCAGCCCGGCCTCTTTCAACTTTGCCATGTGGTGGGAGATGGTGGGTTGTGTGAGCTCGAGGCCGGCGGTGAAGTCGCAGATGCAGATCGGCGCCGCCGCCTTCCACAGCGACGCGACCATGGTCAGGCGCGTCGGGTCGGCGAGGGCCTTCATCAGTTCGGCTCGCTCCTCGGCCCAGCTCGCCTTCACAGCGGGCAGGGCGCAGCACACCCCTCGCTCGCGAATTACCGGAAGCTCTTTCAACACGCGCAAATCATGCTACGCTATCCATCGACGCTTATCGATGGATTCGGCCAGGTGCCTTGAATGGAGTGTTGACATGAGCGAGGTCAAGGAAGCGGTCCGGTCGCATTACGCGACCGCCGCCAGGCAGCTGACGGTGCTCGGGTGCTGTGAGAGTGACGGACCGGACTGCGGATGCGCAGGGGCCTACCCGGCTGAGGAGCTCGAAGAGATCGGCCTGAGAGACGCGGTGAGCCTCGGCTGCGGCAACCCGACGATGCTCGCCGGCCTGCGGCCCGGCGAGGTCGTGCTCGACCTGGGGTCGGGGGCCGGCCTCGACGTCCTGCTGTCAGCGAGACGCGTGTCGCCAGGCGGGCATGCGTACGGCGTCGACATGACCGACGAGATGCTCGAGCTTGCCAACCGCAACCGAGATCAAGCCGGCATTGGGAATGCGAGTTTCCTGAAAGGATCGATCGAGAGCGTCCCGCTGCCCGACGCGTCGGTCGACGTCGTGATCTCGAATTGCGTGATCAACCTCGCGGAGGACAAGGGCGCCGTGATCAGAGAAGCGCACCGGGTCCTGCGACCCGGCGGCCGGTTTGCGGTGGCGGACATGGTCGAGCTGGAGCCGCTGAGCCCCGCGCTCAAGAAGCGCCTGGATTCGTGGGCGGGCTGCATATCGGGCACGATCCCGATCGACGAATACCGCGCCGCGCTGGTCGGCGCCGGTTTTGCGGAGCCAGAGTTCGAAGTCCACGCGATCCAGAACCTGCCCGGCGTGGGCAAGGTCGGGAGCGCCTACATCCGCGCCCGCAGGCCCTGAGCGCGCTCGAGCCGCTGGAGAGCGATCTTGCGCGCCGCGGCCTCGGTGCTGATCCCGTCGCGATCGGCTGACTGCAGGATCGCGTAGACGGCGTCTCCGATCGCTTCGAGATTTGCTTCGAGCTCATCGCGGGTCCAGCGCAGGCCCTCGATCCCGCCGCCATGAAGGATCCCGCCGGCGTTGATGACGAAGTCCGGCGCGTAGACCAGGCCCCGCTGACGCAGAAGGTCGGCGTCGGCGGGATCCTCGAGCTGGTTGTTGGCGGCGCCGGCGATCACTCGGCAGCGCAGCTCGGGAATCGAGCGTGCGTTGATGATCCCGCCGGTCGCACATGGCGACAGCACGTCGCACTCGGTGGTCAAGGCTGCCTCGGGGGCGACGATCCTGACGCCTCTGTTCGAGAGAGCCGCCTGGCGCTGAGGGTCGATGTCGCTCGCGAGCACGGTCGCGTCCGCGTCTGCCAGCAGCTCGATGAGCTTGCCTCCGACCCCACCGGCGCCCTGCACCAGGACCGTCCGCCGGCTCAGGTCATCCGAGCCGAACGCGTAGCGGCAGCTGGCGCGGATGCCGTGAAGGACGCCGACCGCCGTGTCGGGAGCGGTGTCGCCGGAGCCGCCCGCCGCCTCCGTCTTGCAAAAGACGTAGGGCGTCACCTGCGCGATCAGGTCCATGTCGGCCGCCGACGTGTTCATGTCCGGGGCGCAGCTGTAAGTGCCGCCGAGCGAGTTGACGAACGCGCCGAACTCGTGAAGGAGTCGTGACCGCGCCTCACCTTTGGGGGTCTCGGGAGCCGGCAGCGCGATGACGGCCTTGCCGCCGCCGTACGGGAAGTGAACGCTGGCGAACTTCAGGGTCATCGCCTCGGAGAGGCGCATGCCGTCGGCCAGGGCGTCAGCGGGCCGGGGATAGTGCTTCATGCGCGTACCGCCCGCGGCGGGACCAAGCCTGGTGGAGTGGACGCAGATGAACATCCACGTGTCGGTGGCGCGGTCGCGGTGAGTCGAGACAGACTCGCCATCCCACGCGGCGAGCAGGTCCTCCACAGGCGGGAGTCTAGTTAAGCCGCTTTGGGGTGTTCGACCACCGCAAGGACTCGCGGCGACACGAATCGCGCGGTCCGGACCACGCCTCCGTTGCGCGTGAGCTCGCGAACCTCGACCGTCGTCCGTGAGCTGCGAACCTCGACGCTTCGCCCGGCACGGGTGGCCTCGATCACGTACTCGCGGGAGGCGCCGCCGCCGGCATCAACGAGGACCTCGACAAAATCTCCTTTCGCCATACGTATCTGTTATTCCCAATTCGACCCGTGGCCAGGCGTTTCTGAAGAGTGGCGCGAAATATCGAGGAGCTGAGGAAGGCCGCGGCCACGTGCAGGGCCTGCGACCTGTGGCAGAGCGCGACCCAGACCGTTTTCGGCGAAGGCAGCGAGCACGCGCGCCTGATGCTGGTGGGCGAGCAGCCCGGTGACCAGGAGGACCTCCAGGGCGAGCCTTTCGTCGGTCCGGCCGGACGTCTCCTCGACACGGCGCTGGAAGAGGCGGGCATCGATCGCCGCCGGGTCTATCTGACGAACGCCGTGAAGCACTTCCGATGGACTCGACGCGGCAAGCGCCGGCTGCACGCAAAGCCGAACGCGGCCCAGGTGCGGGCCTGCCGGCCCTGGCTCGAGGCGGAGATCGAGGCCGTCAGGCCGCGGTTGATCGTTCTCCTGGGCGCCACCGCCGCTCAGTCGGTGATGGGACCCGCGTTCCGGGTGAGCAAGTCGCGTGGCGAGCTCCTGGCTTCACCGTTGGGCGTCCCCATCCTGGCCACAGTGCATCCGTCCTCGATCCTGCGGGCCGCCGACCAACAGTCGCGTGAGGTCGCAATGTCGTCGTTTGTTGCCGACCTGAAGGTTGCGGCACAGCACGCCTGAGGTCAGAATGCCCACTGCATGGCGCAGGCAGAGGATCGGGCGTTCCTGCCGCTTCCGGTTCAGAACGCCTACCGGGAGCGCTATCAGGCGATTCGTCCGGGTTGGAGATCGAGCGGTGACCAGCTCGAGGCGATGGTGCGCAGCCACACGACAGCGCAGAGCCGCGTGCTCGACCTCGGATGCGGGCGGGGCGGCGTGGTGGAGCTCATCTGGCGAGACGTCAAACTGGCGGCGGGCATCGACCCGGACTCGCCGTCACTCGCCGAGCACCGTGCGGCGGGTTTGCCGGTGGTCAGGGGCGTGGGCGAGCGGCTGCCGTTCGTGGACGAGACGTTCGACCTGGTCGTCTGCCTGTGGGTGCTCGAACACCTGAGGGACCCTGCCGTCACGCTGCATGAAGTCCGTCGCGTTCTCCGGCCGGGCGGCCACTTCGTGTTTCTCACGCCGAACACGCGCAACCCGCTGATGCTCGCCAACCGGATCGGCAAGGCGATCCCGGCCCTCCAGCGGCGCATCGTGCCCCGTTTCTACGGACGTGAGGAGGCGGACACGTTCCCAGTGCAGTACCGCGCCAACACCGTCGAGGCGATTCGCGGGCACGCCGAGGCGTCGGGGCTGAACGTCTACGACATGCGCGTCGTCGCGGATCCCACCTACCTGGCGATGAACGGGTTCATGTTCCAGGCCTCTGTGATGTCGGAGCGCCTGATGCCGAAAGGGTGGGGCGTCCACCTCCTCGGAGATCTAGTCCGGCCCAGTAGGTAGCCCATCCGGCGTGGCGTCTTCGCGAGCTGCGCAACGACAAACCCGGGTTCGCGCCCTCTTTCCTCTGCCGTCTCACTTTCAACTCCGCGGGTGTCAGAGCGACGAGCTCGTCCTCCGCGCCGACCTCGCCTGCCAGCTCGACCATCTCGTCGCGGAGCCTCTCGTGGGCCGCCGCCGTGATCGCGTACATGTAACCGCCCCGATGAAACCAGGCGTCGACGCCATGCTTCTCGCAGAACTCTTCGATCCCGCCGATGCTCTTCGAGATTGCGCGGCACGCCTTGACCGCCGGGTCGGCCCCGTACTGGGTGACCAGCCCGCGGAGCTCGTCCCACCAGCCGCTGGCGAATCCGCCATTGCGTCCGCTCGGGCCGCCCCCGCAGATGTCCTGCTCGAGCGCCACCACCCCCAGGTTCGGGTTGCGCTCGGTCGGGAAGTAGGCGGTCCACAGACCGGTGAAGCCACCGCCGACGATGACGACGTCGGCCTTGACCTCGCCGGTCAAGGGTGGGCGACGGTGCGTCTCTTCGAGGGCGAGCGCCTAGCGAAGCCACCAGCTGCGCTGGGCTCCGGGCGTGAGCGCTAAGCCGGTCAGATTCAGCACCGCGTGTGGACAATAGCGCCCATGAGCTTGAACACCGTCCTGATCGTGGTTGCCCTGATCGCGTTCGCGCTGGCGGTCATCGGGTTCACGTGGCGCAAAGTGGATCTCATCGCGGTCGGACTGGCGGTGTGGTCGCTGTCAGAGCTGATCGGTCGCCTCTCGAGCCTCAACATCAGCACGATCCTTCTGCTGCTGGCCTTCGTCGCTTTCGTCGCCGCGGCGATCGGTTGGCGCTACCGAAAGCTCAACCTGATCGCGATCGGTCTTGGTCTCTGGGTGCTGTCCCTCCTGATCTAGCGAGCAGCAGGCACCCTCGTCGTGCCGCCGCCTCCGGTGAGGCGCGCCGCGACCACGACCGGGATGATCGTGACCAGGATCACGAACGAGACGACCACGTTGACCTCGGGCAGGCGCTGACCCAACCGGATCGCGCCGAAGATCCACAGCGGCACGGTGTTCTGAGCGCCGGCGGTGAACGTGGTCACGATGACCTCGTCGAAAGAGAGCGCGAAAGCGAGCATGGCCCCCGCGACGACTGAGGTGGCGATCAGCGGCAAGGTGACGTCCCGGAACACCTGGAACCCGTTGGCACCCAGGTCCATCGCCGCCTCGATCAGCGAGCCCTGGGTCCGACGCAGGCGGGCGAGCACGTTGTTGTAGACGACGACGATGCAGAAGGTCGTGTGTCCGACGACGATCGTCCAGACCGACAGCGAGATGCCGCTGAAGCTGAAGAACGAGTTCAGGGCGATGCCGGTGACGATCCCGGGCAGGGCGAGCGGGAGCACGAACAGCAGGCTGACCACCTCCTTCCCGAACCAGGTCATGCGATGGATCGCGAACGCCGCGCACGAACCGAGCACGAGGGCAAGCGCGGTGGACGTGAGCCCCGCCTGCAGCGAGAGGGTGAGCGCCCGCCGTACGTCGGGGTCGTCCCAGGTCGAGGAGAACCACTTGAGCGTGAAGCCGGGAATCGGCCAGCTCTGGATGTTCGAGGTGTTGAACGCGTACACGAAGATCAGCGCGATCGGGATGAACAGGAACAGCAGGATCAGGGCGACCCACACTCGCAGCACCACCCTCGTCCAGACGCCTTCCACGGGCTAGAGAGCCTCGAACGCGCCCAGTCGCTGGGCGATGAAAAGGTAAACGGCCATGATCGCCACGGGCACGGTGGCCAGTGCCGCAGCGAACGGGATGTTGTTGGCGATGCCTACATTCGTGTAGACGACGTTCCCGATGAAGGTCGACCCCGCGCCGCCGACGAGGATCGGGGTGATGTAGTCGCCGAGTGTCAGGGAGAACGTGAAGATGGAGCCCGCGACCACGCCGGGAAGGGCGAGCGGGAGCACGACGTCGCGCACCGCGCGCCAGCGGCGGGCGCCGAGGTCCGATGCGGCCTCGAGCAGCGAATCGGGCACCCGTTCGAGCGCCGCGTAGACCGGAATGATCATGAACGGCAGCCAGATGTAGGAGAACACCAGCCACATCGCGACGTTCGTGTAGCCGATGTTCGCTGCCGGCAGTCCGATCGACTGCAGGCTCCAGTTGAGCAGCCCGTTGTGATTGAGAATCAGGATCCACGAGTACACCCGCGCGAGGTAGCTGGCCCACAACGGAAGCAGCACCGCCGCGAAAAGGATCGTCTGCACCCTGCGCGATGCCACGCGTGCCATGTAGTAGGCGAACGGGAATGCGAGAACCGCGTCCGTCACCGTGACCAGAGAGGCGAGGATCACGGTGCGGCCGATGATGGTGCGGTAGGCGGGCTCGTTGATGATCCGCTGGAAGTTGTCCGTGTTCCATGCCTGGACGATCTGGGTCGTGAACGGATCGATCGTCCAGAACGCGGTGACCAGCAGCGTCGCCAGCGACGCGAGGTAGATGACGACAAACCACCCCAGGGGTGGTGTGAGCAGCACGAGCGGCCGCAGCGACGGCCGCCGCCAGAACAACGCCGAGAACGGAGCGGCCCCGCTCCCCTTGGAGCGAGGCCGCCTCGCTGTTTCTACCGCCAAGCTAGCCCTTGATCGTGGTCCAGGCGGAGACCCACTGGTCGTACGGGATGCAGCTCTGGCTGCCGTCCGGGCACGTCGGCAGCGGCGTCTTCCAGAACTTGATCGTGTCGAAATAAGCAGTGCCGGTCTGGTCGGCGTGGTACTGCGCGCACGAGCCGGCCTGAAGCGCTTCCATCTGGGCGCACGCCTGCGTGTTGACCGGCGTCTCGCCGAAAAACAGCGCCTGCTCCGCCTGCACCTTGGGAGTGCTGACGTAGGCGGTCCAGAGGTAGGCGCAGTTGGGGTGCGGCGCCTTGGTCGCCAGCATCCACGTGTCACCCCATCCGGTGGCGCCTTCCGACGGGATGGTCTCGTCGACGGGGGCGTTGGCCGCCTTCAGCGTGATGGTCTGGTACGGCCATGCCGCCCCGACCACCACGTCACCGTTCTGAAAAAGCGAGATCTCATCCGACGCGAGCGCCCAGTACTTCTTGATCAGCGGCCGCTGCTGGGTCAGCAGCGCCACGGTGGCGTCGAACTGCTTCTTGGTCAGCTCGTACGGGTCCTTGATGCCCAGGCTCGGCTGCGTCTTGCTGAGGTACAGCGCGGCGTCCGCGATCTGGATCGGGTTGTCCGGCACGGTGATCAGGCCCTTGTTCGCCGGGTCGTAGATGACCTGCCAGCTCGTCGGCTTGTTGACGAATTTCTTGGTGTTGTACAGCAGAGTGTTCGGGCCCCACTGCAGCGAGATGCCGTAGTGGATGCCGTTGATGGTGTTGTACGCCGGGCTCTTGAAGAAGGGCTGGAAGTTGGTGAAGTCGGGGATGAGCTTCTCGTTCATCGGCCTGACGTAACCGGCGTAGATCAGCCGAAGGTCCGCGTCGCCGGAAGCGGACACCATGTCGTACTGACCGCCACCGCCGTCTTTCATCAGGCTGACCATCTCGTCGGACGATCCCGCGTACTTGGCGTTGACCACGCATCCGGTCTGCTGCGTGAACGCCTTTACCCACGAGTCGTCGACGTAGCCTTCCCACGCGATCAGGTTCAGCTGGCCTTCGCCTGGGCCGATCTTGTCGAGCGGCTTCATTCCCGCTGTCGGCGGCTGAGCCTGAGTGTTCCCGGTGGTGGTCGGGGACGATCCGCACGCCGTCACCGCAAGCACGGCAACGGCAACCAGGGCTGCGAGCTTCATGGGCCTTCCTACCTCCCCTTGTCGAGCACAAAGGTGTGCTCGGGTGTCCAGGCCAGCCGCACCGGCCGGCCCTCAAACCTCTGGGCGTCGCCTAGAGCGTCCATATTCTGACGCACCGCGACAAGCTGCTCGCCGCGGTCCAGCCTGACCACGTAGCGGGTGCTGGTCCCGACGTAGATCACCTCCTCGACCCGGCCGGGTTCGACTGTCATGCCTGGCCTGGACTCGTCGCCCTCGGCCAGCATGCGGATCTTCTCCGGGCGGATGACGAAGCGGACGCCGTCACGCGCCAGGACGTTGGAGATCCCGATGAATCCGGCCACGAACTCCGTGGCGGGCTTCTCGTAGACGTCGACCGGGGAACCGATCTGCTCGATCTGGCCGTTCGACATCACCGCGACCCGGTCGCTCATGGTCAGAGCCTCCTCCTGGTCGTGGGTGACGTAGACGAACGTGATGCCGACGTCTTTCTGAATCTGCTTCAGCTCGATCTGCATCTCCTGCCGCAGCTTGAGGTCAAGGGCGCCCAGCGGCTCGTCGAGAAGCAGCACCTCCGGCTCGTTGATGACCGCCCGGGCGAGCGCCACGCGCTGACGCTGCCCGCCCGACAGCTGGTTCGGCCGCCGCCTTCCCAGGCCGAAGAGGCGCACCCGCTCGAGGGCCCGCTCCACTCGTTTCTCGCGTGCGGGTTTCGAGACTCCCTTCACGCGCAAGCCGTAGCCGATGTTCTCCGCGACGGACATGTGCGGGAACAGCGCGTAGTCCTGGAACACCGTGTTGGTGTCGCGCTGGTATGGCGGGACCATGGTCACGTCGCGGCCGCCCAGCTCGATCCGGCCCGCGTCAGGTCGCTCGAAGCCGGCGATCAGGCGCAGTAGCGTCGTCTTGCCCGAGCCCGACGGGCCCAGCAGCGTGAAGAACTCGCCCTCGTCGACCACCAGGTCGACGCCCGCCACCGCGACGACGCTCCCGTAGTTCTTGTGGACGCCCAGGAGCTTGAGTGCCGGCTTGCGTGGTGGATCCGCGCCGGTCATTCAGTCAAGCGATGCCATCACATGCTTGATCTGCGTGTACTCCTCGAGGGAGTAGATCGACATGTCCTTGCCGTAGCCGCTCTGCTTGTAGCCGCCATGGGGCATCTCGTTGACGAGCGGGATGTGCGTGTTGATCCAGACCGTGCCGAACTGCAGCTTGCGGGCCATGCGAAGCGCGCGCCCGACGTCTCGGGTCCAGACCGACGCGGCAAGCCCGTAGTCCACGCCGTTCGCCCACTTCAACGCCTCCTCCTCGTCGCTGAAGCGCTGCACCGTGACGACCGGGCCGAAGACTTCCTTCTTCACGATCTCTTCGTCCGGACCCGTGGGCACGACCACGGTCGGCTCGTACCACGAGCCCGCCTTCTTGATCCGGGCGCCGCCGGTGAGGACCTGCGCGCCTTCCTTCCTGGCTCGGTCGACGAAACCGGAGACCCGGGCGAGCTGCTCCTCCGACACGAGCGGGCCCATCTCGGTGTCGTCGTCCAGCGGGTCGCCGACCCTCAGGCCTTTGATCGCCGGCACGAGGTCGGCCAGCAGCTTCTCCTCGATCTGGGGTCCCGCGATGACCCGCGTGGCCGCGGTGCAGTCCTGGCCGGCGTTGAAGTAGCCGCCGATCCTGATCCACTCCACGACCTTCTCGAGGTCTGCGTCGTCGAAAACGATCACGGGCGCCTTGCCGCCCAGCTCCAGGTGGACGCGCTTGAGCGTCGAGGCGGCCGCCCTCGCAACTTCCTTCCCGGTGGCCACGTCGCCGGTCAGCGAGACCATCGACACGCCCGGGTGACGGACGATCCCGGCGCCGACGGGCTCACCGTCTCCGGTGATGACGTTGAAGACGCCCGCCGGAAAGATGTCGGCGGCGAGCTCCGCGAGCTTGACCGCGGTGAGCGGCGTCCACTCCGACGGCTTGAGCACCACAGTATTGCCCGCGGCCAGCGCGGGGCCGATCTTCCAGGCGGCCATCATCAGGGGATAGTTCCAGGGCGCGATCGAGCCCACGACGCCGATCGGCTCCCGGCGGAGCATGCTCGTGAAGCCCTGCATGTACTCGCCGGTGGCGCGCCCCTCGAGTGCGCGAGCGGCGCCTGCGAAGAAGCGGATGCAGTCCACGATGGGCGGGATCTCCTCGGACTTCGTCGCCGCAAGCGGCTTGCCGACGTTCTCCGACTCGATGCGGGCGAGCTCGTCGCCGTTGGCCTCGATCGCCTCGGCGAGCTTGAGCATGCGCTCGCTGCGCTCGCGCGGAGTGGTGTCCGACCAGCCTTCGTCAAACGCTTTGCGCGCAGCGGCCACGGCGCGGTTGACGTCCTCCTCGGTTCCTTTCGGAACGTGGGCGATCACCTTGCCCGTCGCGGGATTGACGATCTCCTGAGCATCACCGCCTGACCCCGGAGTCCATTCGCCGCCGATGAACATCTCGTGACGTCGCAGCGTGGTGCTCATACCGCCTCCCTGTTATGCGCCGAGCGAGGCGCCGAGTATGTCGAGTCCTTCCTCGAGCTGGTCGTCCGGGATCGTGAGCGGCATCAGCGTGCGCACAACGTTGTGGTGCACGCCGCAGCGAAGAACGATCAGTCCCTTCTCGCGCGCGGCGGTCAGGATCCTGGCCGTCACCTTGTCCGCCGGCTCTTTCGTGCCGCGGTCGCGGACCAGCTCCATGCCCGCCATGGCGCCGACGACCCTGACGTCCCCGATGATCTCGTGCTCGGCGGCCCACGACTGCATTCGCTCCTCGACCGCAGAACCGATTCGGGCCGCGCGCTCGGGCAGCTTCTCGTCGCGCATGATGTCCATCACGGCGAGGCCGGCCGCGCACGCCACCGGATTGCCGCCGTACGTGCCGCCCAGGCCGCCGGGGTCGGGCGCGTCCATCACACCGGCTTTGCCGACGACGGCGCTCAGCGGGAAGCCGGCGGCCAGGCTCTTGGCGACAGTCATCAGGTCAGGCTCCACGCCCGAGTGCTGGATGGCGAAGAACTTGCCGGTGCGGCCGAAACCGGTCTGGATCTCGTCGGCGACGAGCATGATTCCGTGGCGGTCGCAGAGCTCACGGAGCTTGCGCATGAAGTCGATCGGCGCGGGGACGAAGCCGCCCTCGCCGAGGACCGGCTCGATGACGATCGCGGCCACGCGGTTCGGGGAGACCTCGGACTCGAGGAGGTTGCCCAGGTCGGCAAGCGCCGCCTCGGTGGTCCAGCCCCGGTAGGCGTACGGGAAAGGCGTCTGGTAGACCTCCGCCGCGTACGGGCCGAAGTTCTGCTTGTAGGGGTGGACGCTGCCGGTGAGGCTGAGGGCCAGCAGCGTGCGGCCGTGGAAGCCGCCCCGGAAGCTGATCACGGCCTGGCGGCCTGTTGCGGCTCGGGCGATCTTGACCGCGTTCTCGATCGCCTCCGCGCCGGTGGAGAAAAAGATCGCCTTCTTGTCCCCCCCGATCGGGGCGACCTCGCACAGACGCTGGGCGAGCCTCAGGTAGGACTCGTACTGGACGACCTGGAACGACGTGTGGGTCGCTCTTGCGAGCTGCTCCTCGACCGCCTTCATGACGCGGGGGTGGGCGTGGCCGACGTTCATCACGCCGATGCCTCCGGCGAAGTCGATGTAGCGCTTGCCGCTGACGTCCCACAGCTCGGAGCCTCTGGCCCGGTCGGCCGTGACGGGGTGGGCGCTGGTGATGCCGCGGGGCACGTACCTGCTCCGAAGCTCTGCGAGCTCGGTCTCGGTCGTTGACTGCCCCACCGTCACGCGGCCATCTTAGGGGCCCCCACGAATTCACGGCCAAGCCTCGGAATTCGTGGCGACGGAAGCAGATACGATCCGGGGCTTGTGAAGGCGGTCGACCTCGCCGTCGAAAGGCTCTGGCCGGGGCAGGAGGCCCAGGTCTACGAGCTGGGCGGCGGGATCACCAACCGCAACTTCAAAGTCATCGTCGCCGGCGAGGCGTACGTGCTCCGGATGGGCGGCGCCAGGACCGAGCTCCTGGGCATCGATCGGTCGGTTGAGCACGCGGCCGGTCAGCGGGCATTCGAGGTGGGGGTGGGCCCTGAGGTCACCGCTTTCGTGCCCGAGGAGGGCTGGCTTGTCGCACGGTTCATCAACGGCCGGCCGATCCCGCTCGAGGAGATGCGGCAGCCCGTGGCGCTGACTCGCGTGACGGGTGCGCTGCTGGCTTTCCACGGCGCCTCACGCATTCCGGGCCGCTTCGACGCCTGGTCGGTCGTGAGTGACTACCGGGCGACGGCCGAGGCGTACGGGGTTGCCATCCCTGAGGAGTTCGACGACGCCAACGGGATAGCCGCCCGCATCGGCGCCGCCCGCGGCGAGCAGGAACTCGTGCCCTGCCACAACGACCTCCTGAATGCGAACTTCCTCGACGACGGATCGATCCGGATCGTCGACTGGGAGTACGCGGGAATGGGGGATCGGTTCTTCGACCTGGCGAATTTCTCCGTCAACCACGAGTTCGAGGTCGAGGACGACCGGCGCCTGCTGCGTGCCTACTTCGGCGAGGTGCGCGAGGCCGACCTGGCGTCCTTGCGGCTGATGCGTCTGATGTCGGACTTTCGCGAGGCGATGTGGGGCGTGCTGCAGAGCGGGATCTCAGACCTTGACTTCGACTTCACCGGTTACGCGGCAAAGCACTTCACGCGCATGCTGCAGACGGCTGCCGAGCCGGACTTCGAACGATGCCTTCGGTTGATCGATTCAGCCTATGGATCGGATCAAAACAATTGATCCCTTCTATCGACGAAAAAAGACTAGCTTGGCGTTATCACAGTGACGATGGGCGAGGGAGAAGCGGTTCTCTACGGTTCGGACGACTCTGACGAGTCGAAGGCGATGGCAGCGCTGCTGCGCGACCTCGGGATCGAGTTTCGCTTTCGGCCTGTCGACCGCGACGCGTCGGCGATGCGCGAGTGGGAGCAGCTCGACGGCGAGCGGGTGCCCGTGCTGAGGATGGGCAACCACGCGATCGTCCGTGGGCTCGACCGGATCAAGGTTCAGCAGCTGTTCGGCTGGGTCGGCTGCTAGCGGCAACCAGGCGCTTCAGCTCAACGGCGACCGCTTCGAGCGGTCTGACGCTGCGCTCCGCCCGGCAGAGGATCAATGCGCCTTCCATGCCCGCCAGGGTCGCCACCGCGACTGACCCTGCGCGATCTTCGTGGAGGCCGGCCCGCCTGAGCTGATCGGCCAGGAGCTCGATCCAGGACTGGAACGTCGCCTTCACCAGGCGCATCAGGTCCTCGGCGTCGGGCATTGTGTCAACTGCAACGCCGGCCACGACGCAGCCGGCGGTGCCGTTGGAGGCGATGACGACCTGCCGCCACATGTCGATGAAGCACTCGAGCACGCCGGCCGGAGTCTTCGCCTGACATTCGCGCTGGTGCGCGAGGACCCTTTCCGAGGTCCATTTGATGGCGTCGCCCGCGAGCTGCTCCTTGCCCTGGGGGAAGTGGTGGTAGATCGACCCCCTCGGCGCGCCGCTGTCTCCGAGGACTTCCGAAAACGACGTTGCGCTGACTCCCCGAGCGCGAATGAGCGACGCCGCGCTCCTCACCATGTCTGCTCGGCTGTCCCTGGTCATGCTGCTGCCTTGACTATGACGATCAGCATAGGGTAAGGTTGCGGAGCGACTATGGTGATCGTCATATTTTCAGGGAGGATCCCGCCATGCCGATGATCGACGTGTACGCAGCCGAGGGCACCTTCAAGGACAGGAAGGCGCTGGCGCACGACCTCGCCGCCGCGGTGATGCGGTGGGAGGCGGTGCCGTCGCTCGATCTCTTCAAAGACAACACCGCCGCCTTCATCCACGTCCTGCCGGCGGAAGCGATCTCCAATGTCTCTGGCGACAGCAACTACGCGCGCGTTCAGGTGCTGACGCCGGTAGGCGTCCTCAGCAGGGACAAGCAGCTCGGCGTCGTGAAAGAGCTGACTGAAATCGTCGCTGCAGCGGCCGGCGACGACTCGCTCAAGGAGCGCACCTGGGTCCAGATCGTGGAGTCGCCGGATGGCGGTTGGGGCATCGCCGGACACGCGAACACCAACGCCGACATCGCGGCGGCGGCAAGGAAAGCACTCGGAAAGTAGCTAGCTTCGGACGCGGGCGCCGGTCGGGTCGTACAGCGGTTCCTTCGCGACCCGTCCGGTGACCCAGGTCCCGAAGATGTCGATCTCGACCGGCGTGCCGACCGCATGCTCCGATGGGACGTAGGCATAAGCGATCGACTGGCTGACCGTGTAGCCATAGCCGCCGCTGGTCACTCGCCCCACCACATCGCCGTCGATGCGCACGGGCTCCGAGCCGAGCACGACCGACCGCGCCTCGTCGAGCGCTATGCAGGCGAGCTTCGTGTCGGCCGGCGAGTCGCGCCTCTCCAACAGCGCGGCGCGACCGATGAAATCGCCCTTGTCGAGCTTGACGCAGAAGCCGAGCCCTGCCTGGTATGGATCGACGTCGGGCGTGATGTCGGCGCCCCACACGCGATATCCCTTTTCGAGCCTCAACGAGTCCACGGCTTTGTATCCGCCCGCCACCAGGCCTCGGCCGTGGCCGGCCTCCCGGAGCGTGTCCCACAGGCGCAACCCGAACTCCGACGGGCAGTACAGCTCCCAGCCCAGCTCGCCGACGTAAGTCACACGCAAAGCCAGGCATGGCACCGATCCGACCGCGAGCTCCCGCGCGGTCATGAACGGAAAGGCTGCGTTGCCAACGTCGGTGGGCGTCAGCGGCTGCAGGATCGATCGTGCGTCGGGCCCCCACAGGCCGATGCACGCGTACGCCGAGGTCACCTCCTCGACCTCCACCGACCCGTCGCCAGGCGCGTGGTCGCGGATCCAGGACAGGTCGTGCATGCCGAAGGCCGTGCCGGTGATGACGCGAAACCGATTCTCGGCGAGGCGCGTGATGGTGAAGTCGCACTCGATCCCGCCACCCTCATTGAGCATCTGCGTGTACGTCAGCGCGCCCACCGCGCGAGCGACGCGGTTGTCGGCGAGTCCCTCGAGAAACTCGGCCGCGCCACGCCCGCGGATCTCGATCTTGGCAAATGATGTGAAGTCGAAGATCGCGGCCGACTGCCGGCACGCTTTGTGCTCGACGCCGATGGCGGGCGACCACAGCCGGCCTGCCCATCCGTGCGGGCGAAGCGCCTGGTCGCCGTGCGCTCCGTTGGGCTCGAACCAGTTGACGCGCTCCCAGCCGGACTTCTCGCCGAAAGCCGCGCCGAGGTCCTTGAGCCGCGCGTACACGGGAGAGACGCGCAGCGGCCTCGCGGCGGAGCGCTCGTGGCCCGGGTACTTGACGTCGTAGTAGGTCGAGTACACCTCGTGCGTCCGTGCGAGCGTGTAATCCCGGCTCTTGTAGGCGCTGCCGAAGCGCCTCGAGTCCATCTCCCAGGCGTCGAGCCCGGGCCGGCCGTCGACGACCCACTCCGCAACGAGTCGCCCCATCCCGCCGGCGCCGGCCAGGCCGTGGGCGCAGAAGCCGGCCGCGACCCAGAAGCCGTGCACCTCGCTCGGTCCGAGGATGAACTCGCCGTCGGGAGTGAACGCCTCGGGCCCGTTGACCAGCCGTACCACCTCCGCGTCCTTGAGTGACGGGGTGCGGACGACCGCGTTGGTCATCAGGGGCTCGAAGCGGTCCCAGTCGGCTTCGAGCAGGCGGCCGTTGAAGTCACCTGGGATGCCGTCGAGTCCCCACGGCGCGGGCTCGCGCTCGTAGCCGCCCATGATCAGGCCACCCGACTCGGGCCGGTAGTAGACGAGCAGCGATGGATCGCGCATCGTCGGCATGTCGAGGGGCAGCCCAGAAGGCCTGGTGATGAGGTACTCGTGCGCAAATGGGATCAGCGGAACGTTGACGCCGGCCATGCGGCCGATCTCGGGAGCGAACATGCCGCCTGCGTTCACCACCAGGTCGGTGGCGATATCGCCTTTGTCCGTGGTGACGCTTCGAACGCGGCCTTCCCTGACGTCGATCCCGGTGACCCGCGTGTCCTCGCAGATCTCCGCGCCGCGACGACGCGCGCCCTCGACCAGCGCGAAGGTGAGCTGGCTCGGGTCGATGTAGCCGTCGGTGGGCAGGTAGGCGGCGCCCAGCACTCCGTCGACCGACATCGGGGGAAACATCCCCTGGGCTTCCTCCGCGGAGATGAGCTCGAGCGGCAGGCCGAACGTCTTCGCCCACGCGCCCTGGCGCGTCAGCTCCTCCATCCTCTCCGGGCTCGACGCGAGGCGCAGCGAGCCGACTTCGTGCCACCCGGTCTCCAGGCCAACCTCCTGACCCAGATTTCGATAGAGGTCGACGGAGTTCATCATCATCCGGGTCAGGCTCAGCGATCCGCGCAGCTGCCCGACCAGCCCTGCCGAGTGAAAAGTCGATCCGCTCGTGACTCGGGCGCGCTCAACGAGGACCGTGTCGGTCCAACCGAGACGCGCCAGCCAGTAGAGGATCGCCGCGCCGCCGACACCTCCGCCGATG
>WNGQ01000785.1_pt1 | contig 44694 bp, 36 predicted proteins | sample 5407661 | NCBI WGS metagenome assembly WNGQ01 (sample SAMN13153382, study PRJNA577476) | soil metagenome | isolation source: 60 cm soil or saprolite under Garry oak tree replicate 2 | place: USA:California | collected 2016-06-15 | reverse complement strand
GATCGAGGTGCTCTGCCAGGGACTCAACGAGCTTGCGGATGATAGCGCGCGCCTCCGTTCCTTAACTGGCTTCCCTCATCTTACTAATGTAAACCTTTAGAATGCGGATTGGTATCACTCGGGTCGAGCCCAACGCAACTACATTGAGAGCAATTCCCACTTGCCAGCCCCACGATCTTGCAGTACCCTCACTCGGGTCGAGCCCAACGCAACAAGAACTCTTATATGTGCTTTTTCATCGGGTTTCATCTCTTGCAGTACCCTCACTCGGGTCGAGCCCAACGCAACCACATCGCACAAAGGAGGGATTGTGGCTCACTTAGAACCCTGCGTTCAATATGAGGCCACTCTCGTGCTTCTAGATGCGATGAATTTTTGGCTTTTTACAGTGTAACATGTTTTGCAAGTCACTTTTTTCGCAATATGGCATTTGTTAATGTAGAGGGGCAATTTGCAAAAACGACGGACGCTGCAATGAGGGCCGAATCTCGCCTCATTTAGCTCATAACGGGCCAGTTAAGTATTCAGGCGTTTGATTATCGGCCGATTTGCGAATCATGAGCCTGGGGACGACATTTTTTAGCCAAAGTGGTTAGACTACATCATTACAGAAACGACGAAATTCACATGTGACACAGCGGCGTTGGGAAACCGGTGGTGGTGGGATAATCTCGCTATCTACAATCTGCCTGATCAGGCTGGCTGTTTGAACTACTTTATTCTTTAGTTGCGGCGTAATTCGCACAGCTTCTGCTTTTCTCAGCGGGATAGAGTATAGAAAGCCTTTTTTGACTGGTATTCCCCAGGCCTCTTCCACAAGCAAGGCGTAAGCCGCTAATTGTAAGGCAAAATGTGGTCCCGCTTTTTGTTCTGAGAGCTTGTACTCAACCACGACGGCTTCCGCATTGTTTGCCGATCGGGAAGGCGTAGCAATAGCCAGGTCGACTCTACCTGACAAACCAAGTTGCGTAGATTGTATAGAAAGATGGAAGGCGCGTTCTCCATCGCTGATACCGTAGTTTCGGAGGCTACGGCGCTCTTCTCTGTTTTCTTCTTCAAGATGACTTCGTATCCCTTCTTCCATGGAGTATGTTACGGGACGCACTCGAGGCAAACAGTAGCGATAGTAGACAATGCGCGGACAGCAGGCATATTGCTTGAGGTCGGTTACCTCTAACAGCCAGGTTGACATGATATTATTCTTTCTGTTCAAAGACTCGGCGCCCGATCCAACTTTTTTCATCAAGTGGAAAGAGTTGAATATTCGCTTCGTGTTTGCCGATCTGCCGTTTTATCTTCAACAAGAGTTCTCTTTGATGTGTCGAACTCAGTTCTCCCAAAAAGGCACTATATTGTATGCGCTCCAGGCCATAATCGAGGCAAGCATCAGCTACTTTTGTACGCGTGCCATCATGAGTGATATCGTAGATGAGTAAACAATGCAAATCGACTCACCTCACCATCCTGCAACGAATGGCTCGTATTGCTCTCGCTCTCCACGTACAAACAATGCCAAGTGACGAGCTTGATTTTGGAGGATGAAACGAAGTGCCTGTCGTTTCTTTTCATACAGTTCGCTGCTTTCCATTCGCTCTAAGACCTTCTCTGCCAACTTCTTGCGCGTTGTTTCGCTCAGGCGATGATCTTCATCCTGTTCGATAACAACACGTTTATTGACTAACCCAATGATGGTACGGTCAACCACTGTTTGCCGAAACTCTTCGATCAGGTCCAGGACAAGGCTCGGTTTACCTGGTCTATCCGCATGGAGAAACCCTCCATAACTATCGAGTCCCGCCAAAATGAGGGCTTGCTCCACCTGAGAATAGAGAATGCCGTAACCGTAATTTAGAGCTGAGTTGAAGCGATCCATGGCCCCACGAGTTTCACGTCCAGGCCACTCCAGTTCAGCAGGGATAATACGTGCGATAGCGGTCCAGTAACGCTGTGCAGCACGGCCTTCAACTGAGAGTATCTGGTCGCGTATGGTCTCACCTTTTTCCGCATGCAAGTTGCCCAGTTCATGCAGATAATCACGCATTTCGATTGCGATCAGCATCATCTCGTCGTATAGCGCTGAATCTGTTTCTTTGCGATACTTTGCCATGTAGCGTAGCAGGTTTGCCTGATTTTCTAACTTCCCGGTGACGAACGCTTTTGCTAATGAGACCCCTTTGCTATTCTCGTACGCTTGCAGCTGTGCGCGGCGCGTCAGGACTGTACCCGTCAATCCAGCAGAATACAGGCCCGCAATTGGTATCCCCGACCGACTGAGAAAATGAATAGGGATTCCTTCCTCAGTACAAGTCCTGATAACGTCGCTCGAAATGCTCACACCCCCACCAATAATGAGCACCTGTTTTAAATGAATGAGTGGTGCCTCGGTGGTTGTCTTCTGCTCACGAGTTACGCGTAATCGTCCCTGGTGTTTTCCAAGATGGATACCTCTTCCCTCGACGATGAATTCCATACTTACTCCTTGATTGCTTTTCTTCCTCAATTTCCAGTTGCTACCTCTGGAGATAAGTATAGAAAAAGATTCCGCAGAGATTGCGGAATCTTCAGATGAGTTTTTTAACCTACAGGCTGGTCATGAGTTTACTATCTTGTAGCATCCATTGCCTTTGACAGCACTTTTGCCGACATGAATCAGTTCGCCCCAGGCGAGCAGTTCACGAAAAGGTGCCAGATCGCCCACAAAGGTTGCCCTACCCATAAATCCGCCCACGGGCGTGTGACGATGTTGTCGATGTGAATAGCTTTGAACATCTTCCCAGTGTGTATGGTCCTCAGTACAGGTGATGTCGGTTGCGAGTTGCAGCATTTCGTTCGACAGATTTGCTGTTGATTGAACGGCTTGACTTCCGTAAGCCTCCGTTAACGCTGCAAGTCGCTCTGATAAGCGTTGTACAAGTGGCCGAAACGCCGGTTGGTGTACTAATTTCTCTCGATCAGTGAGTCGTGTTGGTGTTAGAAAGTCAAGTGTAATGCGCTTTGTTGATAAGGCGGCGGCCTTATTTTCTATGTCCTCTGCCGTTACCGAGATTGATGGAACTTTGACCCTGGGTTTTCCTGCTTGATAGATACACTGACGCTCTTTCGTGAGAGGATTGTAAGTCTCTATTTGCTTTATACGGAACATACCTCGCCGCCCTGAGTTCTCTCGGAGTTTACGACCCAAACCATTCTCTTCCAGGATGTTTATAGACATTATGATGTATGGAAGAAGTTGGATGATATTGCCAAACAGGGAAATGCCAAAGATGAGCGTGTCACCGTGGTCATAGCGTCGTGCTGCTCCTAGTGGTGGCAAGATGATATATGGGCGAGGAATATCGCGTCCACGAGGGTGCTCCTCTCGCAATGGTGCGACGAGTGCACTAACAGGACAGACAGAATGGAGTGGACACTCAGAACAGGATGAAGATGCCTTATTGTTGCAAAAACCTTTCCATATTGCCTCAAAAAGGCTCCCTCGTAATGCCGCCCCACTGTGGTCATCCAATTCAAGCGGTGTCATCACCTCTGCGTTAAACAGTAAGGGATAGAGAACGAGACCCATGCTTTATTCCTCATCAGCTTCCGTAATATACTCATACTGGCTATAGCTACGACTGGAACGTTTAAGCCGATAAGGTAACACCACATGGTGCAGTACTCGCTCCTTCCCTAAGGTAACACGTTGCTTATTATAGATGTTCGCGCGTTGAAACGTCAGCGTCGTACCACAATCGTCGAGCATTTGCAAAGTTCCCTCGCGATAGAATGCCGAGGCACTCTCCGCCGTCAGTTCCACAAAGCGGCTTGCTGGTAGTTGCTCCACCAAGTATGGAGGCTCAGTGATCTGCACAAAGCCTCCCCGCTTCCCCATGTAATTGATCCCTACCAGCAAGAAGGGCAGATCCGGCAGCAGTGCAGTTCCCTCTGGAGCAGAAAAGGCCAGTTGAAAGGTGTCACTGTAGTAGACATATTCACGAAAAGAGATCGTGGAGTAGAATGGGTACTGTCCGCGCTCTATCTTCTCCACTAGCTTTGCATGCACACGTGCCTCGAATGCCTCACGTGTCTCGTCTTTCTTTTGTGCATCTTTCGACTCAACCGGTCGCCAGATTTTACTAAAGGTATTGAATACCATTATATCCTTGGGGAGTGCAGCAGCGATGGAGAGATCACGTAGGTGTGGGAATAGGGTCTCACCAGAAGCTAGACCCTGTGTACGAATAGCCACATCCAGCAGCGCCATTTTGATCGCATATGGCGTAGGGGTAAGAAGCGTCTTGCCTCCTGATGATGTTGCTACCGCAGGCTTGATTGAGAATGGTGCTACTGGCATGAAACGTGCGACAATCCACATGTGCGTTCTTCCTTCATAAATTAATACGCTACATTTAGCTCAAAGGGCGAAGTTGAGTCGATTAACACACGCATCTGGGTAGCGAAATCACTGATAGTATCGAAGTTTTGCGCATTTACTGTCGGCTGTTGACTCCCATTTAATGCCGTTACAATACTCGCCACCTGTTCACGATATGTCTTTTGATCATCCGGTCCACCGATAAGAGGACTAATCAAAGGGGCAGGGGTTATTCCTGTGCTGATAGTAATCACGCCCTGCAAGGCAACGAGATGTGGTAATTGTGTTGAGCGCATCGCGCCATTGAGTTCGATAAAGGTGTGGAGCAAGCTTTCCAGCAAGAGAGAGGAGCGTACCTGTCGCTCATGTTCAGTGAGTGCGTAATCTTGCCTGATATCATTATAGCCAATACGTGAGAGTTCCAGGTGACAGACTATAGCATAGATCCCACTGGAGGCTGGACGATGGAAAATGCTCTGCCCTAGGTTGGCCCCAGTCTTCTGACCTTCAGCATCTTCAGCACGCTTCTCGCTTCCTCTCTCAGAGACATACTTCACATGCAAGTAGGTGTCGGTTTGTACTCTATCAGGTATACCTAATATCCAGCCAAACTCACTGACCGACTTACGAGGCGTTGAACGCCCCTCAGTCACAAGGATACCAGCCACGTCATCTATCGCACACGCATTAAGCATCTGGTCAATAAATTCTGCATCGTTCTTGCTGGCTTTCTTGATAAACTCCTTGTCGGCATTAATACGGTTGGTATTAAAGCGCTGACAACTCTGGCACAGCGAAATCTCACGAGCCCGCGCATGTCGATAAAAATGCTCCATGAGTACATGTTTGAGCATATCGCCTGAGATGGCATTGACACTATAGAGTTTACTATCATGGCCGACAATCTCGACGATGCGCGTCTGAATCTGGTTGCCCTCACCACCTTCATTGTTTAGGCTATGCATATTGAGCGTTGCTCGAGCGGCAATAGACAAGGATGCAATAGGGGTCTTCATAACTCTTCTTTCCTCTCTGCTATATCTGGCAATTATTCTATTCTGCCGACAACAAGTGCGTTTTTGGATTCCTCAGCAGCATTTACGCCTTTGAATGAATACCCGCAAGCAACGAGCATTGATCCAACTAGTTCTGAGCCATACTGGTTCGTGAGTTGTACTACTTCTTTGAGATCATCCTCTGTGGTCATGTAGCGGAGATGGTGCGACTTGCGATCTTTTGCAGTAAGCGGTCGCGGCTGTCCTCTCTTCTCCTCATTCATGATCTTTCTCGCTACTTTCTCCTCCTCTAGTGCAGTTTCATCATTGTACCGTACCAGAAAGTCAGTAAGGGCGATCACAAACTCTCTACCGTGCCTTGCCTTTCGCATCAATTCTCGACCAAGTCCGTACTGTGCTTCATAGGTACGATCATCGTGCTGACTTCGACGATACTGTGCAAAGACGGTGGCACTGCGAATAGCATCAGCAATGTGCTGGAAACCAGGGCTTTCGAGAATAGCAACTGCTTCAGGATTCTCCTCTTGACTATTCATAATTAATTGCTCCAATCCTTTATAGGTTAACTGGCGGATCTGTATTCTAGGATCCTTCTCTTTTTCGCGTTGGCTTATCAAATAGCTGCTGTAGGCGGTGGTAAATTCCCAGAAAGAATGCAGGTCATGACCAGACAGAAAATCGCGATAGAAACGGAGAAGTTCATACTCCTCTGCTCCTTCCTGACCTTTATTGTTTTGAATGCTGCGGATTAAATGTACATGCTCGTCCAAGAGAGCCTTGGCTGCCTGTACATCCGCCATTGTTTTCATTTTGGGAATCCAAGCTGGCAAACCAATGGTTGCCAGATTCATCGTTGCATGGGCGCTTCCGAGATATTTGTAGAACGTTACGGCGAATTCTTGAGCGAGACTTGCAGGCTTGTTTGGCATCCAAGGCTGTAATTGCTTTTCATACTCAAACATGACACGATACTGCTCAACAAGTACCTGTGCGAAACGCAGCGAGGCAAGAATATCAAGCTTGATGGCAGTGGTAGGCCAGAAGATAGCCCGGAACTCCTCCATTACATCCTGTAGGAGCGAGAGCCTCATGCGCCTTGGCTGAATGATGTACGTTTTACGATCGTCGCTATCTTTGACACTCACAGGAGCCGCCACCTCCATAAAGCCACGAAACTTGAGCAATTCAAGCAACCAGAAACTGTCCTGGTTGCCGATAGTTAATTCACCCCCTTTCGCCCGATTCGCTCCTTTTCCTGTGGTCGGATTCGTAATTTGGAGAGCGCTGGCAAAAACATCTCCTTTGATATGTTGTTGTTTGGCGTATTCTTGCCACCGATTGATAGCGCCCATTCTATCATTGCAAGCCTCATGGAAGAGATCAAGGAGAAGCTGAATATGAAAGCGTTTCTGCTGCGGCGTCAAGGTATCCCAGCGCAATGCGAGATCATTGAAAGTTGAGGCGATCTTCATATGACTAATAGCTAAATAATGTCCCAGGCGTGTATCAGCTTCAGATTCGACAATCTCTTCTAAGGCAGGTTCCTTTCGCAAGCGGGCGTCTGGCGTTTGGAACGCTGGTCCAAGTTTCTTGAGCTGCTCCCTATGAGTTTGACTTCGTTCTATCTCCTTAGTTAAATTAAATCCATCGAGCCATGGGCCATCATTGCCCTTCTTCTTTAATTTTTCCCGTTGTCGTTCAGAATCCAGCGGCAACACGATCAGTGATGATTGCAGATGATTATCAGGTATAGCTTTCGTATCTAATGGGCGGGGCAGGGTGATCCTATAGTACGCACCTTCGTCATGGAGGAAAGCTTCTCCCAATGCCTGGTACTGCACCCTATACAGTTCGTCCAGGTATGACGCGAAACCAACCGCAAGCAGCGTATCTGCTGATGTACCGCTTGTTTTGTCTACGTAAAAGTTTGTTTGCATGTCAGTGTTCCTCTTCCGAGCTATCTTCCATTGAGGAGTTTTTTGTATGGTTCTCATTTCTTCTTTTGTTTGCCATAGTACCACTCACCTTTAATAGCGTACTGCCGCCTAACAGCGCAGAGATTGTCAACAAGAAGTTCACTAAATTACTTCCCGCATCCTTGTCAAAGGCAACAACCAGTATAAGAACTAATATCGCTGTGATGATGGCTACCTGTACAACCGCCGCAAGTTGCCTAAACGATTTCCAGAAATTCATTTGTTCTTTCCCTGCGCAGTAGAACCAATACAGGGTTAAAAACTCTCTGGAAATGAGAATAACACAACACCTTCCTCAATGCAATAGGTTTCTTTGTATAATTGTCAATAGTGTGTTAACATTTAGCCAAGATAGACGATTCGGCCAAGGATACTGCAAGTGTATATGGTTACTACTTGCGAAATCTCCTTTCTTATTCGATCCGCTTCAAGGATACTACTTCTAGTTGAAATCGTCGGCGTGCTGATCTGCCAAACGCAAAGCGCGCACAATTACAAAGTAGAGCCAAGTCTCCAGTTCTTTCCCATGCAATGGAATAGTGATGAGTGGATCAACAGTTGCTGGTTGCAGATCACCAGCATCCAGAGTTGTTTCCAACAACTCGATGTTGTAGCTCCAAGGCTGCTTCTGCCGAGCAGACTCCAGAGCTTTTCGTACCTCTTCTAATGCGCCCTGCTTTAGACACACCTTACCAAACTTATGTCCATCGGCAGTATGATGGCGTGCGATAGCTGCAAAGATCGCATATGCTAAAGGAATACATGGGCTATCTTCTGTAGTGATACCAAGGCTGTCTGCGATCAAAGATCTTCCCAACATGACACTCTCGCATGCGTGTTTTGGGCGTTCTGTCTTCACGACACGCTGCCATTGCCTCTGTTCTTTATCATTGGAGTCATAGTCCGTTTTGGCAAAGAAGGCTGGCAATTTGTCCAGTTGTAGTTCCCACTTTTTCCTTTCGTAGAGCAGGTGTTGCCATTCCCATGCCCACTGTTGCCAACGCTCATTGAGTTTGCCTAAGTCGTGACAAGCCATTGTCAGCCGCATTGCCTGATCAATACTCCCCTTTGGAAGCATTAACAGCACTTCAAGGCGTTCTACAATATAGGCCAAAGATGCCGCAATACCTATGTTGTATGCATATACCAAACCATTGATATGTTCAGTATATGATTGCCGTCGTATCGGTTTGGGCTTTGATCGCTTCTTTTCGCTTGCCAAGAATGTACTTTGATACGGTGTCCAGGAAAAGGAAGACTGCTCATCAAGGAGTAAAAAGCCGAGTTCATCATGGTAGGTCGCTAACGCATTAGGCAATACAAGTACGATACTCTTGCGTAGTGTATGCTCCATCCCTTTATGGTTCGACGAGAATGGAACCACATCCCAGGTGTATCTTGTCACCTGTCTGCTGTCCGTCTCGTCGTCTTGATTATCAAGAGGTATAGCCTGTTTGCATATCCAATCAAGTTGTAATTTATCGCGTTGCGTCTCAAAGAACTCCATCCGGGCTGCTAATGTGGCCGGATGTATGGAAAAACTCTGCCAGGACCAAGGGACAGTCTCAATTGCTTCTTCAGGGTGATCGTGAATAAGTATGCGCACCTGAGCGACATCGCGTATGAGTTTCGTGACAACACTTGTTGTATGTTCTTTCAGTCCAGTAAAGATATCGCTCAGTATGGTCGTAGTGCGTTTTTTGAAGCGTTCAATGAGTTGTGTATCTTCCTCCGTGTGCACCGCATTAATCAATGCCTGTTCTTCAATGAAACCAAAAGGTTGCTGGCTATCGTGCAGCTTGAGTTCACGTAAAGTGTTCTCACATAGTTCTTTCTCATAGGGTTTCGTTGAAACTTGCCTCCCACCAAGCTCTGGAAGATCGTACACAACAACCATGCCTTTTTGTCCGGCGAAACGTGCGCACCGTCCTGCGCGCTGAATTAAACTGTTTGCTGGGGCAATCTCTGTATGTAATGTCTGCACAGAGATATCGAGACCTACCTCAACGGCCTGTGTCGCCACCACAATGAGATTTTTCCCATAGTACTCGCCCTCTTTCCATCCGTATCGCTCTCCAATAGGCCATTCGCCAGGCACCTGACCCAGCTCATTAATGACCTTTTTGGAACGTACTGTTCGGTCATCAGTCGTCAGACGGCTATGCAGTAAGATCAGCTCAATATCTCTCGCACTAGAAGCCTCTTTTAAATTCCAGTACATTGCCTGCGCTCGTGATACAGTATTGCAGATAACTAGAGAACATTCCTTGTGGAGAGCGAGAATTGCCTTGGTGGTCATTGGTGCATCTGCAGCTTCAATCGTTCGTTGTCGTCCCTTTGCGATCTGCTGTAATTCCTCAGAGCTAACCGTGACAATTTCGGCATTTAGTAGCAATTTGAGCTCTTCTAACAAAGCCTGTGAGAAGGTTGCTGTCATCAGTACAAAGCGGGTAATGTCCTTCAGCAAAGATAGCATAGCAATGGTTGTTGTACGTGCGCCGAAGCAACTCTCAGTACCCTCTATCAATGGATAGAGGTGGAACTCGTCTAGCACCAGATACGAACCAAGAACAGCAGCAGTATTTATATTGGCAAGTCGTCTACCTACGCTGTAGGGAACCCCGATGAAGCTCGCTAGCAATTGGTCAATCGTGCAGAAGGTGAGCAACGACTCGAATTGTGGATCATCGGGCTGCTCACCTGTCTGAATAGAGACGGGTGGTCTTCCCATCCTCGCATAGCGTCTAACAAAATCCGTTCCGCGCTTTCTGTCGATATGCGCAATACGGTCACTGTATCGCTCATAAAACTGAGTCGTTAAGGTTCGTTGTGGAGTAGCATAGAGGCATTTATGAGGCAAAGCCTGTGCCCCTTGCTCAAGGTTCTGAATAAAAGGGGCCAGTGCTGCCTGTGTCTTCCCTGCTCCTGTTGGTGCTTGTAATATGACATTCTTCCCTTGCAAAATAAGTGAGCGCACTTCCTCCTGAAATGGGTACAAGGAGTCTTTTTTCTCTGCCATTGCTACTCTCCAAAAAAGGTATCAAACAAATCATCGTCAGATTGTTCTAGGGATGCTGATTGTTGAACAGTAATTCCGTACATACGAGCCATGCGATGCGCATGGTCAATAATACTCTCCCTTAAGTTCAAAGGTGCTATAACCTCACAGTCCGATCCCCAACCACGTATCCAATTTTCGATCTCCAAAGTATCAGCGATCTGAGCTGTCCATATGCACCCTTCGGGAGTATCGACAATTTGTTGCGAGGGATGCCACAAGGTTTCATGCACACGCTTTGTCACCCAGTGGCTGAAACACAGACGCACTTCCACAGGTTCTTCATCGCCATACATTACGCCCCATGCGTTAGTGAGGAGGGCGGGACCATCAAAATCTGCTGGTACTTCGAATGTAGCGTCAGTTAGTGCGGCATGCTCGATACGTTCGAGCTTGAATGTGCGCAAGGCACCGGGAGGCTGGCTTTGACCAATAGCATAGATAGTACGCCCAATGCCTGAGGGTTCTAGCAAGTAAGGAGAAAAAAGGCACTCAAACGTTTTCTTTCGAGGCGGCGAATAGATGAGGCGTACCACACGATGGGTTGCCCAACCGAGTGCTAATGCTTCAAAAATGCCTGAGGTATCAAGTTGTCCCTTTTGTCGCTCTCTTGCCATGTCTACAATCGCATGTTGATGAGGGGCAATGGTACCTGGCATAGCGGCGATGAGCTTCGTAAGCGCTGAAAGGACAAAGGTATTTTGCTCGTCATGGATCTGCGTCAGTAGACGTGCTGCAAGATAAAGAGCGGTTCCTTCTGGCAAGTTTAACTTTACGGGCAACAGGTCGAAATTCGCGTCCTTTGCCAGTTTCCAGTACCATCCCTCCTTTATTACAGGGAGCCGACCATCCCTGGAAAGACCATTAAGGTCGAGAGTAACAGTATCTTGACTGACGTTTAGAATCTCGGCAAGTTCGCTTGTACGAAATTGCCTGCCTGGATTCTTCCAGAAGAGTAGTTGTATTTGTTGCAATCGATCTGTTTTGTTGTAGGCATCCGATGTTGGCATGATTTACACCTCCTAAAAGACAGTGTAAAGAAAATTTCCGCAGGGAATACGGAAACTCGCCAGGTTTATCGACATTTAGAGGGATTCGTAAAAAACCGATTCAAATATATCCGCGTAGGAAAGAATTTCCACGAGAAGTTTCTCCTCCATCACCATGTTAACCACTACATAAAAGAATAGGAATAGTCATGAATAGACTGTGCAATTATACTCTTTTACAGATATACTTGCGAGCTAATAGGGTAAATGGCTATTCAAGCAGCAAATTATTCAAGAGGCATCCCCAACCTCAAGTGATATGATGGGTACATACGTATTAGGAAAAACTTTCATCTTTTATTACTGAATCTTATAAAATGTTACCATCTCTTGCATTTTGCGTGCTTCTAGCGTATACCGGCTGTTTAAACGAGGCCAGATTCCTGGCTATCAACTGCCCACTGGCACCGTGATCATCGAGGAGCCGGTCGACCAAACAGAGGAGCGCACACGGCGATCTCAGTTCGTCGCGGTCTACGCCCGTGTGTCTTCGACTGAGAACAAAAAGAATCTCGACACGCAAGCCGAGAGGCTCATCACGTGGTGTAATGCGCAAGGCTGGTCTGTTGGCAAAGTCGTCAAAGAATGCGGCAGCGGCATCAACGATCAGCGCCCCAAATTTTTGGCGCTGTTGGCGAATCGGGATATACATCGGATTGTGGTGGAGCATCAAGACCGGGCATCGCGCTTTGGGGTTGCCTACATTCAGACGCTCCTGGCCATGCAAGACCGGGAATTGGTCATCGTCAATACGGCTGACACCGCTCAAGACGACCTGATGGGCGACTTCGTGGCCATCATTACCTCGTTTGCCGCACGTCTCTACGGGCGCAGGCGTGCCAAACGCAAGACCGAACAAGTGCTCGCTGCTTTCCAGCAGAATGGTGAAGACGCGTGAGAAAGACACCGGTAAGAGCCACTGAAGAAGAGAAAAAGAAACGCAAGCGCAAAAAGAAGACGAAGCAGACGATCACTCGCGCAGTGACGCATATTCGCCTGATCGAAGCCAATCCAGGCAAGCTTGATGCCTTAGATCATCTTGTGGGAGCGTATCTGGCGCTCACTCAACAGTATGTGACCCTCTTCTGCGAGGCGGAAACTTCCCCAGACAAATTTGCGGTCCCCATCTTTGAAACCGAGCTGTCTGACCGCTGGCATCGGGTCGCGATGCAGCAAGCAGCAGGGATCGCTAAATCCTGGCGGACCAATCGGCAGAATGCCTATGAAGCCTACCTGGAAGATATGGCTGACTACGCGGAGGCCAAGGCCAAAGCGGAAGCTTCCGGTGCCCCCCTTGACCCCAAACGGAAAGAACCAGAGTGGGGCGAATGGAAGCTTCCTGAGTTGCGTGTCCCCTCCATCCAGGCCAATGCCAACGTGGTGATGGTTGAGAAATCGGAGGACTCGACGTTCGATTACTGGTTGCGCATCAGTACCTTAGACAAAGGGAATCCACTGCGTGTCCCGGTGAAACTGGCCTCCTATCATAAACAGACGATCGCTGGCCGCACCCTAAACACCTCCACCACGCTCCACAAGCGAAAGGGAATCTGGTGGCTTACCCTCTCCTTTGATGAGGACGTTCCTCCTCAAACCGCATCAGAAGCCCCCAAGGTCGGGGTGGATGTGGGCATTGTGCATTTCATCACGACCTCGACGGACAAAGAATATGGCAGTTTTCATGGCAAGATGGCCCGACAACACAAGCGGGACCGCGAGAAGAGGCAGCGCAAAGCCAAACTGAGGGCCTGTCTGGGAAAGAAAGGCGTGCCATCCAAGCAGCTTCCCTCGACCAGCAGCGGAACTTCCCAACGCTTAGGTCGCTTTGTCAGACAAGAGATCAATCGGGCTGTCAATGAGATGATCAAGGATCACCCTCACGCCAGGATCATCTATGAAGAGCTGAATGTGGCCTCGATGCGCTTCAAGGCCCGCGCCATGAATAGTTATCTGTATGCTTCCAATCTTGGGCACATCCCCGAACAAATTGCCTGGGCAACCGCCAAGCGTGGAATGGCAGCTCATACGGTGAAAGCCGCGTATTCTTCTCAGGAGTGTCCACGCTGCCATTTTGTTGCTCGTGCCAACCGCCCGCATCAGCAGACGTTCTGCTGTGTCGTGTGCGGCTACAAAGAGCAGGCAGATCGCAAGGCAGCTCATACTCTGGCTGACCGTTGGGGGGATAAGGAACTGGTGGCTTGTCGTGACAAACAGGCAGTCAAGGCTCTCCTCTTGAAGCGACATGAGAACTGGAAGCACAACAATGGGTTGGTCGTAGTCCAACCCGCCGTCCAGTTGGGTTTGTGGGACCTCTCACAGACTTCAACGGACGTAGCTGAACGCTGATACCTTGACCAAATGTAACATTTGGTCAAGGTCCAAGCAACTATATAATCCACCACACTCTTCGTTATACTCAGAAGAGCGGATAATTTGGGATAGTCGCTATTAAAGAAGGCGTTTTTTTGGACAATCGAACAATACGGCTCTTACAATTGACGGCGGAGTTTTTTAAGGACCAGCGGCAGCAAGCCTTTCTGGTTGGGGGGTCGCTGCGCAATATTCTGCTGGGGGAGCCTTGCAATGATTGGGATATTGTTACTGCGGGTGATGCGCCGACGCTGGCTCGGGGGCTGGCTGATACGTTGGGCGGGTTTTACGCGCATATGCATGAGAAGGCGAGCCGCGTGGTTGTTCCCTTAAAGGTAAACGCGAACGAGGGCGACGCTCGTAGGGGCGGGAGTGGTGCGGAGCGGGGAGGGGACGCTTGCGTCGCCCCGGCAGGAGGGGAAAGCCGTTCTCGCGACCAAGACGAGGGCGACGCAAGCGTCCCCTCCCTCCACAACCCTTCCCCCGCCCCTACGGGTGCGAAGGCGCTTCCGAGGGGACATCACCAAATACCTACTCCTGAAGGGGAGAGTGAGGAGGTTATTTTTGATATCTCTCCGCTAAAGGGGAAGTCGGTGGAGTTTGATTTGCGGCAGCGGGACTTTACGGTGAATGCGATTGCGGCCCCGCTGGATGAGGTTGCGCGGTATATTGAATTGGGGGAAGGAGGAGCGCTGGAGAAGGACGGGAATGGACGGGTGGCGCGGCTGCATTGTATCGATCCGTTGAATGGGGTGGCCGATATTGCGGCACGGCGGCTGAAGGCGGTTGATAGCGAGGTGTTCCCGCATGATCCGCTGCGCATGCTCAGGGCCGTGCGGTTGATGGCGCGCTATCATTTGACGATGGATGGCTCGACGGAGGGACTGATGATGCGCGATTCGGCGCTGCTGACGCAGGTGGCGCCCGAGCGTATTCACGATGAGCTGTACGCGATCCTGGCGGGTGAGGGGGCGATGCAACGGCTGCAGTTTCTGGATGATCATGAGCTGCTGACGGTGCTGATCCCGGAGTTTATCCCGGCACGCGGGATGGAGCAGCCCAGCCCGCATTACTGGGACGTGTTGCAGCACTCGCTGCAGACGGTGGGTATGTGGGAGCAACTGGTAGGGCTGCTACAGAAACCCGCCGAGGAGATCTGGCAAAGCCCGCTGGAACGAATGATACAATCGCAACAAGTGGAACAAATGAAACAAATGAAACAAGTGAAACAAACACCGGACGAGATTGGTACGAGCAGGTTGGAACACGTGGAGGAGTGCAACCTGGTTGAGATTCAGGAGTTGCTGCGAGAGGCAGAGGAGCAGGGTATTTTCTCTTTTGGGGCGCTGAACGCTCCGGCGATGAAGCTGGCAGTGCTGTTGCATGATATCGGCAAGCCGGCAACGCGTACTATCGACGAGGATGGGGCAGTGCATTTTTATGGACATCCACAGGCGGGTGTGCCACTGGCGCTGCAGGTGATGAAACGGCTGAGAGCGAGCACGCAGGATAGTCGGTTGGTGCAGTTGGTGACGGCTCACCACATGCGGCCGGGGCAGTTAGGGTTGCCTGGGGCGGTGACACCACGTGCAGTGAGGCGCTACTTTACGGACCTGGGGCCGACGGGGATACTGGTGGCGTTGTTTTCGCTGGCCGATCACCTGGCGACACGCGGGCCTTTGTTGGGGAGCAACGAGGAGGCAGAGGGATCAAAGGTCAGTTCCTGGGAGCAGCATGTGGCGGTGGTGTGTGGTCTATTGAGGGAATATATAAGGAATCGGGAAAGCATTTTGCCGCCGCGCTTGATGAGCGGCGAGGAGTTGATGAAGCGATTGAAGCTGAGCCCGGGGCCGATTGTTGGGGAGTTGTTGGAGTTGATCGCGGAGGCGCAGGCCGAGGGTAGGATTCATTCCAGGGAAGAGGCGTTGTGGTTGGCAGAAGAGTGGTTGTTGCGAACGAAATAATAAAAAAGTCGAAGGAGTTTGCTATGGAGGAGTTAGACCATACAAGCAGTTATCCGCCACCTGTAGACCGGCTGCTTACCTATGGAGAAGCTGAGGTCGTGGAGGCGGATGACTGGCCCAACTATCTGGAACTGGGACTTGGCCCAGAACATATACCCGATCTTATCCGCATGGCGACCGATGAAAAACTAAACAAGGCAGACCCGGACAGTTTAGAATCCTGGGCGCCGATCCATGCCTGGCGTGCGCTTGGACAGCTGCGTGCCGAGGCAGCGATTGAACCTCTCCTCTCGCTCTTTGATAAATTGGAAGATAGCGAATGGGTGGCGGAGGAACTGCCAGAGGTCTTAGGCATGATCGGTCCGGCAGCTCTTCCAGCGCTGGCCGCCTATATAGCTGACAGATCTCATAAGAGATGGCCACTCATTAACGCGAGCTCGGGTGTCCAGGCTATAGCGACGCGCTGGCCCGAGGCTCGTTCAGAGAGTATCGCGATCCTGAGCAAGCAATTGGAGCAGTTTGCAGAAAACGATCCCGAATTCAATGCCTTTCTCATTCTGGACCTGGTGCATCTCGGGGCCAAAGAAGCAGCCCCGTTGATGGAGCAGGCGTTTGCGGCCGATCGCGTTGAAAACTTTGTGATGGGAGATTGGGACGATGTGCAGGTCAGACTGGGCTTGAAACCAGCTGAAGAGGTCGAGCAGAAACGATCCGAGAGACGGGCCGAGATGCTTCCTCGCTGGACTCCCAGCGAGGAGACGGCCCCTCAGGTTTCCTCCGAGCCCCGGCGAAGAAGCGGGGCATCTCAGAGGAAAAAGGCCAAAAACAAGATGATCAAACAGTCGCGGAAGAAAAATCGTAAACGATAGGAGCCTTCAGGTCCAGTAGCATACCACCCAGATGCCGATATGAGCACGCGGAAGAAAAATCGTAAACGATAGGAGCCTTCAGGGCGACCGCAAGGGATCGCCCCTACTATACTACGAAGGCACTGCTCAAGCCCGTTCGTCTAGAGTAGGGGCGATCCCTTGCGGTCAATACATTTCAATTAAGCAGGTTTGAGAGTCAAACAAAGCCGATGCAGGAGTGTCATCCTGAGCGCGAGCTTTGGATCTCTGTCCGGACAGAGATCCAAAGCTCGCGCTCAGGATGACAAAGCGAGATCGTCTCTTAATTGAAATGTATTGTCCCTTGCGGTCGCCCTGTTTGGTCTACGGTAGAGATATGTTATGATATGTCCATATCCTGGATGTGTGCATATTATTTTTAAAGGACCCGAAGATGGATACAGCATTGACTTCTCGGCGAATTGAACTGGATGACCCGGCGGAGGCGATGGAGTTTTTTTATCAACAGGGGTGGACGGATGGGCTGCCGGTGGTGCCACCTACGCCGAAACGGGTGGAAGAGTTTTTGGAGTATGCCGGCAATTTGCCGGGTGATATTTTGGGGATGATTCCGGCGCGCAACCGCGTGATTACGGCGGAGAAGGTGGCGATCAACGCGGTGATGGCGGGTTGCCTGCCCAATTATATGCCGGTGATTGTGGCGGCTATCGAGGCGATGTGCCAGGAGGAGTTTAACCTGCATGGGATCTCGGCGACGACGGGCGGCACTGCTCCCCTGCTGATCGTGAATGGACCAGCAGTGCAGCAGTTGAACATTAATTATGGGGTCAATTGTTTTGGGCCGGGTGTGCGGGCGAACGCGACGATTGGACGAGCGATCAGGCTGATTTTGATGAATGTGGGCGGCTCGATTCCTGGCGTGCTGGATAAGAGTTGCCTGGGGCATCCCGGGAAGTATAGCTATTGCATCGCGGAAGACGAGGAGGGCAACCCGTGGGAGCCGCTGAGCGTCGAACGCGGGATACCCGCCGATATAAGCGCGGTGACGGTCTTCGCAGGCGAGGCTCCCCATTTTGTCAACAGCCAGGTGGGTGGAACAGGCGAACGGCTGGTGGGGTCGATTGCCAACGCGTTGATGGGGTCAATGTATCTTGGCGGCAACTGGGTGGTGGTGCTCTGCCCCGAGCATGTGACGATCTTTAAGAAGGAGGGGTGGACAAAGGAGCAGATCCGCGAGGCGGTGTATGAACGGGCGGAGCGTCCGCTGGCTGAGTTCAAACGACTGGCGGGGTACCCCGATAGCGCGATTACGCCCCAGGAGGCGGAGGTGATGTACCATCATGTGGCCACGCCGGGTGATTTGTTGATTGTGACGGCAGGCGGCAAGGCAGGTGGTTTCTCGGCGGTAATTCCTCCGTGGGCGGCAGCGGATTCGCACCCCGTGACGAGAGCGGTAGGGGTGTGTATCGATTGTTAGGTTTATATTTCCGCAAATTTGGGTGAGCGAGAGAACAGATACATGTATTACAGCGTACCGAAAGGAGGAGAGGAAGATGGCTGAACCTTTTGTTGTGCTCGATCCGACGCTGGAGGTGGAGGTGGCGAAGGTGGAGCGCGCGCCTCGCGTGGCAGAGGTGAAACGAATCGGGCTGCTGGATAACGGCAAGCCGAATTCGGAGAAGGTGTTGCAGATGGTGGCGGCGAAGGTGGCAGAGGCGTATCCTGAGGTGCAGGTTAGGTACTACCGCAAGCCGGGGGCATATCGTCCTGCTCCATCGGCGCTGTTGGACCAGGTGGCGGTGGAAAATGATGTCGCGCTGGTGGGGATCGGTGATTGAGGGTCATGCTCTTCGTGCAGTATGTACGATGGATTGATGATCGAGCAGCGTGGCAAGCCGGCGGCAGTGATCTGTACTGACCAGTTTATCAGCTCGGCTAGAATGACGGCCCAGACTTTTGGTATGGCAGGCTTTCCTTTCGCCAGGATTTTGCATCCGATCGGGCGGGTAAGTGAAAAGGAGCTGGCTGTACGAGCCGATGTAGCACTCCCCCAGGTACTGGCTATCCTGAGGGAGAGTTGACATCCTCACGCTCATGGCGTACCATTACAGAGGCTAGAAAGCGCATTCAACCCCGTCGACAACACTGGGAGAGAGTATTTTTGAAGGCAATCGCGATCTTTTATCAGGGCCGCAAACAAGACACCTCTGAAGTTGCTAACCAACTTATCCCTTTCTTGCAGCAGCGGGGGCATGAAGTACGCGTCGTCGACATCAGGTTCGAGGGTGAAGAGACGCCCGACCCATCTCTAAAGGGATATGACCTGGCGATCGTACTGGGGGGCGATGGCACTATCTTACATGCCGCGCGCATCTGCGCTTACGCGGGGATACCGATCGTGGGCATCAACTTTGGGCGGGTGGGGTTTCTGACCGAGCTTGAGCCCGATGAGATTGAATCGCAATTGCCCTACTACCTGAACGAAGACAAGTCGGTCTGGCTCGATAAACGAGCGATGCTGCAGGCGATATTGCAACAGGACGGTAAGGGTGAGGAGTTTCTCTCCCTCAACGATGTCGTGATTGCGCGCGGGATGTGGCCACGCGTGGTGCAGGTACGCATCGGGATCGATGATTATTATTTCGACACGGTATATGCTGACGGGGTGATCGTTTCTACCGCGACGGGCTCGACCGCTTATAACCTGGCGGTTGGTGGGCCGCTGCTGCACCCACAGGTACAGAGCACGGTGATTTCACCGATCGCAGCGCATCTCTCCTCCAACCGCTCGTTGATCCTGCCGCCAGACGCCGATGTCAAATTGCAGATTTTCACCGGCTCGCAGGATGGGGTCTTCTCCGCCGATGGGCAGATGAACCGCGAGATAAAAAATGGAGCGACGGTTAACGTTCGCAAAAGTCAGTATGTAACGCAGTTTCTTAGACGTAGGAAGCCAACGCACTTTTACGAGATTATCAAAGCCAAGCTGAAAAACGAGGGCGACGAGCCAACCCATCAATAAAGAATATGTTACTAGAGCTAACCATCAAAGATTTCGCAATTATCGACAGTTTACACCTGCGGCTGCACCGGCTGTTCAATGTTTTTACGGGCGAGACGGGGGCAGGTAAGTCGATCATTATTGACGCCGTCAACACGCTGCTGGGCGGGAAAATCGGCGCTGAGTACGTGCGCGCAGGCTGCGAACGCGCAACTGTTGAAGGCGTTTTCTCTATCGACGCTTTACCAGCCATCTCCGACGAGTGGACACCTGTGGAAGATGACGAGGGTGCTGCTTATGGTGGCAGCACAAATGGAGCCAGCACGGTATATGAGGCGTTTGACCAGGCCGAGGCGAGTCATTTACAACGATTGCAGGTGGATGCCGCCAGCGCAGATGCGCGTATCGCACTGGCCGCGCTGCTGCGTGAGTATGATATCACACCCGAGGATGGGCAGCTCATCCTGTCACGCGATATTTTCCGCTCTTCTGGACGCACCGTTGCGCGCATCAATGGGCGCGCGCTCTCGCAACAGGTGCTGCAGCAGGTAGCAAGCTGGCTGGTGGATATCCATGGGCAGAGCGAACATATGAGCCTGCTGCGTCCTGACCAGCACGTTAACTTCCTGGACCGCTACGCGGAGCTGCTGCCGCTGCGTGCGGAGCTGGGCACGAAAGTGACGGAGTGGCGCAACGCACGCAAAACGCTGCAGTCGCTGCAGCAGACCGAACGCGACCAGAGCCGCCGAGCGGAGTTCCTGCGCTTTGAGATCGATGAAATCGAGAGGGCCGAACTGCGTCCAGGCGAAATAGAGGAACTGGAAGAGGGGCGCAAGGTGCTGAGCAATGCCGAGCACTTGCGCGAACACTGCGAGCTGGTGTACGGGGCGATCAAAGGTGCGGAAGTTGGCGGTGATGATTACAAGCCAGCCATGGATCAGTTGCGCATCGCACAGAGAAGTCTGGGCGAGCTGGCGCGGCTGGATAAGAGCCTGCAGGAGTATGCCGATAACCTGGCGGAGGCTATTTATCAATTGGAGGACGTGGCCGCGAGTATCAGCAGCTACGAGAGCGACATCGAGGATGATCCGCGCCGGCTCTCTGAGATCGAGGAGAGGCTGGACCAGATCGCGCGCTTAAAACGGAAATACGGGGCGACGATCGATGAGATTTTGGAGAGGGCTGCCGAGGACCAGGCGGAACTTGATACGATCACGAACCGCGACGAGATCATCGCGAAATTGCAGGGGCAGGATAGCGAGTACCGGCGCGAGATTGGCCAGATTGCCCAGGAACTCTCGGCACGACGACAAGAGGCGGCACAACGCTTGTCTGTGGCGATGGAAGAGCAGTTGAACGACCTGAATATGAGGCGAGCGCGCTTCTCGGTGGAGATTGAACAGGTCCCCGATGAGCAGGGGATTCCCGCTAGCGTCAAGGGGCAGTTGGAGCAGTACTATGCCTGCGACCTGACGGGTATTGACCGCGTGCAGTTCCTGATTGCTCCGAACCCTGGCGAGCCGTTCAAGCCGCTGACCAAGATTGCCTCGGGTGGTGAGACTTCACGCTTGATGCTGGCATTGAAGACGATCCTGACCTCGGCTGATGCGACACCGACGCTGATTTTTGACGAGATCGACGCGGGTATCAGCGGGCAGAGCGGGCAGATTGTGGGCGCGAAGCTGTGGATGTTGACACAGAATCACCAGGTGATCTGCGTGACGCACCTGCCGCAGATCGCGGCTTTCGCGGATACACATTACAATGTGAGCAAGCAGATCTTCGATGATCGCACGATGACGATTGTCAACGAACTGCGGCCAGAGCAACGCGTGCGGGAGATCGCGCACATCATGGGGGGCAATGTGACGGAGTTTTCGATGAAGAGCGCGGAAGAGATACTGGCACGTGCGTATTTGTGGAAAGAGCGTTTCCAAGTGCGCTCCCTCTCCCCTGGTAGATGATCTCCTGGACTGTTGGCAATGCTACCCGAATATTCCACGTGGGGGCGGCCCCGCGGGGCCCTTGTGGATAGACTAAGACCAGCCCGTCGCTTGGTCTGTAGTGAATAGTGAGCGTATGGAGCTGCCCGATAGCCTCCGCTACTTGCAGGTAGTTCTCCTGGTTATCGCTGTGCTCGCCTGGCACGAATTCAAAGAGGGCAAAGGGCTTATTTTCGTAAGTGCCGATGTATGTACCTTGTTGGGTGGCAAGGGGTGCAGCGCAAGGATATGAATACTGAGCTAAGAATAGCCTCTCCTTCACGAAGGTCAGTGAGACCTACTCATATGTAACGTTTTCAGTAACGTTTACGAGACGGCAACATAGTAAGATAGTAGATAGGAAAACTGCAACCAGTGCATACTCCTTTCCTTTGTGAAGTCCAAGGAGCAAGGCGATGAATCGTGTCTCAATTTCCAGTACCGCAAGGAGCAAGCAACGAGACGAAACCGGGCGCTTGCAGGGTCGTTGGCTCGTCTTCGTCAGAATAGTCTGGCTGCTTGTGGCCGCGCTTGCCGTTGGACTCTTCGGAGCCGGTCTTCCTTTCTATTTCGCGCACCTCCAGATTCCGTGTGTTGGCGCTGATGCCTGCGCAGTCAACGGTGCTCTCTCGTTGGCTAATATGAGAACCCTCCAAGGCCTGGGAATCTCGGTGAGTAGCTACAGCGTCTACCTCCTTGTCTGTAGCATCGTGGCGGCGTTGGTCTGGATGTTAACTGGTGGACTGATTTTCTGGCATAAATCCCATGATTGGGTCCTCCTGCTAGTCGCACTTATGCTCGTGACGTTTGGGGCAGTCGGAACTGGGGGGCCCACGACAGTACTTGCCATGCGCTACCCAGTCTGGAATATCCCCGTCAATGGTCTCTATTTCTTCGCAGTCGTCTCTGCGGGCCTCTTTGCCTATCTCTTTCCTACCGGACGGTTCGAACCGCGCTGGACACGGTGGGCAGCAATCGTCTATATCCTGTTGCAGGCTGCCTCTTTTTCTCCCTCTGTTGTCGGCTATGATGCGGCTTCCTGGGTGACATCTCCCCACGGCTCAAGCCGGGGGCTTCCTCCTCTCACGAGGAGGCTTTCCTGCTTCGTAGGAGGTCTGCCTTCCACGATACCATCCGTGTTTGGTCTTACATCCGCCTCCACAGGCATCTAGCTTTCCCTGAGCCCCAGGGTAGCTTCTCAATCTTGTAGTCATCAGGAACGTGGTTCTTGTTCCTGGCAATTGAAAGAGAGTGTGTACATTGGTTCACACGTGAGTGCTTTTACCCAAGGGAACGATTTACCTTGGAACCGCTGAAACACTCTTCCGTTGTCAAGGTACTCCTGATCCATTCTTTTCGAGGGAGACAAAAGTGGAAATGGTACCCAACCCATCACGCCCCAGAAGGAACACCGCTTCTATCCCTAGCGCTGAAGCGCAGGGTTTTACGCGGCGGATTGATAAATGCACTCTATTTTGTCCTGTTAGTCGGCCTCTTTGGGAGCATGCTGTACGCGCAAATCTACCGATACCGTCGGACCTCTAACCCGATGCAGCGTCAGCAAACCAAATGGGTGGTCTTGGGCATCTCGACTTTGGTGGGGATGAGCAGCGCTTTCATTTTGCCTTTTGCGATCTCCCCGGCGCTCAATCAGCCTGGTGCGGCCTACCAGATCGTCGTCAATGCTATCTACACCCTGCTGTTTCTTCCTATTCCGATATCTATTGGTATCGCCATCTTGCGTGCCCGGCTGTGGGATATTGATGTCATCATCTCTCGCTGTGGTTGCGTTCACCTGAACACGACAGCAAACAGCGGGCTCCTTGGAGAGCCTCTCCTCCTGTTTCCTCTGAAGAAAAAGGCGGCGATAAGTGGGATCAAAGGGGATGGGCTTAGTTAATGGCTCTGTCAACCCAAAATTATGGTATAATTGACGCAAGATCAGGGATGCAGATATGCTCAGAAGGACTTTTCGGCTATGAGTAAGAAGTTGTTAAGTACTATTTTGTTATTTTGTGTTTTTATTGGTTTTTTGTGGTGGGGGCTGGCGTGGCTTTTCTCTCCAAGTGACGCTGAAACGAAGATCTTTGCGGTGCTCCTGCTGGGTTGTGCCGGTTACGCAGGGGTTTCTATTTTGATGTTGCCACGAAAAAAACTGCCATAATTGGATTGATTACTTCACGCGTAGGAAGATCGTATGATAGATGAATCGCCAACAACGCCGTTGGTTGTACGCCTGGCTACCCCTGAAGATATTCCTCTGATCACATTGCTTGATAGCTTGAGCCTAGCGCCCACGCGCGATATCCACCGGGATATGGAGAAATATTTTGGCTCGGTGGACCCCTCTACGCACGAGAGAATACTCATTTTCCTGGGAGAAGTGGATGGTGTGGCGGCAGCGAAGGCCGAACTCATGCTTCCACCGCCGGACGAACGTAGTACTCCTCCGGTTGTTGGTTATGTCAAACGGGTCGTGGTGCACCCGGATTTTCGCAAGCAGGGTCTGGCACGGCAGCTGATGCAGCATATTATTGCTTTTGCCCGCAGCGAACAGCAGATCGATCGCATCGATTTGCACGTGTGGGAGGGCAATATCGCGGCGGTACGGCTGTATGAGTCGCTTGGCTTTGAGCTGCAACACCGGGAATTATACTTCCGCCTGCCGCTTTGATGGATATATGAAACCTCATGGTTGATGGAACACATTATGTGACGCCAGGGTTTACCACTTCGTTCTAAGAGTCAGGCCGAGAAGACCCCCCTTTTGCTGGGTAGGTAGAAGAAGATGACCCGCTCGGTACTCTGATGTGGAGGTATACGCGCTTCATCCTGGACCAACTTGCTAGCGTAGAGCAAAGGTTGCAGCGCCAGTTTGTTTGTCATAGGGAGTAGTAAAGCGCACTGAGAAATGGCACAGCGTTCTGTACTCACGCAGACCACCCAACCAAAGGAAGATCACACTACAATTAGATACCGCTGGATACATCGCTTTTTTACGACTGATGTGTCGCCGGACAATCACCCAATCGTCGAACTTCAACGGCGGGCTATTTGGTTCAGCATCGCGCTTATCTTACAGGCAGGGAATGAAATATCTCACGACTTGTATATGCCGTATTTGGGTCCTTTTGGTTCGCTTATTCCCTTCGCCTTGATCGCGGGAAGTTTTATCGCAATAGCAATGGCATTTCGCCCGGCGAGCTTGAAACGGCACGTTCTGCAAAGCCGTCCGCGGCGCTGGCAACGGTTTGTGCTGGTAAGCACGGTGCTGCTGACGACTGCTGGCATTCTCTTATTCGCCGTTACCATTGCTATGTGCTTCATGCCGCCGGAGTTCTCGAACGATGGGACTTCGCTCGATACAAATGCAGCGGTCTTGCTGCTGCATGGGAAAAATCCATACACAGATTCCAATATGCTCGACCTGGCGCGACATTTCTCGATTCAGCCGAACTGGACGACGCCTCTGCAGCGGGGGCAGTTCGCCAATCGTATTGATTATCCCAGCGAGGTGGATTTCCAGACCGTTCTCGACACAGACTTGAAGGCCGGTACGGCACCAGAATTTGAGTCGAAGGTGAGTTATCCCGCACTCTCATTTCTGACACTGGTGCCATTCGCGTACTTTAACGATATGAATGTGCTGCCTTTCTACCTGTTGAGTTACCTGGTTCTTATAGGTATAGCGTGGAAGGTTGCACGGCCGGAGATGCGGATATGGGTGCTGTTGCTGGGATTGGCGAATGTTTCGATGTGGGCTTCCACAAAGGGCGCGAACCTCGATATCTTTTATACGCTGCTGATCGTGCTGGTATGGCTCTTGCGCGATAAACGCTGGAGTTCAGCTATTTTTCTAGGCCTGGCGCTGGCGAGCAAGCAGATCGCGTGGTTTTTTATACCTTTCTATATGATTATGGTGCTGCGCCACTACGGCTTGAAAGAGTGCGTTTACCGGGTCGTTATCGCGGGAAGCATCGGCGTGGCCATTAACCTGCCCTTTATCCTGTGGAATCCGCAAGCATGGGTGGCAGGCATCATGGCACCGGTTGCTGATCCGATGTTCCCTGTAGGAGTGGGGCTTGTCGGTCTCAGCGCTACCCACCTGTTGCCTTTCTTCCCCAAGTGGGTCTATACCGCCCTGGAAGGTGGGGCAATGGCGGTATGTCTTGTATGGTACTGGCGTATCTGTAAAAAGGTTCCCGAGGCGGCAATGCTGCTGGCTGTCCTGCCTCTCTTCTTTGCGTGGCGCAGCCTTGGCTCGTACTTTTACTGCGTAGCCTACCCGATGTTCATTTTGATGGCAGCAAAGATACCTCTCGGCTTGAAGCCAAGGACAGTTGAAAGCCGGAGCCATGCCGTCGATTTTGCTTATGGCAGGAGTGAGAGGCCGCTGGCAGTCCCGTCCGCGCTGAGTTTTCGTACTACTTCATACAGCGCACCCATTTTCCATTACAGGACGACGCTTCGCATGTAAAGATGGTTGAGGCTGAAAGAATTGTCCAAAGGGGGACAGCGGCTGCGGCCGCTGTCCCCTGTACTTTTCGTTCGGCAAGGTTAACTATCTCGACTCTTCTGCCTCTTCGTGATACAATCCACAACGAAACAAAAACACGATTTTCACCTTATACAAGGATTAAGAATAGATTATGGCACGAAAGAAAGAAAGCATTTCCTCCCTCTCCAAGGAGGAGAACGCGCAGTTACAGGTTTCACTTGAGCAATTTCACAGGATTGCTGATAAACTGCACGCCAGTACGAACAAAGAAGAGGCGGAGGCAGCTTTAAGCGAGATCAATAAGCTGGGGGAAGCAACGCAGGTAGCGCTTCTCAAGGCACTCTCTAAAGAGCACGAGAGCGATGCCGCCGACATTGCTCTCGCTCTTAACGAGCTCAGTCCCAATAAAAGCGTGCGGAAGGAGGCCCGCCGCACGCTGATCAGGATGGAGGAGGCCAGGCTGTATCCGCAATGGAGGCCGCCGGTAGTGCGTACGCCGGTGGCCAGTATCCCTGTCTCACACCCGCCACGCTTCTGGAGAGGCTATATCACGCGGTCACGCGAGGAAGGCGAGGTGCAGATTATCCTGTGCTGGGAGCAGGGCTTCGATTATGGCGATGTGCGCATGTTCATTTTCCTGGTCGACTTCTGGGAGCAGGGACTCAAAGAGTTTATTAACGAGCTCACCAACAAGCGCAGCGTGGAAACCCAGGTTCAGCGGTTGAGGGCACAGGTACCGGATATCACGGTGATGGATATTACGCTGGCGGAAGGGCGCCGTTTACTGGAAGAGGCCCTGGCTGTGAACGCGTGGCGGAGAACTACACCACATAAAGAATACCGGCATTACCTTCCTCTCTTCAATCAACTGGTGATGGATGCTGAAGATGCGGGTGAGGATCGCGGCCTCACTTTCATTGATCCCAATTTAGAGGTGGATGAAATCGCCGCCACTTTTGTAAGCGCATGGTCGCTGGGCGATTTCGGGCTGACTTACGACCTGCTTGCGAATGATAGCCTGCTGCGCGAGGGGCTCGAACGGGATGAATGGATCGAGCGGCATCATAGCTGGGCAAATGAAGCGCGGCCCTCTCGTTTTGAACTCGGTTTTGTGCGTGAACGCGAAGCCAGCGTACCAGCGCTCTGGCTCCCTTCGTCGGTGAGTAGCAGAGGCTCAAGCTCACGTAAAGAGGTTGAAGCTGGCTGGTCGATCGAACTGAGCGATACACAGTTGAGCGGTACGTTAGCAGAGATGCCGATGGGCACCGCGGTCAACAAAGTGACCGGGAGGCACTGGTTCTGGACGAGCTATACGCTGGTACGGGAGGAGGAGGGATGGCGTATCCGGCAGATGACGGATGAAGGGGCCAGAGCACAGGGCCTATCAACCGTTGAGTTACAGGAACGTATCAATGGGCATGATGAGCGTATCAATGAAATTCTACAGCAGAATCCAAGGGGATCTGAGAACAGTGAGGTCTCAGAAGAGCTGATCTGGCGGATCATCCACACCATCCATTACGATGATGCGCTGATTGCACACTTCCCACTGGACCGGACGTACTACGGGGATGCCTATACTCGCTCAATCGGCATCGGTGCGCTCGAGCGGGCAATGGTTTACCTGGAGAAGCTGGCGCGCAATTTCGCGGAGCAGCGCGGCTCGCTCTTGAGGCAACTGGCAATTACACAGGAATCGCTGGGAGAATATTACCGTGAGCGGGGGATGACAGCGCGAGATGGGCAATTTGCCGCGCTCGCTGAGGCGAGCATACGGGAATCGCTCGCCCTGCAAAATGATGTGGCGGGACACGCGGTACTGGCCGAACTGCTGATGAGACAAGGTGAGAGGCTTGACGAGGCAGAGAGCGAGTTACAGCTGGCAAAGGAATTGGCGGTGACCAGGGAAGAAGAGGCATTGATCGAGAGTGACCTGGGCAACCTCGCAGTCGATCGCGAGGAGCTTGAAGAGGCCCTGCGGCATTACCAGCGGGCCGCGGAGATCGAGCCAAACTTCGAGGGTATCTGGTTCAAAATAGGCTTTATACAGCGCAACCTAAAGCGCTATGAAGAGGCCAAGGCAACGTACTTACATGCCATCGAGCAAGAGCCGAAAGATATGGCAGCTTATTCCGAGTTGTGCGCTATCTACATGAACGAGCGAGAACTGGGGAAGGCGCGTGAGATTGTGGAACGGGGACTGCGAAACATTCCCGGGTCCCCGCGTTTACTGGCGTTGCTGTCATCAATCTATATGGAGAGCGGTGACCTTCGACGAGCGCAGTCGACATTGACTGAAGCGGAGCAGATCGATCCGAACAATGAGATTGTACAGAGCATGCGCGAAGAATTGAACCGGCGTCTCAAGAGGTGACGGTGAAGGCAAGGGCATGCAGGGTCAGATTGAGAGGTAAGAGAGTATGGCTAAGAAGAAAAAAGAACAGAAAGTGTCAATTTCGCAGGGGGATGAGGCCCAGGCACAGGCAGTACTCGAGCGATATCACAAATTAGCAGGGGAGCTGCGATCAAGTAAGGACCAGAACCAGGCGGAAGAAGCGGTATCTACTGTTTCAGATTTACCAGAGGCAGCACAGATGGCTCTGCTCAAGGCGCTGTCGAGAGAATATCACCAGGACGCGGCTGATGTTTTGGTCGGCATCAACGCGCTGAGTCCATTGAAAAGCGTTCGCAAAGAGGCGCGTCGATCACTGCTTCGTCTCGAAGAAGCCAGGATTTACCCGCGCTGGGAGCCGCCAATTGAACGGTTATCACCTGTTGATGCGATGCAAATGCAAGCCGTGAACAGTAAGGTGACCGATTTGATGGCCGTTATAGAGGAATCGGAGAATCAGCCGCGCTTCTGGAAAGGTTTCGTCACCGATAGCCGTGATATAGGTGAGGTAGATCTCCTGCTTATGTGGGAGCAAGGAGACAATAATAAGGAGGTGATTATACTCGGATTCCTGCTTGAGCTCTGGCATGATGGGATCAAAGACTTCTTTTCGAGGGTCGAGAGCAAGCGAAGTGCCGAGAGACTTGTCGAACGTACGAAGGGTCATGTCAAGGTTGACGATTGTTCGCTGGCCGAGGCGCGTCGTTTAATCAAGGAAGCGCTGGCGGTGAACGAACGATTTGGCACTCCTATCTATAAAGATTTCCGCGCATCGCTCCCGCTGGTGAACAAGCTGATATTAGAAAATCCCGATATTGTTGACGAGGATGAAGAGGACGAGGAGGAGGAAGATTTTGCGTTCGAGGATGAAGAGGACGAGGAGGAGGAATATGACGAGGAGGAGATCGACCCCGATTTGAAACCGATTGAGGTTGTAACCAACTTTATCGAAGACTGGGCGGACCAGGAGTATATGGATGCTTATAACTATCTTGCCAGCCAGAGCAGGTTACGCCAGGGGCTTACGCAAGAAGAATGGGCAGAACGGCGAGAGGAATGGGCAGAACAGTTTCGTCCGGACTATTTGAAGCCGAATTTTGTTCATGAGCGCGAAGTCAAGAAGTCCGGGTTATGGCTACCCAATCCTTTCAGCCGAGGGGCTGAACATGCTGAAAAAGTGGTCGATGCGGGCTGGTCGATCGAATTATTCGATACGCCAGAGCCGAACCTGTTACCTGAGCTACCACAAGCAACCGATTTCTACGAAGAAACTGGACGCCACTGGTTCTGGACAAGCTACAAACTGGTTGAAGAGCCGGGTGGATGGCGAATACTTGATATGGTTGACGAGGGGAAGAATGCGCAGGATATTCCCGCGGCTGAACTACAAAGGCTCATTAAGCAACATAATGAGCGGGTCGAAAAGATTACACAGCAGCATAGCCCCCACGATCCCGATGCGCTCAAATATCTTAATGAAATTCTCTGGCATACGATGCAGGTCGTGTATTATGAAGATGCGCTAATGAAACAAGAGCCACCCGACCACACGACCTATCTTGAAGCAGCTGCTCGAGCAGAGATCTTACAAGATGAGGAGCGTAGCATCACGTACCTGGAGAGGGTAATACGACTATTCCCGGAGCAGCGAGCAGAGGCATTGCGGCAGATCGGCGCATTGCAGCTGGAACTCAGCGAGAAATTTGAGGATGAAGAAGGAGACGATGACCGAGCGGAACGCTTCCTTGAGCTCGCTGAGGCTTCACTACGCGAGTCATTGACCATAGAGGATCACGCCGTGGGCCATATAGGGCTGGCCGATGTGCTCCAGTATAGTGGAGATGATGAACAGCTTGAAGAGGCCGAAAATGAGCTGTACAAGGCGCAGGAAATGACTACCGACAAGGAGACGTTGGCGATCATCGAAAGTAAACTAGGTGAAATCGCGATGGATAGGAACGATTATGAAGATGCACTGGAGCATTTTAAACGCGTTGAAGAAATCGACCCGACCTTTCCTGGCGCAAAGGCAGGTTCTGGCGACGCTCTGCGTCTGATGGGGAAAACTGAAGAGGCCAAGGCCGCCTACAGACAGGCTATTGAGACAGAGCCTGATAACTTACATGCATATGTCGACCTATCCCAGATGTATCAAAAGGAGGGCGAGGAGTCATTGGCCCAAGAGGTCTTAGAAGAAGGCATAGCGGCCAATCCTAACACAGTCGAGTTACATCTGCTGCTCGCAGCAAGCTATATAGAGAAAAATGATTTCAGGCGCGCTGAGGAACTGGTGAATCAAGCTGAGATCATCAATCCCTTAGACGAAAATGTGCAAATGTACAGACAGGTACTTGCTCTCAGCAAAGCACTCAGTAAAAAACTACCACCTCTGCCGCCAGCATCTAAAAAACTACCGCCAGCACCTGGTAAGAAAAAACCAAAGAAGAGATGATAGAACACGAGCAGAGCATTACGTACCATCGGGTTACGCTGGGTGCCCTGACGCGCGAGGGTGACACGGTAGCCGAAATAAGTGGAGTGGACGGGGAGGGTATAGAACAGACGCAGGTGATCCGCGTGCCCGCTGGACTGCCGGGGGAGCGGGTGACGATCGCCATCGAGGCGGCTAAACAGAGGCGACCAGGGAAACATAGACGCCGCTGGAGGCCAGGGCCGCCGCGTGCGTGGATTACTGAGATACACGAGGCCTCACCGTTGCGAAGACAGGCGTCCTGCCCTGTTTTCGGCACGTGTGGCGGCTGCCAACTCCAGCATATGGAGTATGAGGAGCAGCTGGCCTGGAAGCGCGCTATTGTCGACCAACTGCTGCGCGAGGTGGGGGGATTTGAACGTCCACCGCTGCTGGAAACTATCGCGTGTGATAATCCCTGGCACTACCGCAATCACATGCGCTTCTCGGTGAACCGCAATGGGGAGGTTGGACTGACGGCAAGGGGCACGCACCGTGTGTTACCACTGGCGCGTTGCCCTATTGCCGACGAGCAGATCAATCGCGCGCTGCGGGTGATCAGCCAGGTACCCAATGAGAGGCCGCAGGTCTTGATACGCTGCGGCAGTAGCAGCGGTCAGATGCTTATTCAACCGCAGCCGGGGCCAGAAGTCACGGAACAGCTGGCGGCGAACGGACTTGATATCCGCAGCGATACGCTGGAGGAGAGGCTGGCGGGAGAAACATTTCGCATCCGCCCGAGTTCGTTTTTCCAGACCAATACTGCGCAGGCAGAGAAAATGGTTCAGATGGTGGTGAAAGGACTCGCGCCAGCGCACACAGTTGTGGATGCCTATTGCGGGGTAGGCACTTTTGCCCTGGTGCTGGCCAGGCACGTCGAAAAGGTGATCGCCATCGAGGAATCGGCCAGCGCTATTAAGGATGCCCAGTGGAACTTACGCGAAGTGAGCAATGTTGACATCCTCAAGGGCAAAGTAGAGGATGTGCTGCCGACACTGGCGGAACAGACCGATGGACTGGTGATTGACCCACCGCGCGCAGGCTGCCAGAAGGTCGTGCTGGACGCGCTCATGCAGCATCCGGTAGCGAGAGTGGTTTATGTCTCATGCGAGCCAGCAACACTGGCACGGGACCTGCATATACTCTGCCATTTACAATCAGCTTACCACCTACATTCGGTGCAACCACTCGATATGTTTCCGCAAACGGCACATATCGAAAGCGTTGCCATTTTGGAGCGTACATAAGTATGTCGTCGACAACCTTGCCTTTGTTACTGGCCTCTGCCTCGCCCAGGCGCAGGCAGATACTCTCCCTCCTTGGCTTACCTTACACAGTATGCGTCTCGCCCGTCGATGAAGAAGCGATGCAAGAACGCTATCAGGGACCGGTCGAAGGGCTGGCACAATGGCTTGCCGAACATAAGGCGTTAGAGGCGCTGACCCTGGCGGAAGCAGCTGGTCACCTGGTGATTACAGCTGATACAACCGTGCTGCTCGATGGAAAAGTGCTTGGCAAACCGCGCGATAAGGACCATGCCCGCGAGCTGTTGCTTTCGCTACGGAATCGCTGGCATCACGTTGTGACAGGCGTCGCGGTGAGCAGATTGAGCAATGGGAAGCCGGAGATTTACAGCGCAAGTTGTACCACGCCAGTACTGATGCGTCCGTATAGCGAAGAAGAGATAGCGGCATATATCGCCACGGGGGACCCGCTGGACAAGGCAGGAGCGTATGGTATACAGCACCCGGATTTTCAACCAACGGAGCGCATCAATGGCTGCTACCTCAATGTTGTAGGCTTGCCGCTGTGCACGCTGGTGGATTTACTGGCCCGGTTTGATGTCCAGCCAGCGGAAGAAGGGCGCAAAGGGGCCGGTTGTCGATGGTCTGCACGGTGCGAGGTATACGACAGGGAAGGAATAGCAGCCGTATGACCACAGTGGAAATCATTCTTATGTTGTTGATCGCGCTGTGCGCGATCGCTCTCGGCCTGACGCTGCGGCATTTCCTGGTCAGCCGTCTCAAGAAGACTGTCCTTGACAACTGGATTGTGCAGGTATTGGGTGCCATCGTCTTCGTAATTCCACTGATTGTGGGCGTATTTACATACTTTTTTGTCCTAAAAAGTGCTCTATTAATCAATTTTCTGCTCTATTTAGATACCCCGAGCTATTTAAATAGTCCTTTGCCAACTATCGTGCACTATGCCTGGTTATTGTTCTGGACAGCGTTCGCGCTTTTCGTGGGGGTAGCGGTAGGGCGCACTGTAATGAAGCTCACTATCCGTAGTTTGAATAACAATCGCCTCGATATCAACCTGCGCGTCTTAATTGGGCGCATCGCCTTCATTGGTATTATGATTATCGATGCGTTCTGGGTATTCACTATATGGGGGGTGGCAATAGCTTTTCCTGTCACAGTCTTCGGCGCATTGACTGTAACGTTTACGATCGCGTTCCAGGACATTTTAAAGGACCTGGTGGCGGGTTTCTATATTTTGATGGAGCGTCCCTTCCATATCGGCGATTCGATCACCATTAGCAATGCCGCCTATGCTCCTCTACACACCGGCGTGGTTGAAAGCATCGAGCTGCGCGCAACCAAGTTGCGTATCTCCAGCGGTGAGCAGGTGATCGTGCCTAACACACTTGTTTTTGGGGGTATCGTCATCAATAATTCCTATTATGCAGAGAGGCGCTCCACGATCAACGTGAGCTTGCCAATCGAAGCATTTGATAAGCAAGAGACGCTCGACCAGATTCTCAAGGCGCTTAAAGAGACTGACACTGTCGCGGAGGTGCCAGCGCCAATCGTCGTAGTGAGCAACTATACAGCTGAGCATGTTGTATTGCTCGTCCATTTCTGGATAAGGAAAGGAAAGTTTGCCAGCATTTCCGACGTAATGTATACTCTTCGTAAAGCTCTTCCCAAATCAGACCTGTCTTATGTCGATTCAACAGTTGAAATAGCATAAGTCAACAGTACTAGCTCGTTCCCTACAGGAGAAAGATTTCGTTGCAACAATATAATAGATCACAGCGAGACGTACAGCGGTTTGGCCTGTTAGGGGGCACGTTTGACCCGATTCACTACGGTCACCTGGTTATAGCCGAAGAGGTGCGGACGGCACTTGACCTGACTAAAATGGTGTTCGTGCCTGCTGGCTATCCGCCGCACAAGCCGCAGAAAACAATTTCGGAGACGCGGCATCGACTCGCTATGGTTGAGCTGGCAATAGCTTCGAACCCGCACTTTAGCATCTCTACCGTCGATGTCGAGCGACCGGGGCCATCGTATACAGTGGAAACGCTCAGGTTATTACGCGAACAGTGGGGAGAAGAGACGGAGATCTACTTCGTGATCGGGTGGGACAGCCTGGAAGAGTTACCTACATGGTATAATCCAGTAGGGATACTGGAACAGGTCACCCATCTTGTCGCTGTCCATCGTCCAGGATATATAGAAGTACCCGGGTATCGCGATCAGCTAGAGGAACGATTGCCGGGACTCAAGCGGCGCCTGCTGACAATGCCGGCGCCACAACTGGAGATATCAGCGACGGACTTGCGTCAACGGGTGGCGGAAGGTAGACCAATTAAATATCAAACACCCGAAGCAGTTGAGCAATATATTATCGAACATCGACTTTATGGACAGGGAGAGAAGGCAACACAACGACATGACACCCATGCATCTTGAGATAGGAGATCGATTGCGCCTGCGCAAGCCGCACCCATGTGGAAACTATGATTGGGTCGTCGTGAGGCTGGGGGCCGACATCGGCTTAAGCTGCGAGAAGTGCGGGCGTCGTGTATTATTACCGCGCTCAGAGGTTGAGCGACGCACGAAGCAGGTGCTGCCGCGTGCTACAAAAGCTGAAATAGAAGATGAGTTCGACACGGACTAGAAGGCTATTTTCGATCGCGCCAAGGAGTTTTACATGGCTGTAATCGCTCCACATGACGGGTACCTCACGTTATTGAGAAAGAGAAGTTTTCTGTACCTGTGGCTGGCACAGTTAATCTCCATGACCTGTTTTTTTGCCTCAAACTATGCCGTGCTCGTATTGATCGAGGAGGTAACGGGTTCAACTATCCTCATCGGTCTCGCCATTATCTGTTTCAGCCTTCCCGCCTTGATCCTGGGCGCGCCCGCCGGTGTCTTTGTTGATCGCGTGAATAAACGACGTGTTCTGTTGGCCAGTAATTTCTTGCGAGCCATCGCCACCTTCATCTTCGTTATTTCGCTGCTGGTTGACCGCCACCAGCTGGTCCCTATTTACCTGCTGACCCTGCTGATCTCGGGCATAGGTCAATTCTTCACACCAGCAGAGGGAGCAACTATTCCAATGCTGGTGAGTGAAGAGGAATTGGTACCGGCACTATCACTCTTTAATATCACGTTTACGCTCTCACAGGCGATAGGCTTTATCCTGCTGGCGCCACTTATCCTGAGTCTCCTGCCCACATACACTATAGCTTCGGTGGTGATCCACCCGATTGAAAGCCTCTACCTGATCATCGCGGTGCTCTACGCTGTCTGCACCGTTCTGATAGTATTGATTCCGACCAGGGATTTTATCCAGGTAGCACGTGGCTCCCAAAACCGCAGAAATACGCAGAACCTTGAGATCGTGAGCAATATGTGGACAGAGATGTACCAGGGCTGGGTCTTTGTGCGACGCAATAAAAAACTCTTCCTGGCGGTCGTGCAGCTCTCTTTCGCGGGGACACTCCTGCTGGTGATTGGTGAACTTGCCTCGCCGATTGTGACGAAATTGCTATTGCTCGAGGCGAACAAGATGGCGCTTGTCTTTGCTCCGGCAGGGATTGGCCTGGTAGGTGGTTCAGTGTTGATGCCGCGTATTCTGCCGCGCCTGGGCAAATCTCGAGCTGTTTTTACCGGCGCGGCGGCACTGGCAGCGGCAACAGTGCTGCTCCCTCTTATAACGCTAGCGGCAAAAGCGATAGCGCCGAATAGTTGGAATACGAACCCCATCTTACTAATCTGCGTCGCGCTCGTGATGCTCATTGCAGGGGTGGCGCTGGCCTTTATCAATATTCCAGCACAAACGTCCATGCAGGAACAAACGCCAGAGTGGATCAAAGGACGCGTCTTTGCCTTACAGCTTGTGCTGTATAATGCTGCTGCCATCCCGATCATCCTGTTTATAGGTGGTATCGCGGACCTCTTCGGGGTCGATCGCGTGTTGTATCTGCTGTCAATTAGCGTACTGGGTTTCGGCTTCTGGGGCCTGTACTACGAACGAAAACACGCGATAAAGTCGCTCCCTGAACCACTCGATGGAAAGAAAGAGGGAGAAAAAGTGGCTGAGGAAGATACACTTTCGTCAAAACTGTAGGACCGATTTGAAATAATACAAGGAAGGTTATGGACCCATCGCAGGCAGCACAAATTAAACCGTATGCTCCATGGTTGATCATCGCCGGAGTCTTTGTCCTTTTCATCCTGCTGCGGGTAACGCGCCGGGAATTGCGCGCGCGGGTTGATGAGATCGGGTATAGACTCATTGGAAGCAGGGGTTTGTTTATCTGGTTCTGGATGAACGCGCCAGGGGTTATAGTGCACGAGCTGAGCCACGCTCTGGCGGTACTGCTGTTGTGGCCATGGGAATTTCGTCTCACTAACGTCACGCTTTTCCGTATTAGACAGGTGCAACCGCGGGGACGGGATAGCCGCTCGATGAGAAGTGGCGGAAGGCAGCCGCTCCAACTGGGTGAGGTACAGTATTCACGAGCTGAAGGTCGCATAATGACCTACGTTGGTGATGGTTTAAGTGGTACGGCGCCCCTCTTTGGTGGGATCGCCATGTTTTCTTTTCTATACTGGGTCGCTACCGGCTACAATATCTGGGATTTCCACCTGCAATTTTTGCGACCTGGTTGGCCGTGGTGGACACTGCTGTTCGCGCCCTACTTGATTTTAACGGTTACCTCCGAACTCTGGCCCAGTCGACAGGACTGGCGGGGGGCGCGCTACTTTGTGATCTGCGTTATCATAGCGGCTGTCGTGATCGTAATCCTGCTCTGGCTGTTCAAATTGCTGGTCTTTAATGACACCACGCTACAGGCCATCTCTTCTATCGCCATGCACATTGACTTTGCTCTGCTGGTGTTGCTCGCCATTGACTTTGTTTTCTTCCTGGGAGCAGAGCTGCTGGCGCGGGCGGTGAGAAGGTAAAGATGATCACCAATCGAATTTATCGATGAGAAAGGTGCGGCTGTAGTGCAGGAGTATCGGGCTGCCGTGAGGACAGACCGCGGGGGCAGTGACAGCGGATAGCGATGTCAGGAGCGTTCGCTGCTCATCTATGCTGAGAACACGTCCCCGGCGCAGTGCTGAACGACAGGCCAGGCCAATCAGTAAATGATCCTCCCAGTCGGTACTATCTTCGGAGGCAATTTCGGCCAGTTCGGAGAGGTGGCTCGCCAGTTGTTCCTGCCCAACACCGCTGGGAACAGAGCGGATGAGGAAACTGCGTCCACCAAAACGCTCGCACTCCAGGCCAAGGTCGCGCAGGACCGGCAAACGCTGCTCAAGGAGCTCCGCCTGCGCGCGCTTCAATTCAACGACAACAGGTTCCAGCAACAGGTGCGAGTCGGTCCATTCATCTTCCGCATCAACCCGTACCCCGACGTGTTTGCTGCGCAGGTATTCGTAAATGACGCGTTCATGTGCCCGGTGCTGATCTATGAGATACAGGCTGCCATCGGGCGCCTCGGCGAGGATGACCGCCTGCTGAAGCTGCGCAAGAGGCTGCAGCGTCGCCAATATTTCAGCTGCGGCCGGAGGAGCAACCTCAGCTTTATAGCCTTCGGCCGACTCAGCGACATGCAATCCGCGGCGACGAGGACCTGGTAGGCGGCGCTGGTAAACAAGTTCGGGGCCAGGGAACGACGGCGAGGAAGGTAGAGCCGGGCTGCGTTCTAGCACCGAGCGGACCGCCTGCGTCAGGGCAGTGACTATTTCGGACTCGTGCAGGAGTTTTACCTCGGTTTTGGCGGGATGGATATTTACATCGAGATCGCCAGGCGGAAGCTCAAGGTAAAAGACGAGCAGGGGGTGTTTACCCTTTGGCAACAGGCCGCGATAACCAGACTCAAGCGCATCTTGCAACGGGCGGTTATGCACCCAGCGGCCATTGATAAAGAGCATGATGTGCTGGCGGCTGCTCTGTGCCAGGGCCCTGTTACCGACGTAGCCATGGAGTGTGTAGTGTTCAGCAGTGGCTGAGACAGGATGCAACATTTCCGCCAGGGGAAGTTGATAGAGTTCGGCCAGTGTTGCGGCAAGGTCACCTGTGCCGCCAGTTTGCAGCGCAACTGTCTCCTCAATGGTCAAGTTAAAGCGGATAGCCGGAAAGCCCACTGCATAGCGGCGCATGAGTTGCAGGATATGGCCGGTCTCTGTACGGGCGCCGCGCATAAACTTGAGACGGGCAGGCACATTGTAGAAGAGGTCACGCACTGTAACTGTCGTACCATGCAGGCGCGCACGCTGCCCACGCTGCTTCACCTCGCCACCACGCATTGTAATTAGCGCGGCAGCCGATTCCTCGACGAGGTTTTCGGATTCGATAGGGCGGCTTACCAGCGTCAATTCTGAAACCGCGGCAATACTCGCCAGAGCTTCTCCACGGAATCCAAGGGTATGTAAACGGCCCAGGTCTTCAAGGGCGGTAATCTTACTGGTAGTATGACGCGCGCAAGCACGCTCTAACTCATCTTCTGGAATACCATAACCATCATCGGTGACGCGCACAAGGCGTAGACCGCCGCCGCGAATATCTACACGTATCTCATGCGAACCGGCATCAAGAGCGTTCTCCACCAGCTCCTTGACGACTGATACGGGCCGCTCGATGACTTCACCAGCGGCGATACGCTCAGCGATATCCTGGGATAAGACATGAATGGGGGTTCGTGTAAGCACTTTTTGCATCAGTTTTTGTTTCTATTCTTCTGTATCACAAACAACAGGTTGAGCGCGTCAAGCGGTGTAATCGCACACAGATCAATGGAGTCGAGGTCCGACTCCCGCCCATTGCTCTGTTCCAGGGCATGGGCTACGAAGCGAGCTTCTTCACTCTGCCATGCATAGCGTGATTTGGAGGTAGCAACGACTTGCGCGCTGTAGGGAGCGTTGTAGGCGGCTTCTAGATCGTGTTGCCCATTTTCCCCTGCTTTATATTGGCCATTGCCATCGGCGACCATTTTTCCTTCGTCATTACGGGGAGTTAGCGCGTACTGCAAAGCTTCTTCTGTATGCCCATTTTGCGCGAAGACAAGCTGAGTTCCCGCGTGATCTTTGCCCGATTCGAGATACTGCAACACCTCTTCCGCACGGCGCACGATACCTGGCGGCATGCCTGCCAATTTAGCCACATGCACGCCGTAGCTGCGCCCGATACAGCCGGGCGCCACGCGATGCAAAAAGACGATTTCACCCCGCTTATCGTCGCTGATCTGCATCGTATAGACCTTTAAGTGGGGCAGTTCAGTGGCCATCGAGGCCAGTTCGTGGTAGTGGGTAGCGAAGAGCGTACGCGCTCCCGTGACGTTATGCAGGTGTTCGACGACGGCACGCGCAATGGCGAGGCCATCGTAGGTACTGGTGCCTCTACCAATCTCATCCAGGATAATCAAGCTGTGCCTGGTAGCATGGTGGATGATGGTGGCGGTCTCTTCCATTTCCACCATGAAGGTGCTCTTCCCCGAGGCGATATCATCCTCGGCACCTACACGAGTAAAAATGCGATCGACCAGACCCAGGCGAACGCGGCGGGCCGGCACAAAACTGCCGATCTGGGCCAGGAGCGTGATCAAGGCTACCTGGCGCAGGTAGGTCGATTTGCCGGCCATGTTCGGGCCAGTCAATAGTACGATACGCTCCCCTTGCTCTTCTTGCTCCCCTTGCAACTGAGTATCGTTGGGAATGAAAACATCGCCATCGAGGGTGTATTCGACTACAGGATGGCGGCCGCCGAGGATCTCCAGGTCGAGGCTCTGCTCTAACCTGGGACGTACGTAACCCTGGTGAGCAGCTACCTCCGCCAGGCACAATAAGACATCGACCCTGGCAACAGCCGCGGCGGTCGTCATCAGTTGGGGATAGTAGACGCTTACCTGGCGCAATACATCGGCGTAAATGCTGCGCTCCATCTCCTCGATACGTTCGGTCGCGCTAAGGATGCGAGCCTCGTGCTCCTTCAGTTCAGGGGTAATAAATCGCTCCCCGTTAACCAGTGTCTGTTTGCGCATATAATCGGCGGGGACAGATGGCAGGTGGGTGTTTCTGACCTCGATATAATAGCCGAAGACTTTGTTGAAACCTACTTTGAGCGACTTGATACCGGTGCGCTCGCGCTCGATAGCCTCCAGCGAGGCAATCCAACGGCGCGATTCACCGATCGAAGCAATCAATTCATCCAGTTCGGCATGAAAACCGGCACGGATCAAGCGCTCACCGTCATCTTGCTCGTCGGCATTGTGCGCGCGGGCTAAGGATTTTCCGATCAATTCAACCACCTGCGGGCATTGGTCAAGCTCATGGGCGAGTTTAGTCAGGAGTTGAGCGTCACAGCCTAGCAAGAGTTCACGCAGGCGGGGGATGATGGTCAAATAGTCACGCAGGGCGACGACTTCGTTGGGAACGGCGCTTCCCTGGCGGGTGCGACCGACGATGCGTTCCATATCGCCCAGGCTTTGCAAGCAGATGGCGAAGCGGCTGCGCAGGGCCGGACTTTCGTAGAGCTCTTCCACGCTCTCAAAACGCTCTTCCAGCTGGCTCAGGTCGAGGAGCGGCTGCGTCAGCGTGCGGCGTAACTGCCGCGCTCCCATAGGAGTGATGGTGCGATCAAGGACACTGAGCAAACTTCCCTGGGTTGTACCGCTGCGGGAACCCTGTAACAGGTCAAGGTTGCGCTGTGTATGGGCATCCAGGACCATGTAGTTCGTTGTGCGATAGGAACGCAGCCCGGTTAAGAGCGAGAGGAGGGCTACATTCATCTTCTCCAGATAGGCAATGATGGCTCCAGCCGCGGCAATAGCCTGCGACGCCTGGGCGCAACCATAAGCATCCAGGGATTGCACGCCGAACAAGCGGCACAGGCGGGTATGAGATGCTTCCTGGTCAAAAAAATAGGAAGGACAGGGCGTCACGGTCATCGTCGCGGCTGGAAGTTGATAGCTATTGGATTGGCTCCCCTCGACAACAAGGCATTCAGAGGGGGCGAGACGCTGCAGTTCCGCCTCGAGGGCAGCGGGCAATTCAGCGGGAGTGAACCAGGTGACGATAAATTCGCCGGTGCTGACATCGATAGCAGCGAGGCCAGTCTGCGCGCGTGCGGGAGCAATGGCAACGAGATAATTGTTCTTCCGCGTGGGAAGCAGGTTGGGTTCGGAGAGGGTACCCGCGGTGAGGATGCGGGTTACCGCGCGCTCGACGATACCTTTACCGACTTCGCCTACCTGGTCGCAGATGGCGACTTTGTAGCCGCGCTGAACCAGTTTGCCCACGTAATTTTCCAGGGCGTGCAGTGGTACGCCCGCGAGGGGAACCCTGCCATCCTCTCCATCCTTGCGGGAGGTGAGGACAATCTGTAGTTCACGGGCAGCGATACGCGCGTCCTCGTCAAAGGTCTCGTAGAAATCCCCTACCTGGTACATGAGAATGGCATCGGGATACTGGCTCTTTATGCGCAGATACTGCCTGCGCGCAGGAGTTGTCATGTGATTTACTCTCTCTTCCTCACCTCAAGGCAGCGCGTAGGCCCTGGCCTTTCAGGCCTGGGGAGGAAGCGCTGCCGGACTCCCACATGCGTACCCATAGCCATCGCCACGATGGAGTGGGGTGCAATAGCGGGCATGGATGCCTTCCACCACCCTGGCCCCGGTCGTGAGTTTAAAGTAGCCATCGGACTTGATGGCCACACGTCCCACGTAGGTGCCCAGGTGCACGCCTTTCGTGACTACGGCCCGCAACATATCCCCGCTGCGGAACCCGTGTGATCGGCTCGGCCCCTTTGGCTTGCCACGCGGAAAGCCTCGCTTATTCATGTTGCACATCTGACGGCATTGCCTGCCGGTGGCAGTAATCAGCAAGGGTCGCACGGTCTGCCAGTTCCGCAACTCCTCGGGGGTGCTGGCGCCCACGCAGGCGGCATCCGTCCAATGGGTCTTCGGAATGCCCTGGCGGCTGCGGTTGTATTTGGTGCGCCCGCCACTCCCCCCCTCTACGGGGAGCCCGAAGGCTGCCAACCGTTCATAGAGCGCCCAGCGGGTCGCATTGACCACTGCCACATCCCGCAGCGAGGCCTTCGCCTGTGCCAGAATGTGCACGAGCCGCTGGGGATCATGTGCCAGAAACACGCGGATGTCCTGCGTCCCCTTGGCCTGGTTACACGGCACACAGGAGAGCGTCAGATTACTCTCGCGGCTGCTCCCCCCACGGCTCCTGGGTCGAATGTGTTCCACCTCCAGAGGCACGCCCGTCGCATCACAATAGGCGCATCTGTGCCCCCACTTCTCCAGCACATATTCCCTGGTCTCGTAGCCCGCCAGCGTCCCCTGCTGGTACTGGATGCCCTCGATGCCCGGTGCCTGCATGGCTTGCGTATCAAAGCGCACCAACTCCACAGAGAGCGCCGTGATGGGACACAGCCTGCGCAGCCGTTCGACCCAGGTCACCACGTTTTGCACGCGGCTCCTCTGGGAAGGCGGGAGCCAGCCTTCCGACCTGCATCGGTTCGCGAAGCGCGCTTGTCGGTAGCGCGTATGCCGCTGCCTGCGTCCTCGGCGCACGGCTCGCCGTTTGCGCAAGCGCTCCACGATCGTCTCTCCTTGATGGGTGAGCTCCCCCGCCCACACCACCTCGCCACTCGTCTCTCCTACCAGCGCCAGACCCGTGGTGCGACTTCCCGGGTCGATCTTCAAACGGAGCGGCTCGCCGGCGGCTTGCGCTCCGGGCTCTTTGAGCAGGAGGGTGAAGGGGAATCGCTTGAAGACCGCCGCCCTGCCGGCCTTGAGCAAGAGCCGTGCTCGCCCCGGATGTACCGGAGCAAGTGGGCGCTTGTGGGCGTCCACCAGAAACACGTGTGACATACCTACTGCTTCCTTTCGTTGTCTGCCCCGCTTGGGGCCTCCGCTTGCGCGGGTCATGTTTTCCTCGCCCTGGTTCGTTGGCGGCCGTCTTCCCGCTGCACCGGCTCTGCTTCCCCGTGCACCTGTTTAACAGCGGGATTGAAGCGCCTGGGACTGGAAAGGCCATCTCAGGGTCCGACTTTTGGCGCTCCCAACGAACGGTTCCCTGGCCGCTCTCTCCTCAAGAGCACTCAGGGGGGCTGGTCAGCATCAGGGCACACCCTTTCTCAAGAACATGCCCCCGGGTTTCCCCGTGGGGTCGCTGACTCACCCACACTTTTTTGTAAGGAATTTGGGGTGCCTGTTTTCTTTTGAAACACTTGTACTCTTTTATACTCTATTCTGTGTAGGTTGTCAAAAGGTGGCAAAAGTGTCTCCCTTGACAAAAGCTCCTTGTTTTATTTATTGGCATTTAGATCAGGGTTTCACGGTATTTTGAACACCTTCTGCGCAACAAGAATGCAACAGGTTAACAGGGTCTCACACCACTACAATGCTCGCGCATCTAGACCAAGAATACGCGTGAATATTCCTTGTGGATGAGGAGACAACGCTTGCTGATCTGCGAGGCCTCGCAAGAGAGGCTCAGGCATGCTTGCCGATTGCTGCTCACTTTTCCTTGAGCATGGCCCACACGCCGGGCAGCGCCAGTTGTTGGAAGATGCTTTCCATCTGTTCTGGTGGGTAGGGCATAGAAGCCGCGACCCACCATTTGAGCAAGGTGAGCAAGGCCCCGGCCAGGTACTGGGAGACCACTGGCAGAGGGATCGGCGGCGAACGTTTTTCTGCGCAGAGGGTGGAAAGAGCCGGTTCAATCGCTCGGCAGAGTGCCGCCTGCAAAGCTTCCCACAAGAACTCGCCCGCACGGCTTCGCATCAGCGCCCGAAACGGCTGATTCTCAGAGTGGTACACATGCTCAAACAGTTCCAGGCTGGGCAGGACCCGTTGTCTTGCTACTGCATGGGCGAGCTGGCGAGTGAGCCGCTCCATCTCCTGCTCTATGATACTGTTGAGGACATCCTCTTTATCGAAATAATGGGCATAGAAGGTGGTACGGCCAATGTTTGCCCGATCCAAAATATCCTGCACCAGAATCTCATCATAGGGTTTTTCTACCACGAGTTCCGCAAAGGCAGAGCTCACCAGGCGATAGGTACGTTGGGAACGACGATCTGTTTTCTGTTGTTTCACGGATGTCACCTCTTTCTTTGACAAACAATCAGGGTCAGGTGTTCGGTAGAGAACGGGTTCCCTGGTGTGTGCTTGACGAGGAGAACCCTCCCTTGTATTCTCTCTAGAGAATACCATATTCGATAGCAAACCTGCTGTTCCTCAAACTGGAACAGAGAAGGAGAAGGACTCTCATGAAATCTTTTTGGAGCAAGCACAGCGGGCTGCGGCGAGTGCTGTGTACACCTGTCGTCCTGTTATCCGTTTGTATTACCGTTCTGCTCTATATTGTCTAGGAAGAACATCAAGGGGGGGAAGCCTGCCCATCTGGGAAGGTTCCCCATGCTCATAAGTCACGCGTTTCATTTACTAGTCGAGGGAGT
>WNGQ01000392.1_pt1 | contig 44698 bp, 37 predicted proteins | sample 5407661 | NCBI WGS metagenome assembly WNGQ01 (sample SAMN13153382, study PRJNA577476) | soil metagenome | isolation source: 60 cm soil or saprolite under Garry oak tree replicate 2 | place: USA:California | collected 2016-06-15 | reverse complement strand
CACTGGCAGCCCTCTCCCGCCAAGAGCGACGTCGCGGCGCTCGCCCGCGAGGCCTGGGCGTCGTTCGCCGAGCGGGCGGCGGAGCGGCGCGTGGCGTTCGCCGTGGACACCGCTCGCGCGGGCGCGATCACCGCCGATCCGGATGCGCTGCGCCAGGTGTTCACCAACCTGTTCGACAACGCGCTGCGCCACACGCAGCCGGGCGGCCGCATCAACGTGTCGGTCGAGCCCACGGCGGGCGACGTGACGATCGCCGTCACGGACACGGGCTCGGGAATCGCCCCTGAGCACCTGCCGCGGATCTTCGAGCGGTTCTACCGCGCCGACCCCGGCCGGTCCCGCGACGAGGGCGGCACCGGCCTGGGCCTCGCGATCGTGAAGCACCTGGTGGAGGCCCACGGCGGCCGCGTGGAGGCCCGGAGCACGCTTGGCAAGGGTACCGCGATTCGGATGTTCATCCCCCAGGCACAAGTCGGTGGCTAGTCGACCGTGCCGACCGTTCTCTTCCTGTGCGTCGCGAACTCGGCCCGCAGCCAGATGGCCGAGGGACTGGCGCGTGCACTCGCACCCCCGGGCCATCGCTTCCTGAGCGCTGGCTCCGAGCCGGGCGTGCTGCACCCGCTCGCGGTCACGGCGCTCTCCGAAATCGGGGTCGACATCTCGCACCAGCGCGCCAAGGGCCTTCCCGCCATCCCGCTCGATCAGGTGGACACGATCGTGACGCTGTGCGCCGAGGAGGTCTGTCCGGTCGTTCCCGGCAAGGTGGCGCAGGTGCACTGGCCGCTGCCCGACCCAGCCCGCGTTGATGGCCCGGAGGCTGACCGTCTCGTCGCATTCCGGGCGGCGCGCGATCGGTTGAAACAGCTCCTTCCTCAACTCTGGTCGTGAGCGGCGTCAGGGTGCCGTTACCGAGTCGTTACGTAGGACGCGCTCCCCAGTGACCCGCAGAGCGTTATTTCTGCTCCGTCAAGAGCCGCCTCCACAACTCATTCCCCTAGGAGGGGAGAACCCCAATGACGTTCCCTATTCGTCGGGCGCTCGGTGCGGCCGTCGTGGCCGCCGCAGCGGGTGCCGGTCCGCTGGCTGCGCAGGGCACTCCGTCGCCGATCTCGGTCGGCGCCACCGTGTACGCGCAATACGTCTACCAGCTCAAGGACACTGCGGCTGTCAAGCAAAACAACTTCGACATCACGCGCGGCTACGTGAATGTGATCGGTCGCTTCTCGGGCGGCGTGTACACCCGCGTCACCGTAGACCTGTTCTCTGAGACGGTGACGGGCGCGGGCGTCACTAGCAACATCCCGGGCTCCTACGGCTACCGCCTCAAGTACGCCTTCGCCGCCTGGACCCCCGAGCACAGCCCGCTGACCTACCGCTTCGGCATGACCCAGACGCCGTGGCTCGATTGGGAGGAGGCGCTGTGGGACTACCGCATGCAGGGCACGATGGCCATGGATCGTAACGGCTACATGACCGCTTCAGACTTGGGCTTTGCGGTCGACGGCAAATGGAACAGCGACAAGGTGAACTTCGCGGCCGATGTCGTGAACGGGCAAGGCTACCATGCGACGAGCGATGGTCACAAGGACGTCCAGGGCCGGCTCTCAGTGCGGGTGATGGATACGGACGACTCGAGCCGGGTCGGCGGGCTGCGGGTGACGGTCTACGCCGGCGTTGGCAAGCCGAACGGCGGAGGGACCCGCAACCGCTTCCTCGGCATGGTGTCCTACCGCTCCAAGCAGTACACGCTCTCGGCTGAAGCCGCCGCCACGCGGGACAGCCTGACGGGCGCCGCAGTAAAGGACGGCCACGTCTATAGCGCGTTCGGGGTGTACCACGTGCCCCGCTCGAGCGCGGCCGTGATCGCGCGCGTCGACGCCGTCACCCCCACCGTGGGGGGGAACCGCCTCACGCGGTTCATCGGCGGCGTGTCCTATCAGATCAACCCGCAGCTCCGGGTGCTCGCCGACTGGGACTACCTGAACTACAAGAACGCCCCGGCCACGCCCGATTTGACGCGGTCGCAGGCCCTGTTCCAGACGCAATTCACCTTCTAACCCGGATAAGACCCCCGTTATGACGCAAACACGCTGGCTCGTACTTGCCGCCCTTGCCGCCGCTGCCGCCCCTGCCGCCCCTGCCGCCCCTGCCGCCGCGCAGGTGAAGCTCACCGGCGCCGGCGCGACGTTCCCGAACATCATCTATCAAGATTGGATGCTGACGTACAACAAGGCCCACCCCGACGTCCAGCTCAACTACCAGTCGATCGGGTCGGGCGGCGGCATCCGGCAGTTCTCCGACGCCACTGTCGACTTCGGGGCGAGCGACGCGCCGATGAAAGACTCGGGCGTAGCGGCGATCCAGGGCAACGTGTTCCACATCCCCACCGTGCTCGGGGGCGACGTGCCGACGTACAACCTCCCCGACCTCAAGGAGACCCTGCGGTTCACCCCGGACGTGCTGGCGGACATCTTCCTCGGCAAGGTCACCAAGTGGAGTGACGCGCGCATCACCGCCGTGAACCCCGGGGTCAAACTGCCGGACCAGGACATCGTCGTCGTGCACCGCTCCGATGGCTCGGGAACGACGTTCATCTGGACGGACTATCTGTCGAAGGTGAGCGCCGAGTGGGAGCAGAAGGTGGGCCGGGGCACCTCGGTGAACTGGCCGGTGGGCCTGGGCGGCAAAGGGAACGAAGGCGTCACCGCCACCGTGAAGCAGACGCCCGGCGCTTTCGGCTACGTCGAGCTGGGCTATGCCATGGCCAACCAGCTCCCGGCAGGCAGTGTCCGCAACAAGGCCGGAAAGTTCATCGCCCCGTCGCTCGCGAGCATCACCGCCGCCGCGGCCGGCGCGATGAAGGCGATGGGACCGGGCACCGACTTCCGCGTTTCCATCACGAACCCCGACGGCGACGCGGCCTACCCGATCGCGAGCTTCACTTGGTTCCTGCTCCGCAAGCAGTACGACGATGCGGCGAAGGCGGGCGCGCTCGTGAAATTCGTGTGGTGGGCGGAGACCGAGGGCCAGGCGCGCGCCGCCTCGCTGGGGTACGCGCCGCTGCCGCCGCAGCTCCGCCCCTGGATCGAGGCCCGGCTGAAGAGCATCACCGCCGGCGGCAAGGCGGTTTGGACGACGGCAGCCCGGTAACCCCTCCTTCCGGCTGTCGTTCACCCCCGCACGGCGGTATACGCCTGCGGGGGGGTTTTTTCGCCGACACGCCGTTACATCCCCGTGACACACGGCGGATACGTTTTCCGCCGCGATGACGACGCTCCCCAGCGAACCCCTTCCCCAGGCCGAGCCTCAGTGGCGGGGCCTGAAGGGGGGCGTCAACCCCGGCGACCGTGTGTACCGGGCGACGCTCACCGTCCTGGCGGCCGTCCTGCCACTGCTGCTCGTCACCCTCGTGGGGCAGCTGGTGGTGAGTGCCTGGCCGTCGCTGCGGCGCTTCGGGTTCCATTTCGTCTGGAGTGACGTGTGGGATCCGGTCGCGGGCGTGTTCGGGGCGGCGCCGATGATCTTCGGGACCATCGCCTCGTCGCTGCTCGCCCTGCTCTTCGCGGTGCCCCTGGCGCTCGGCGTGGCGATCTACCTGACCGAGTTCGCCCCCAAGTGGCTGCGGCAGCCGGTGGCGTTCCTCGTCGAGCTGCTCGCGGCCATCCCGAGCGTGGTGTACGGCCTGTGGGGCATCTTCGTGCTGATCCCGTTCCTGCGCAGCTACGCCGTGCCGCCGCTGCGCGCCGTGTTCGGGTGGACGCCGTTCCTGAGCGGGGTGTTCTATGGCAACTCGCTCCTCGCCGGCGGGGTCATCCTCGCGATCATGATCGTGCCCTACATCGCGGCCGTGTCGCGCGAGGTGCTGCTCGCGGTGCCCGCGAGCCAGCGCGAGGCCGCGCTCGGCATGGGGGCGACGCGCTGGGAGGCGGTGTGGACGGCCGTCGTGCCGTACGGCCGCGCCGGTCTGATGGGCGCCGTCATCCTGGGGCTCGGCCGGGCGCTCGGCGAGACCATGGCGGTCACGATGGTGATCGGAAACCGCCACGACATCGGCCTGTCGGTGCTGCAGCCCGCCTACACCATGGCGGCCGCGCTCGCCAACGAGTTCAGCGAGGCGACGACCGACCTCTACCTCTCGGCGTTGTTCGAGGTCGGCCTCGTCCTCTTCGTGATCACCGTGATCGTGAACGCCTTCGCCCGCCTGATGATCTGGCGCGTGGCGCGCGGCACCGCGGTCGGGAGTCGCGCCCTGTGAGCCGCCTGCGCCGTCGGATCGGCAGCGGCGTGATGACCGTGGCCGTGGGCGCCCTGTCATTCCTCGCCGTCCTGGCCCTCGTCCTGATCCTCGGCAACCTGGTCGCGAAGGGAGCGTCGTCGCTCGACTGGAGCTTCTTCGTTCGGAATCCGGTCCCCGCCGGTCAGTCCGGCGGCGGCGTGGCCAATGCGATCGTGGGCACCGTCGTGATCGTAGGGCTGGCCGCGCTGATCGGCCTCCCGGTCGGCGTGGGGACGGGACTCTACCTGGCGGAGTACGGTAACGGCCGGCTCGGCTGGTCCGTGCGGTTCGTCGCCGACGTGCTCAACGGCACGCCATCGATCGTGATCGGCATCTTCGCGTGGCGGTGGCTCGTCAAGCCGATGGGCCACTTTTCCGCGCTGGCGGGGAGCGTCGCGCTCGCCGTGCTCATGATCCCGATGATCGCGCGCACCACCGAAGAAATGGTGCGCCTGGTGCCGCACTCGCTGCGCGAAGCGGCGCTCGCCCTCGGCTACCCGCGCTGGCGCACCTCGCTCCGCATCGTCGCCCGCACTGCGCTCGCCGGGATCGTCACGGGGTGCCTGGTGGGCGTCGCGCGGATCGCGGGCGAGACCGCGCCGCTGCTGTTCACCGCTCTCGGGAACTTGAACTTCACGACCAGCGTGCTGCAGCCGATGCAGACCCTGTCGCTGCAGATCTACGTCTACGCGACGGGCCCGTTCGACGAGTGGCACCGCCTCGCCTGGGCGGCGGCCCTCGTGCTCATGGGGCTCGTGCTCGTGCTGGCGCTCGGCGCCCGCTGGGCCATCCGGCAACGTCATGGCGCCGCCCGCTGACGCCCGCCTGCAGTTGGAAGCCGAGCGCCTCACGGCGCTGTACGGGCGGCGCGCGGTCGTGAAGGACGTCTCGATCCCCTTCCCGACGCACACCGTGACCGCCGTGATCGGCCCGTCGGGGTGCGGCAAGAGCACGTTCCTGCGCTGCCTCAATCGCATGCACGAGCTGTCGGAGGGCGGGTGGGTGACGGGAAAGGTCCTGCTCGACGGGCAGGACATCTACGACCCGAGCGTCGACGCGGTCCAGCTGCGGCGCCGCATCGGCATGGTGTTCCAGCGGCCTACGCCGTTCCCCACCATGTCGATCTTCGACAACGTGGCGGCGGGGCTGCGCGTGAACGGGCGCCGCTCCCGGCAAGAGCTCGAGGCCGCGGTCGAGCGCGCGCTGCAGCGGGCCGCCCTGTGGGACGAGGTGAAGGATCGCCTGCGCGCGAGCGCCCTCGCCCTGTCCGGCGGCCAGCAGCAGCGGCTGTGCGTCGCGCGGGCGCTCGCGCCCGAGCCCGAGGTGCTGCTGCTCGACGAGCCGACCGCGTCGCTCGACCCCGCCGGCACGCAGCGCATCGAGGAGTTGTGTCACGAGCTGAAGCGCCGCTACACCATCGTGATCGTGACGCACAACCTGCAGCAGGCCGCCCGCGTGTCCGACTATACGGCGTTCTTCTACCTGGGTGAGCTGATCGAGCTGGGGCGTACCGAAGAGCTGTTCACCAGCCCCGCGAAGGAGCAGACCGAGGCGTACATCACCGGGAGGTTCGGATGACGACCACCCTGTCGGACGGTCGGACCGTCGGACAGCCGGACCGCGCTCGCCCATCTGTCCGACCGTCCGACCGTCCGACGCCGATCATTGACGTGCGCAAGTACAACTTCTGGTACGGCGACACGCAGGCGCTGTTCGACCTCACGTTCACGGTCCCGCGCCGCGCCGTGACGGCGCTCATCGGACCGTCGGGATGCGGCAAGAGCACGTTCCTGCGCTCGATCAACCGCCTCAACGAGCTGATCCCCCGCACGCGTCACGCGGGGGACATCCTGCTGGAGGGCATCTCGGTCTTCTCCCGCGGGACGGACGCCGTGGACTTGCGGCGCCGCGTGGGGATGGTGTTCCAGCAGCCGAACCCGTTCCCCAAGACCATCTTCGACAACGTGGCGTACGGGCCGCGCCTCAACGGGCTCGCGCCCGAGCGCGACGTGCCGGAGCGCGTCGAGCACGCGCTGCGCCAGGCGGCGCTGTGGGACGAGGTGAAGGACCGGCTCCAGGCGCCGGGCACGAGCCTCTCGGGCGGCCAGCAGCAACGCCTGTGCATCGCGCGGGCGCTCGCCAACGAGCCCGAGGTGCTGCTCATGGACGAGCCGTGCTCGGCCCTCGACCCCGCCGCGACCCAACGGATCGAGGAGCTGATGGTGGAGCTGAAGGAGCGCTACGCCATCGTGATCGTGACGCACAACATGCAGCAGGCGTCGCGCGTCTCGGACTTCACGGGGTTCTTCTATCTGGGCCGGCTCGTCGAGTTCGGCGACACCAAGCAACTCTTCACCCGGCCGCGCGACGAGCGGACCGAGGCCTACATTACGGGACGGTTCGGATGAACGCCACCGCGGCACACCGCCATTTCCACGACGAGCTCGCGCAGCTCAAAGCGAAGCTGCTCACCATGTCGGGCGAGGCGCAGGACGCGCTGGGCCGGTCCCTCGACGCCCTGCTGCGCCGCGACGGCCAGCTCGCCGCCCAGGTGATCGCCGGCGACCACGCGATCGACGCGCTGGAGCTCGAGATCGAGGAGAGGGTGCTCGATCTCCTCGCCACCCAACAGCCCATGGCGCGCGACCTCCGGCTGCTCGTGTCCGCCACGAAGATCGCCAACGACCTGGAGCGCGTGGGCGACCACGCCGTCAACATCGCGCAGTCGGCCGAGCGGCTGCTCCCGGCCCGCCTGGTCGCGCCGGAGCCGGAGCTGCTCGACATGGCGCGGCAGGCGCGAGGCATGCTCTCGGGCGCCCTCGACGCGTTCGTGCGGGGTGATGCGGCGCTGGGCCGGGAGATCTGCCGCCGCGACGACTCGGTGGATGCGCTGCACCGTTCCGTGTTCCGCATCCTGCTCACGCACATGACGGAGGATCCGCACATCATCGGCGCGGCGATGGAGCTGTTCCTCGTGAGCCGCAACCTCGAGCGCGTCGCCGACCTCGCGACCAACATCGCGGAAGACGTCGTGTTCGTGGTGGAGGGGAAGACGATCAAGCATCACGCGGAAGGATGACGATCCCGCCGCGCCGCCGCTCCAGGTAGTCCGGGTTCGTGAACAGCCGGATCAGCACCATCCCCGCCACGAAGCCGCCCACGTGCGCCCAGAACGCCACCCCACCTTCCCCGTGCGACAACGCGCCCGCGGCCAGCTGCACCAGGAACCAGTAGCCGAGCATCACGTAGGCGGGGAGCGCGACGGTCGTGATGAACAAGCCGAGCACGATGAGCGTGTGCACGCGCACGCGCGGGTACAGCAGCACGTAGGCCCCCATCACCCCGCTGATGGCGCCCGAGGCGCCGACCATCGGGACCACGGAGCCGGGGTTCGCGAAGGTTTGGGCGGCCGCCGCCGCGATCCCGCACAACAGATAGAACACGACGAACCGCGCGTGCCCCATGGAATCTTCGATGTTGTTGCCGAACACCCACAGGAACCACATGTTGCCGAGGATGTGGAGCCACCCGCTGTGCATGAACATCGACGTCAGGACGGTGGCGACATGAGGGGGCCCGATCGGGTTGGGACAGGCGAGCAGGCGGCCCAAGGCATCCCGCCCCAGCGGGATCGCCGTGCCGACCGGTACCCGGCCCAGCACCTCACCCGGGATGAGCCCCAGCTGGCACACCGAGCGGAGCACCGCCTCGCCCGTCCCGGCACCCTGGACGAACAGCCACGCTGCCAAGTTCGCCGCGATGATGCCGACCGTGACCACCGGCGTCAGGATGGTGGGGTTCTCGTCCTTATAGGGAAACATGTGAGGAGGGGGAATCTAGGCGGTTCCCGCCCTCGCCGCGCCCCTGTCATTCTGGCATCTTTCGGAGGCACGGCCTTTGCTTGTGCGACGAGCAGCGACGCAACCGCATCAACCTCAGGATAAGGAATTCTCGTCATGGCTGAGAAAATCATCGGGATCGACCTCGGGACGACCAACTCGGTAGTCGCGGTGATGGAGGGCGGCGATCCCGTCGTCATCCCCAATGCCGAAGGCGGCCGGGTCACGCCGTCCGTGGTCGCGTTCACGAAGGATGGCGAACGGCTCGTCGGCCAGGTCGCCAAGCGGCAGGCCGTCACCAACCCCCAGAACACGGTGTTCTCGATCAAGCGCTTCATGGGCCGGCGGCTGAACGAAGTGACCCAGGAAGCGCAGCGCGTTCCCTACAAGGTCCTGGCGGGACAGAACGATCTCGCGTCGGTGGAGATCCAGGGTAAGCGCTACACGCCGCCCGAGATCTCCGCGATGATCCTCCAGAAGATGCGGCAGACGGCGGAGGACTACCTCGGCCACAAGGTCGAGAAGGCGGTGATCACGGTCCCCGCGTACTTCAACGACTCGCAGCGTCAGGCCACGAAGGACGCCGGCAAGATCGCCGGGCTCGACGTGGTCCGCATCATCAACGAGCCGACGGCGTCGGCGCTGGCGTACGGGCTGGACAAGAAGAAGGAAGAGAAGGTCGCCGTGTACGATCTGGGCGGCGGCACGTACGACATCTCGGTGCTGGAGCTCGCCGAGGGCGTGTTCGAGGTGAAGTCGACCAACGGCGACACGCACCTGGGCGGCGACGACTTCGACGCCCGCATCATCGACTGGCTCGTCGGGGAGTTCAAGCGCGACCAGGGGATCGACCTGTCCAAAGATCCGATGGCGCTGCAGCGGCTCAAGGAAGCCGCCGAAAAGGCCAAGATGGAGCTGTCGACCGTGATGCAGACGGAGATCAACCTCCCGTTCATCACGGCGGACCAGTCGGGGCCCAAGCACCTGAACCTCACGCTCACCCGGGCGAAGCTCGAGCAGCTGGTGGACGACCTGGTCAAGCGCACGATCCCGCCGATGGAGCAGGCGTTGAAGGACGCCGGGCTCAAGCCGACGGACATCGACGAGGTGATCCTGGTGGGCGGCCAGACCCGGATGCCGAAGGTACAGGAGATCGTGAAGACCTTCTTCGGCAAGGAGCCCCACAAGGGAGTCAACCCGGACGAGGTCGTGGCGATCGGCGCCGCGATCCAGGGCGGCGTGCTCGCGGGCGAAGTGAAAGACGTGCTGCTGCTCGACGTGACGCCGCTGTCGCTCGGCATCGAGACGCTGGGCGGCGTGACGACGGTGCTCATCCAGCGCAACACGACGATCCCGACCAAGAAGTCGGAGATCTTCTCGACGGCGGAGGACAACCAGACCACGGTCGAGATTCACGTGCTGCAGGGCGAGCGGCAGATGGCGCTCGACAACCGGACCATCGGTAAGTTCCAGCTGACCGGGATTCCGCCCGCCCCGCGCGGGGTGCCCCAGATCGAAGTGACGTTCGACATCGACGCGAACGGCATCCTGCACGTATCGGCGCGCGACAAGGCCACCGGCAAGGAGCAGAAGATCCGGATCGAGGCCTCGTCGGGTTTGAGCGACAAGGACATCGACAAGATGGTGAAGGAAGCCGAGTCGCATGCGTCCGAAGACAAGCGGCGTCGCGAGGAGATCGAGCGCCGCAACCGGCTCGACACGATGGTGTATGAGGTGGAGAAGAACTCGAAGGAGTGGGTCGACAAGCTCGACGCCTCCCTCAAGTCCCGACTCGACAAGGCGGTCGAGGGCGCGAAGCAGGCCCTCCGCTCGGGGCAGGCGGACGAGATCTCCCGGGCGCTGGACGAGCTGCAGCAGGCCTATTCGGCCGCGGGGGCGTCGCTCTACGCGGCGCAGCGCGGCGCCGGCGGCGGTCCGGCCCCAGGCGCGGAGCAGCCGAGCGGCGCGGAGCCGGCCGGTGAAAAGAAAGAGAACGTGGTCGACGCCGACTACGAGATCGTGGACGACGACAAGAAGAAGTAAACCCTCTTAACGGAAGAGACGACGATGTCGGTACGCACGCGGGACTGGCTCAAGTTCGGGGCACTGGTGGCGATTGCCTTCATTTTCGGCCTGGCGTTTGCCTCCACGCTCGGTCTGCCCAAGGCGGGCGGCCTGCCGGAGTCGGTGGCCGCCGCCCCCGCCCCCACCCCGTCCGAGCTAGGCGCCCAGGGGAGCGCACCCCGCACGCCGGTCGTGGTGCCGAAAGCGGTCGCCGACCTGGGCGACGCCTTCGTGTCCATCGCCGAGCACGTGAAACCAGCGGTGGTGTTCATCAAGTCGCAGCACGTCGAGCGGGCCAACAACCAGCGCCTGCCTCCGGGCTTCGAGGATTTCTTCCCTCAGTTCCGGCGACGGCCGCAGGTCGAGCAGGGCTCGGGCTCGGGGTTCATCGTTTCGGCCGACGGCTACATCCTGACCAACAACCACGTCGTCGCGGGGGCCGACAAGGTCACCGTGAAACTGTACGACAAGCGCGAGTTCACGGCCAAGGTCGTGGGCACCGATCCCAACACCGACGTGGCGGTGATCAAGATCGAGACCCGCGGTCTGCCGACCGCTCAGTTCGGCAACTCCGACTCGACCCGCGTGGGGGAATGGGCCCTGGCGATCGGGAATCCGCTGGGCGAGGCGTTCGCCTTCACGGTGACGGCCGGGATCGTGAGCGCCAAGGGACGTCTGCTGCAGGGCCTCCAGCAGTCCCGCTACGCGATTCAGGACTTCATCCAGACCGACGCCGCCATCAACCCGGGCAACTCGGGCGGCCCGCTCGTCAACATCCGCGGCCAGGTGATCGGCATTAACTCGGCGATCGCGAGCGAGACCGGCTTCTACGCGGGCTACGGCTTCGCGATCCCCATCAACCTCGCGCGCACCGTGATGGACCAGCTGGTGAAGTCCGGTCACGTGGAGCGCGCGGTGATGGGCATCGGGATCGTCGACGCGGACGAGAACGACGCCGCGGCGGTGGGGCTCAAGCAGATCACCGGGGTGGTGGTGAAGAGCTACACCGACGACAACTCGCCGGCCAAGAAGGCCGGCATCCAGCTGGGTGACGTGATCGTGGCGCTCGACGGCGAGTCCATCGACAACACGCCGCAGCTGCAGCAAAAGGTGGCCTTCAAGAAGCCGGGCGAGACGGTGGAGATCACCGTGCTCCGCCAGGGCGGCGAGAAGCGGACCGTCACGGTGCGCCTCGCGCGGGCGCCGAGCGAGGCCGACAGCGAGGTCGCCGCCGCCAGCTCCAAGACGAAAGGTGAGGCCGCGTCGAGCAAGGAAGAGATGCTTGGCATCTCGGTCGAGCCGCTCACGCAGGACGACGCGCGCGACCCCCGGCTCCGGCCGGTGGTGCAGCGCGGCGGCGGCCTGATCGTGACGGACGTCTCGCCCGACGGCCCCGCGTACCAGCGCCTGCTGGCGGCCGACGACGGCGGTCCGGACATCATCGTCGCGGTGAACGGCGCGCCCACGCGGACGCGCGCCGCGCTCCGGGAAGCGCTGCGCAAGGTGAAGCCCGGCGAGGTCGTGACGCTCCAGGTGTTGCGTCGCACCCCCGACACCGCGGACGGCTGGGCGGGGACGGTCGTGCGGCTGCGGGCGCGGTAGGGGCACGGCATGCCGTGCCCCTACGGCCGGCCCCGGAGCATCACTACCGCGGTCGCCACCTGCCACACCACGGGAAGCACGAAGGCCGCCTGGTCGGCCTTCGTGTCTTCCCGGAACACGAGCGCGAGCAGCATCCCCACGGCCCCGGCCACCACGCCGCCGGCGCCGAGCCAGCGCGGCAGCACCTGCCCGTCCAGCACCCCCCAGCCGAACAGCGCGGTCGCCAGCGCGAGGGCGAACCCCGCGACGCGCTGCGCGTCGAGCACGAACGGGCGCAGCATGTCGAACACGAAGACGGCCCGCGTGGCGGTCATTCCTGCATCCGAGGTGGCGAAGCTCCGCGCCAGCGCCCACCCGGCTCCCCCCATGAACGCGACGATGAGCACCCACGACGCGTAGGCGAACGTGGCGACCAAGATGCCGGCGCGCACCGGGCTCTCCCCGGCCGTGCCGACGTGCCGCCGTATCACGCCGACCAGCCCGGTGAGCGCCAGCGGGAAGCTGAAGAGAAACGCCCAATGGATCGCCGGCCACGTCCTGGACCGCGCGATCGCGGCGAGCTGTGCCGCGCCGTCCTGGCCCGCGAGATCGGGATGGAGCGCGCCCGCCACGACGGCCAGCAGTGAGCCCACGAGCAGGCACGACGGAAAGACGACGGAACGGGAGAAGAGCCGCATCGCACCTCCCAGGTTGGTCGGCCTCAATCTAGCCCCGACCAAGCGCCGCGCTATATTGGAACCCGAGACGCACCCCGGAGGGGAGCGCTGCCATGCAGCTGACGCGGATCCTGCGCGAAGGGTTCATCGCGGGGTTGATCGGAGCCGGGGTGGTCGCGCTCTGGTTCCTGATCGTCGACATCATCGCAGGACGCCCCTTCTTCACGCCCGCGATGCTCGGCTCCGCCGTCTTCTGGGGGGTGCACGACCCCGCGCTAGTGGTGATCGAGTACTCCCGCATCATCGGCTACACCATGATCCACGTCAGCGCGTTCATCCTCGTGGGGACGGTCGCGGCGGTGCTCGCGGCCGAGGTCGAAGTGGCGCCGGCCACGTTTTATCTGGTGGTCGTCTTCTTCGCAATCTTCGAGTTCGGGTTCTACGTGACCGTGGCGGTGCTGGCCCAGCCCCTGCTCGGCGCGCTGGCTTGGTGGAACGTGGCGATCGGCAACGCGATCGCCGCCTACGGCATGGGCTATTATCTGTGGCGCGAGCACCCCAAGATCGCGGCGAGCCTCAAGCTGCATCCCCTGGGAGAGACCGACGAGGGAGAATAGACAAACGCGGAACGCGGAAGGCGGAACGCGGAACAGAAGGGCGAGCGCCGTGTCACGTGTCTTCCGCGCTTGAAGCCTGCCCGCTCTGTTCCGCGTTCCGCGTTTCGACTTCCGCGTTGCCGTACGCTTCCAGCGGCACCGCCCCATCCGCGTCACCGCGTTCTTCCCGGACGGACCACCGGAACCAGACCACGCTCGCCGCCCCCCACAGATAGATCGTCCCCACCACCCACATCAATAGCCCGCCCAGCTGCTGGTCCGCCAGGGGAGCGAGGCCCTCCCAGACGCGCGGCGCCGCCACGTAGAACGGATAGAGCACGCGGTCGGAGAGCGTGATGAGGGCCCCCGCGAGCGACATCGGAAGCCCCAGCGCAAAGAGGTAGAGCAGCTGCGCGAGGTAGCTGGCGCGCGGCAGCTCGGGCACGGGGGAGAGCACGGGCCACCACATGATCACCGCGGTCGCGAGGAACACGAGATGCTGTACGATGTGCAGCGCGTGGTGCTCGAGCGCCGCCTCGTAGAATCTCGGGAAGTGCCACAGCGTGATCGGTGCCGAGAAGATCACGCCCGCGATGAGCGGCCGCGTGGCCCAGCGCGCCACGCGGAATACGGCCGGAGGTCCGAGCAGCGGCCGCACCACCCACGCCGGCGTGCCGTAGAGCAACAGCGGAGGGAACACCAGGGTGAGCACCAGGTGCTGCACCATGTGCGCGCTGAACAGGTAGGAGTCCGAGAGGTTGTGCAGCGGCCCGTTCAGCGCGAGGAACAGGACCACGAGCGCCGCCGCGACCGACGCGACCCGCCGCCGGCTGGCCCGCAGCCCCCCCAGAGACACATAGAGCCCGCCCAGGAGGACGAGCCCGATCACCACACTCGGATGGAGGTCCCAGCGCTGCCAGGGCCCTGGCGGAGCTAGGGTCATCCGCCTCCCACCGCACCCCGCAGCGTGAGCGCGCCGAAAAAGAGCAGCAGCAAGGCCACGAGCACCCCCGTCGCGAGCAACAGCGGTGCCCCGAACAGGAACGTGAAGAACCGGCTGTCGGCCTTCAGGTGCATGTAGAACATCACCACGAGCGAGAACTTCGCCGCCGACAGCACGAGCAGGGTGGGAACGAGCACGGCGTGGAACGCCGGGACGTAGAAGACGCCCACCTCGAGCACCGTGAGCACCACGAGCGCCGCCGCGACCCGGAGATACACGCCCGCCGTCGGGTGCGCGCGCTCGCCTGCGTGACCGTCTTCCGCCATCACCGTCCCCCTGTGCGTATTGCCTATCCGTCTATCCGTCTACGCGTCTATTGAATCAGGTAGACCACGGTGAAGATCACGATCCAGACCACGTCCACGAAGTGCCAGTACAGGCCGGTGATCTCGACCGTCATCGCGTTGGCCGGCCCGAGCTTACCCTGCAGGGCGCGTACCCAGAGCGTGAGCAGCCACAGGACCCCCACGGTCACGTGCGCGCCGTGCGTACCCGTCAGCACGAAGAACGTGCACCCGAACAGGTTCGTCGAGATGGTGAGCCCTTTGTGGACGAACTCGGTAAACTCGATCACCTGTCCGCCCAGGAAGACGAGCCCCAGCAACGCCGTCGAAAACAGCCAGATCTTCCCCCACTTCATGTCGCCGCGCTGCACCGCGGCGAGCGCCAGCACCATCATCAGGCTCGACATCAGGAGGTCGAACGTGCTGACCGACGTGAAGGGAATGTTCAGGATCTCGTGCGGGTACGGCCCGACGACGCTCCGGCCCTTGTACACGAGATACGTCGAGATGAGCGAGCCGAACAGCAGGCATTCCGAGCCGATGAACGCCCAGAAGGCCATCTTGCGGCTGTCGAGGCCCATGCTGGTGTGATGAATCGCGGCCGCGGCGTGCGTCATCGCTCAGACCTCGAAGGGCTCGAACGCCCAGCGATAGATGCCGAAGAGGAGGATGGCGGCGCCCACGAACACGACCCACAGGGTGTGCGTGAGGGGCGCGAGCGCCATGACCGGTAGCCCCAGGGCGGCCACCACGGGCCACCATGAGCCCCCAGGTACGTGGATCGGCGCAGGCGGCACGGCCGGCGGGTCTTTCATCGGCCCGTGGCGCTCGGTACGCCAGCGCGGCAGCCGGCTCTCGACCGTGGGAATCACGGAGAAGTTGTACGGCGGCGGCGGCGAGGGGATGCCCCACTCGAGCGTGGCGCCGCCCCAGGGATCGTTCGAGGCGGGCGCGCCGTGCGTGCGGCTGCGCCACAGGTTCACCACGAAGATCAGGATCGACAGGGCGATCAGGAGCGCGCCGATCGTCGAGACGAGGTTGAGATCGCTCACGCCGAGGTCGGGCGAGTAGGTGTAGACGCGGCGGGGCATGCCCAAGAGACCGATGAAATGCATCGGGAAGAACGCCAAGTTCATCCCGATGAATTGCAGCCAGAAGTGGACCTTGCCGAGCGTTTCGTCGAGCAGCCGGCCCGTCATCTTGGGCCACCAGTAGTAGATGCCGGCGAACAGGCCGAAGATCGTGCCCCCGAAGAAGACGTAATGGATGTGCGCCACGACGTAGTAGCTGTCCGTCTGCTGCAGGTCCGCCGGCGGCGACGCATGGCTCACGCCCGACAGCCCGCCGATGACGAACATCGCAATGAACCCGACCGCGAAGTGCAGGGCCGTGGTGCCGCGGATGTCCCCGCCCCACAGGGTCGCGATCCAGTTGAAGATCTTGACCCCCGTCGGTACGGCGATCAGCATGGTGGTCGCGGCGAAGACCGAGTCCGCGATCGGCCCGAGGCCGACCGAGAACATGTGGTGGCTCCACACGCCCCACCCCATGAAGCCGATCAGGATGCCCGAATAGACCACGACCGTGTAGCCGAACAGCGGTTTCCGGGAAAAGGTCGGCAGCACGTCGGACACGATCCCCATCGCGGGCAGGATGAGGATGTAGACCTCCGGGTGGCCGAACAGCCAGAACAGGTGCTGCCACAGGACCGGCGTCGCGCCCGCCTCGCGCACGTAGAAGTGCGTGCCGAAGAACCGGTCGAACATGAGAAACAACAGGCCGACCGTGATCACCGGAAACGCGGTGATGATCAGGAAATTCGTGACGAGCGTCATCCAGCTGAACGTCGGGAGGCGCATCATCTTCAGACCGGGCGCCCGCAGGTTCAGGATGGTGACGACGAAGTTGAACCCCGCGGCGAGCGATGAGATGCCCAGCACCTGGAGGCCCAGCAGCCAGAAGTCGATGTTCGGTCCCGGCGAGTATTGCCGCTCCGTCAGGTTCGCGTAGCCGAACCAGCCGGCGTCGGGGGCGACGTTCAGCACGCCGGCGTGGAACAGCGGCCCCGCGAACCAGCTCGCGTTCAACAACAGCCCGCCGAACAGGAACACCCAGTAACTGAAGGCGTTGAGCCGGGGGAACGCGACGTCCCGGGCGCCGATCTGCAGCGGCACGATGTAGTTGAAGAAGCTCGAGCCGAGCGGCATCAGCGCCAGGAAGATCATCGTGGTGCCGTGCATCGTGAACAGCTGGTTGTACGTCTCCGCGCCGACGAGGTGGCCGTCGGGGCGCGCCAGCTGGAGCCGAATCACGAGCGCCTCGACCCCGCCCACCAGGAAGAACGCGAAGGCCGTCCAGAAATACAGCAGCCCGATCCGCTTGTGGTCGGTGGTCGTGAGCCAGCTCTTGAGCCCCCCCCCTCCCCCTGTGGCCTCGCTCATTTCAGGCTCTGGAGATAGGCGACGAGCGCCGCGATATCGGCGTCGGTGAGCGGTGGCTTCATGCGCGTCATCAGGGAGCCGGGCTTCAGCGACGGAGCGTCGGCGATCCAGCTCGCGAGGTGCGCCGAGTCATTGGGGAAGATCCCGCCGGCGATCGTGCCCCGGCTGCCGACGTGGGTCAGGTTCGGTCCGATGACGCCGGGCGACACCCCCTGAATCGTGTGACAGGCGAGACAGGGCGAGTGCAAGAACACCTCTTTCCCGCGTGCGGCGAGGCTGCCCGCGGCCGGGGCGGCGGGTCCGCCCTGCTCCGTTTTCACCCACGCCTGAAACACGGAATCGGCATCGACCAGCACGCGCAGCCGCATGTTGGCGTGCGACGCGCCGCAGAACTCGGCGCACTGGCCGGAGTAGTCGCCCACGGCATCGGCGCGGAACGCGATCCGATTCACGTGACCGGGGATCGCATCCCGCTTGCCGCCGAGCGCCGGCGCCCAGAACGAGTGGATCACATCGGCCGAGGTGATCGCGACCTGGACGGGCCGGCCCACCGGCACGTGCATCTCGTTCGCCGACGTGATCCCGAGGTCGGGATACTTGTACTCCCACCACCACTGGTGGCCGGTCACCTCGACCCGGAGGGCGTCCGCCGGCGCTTCGCCCGCGGTGGCGAAGATGGTGCGCACCGTGGGCACCGCGACGAACACGAGGATCACCGCCGGCGCCAGCGTCCAGGCGATTTCGAGCACGGTGTGCCCGTGCGTCGGCTTCGGCGCCGGCCGGCCCTCGCGGTGCCGGAAGCGGATGAGCGCGATCACGAGCAGCGCCTCCACCACGACGAACACGCCCGCCGCCCACCAGAAGATGTCGGTGAAGAGATGGTCCACGGCCCGGCCGAAGTCGGACCGCGGGTGGAGCGTCGATTGTGGATAGGGGCCGCCGCACCCGGAGATGGTGAGCGCGGCAGTGAGCAGCCAGAATCTCAATCGCGGCACGGCGTCGACGGTCCTCGGTGTCGGTCACGAAAGCTCAGGACGGTAGCACCACCCGGCGCCCGAGTCAACGAACTTGCACCCTCGTACTACTTCACGTTCCGCGCCGCCATCCAGTCCCGGACGTCGCGCTCCAGCAGATCGAGCGGCAGGGCGCCGTTCCGGAGCACCTCGTCGTGAAACGCGCGGACGTCGAAGCGGGTGCCGAGGGCCAGCGCGGCGGAGTCGCGCAGCTCCCGTAGCTTCAACTGGCCGATCTTGTACGCCAACGCCTGCCCGGGCCAGACGATGTAGCGGTCCACCTCGACGGTGATGTCCTGCTCCGCCTTGGGCGCGTTGTCCTTGAAGAACTGGATCGCCCGCTCCCGGCTCCAACCCAGCGCGTGGATCCCGGTGTCGATCACCAGCCGCACCGCGCGCCACATCTCATAGGTGAGCTGGCCGAACTTGGAGTATGGATCCTCGTACAGCCCCAGCTCCGGGCCCAGGCCCTCGGCGTACAGCCCCCAGCCTTCCACGAAGGCGGTGTAGCCGCCGTAGCGGCGGAACTCGGGCACCCCCGTCATCTCCTGCGACAGCGCGATCTGGAGATGATGCCCCGGCACCGACTCGTGCAGCGTCAGGGCCTCCATCTCCCACTTGGGGCGCGACTTCAAGTCGTAGGTGTTGACGTAGAACCACCCGGGGCGACCCGCGTCGGGCGAGCCGGGTTGATAGTACGCGGTCGTCTGCGAGCGGGCGGTATAGGACGGGATCGTCGTCACGCCGTATGGCAGGCGCGGCAAACGCCCGAACAGCCGTATCAGGCCCGGGTCGATCCGCTTCGCGATGTCACGATACCCCTGCACCAGGCTCGCCGAGTCGGCGTAGAAGAATCGCGGATCGGTCCGCACGAACCGCGCGAATTCGGCGAACGTCCCCTGAAACCCGGTGGACGCGATCACGCTGTCCATCGCCGCGCGGATGCGCCGCACCTCGGCGAGCCCCAACTCGTGGATTTGCTGGGGCGTGAGGGACGTGGTCGTGAACTGCCGCACCCGCAGCGCGTACCACGCGGCGCCGTCCGGCAGGGCGCTCATGGCCACGGTCTCGCGCGCGCGCGGGAGGTACGTGCCGGCGAGATAGTCGCGCAGCCTGCGGTAGGCCGGCGCGACGCGCTCCGTGTAGGCCGCGACCGCCGCGGCCGCGAGCCGCGCTCGCTCCGCGGCGCCAATCGCCGCCGGGAAGTGCGTGAAGGGCTTGAGCAACGGACTCGCGAGCGCGCTGTCGGGGATCAGCTCCGCGATCTGCTGCGGCACGTCGCGGAGGGTGATCCGCGGCGGTGTGACGCCCGCGCCGAGGCCCTGCTCGAGCAGCACCAGTGTCTGGTCGACGAGCGTGGGGACGCCGTTCAGGCGGGCCAGGATGTCCTCGTAATCGCTCACCCGCGCCGTTGGCATCCGCGCGAGCAGCTGCCCCACGTCCTGTTGCACGCCGCCGAGCTGGGTGACGGCGAGGTATTCGTCGGGAAAGCGGCTCGCTGCGACCTGCTCCTCGACTCCGCGCTTGAACAGGTCGTAGTTGAGCCGGTCCGCGGCAGCGAGCCGCTCGCGCCGGATGGAGTTCACGACGGCGAGCGGCTCCTGCTGCTCACGCTTGCGCCGCGCGATGGCGGCGAGGGAATTGTCCGTCCAACGGGCGTTCTGTCCCGGGTACCCGACGTCGGTGGCGAACTCCGGGTACTCGGTCATCTGGTATTCCCAGTTGACCCGGAACAGCTCGTGGAGGCGGGTGCTGTCGGCGAGCTGCCGCGGATTCGCGAGCAGCGCGGCATAGCGGTCGTGAACGGATCGCGCCGCCGGGGGCCGTTGCGCGGCCCCCGCCACGCCGCGAGACACGAGCAGCAACGCCACGAAACCGGCGGTGCCGACGGCGCTGTTCATCACCGGTCGTCCTCGATCACGACGCCGGCCGCTCCGCGGCGGGCGGCCTGACCTCCGCCGCGCGCGGCGCGATCGCCGCGGCGCTTGCCGACCGGAGCGCCCTGTTCAGAGCGGGGAGGTCGCGACCGAGGACCAGCTTCAGCGCGACGAGCTGCTTCTGAATGTCCGCGGCGAAGATGCGGAATACGTCGTAGGACTGCGCGGTCGGGCGCGCGTCCGTGCCCGCGACGACGCCGACCAGGCCGCTGATCCGCTCGAGCGGCCCTGGCGGAAAGTTGAGGGGGTCCTGGAACGAGCGGTTGCGGACCTGATAGAACGCCTGCTCGATGGCGCCCAGGCGCTCACCGAGCGCCCGCGCGAGCGGGGCCAGTCGCGCCGTGTCGGCTCCCACCGCAGCCGCCACCAGGCGGTCGTCGAGCTGGCTGCGCACGTTCCGGATCGTAGCGATCGCGGTGGTCGCCGCGTGGACGGTATCGCGCAGCCGCTTCAGGAAGGCGACCTGCTCCCGCAGCTCGGCCGACGTCACCTTCGATCGGGGATCGACTTTCAGAGTGAACCGCTGCGCGTACGTCCTGCCGCCGACGCGCAGGCGCGCCTGATAGACCCCGGGCAGCACCATGGGGCCGTCGGTCGCCACCCCGACCATTCCCCAAAACGCGGCCGCCTCTTGGGAGCGCGTGTTCCAGGCGAACATGTTCAACCCCGCCTTGCTCGGCGGGCGCGGCGCTGGCGGCGGCCGGCGCGGCCACGGCTTGTCCCGGTCCTTGAGCGTGTCGGAGACGATGCTGTCGATCTTGACGCTGTCCGTCACGCCGGCCTGCTTGAGGCTGTCGGTCCGAGCGCGCTTCACGCTGTCCGCCCGAAGGCTGTCCGCGGCGGTGAGGGAGTCCTGCTTGCTGGTGAAGCTGCGGACCACGCGGCCGGCCGCATCGAGCACGTCGAGCCGCACCTCCTGGCCCTTGTCCTTGAGCCAGTAGTAGATCATCGCCCCGGTGGGCGGATTCTTGCCGATGGGGTGCGCATCCGTTCCGCCCGCGAAGAAGCCGCCACCCCAGTCGACGCGGTAGGCGTCGCGCGGCTTGAAGAGGTAGGCCACCGCCTTGGGGATCGCGCGCGCCAGCTGTCGGAGCGCGGAGATGTCGTCCAAGATCCAGAACGAGCGCCCGTGCGTCGCCGCTACGAGGTCGCCTTCCTTGATCACGAGGTCGTGCACCGGGACGATCGGCAGGTTGCGGCGCAGCGACTGCCAGTTCGCGCCGTCGTCGAACGACACCCAGACTCCGCGCTCCGTGCCGGCGAACAAGAGCCCGCGCCGCACTGGGTCTTCGCGCACCACGCGCACGAACTCGGTCGCCGGGATGCCGTTCACAATCTTGGCCCAGGTGCGCCCGTAGTCGGTCGTCCGGTAGATGTAGGGCGCCATGTCCTCGAGCTGGTACCGGTTCACGGCCATATAGGCGGTGCCGGGCGCGAAGTGGGACGCCTCGATGATCGAGATGCGCGTGAACGGGGCGACATCGGGCGGCGTCACATCCTTCCACGTCTTGCCGCCGTCGCGCGTCAGGTGCACGAGCCCGTCGTCCGACCCCGTCCAGATGAGCCCCTTCACGCGCGGCGACTCGGCGAGCGCGAAGATGGTCGCGTAGTACTCTGCCGTCGTCTGGTCCGACGTAATCGGCCCCCCCGACACGCCGAGCGTCGCGGAGTCGTGCCGGGTGAGGTCGGGCGAGACGCCCGTCCAGCTCTGGCCCTCGTTCACGGACTTGAACAGCACGTTGCCGCCGATGTACAGCACCCGGGGATCGTGCGGCGAGATGAGGAGCGGCGCGGTCCATTGGAACCGGTACTTCCCCTCCCCGGCGGGGTGGCCGTCGGGACTGTCCGGCCAGGGGTTGATGATCCGCCAGAAGTCCGTCTTGTGGTCCACGCGAGCGAGGAACCCCGAGTTGTCGCCCCCGAACGTGACGTCGGGGTTGTCGGGTCGCGCCTGGATGTGGCCCGACTCGCCCGCGACGTCGTACCACTGCGCGCGGTCGATGCCACCCGGGAAGCGGCTCGGCCCGCACACGCCCGAGTTGTCCTGCTGCGCGCCGCACACGCGATAGGGGAAGTGATTCGTCGTCGTCACGTGGTAAAACTGCGCGGTCGCGTAATCCTGATCGCTCCAGGTCTTCCCGCCATTGAACGACACGTTGGCGCCGCCGTCGTTTCCCTCGATCATGCGCTGGGGGTCGTTCGGCGCGATCCACATGTCGTGGTTGTCCCCGTGCGGATCCGGCAAGTGCCGGAACGTCACGCCACCGTCGGAGGACTTGTAGGCGAGCACATTGAGCGCGTAGACGGTGTTTGTGTCCTTCGAGTCGGCGAAGATGCGGGAGTAGTACCAGGGGCGCTGCCGCAGCTTCCGCTCGTTGTTGATGTAGCGCCACGTCGCACCGCCGTCGTCCGAGCGGTACACCCCGCCCGCCTCCGCCTCCATCAGCGCCCACACGCGCGCCGGCTTCGCGGGCGACACGGAGAGTCCGATGTTGCCGAGCAGACCCGCCGGCAGGCCAGGATTGCGCGTCAGCTCGGTCCAGGTCTCCCCGCCGTCCGTGGACTTGAAGATCCCGCCACCGGGCCCGCCCGACACGAGCTGCCACGGCTTGCGCTGCGCTTGCCAGAACGCCGCATAGAGCACGTCGGGATTCGAGGGGTCGAGGACCAAATCCGAGACCCCGGTCGAGTCGTTGCGGAACAGCACCTTGCGCCAGGTCTTGCCGCCATCGGTGGTCTTGTAAACGCCGCGCTCGGCATTGGGCCCGAAGGCGTGGCCCTGCGCGCCCACCCACACGACGTCGGGGTTGGTGGGATGCACCCGCACGCGCGAGATCTGCTGCGTTTCCGCGAGTCCGAGGGAGGTCCACTTCTTACCGCCATCTGTGGTCTTGAACACTCCGTCGCCGTGGGAAACGTTGCCGCGGATCGGGTACTCGCCCGTCCCTACGTACACGACGTCGGGGTTCGACTCGCTCACGCCGATCGCGCCGATCGTGCCGCCGAAGTACTTGTCGGTCACAGGCAGCCAGGTATCGCCACCGTCAGTCGTCTTGAAGACACCGCCGCCCGTTGTGCCCATCCAGTATTCATTGGGGCGGGACGCCGAGCCGGCGACGGCCACGCTACGGCCGCCGCGGAAAATGCCGATCTCGCGCCAGGTGAGCGCGGCGAAGACGGTGGAGTCGTAGGCCTGGGCGGGCGCAGGCCGCGGGGGCAAGACGAGGGGAATGACGGTGGCGAGCACGGCGCGGAGCGCCGACGAGCGAACGGACACGGGGTTCGACCTCCTGACGATGGGTGAGCGGCGGAGTCACCCACGTAGCACGGAAAGGCCGAACGCCGCAAGGGCGGGCGGTTACGCTCCGAAACAGCGGCTCAGGGTTTCGGCAGCATGCCCGGCAGCGACATCTCCAGCGGCTTCTCGGTGATGGATGACTTCGCATCCGAGCCGCGGCCCGTGAGCAGGAGCTCGTTCGCCTTGTCGTGTACCTTCACGAGCCCGAACGGGATCTCCGGCGAGGCCCAGGCCTCGCCTCCATCGTCGGCCTTCACGTGCAGGGCGCGGAACGTCCCGGCGGGCACCGTGACCGATTCCCAGCCGACCACCTGGGCCATGCTGCAGCGCGCGGCCCACTCGGCCGCCAACTTGTTGTACCCCACGCGGTCGGCCAGCATGCCGGCCGTCTGGCCCGATACGCGCATGGCCGGGTAGCCGCCCGCTCTAACGATCACGGCGTGCGCGCCCGCCGTGCCGGTGCTGAGGCTGGGAGTGAGAACTTGGACGATGCCGCTGTGACTGGCGTCTTTGCCGGCAAAATTCGCCTCGAACCAGTACAGGGTCGAGTCACCCGCCCGCTCCGAGCCGACGACCGCGAGCCGCAGCTTACTGGTGCCAGAGCCGTTCCCCGTAGCGTCGAACGACGCCCATTGGCCGACCGTCGCGGCGGTGACCGCCTTGCAGACGTCGGCGAGCTGCTGGGCGCGGGCGGGGCGTGGCAGCGCCGCAACAGCGCCGAGCGCGAGGACGGTGATGAGACGATCTGGCTTCAGCATCGAGCGTGCTCCGAGCGAGAAGTGGGGCTCAATTATACACGCGTACCGGGGGGATTCCCCTCGCTGCGCGCGAGTCGAATACTCGCCCCATTGAAGTCGCCGTGTTCCCGGGCTGAGAGCCCGGGCTCGGGACCACTCGCCGGACTATGCTGTGCGACGCGAGGCCCTGCGGTGACGGCTACTCCTCCCGATCGGCCGCCTCGAACTCCCGCTTGAGGGGGTGCCCGCGCGCGAGCACCACGAACGTCAGCACCGCGCCGATAAGGTTGCCGCCGAGGATCCGCACCCAGGCGAGCTGGCCCAGTCCTACGTTCGCGAGCAGCACCGTCGCCATGACGAACGCGAACTCCAGAATGAAGAAGCAGAAGGCCGCGAAGATGAGCAGCGACGGCGCGCGTGCCGCGCCGTGCACGACGGTGAGGACGACGATGCCGTATGCGAGGCACAGGAGGTAGTGCAACACGGTGAAGAGGCCCACGCCCCCCAGGACCTGGAACGTGCGGAGCGGCTGGCCGGCGAGGCCGTCCACGACCGCGAGCCACAGCCAGATCGCCGTGGCGACGATCACGCCGAGGACGACGCCTTCGCGGAAGGAACTGTGAACTCGGGGCATGGGGAGAAATTAACGCTGCGCCCAATGCGGCGCTGCTCACTGACGCCACAGGCTGAGCGCGCCCGAGTCGGGCGGGGTGCCGCTACACGGTCCCGTGAAGAGAAGCCACCCATCCAGCAGTCGACCCCCGTTCGCCAGCTCGCCGCGCAGCCCGAGCGTGCCGTCACAGCGCTTCTCGGGAGAGTGAAACGGGATGGTGAGCCACAGCGTGTCCCCCGCCTGACGGCCGGTCACGGTGCCCGTGGCGGCGGGGACGGTGAACTCGATCGTGCCGGCGAGCGAGTCACCCTCGGCCCGTAGGGTCAACGTCGTGGCGTGGCGATCGGCGCCGCTGCGCATCTCACCCGAGAACACCCCGGCAGCCGGGTACGCCGCCGTGTCGGGCAGCGGAGCACCGGGGCCGGGCAGCGTGAACGCGAGCACGTAGTCGCCCATCGCGCCGGGGAGGCGGTCGTGTCCCCCGGCGGCGATCACCACATACTGGCGCCCGCCCGCGAGATACGTCATGGGCTGCGCGTGAGCGCTGACGGGAAGGGGCGCGCTCCAGAGCTCCGCGCCCGTCTCCTCGTCGAAGGCGCGCAGCCGCTGGTCCAACGTGCCCGCGACGAACACGAGCCCCCCCGCCGTGATCATCGCGCCGCCGAGGTTCACGGAGCCCCACGCGTGCGAGCCGGGGACGGATTTGAGCCACGGAAGGGTGCCGAAGGGAGTCTGCCACCGCACGTGCGGAGCCCCCGTCAGGTCGAGAGCCGCGAGCGTTCCCCAGGGCGGCGGCGTGCAGAGTTGGAGGTCGTGAATCCGCAGCACGTCCCGCAGCAGCCCGTAGGGACTGCCGTTCATTGCGCCGACCTCCACGTCGGGATGCGCCATGTGCGCCGCGTGTAGCTCGGCGCGCGGTACCAGGGTCACCATCATCGCGAGCCGGTTGGTCGGAGCGACGATCAGGCCGCGGCGTTCATCGATCGCCACGCCCGACCAGTTCGATCCGCCGAGGTTTCCTGGAAAGACCACGGTCCCCTTGAGCGACGGCGGCGTGAAGATGGGTCCCGAGCGCAGCGACGCGATCAGGGCCCGGCACTGCTCCTGCTCCTCCGGCGTGACGCCGAACGCATCCGCGGCCGTGAGCCCTTCCGGCACGAGGCGGAACGGATCGGCGGGGAATGGCTGCGTGGGCCAGGCCTCTTCCCCCGGGACGTCGCTCGGCGGGACCGGGCGCTCCTCGACCGGAAACAGCGGCTTCCCCGTGCGGCGATCGAGAACGAAGAGGTGGCCCATCTTCGTCGCCACAGCGACCGCCGGGGTGCGCGCGGAGCCCTGCCGCAGCGTGAACAGCACCGGCTGCGCTGGAACGTCATAGTCCCACAGGTCGTGATGCACGACCTGAAACCCCCAGATGAACCGGCCGGTAGACGCCCGCAACGCTACGACGGAGTTGGCCCAGCGGTTGTCGCCCGGGCGCGCGCCGCCGTAGTAGTCGGGGCTCGCGCTGCCCACGGGGACGAACACCAGGTCGCGCGCCGGATCGACTGAGAGCACCGACCAGGCGTTCGCGGCCCCGGGCGCGCCGGGGGCGCGCGCGATCGGATCCCAGCTCCAGCGCTGCTTCCCCGTGCGCGCGTCGTAGGCCCGCACCACGCCGTTCGGTGCGTTGGTGCGATGGTTGTCCGCGACCGAGGAGCCCACGATCACGAGGTCGCCCACCACCGCGGGTGGCGACGTCACCTCGTACTCTCCCGCATACTCGGGCGCGTTGAGCAAGTCGCGCGTCAGATCCACCGTGCCCTGCGTCCCGAAATCAGGGCACACCTTGCCCCTGGCGCCGTCGAGCGCGATGAGCCGCGCGTCCACGGTCGCGACGAAGATCCGCCGGCGGCACGGCGCGCCCGGGGCGCGCGTCTGGTCGACCCACGTCGCAACGCCGCGGTTCGCGAAGTCGCCGTAGTCGCCGTGCAGATTCACCCGCGGGTCGTACCGCCAGCGCTCCGTGCCGCGCGCGGCGTCGAGCGCGATGACGGTCCCGAGCGGCGTCGCCAGGTACAGCGCGCCCTCCACCGCGAGCGGCGTCGCCTCGAAGCGCGCGCGGTCTTGCAGCAGGTCGCCCGTGCGGTACACCCAGGCGAGGCGGAGGTCGCGGACGTTGGCGCGGGTGATCCGGGCGAGCGGCGAATAGCGGCTGCCACCCGCGTCGCGGCCGTAGGCCGGCCACTCGCCGGGCCCCCCCTCCTGCGCCGCTGCGCCCGACCCGTGGACCAGCGCCGCGAGGCACGCGAGCGCCGCGAGGGGCTTCACGGGTGGGACCGGGAGTTACGAGCGGCGCGGCTCGAGCAGCTCGAGCGCCCGGTGCAGGCGGTCGAGCGCGGCGGCGGCGTCCGCGGCGGCCTCGGCGTAGAGCACGCCGGGCGCGACGAGCGGCATGAGGAGCTGAAGCGCGTTGCGGACGTGCTCGCCCGGCGCCTCGGCGACCGCGCGACGCACCGCCCGGCCGCGGCGATCGAGCGTGCTGCGCCGCTCGGCACCGCGCCGTCGATCCACGATGCGGCGGCGCTCGGTGACGGCCCCACGCACGACGGCGCGGCGCGGGGCGAAGCGGCGGTCGGTCCCGGCGCGGCGGTCGGCGAACAGGCGGCTGGGGAGGGGGGCGGCGGGCACGCCTTAATGTCGCCCACGCGGGCGTTTCCAGCCAGCTGTGCTTCTGGAGACGTGGTTCCCCCAAAAGATGACCTCCCGCTCATGTGGCGCGCGTGAACTCGCGGCTCGGCTCTGTCAGTGAACTGACGCCGCCTCGGCGGCAGGGCCGAGCCGCGGCTTCAGCCGCGCTCCGGGGGCCCGCGATCGGCCTTGACAAGGGCTCGCGTATGTAACCGATTACATCCCCCGCGACCCATGGTCACCATCAAGGACGTGGCGCGGGCGGCGCGCGTATCCGTCGCGACAGTCTCCCGAGTTCACAACAACAGTGGGCCCGTCACCGAAGGCACGCGGCGCCGCGTGCGGGCGGTCGCCACGCGGCTCGGGTACGCTCCCCACGCCGCCGCCCGCACCCTCAGCACCAACCGCACCAGCACCGTCGGCGTGCTCCTCCCCGATCTGTACGGCGAGTTCTACTCCGAGCTGATCCGCGGCATCGATCAGATGGCGCAGCGCCACGGCTACCACCTGCTCGTCGCCAGCTCCCATGACCAGAAGCCCACCATCGAGGCGGCGCTGCAATCGATGCGCGGCCGTGTCGACGGCCTCCTCGTCATGTCCCCCGCCCCGGGCGCGTACGGCGCCGTGCGCGACCTCCCGGCGTCGTTCCCGGTGGTGCTCCTGAACAGCGCGGCCGCGGGCCGGGCGTTCGACTCGCTGGCCGTCGCCAACGCGCAGGGGGCGCGTGCCATGGTGCACCACCTGATCGCGCTCGGCCACCGCCGCGTCGCGATGATCGCCGGCCCGGCCAAGAACTCGGACGCGGCGGGACGGCTGCGGGGCTATCGCGCCGCGCTGCGGGACGCGGGAGTCCGCGCGACGCCGGCCTGGGAGATCCCGGGCGACTTCACCGAGACCTCGGGCTTCGCCGCCTGCCTGAAGCTGCTCGCCGAGCGATCCCCGCTCCGGCCCACCGCGATCTTCGCGGCGAACGACGCCATGGCGATCGGTGCGCTGAGCGCGCTGCGCGAAGCGCACGTGCTGGTGCCGGGGGACATGGCCGTCGCGGGGTTCGACGACATCCCCATGGCGCGCTACATGCACCCCCCGCTCTCCACGGTGCGCGTGAACATCAGCGCGCTGGGCGAGCGCGCCACGCGCCGGCTGCTCGACGCGGTGGCGAACGGGCGACAGCACCAGAAGCGACGGGAGACGCTTCCCGTGACACTCGTGATTCGGGAATCCTGTGGCGGGCGCGGCCAGCCCGCGACTGCTTCACCACCCTAAGGAGGGACCACGATGAGACCCGATTCTTTCAGGCGAAACGGTTGGCGGGTGGCCCTACTCATCGGCGGCGTGACGGCGCTCGTCGCGCGCGCCGCGCCCGCGCAGACGAGCACCGGGAGCATCCGCGGATACGTGCGGGACTCGAGCGGAGCCCCGCTCGAAGGTGCCCGCGTGATTGCGGTCAACGTGCAGACAGCGGCGCAGCGGGAAGTGGTCACGCAGGCCAGCGGGTTCTATGCGGTGCTCGGCCTCGTGCCCGCCGAGTACGACGTGACCGCGCGTCATATTGGCATGGCGCCCCAGAAGGTTCACGTCCGGGTGTTGATCGGCGAGGTGTTTCCCCTCGACTTCCGACTCGCCGCCTCGGCGATCCAGGTTGAAGCGGTGACCGTGGCGGTGGCCAGCGGCGTAGAAACCCGCACTTCCGAAGTCGCGACGAACGTAACGCGCCACCAGGTCGAGAACCTCCCGCTGTCAGATCGCAATTTCCTCGGTCTGGTTGCGCTCGCGCCTGGGACCACCGTCTTGAACAACGGCCTGAACAACACCTTCAAGACGTTTGCCGGCGGCGCGTTGCCAGCGGACAACGTGAACGTGTTCATCGACGGAGCAAGCTTCAAGAACGATTTGACCGCGGGCGGTGTCGCCGGGCAGGATGCGAGCCGCGGCAATCCGTTCCCGTTGAATGCGATTCAGGAGTTTCGCGTTATCACGGAGAACTACAAAGCGGAGTACCAAAAGGCCTCGAGCGCGATCATCACGGCGACCACCAAGTCGGGCGGCAACCGGTGGGAGGGATCGGCGTTCTTCTACGGGCAGGGGAAAGGCTTGATCGCCACCGACTCCCTGCCTTGCACAACGGGTCCAACCGGCTGCAAGCCGGTGCCCAAGCCGGAGTATTCCCGTTACCAGGCAGGCCTGAGTATCGGAGGGCCGATCGTGCAAGACCGGCTGTTCTTCTTCGGATCCTACGAAGGCAACTACCAAGACCGCGCGAGCACGGTCGCGTTCAACGCCGACACCGCAGCGCCGCCCGGGCGCTACCCCGCCCTCGATACTGTGAACCTGTCGCAATACAACGGGCAGTTCGTCTCACCCTTCCGCTCGACGCTCGCGTTTGGGAAGCTGTCCTACGTGCCGACGACGTCCCAATCGTTGGAGCTGAGTCTGAACCTTCGGCACGAAACGGACATACGGGACTTCGGTGGCGTTACGAGCTTCCAAACGGCGAACAACGTCCGAAACGACGTCGATACGTGGATCGGAAAGCATCGGTACACCAGCGGGAGCTGGCTCAACGAAGCGACCGTCAGCTTCCAACACTATCGGCGCCAACCGAGTCCCGCGAATCCCGACATCATCCAACGAGCCTACTTCGACGAGAAGGTCTGCTGTACCTTCATTGGCCTTATCGGCGGCGGTCAGAGCATCCAGGATTACACGCAGAACCGGGTGTCGCTCCGCAATGATGTGAGCTACTCTGGGTGGCAATGGGCCGGCCAGCATGTCGTCAAGATTGGGGCGAGCTTCGACTTCTCACACTACCACATTATCAAGGACAACAACGGCAACCCGAAGTTCACCTACTTCGCGACCGACAGCTTCGCGTTTCCGCGGGAGGCGTTGCTCGGTGCGGGGAATCCGGACTTCGCGACGACCAACCATGAGTTTGGCGCCTACGTGCAGGACGACTGGAGCCCGACCCGTCGACTACAGGTGAATCTCGGCATCCGCTGGGATTACGAGTCGGACATGCTGGACAACAGCTTCGTCACGCCCGCCGCAGTGCGGGCCGCTGTGGATACCGTCGTGCCTGCCAAGTACTTCACGGACGGCACGCAGCGGCCTCCGTTCAAAGGGGCGTTTCAACCACGTGTCGGCATGTCGTACACTCTGGATGAAGACGGACGGACGACCGTGTTCGGCGGCTTCGGTGTGTACTTCGACCGGGACCTGTACGACAACGTCGCGATCATCGAGCAATACAATGAGCAGCACCCAAACTACAACTTCTTCTTCTTTACAAACCCTGCCGATTCCGCGGCGGGCAAAGTTCGGTGGAATAACTCATACCTGAGCAAGCAGGCACTCCTGGCCCTCCTCGCCAGCGGCCAGGCCGGCAAGCCGGAGGTCGAGCTCGTCGCCAACGACACCAAGCCGCCCAGCTCTCATCAGTGGAGCGTTGGTGTGCGGCGGCTGCTGGGCCCCTACGCAGTGTCGGCCACGTACACGGGGGTGCGGAGCTACCACGGCTTCACCTACATGTGCCACAACGCGTTTCGCACCAGTGTGCCCACGCAACCGACCCAATGCTTTGCGTCCCCAGCGCCGGGCCTGATCGGCAACGTCTTCATATCGAGCGACCAGGTGCGGACCTGGTACGACGCCGTCTACCTGCAGGCACAGCGACCCTACTCAGCGGCGTCTCACTGGGGCGCGGGACTCGCGTATACCTGGGCCAAGGGCACCCAGATCGGCGGCGACTTGTTCAGCTTCGACTTCCGGTTCCCGACCGATTACCCCCGCTACTCTTCCCCAAACGTGCAGCGCAACACCGTGGTGGGGAACTGGATCGTGGACGTGCCGTTCGGCGTCCAGTTCAGCGGGCTGCTCACGCTCGGCTCGGGAGTGCCATATCAGACGGGAGGTCCGGAGAACAGAGCGTTCCCCCCGAAGCAGAACCTCATTCTTGGGCACGCGTTTGCGTTCAGGGACCTGGACGTGCGGCTCCGGAAGCAGCTGCCCACGTGGGGGACGCAGGGAGCGGACCTGACGCTCGAGGTGTTCAACGTGTTCAACTACCAGAACCTCGGTTGCTGGGGCGGCAACACTCCTTTCTGCATCGCATACGGCTCCAGGCGGCTGCAGCTGGGCGCGGGTTATAGCTTCTGACCTTCACCACCGCGGGCCATCGGTGCGCCAGCACCGGTGGCCCGCGCGAGGGGGCCGCGATATCGTGCCAACATGACCTATAGCGCCGCCGCGCTCGCCGCGGCCCTCCTCGCCGCCTGCGCCTCGAACCACCCCACCGGCCCGCCGCCGCCCGACTCGGCGCAGGCGGTGGGTTTTCTGGACACGCTCGAACAACGGACGTTCCGATACTTCTGGGACGTGACCAACACGACGAACGGCCTCACGCCGGACCGCTCCGCCGCCGGGTCGTTCTCGAGCATCGCCGCGGTCGGTTTCGCGCTCACCGCTTACCCGATCGGCGTGGAGCGCGGCTACGTCACGCGGGCGGCGGCGGCACAGCGCGCCCTCACCACGCTGAACTTCTTCTGGACGGCGCCTCAAGACTCCGTCGCCACAGGCGTCACCGGCTACAAAGGCTTCTTCTACCATTTCCTCGACATGAGCACCGGGCAGCGCTTCCAGACGGTCGAGCTGTCCACGATCGACACGGCGCTGCTGCTCGCGGGCGTGCTCACCTGCCAGTCATACTTTACGAACCCGTCGGACTCCGTCGAGACCACGATCCGTAGGCTCGCGGATTCGATCTACCGCCGCGCCGACTGGCAATGGGCCGCGAACCACCCCCCCGCGATCGCGCTCGGCTGGACTCCGGAGAACAAGTTCATCCAGTACGACTGGCGCGGCTACAACGAGGCGATGCTGGTGTACATCCTGGCGCTCGGCTCGCCGACGCACGCCACCGATTCCACTGGCTGGGCGGCGTGGACCTCCACCTACCAGTGGGGCACGTTCCAAGGACAGACCTACCTCGGCTTCGGGCCCCTGTTTGGGCACCAGTACTCGCACGTGTGGATCGACTTCCGGGGGATCCAGGACTCGTTCATGGCCGCGCACGGGATCGATTACTTCGAGAACTCGCGCCGTGCGACGTACGCGCAGCGCTCCTACGCGATCGCCAACCCGGGCGCCTGGCTGGGCTACGGCGACCGGAGGTGGGGCCTCACCGCCTCGGACGGCCCCGCGAACACAACGCTCACGCTCGCCGGCCGGAGCCGCACCTTCCACACGTACTGGGCTCGCGGTGCCTCGTTCACCGATCTGGAAGACGACGGCACGATTGCGCCCACCGCCGCCGGCGGCTCCATCCCCTTCGCCCCGGAGATCGCCCTCCCCGCGCTCTGGGCGATGCGGGACAAGTACGGCGTGAACCTGTTCTCGACGTACGGTTTCCTCGACGCATTCAACCCGACGTTCACGGCGGTGGGACAGGCAACCCAAGGGCGGGTGGATCCGCAGCTCGGCTGGTTCGACACCGATTACCTCGGCATCGATGAAGGACCGATGCTCGCGATGGCCGAGAACTACCGCACGGGGCTCGTGTGGCAGCTGCTGCGTGCCAACCCGTACGTCGCGCGCGGGCTGTGCCGGGCGGGGTTCTCGGGCGGGTGGCTCATGGGCCGGTGCCTGTGAGGCGTCCCGAGTGAACTCGCGGCTCGATGTTCCCAGGCTGAAGCCTGGGCTGGTGGCGGTCTTCATCGCTGCCCTCGCAGGTTGCCGCCCCGCCGCCGGCGGCGTCGTGCTCGACTTCTGGGGGCTCGGGCGGGAGGGCGAGGTGGTGGCGGAGCTGATGCCAGCGTTCGAGCGCGAGAACCCGGGCATCCGCGTGCGGGTGCAGCAGATTCCCTGGACCGCGGCGCACGAGAAGCTGCTCACCGCGTACGTCGGCAACGCCACGCCCGACGTGGCCCAGCTCGGCAACACGTGGGTCCCGGAATTCGTCGCGCTGGACGGGCTCGTCCGGCTCGACTCCCTCGTCGCGGCGTCCGCGACCGTCCATCCGGCCGATTACTTCTCAGGCATCTGGAGCACCAACGTGCTGGACGGCGGCGTGTACGGCGTGCCGTGGTACGTGGACACCCGTCTGCTGTTCTACCGCAAGGACCTGCTCGCGCGCGCCGGATTCCCGAATCCGCCGACGTCGTGGCGCGAGTGGCTCGCCGCCATGCGGACGATGAAGGCGCAGGGCGGTCCCGACCGCTACCCGATCTTCATCCCGACGAACGAGTGGCCCCCGCCCACCATCCTCGGGCTCCAGGCCGGCTCGCCGATCCTGCGTGACGGCGCCCGCTACGGCGCCTTCACCGAGCTGCAATTCCGCCGCGCGTTCGACTTCTACCTGAGCCTGTACCGCACGGGGCTCGCACCACGGCTCGGGATCAACGAGATCGGGAACATCTATCAGGAGTTCGGCCGCGGGACGGTCGCCATGTGGATCACCGGCCCGTGGAACGTCGGCGAGTTTCGCCGCCGGCTGCCGCCCGACTTCCAGGACAAGTGGGGGACGGCGCCGATGCCCGGCCCGGAGGGCGCGGCGTCGGGCATCTCGCTCGCCGGCGGCTCGAGCCTAGTGGTGTTCCGCGCGTCGCGCCACCAGGCCGCTGCGTGGAAGCTGGTCGAGTTCCTGTCGCGCCCGGAGCAGCAACTGCGCGTCTACCGCCTGTCGGGCGACCTGCCGGCGCGGCTCGAGGCGTGGCGCGACCCGGCGCTCGCGGCGGACCAGGCCACGCGGGCGTTCTGGGAGCAGCTGCAGCGCGTCGTGCCGACGCCCCAGGTCCCGGAGTGGGAGCTGATCGCGACCCGCATCTTCGACTACGGCGAGCAGGCGATCCGGGGCGGCGCGCCCGCCGACACGGTGCTGGCCCGCCTCGACGCCGAGGTGAACCGCATCCTCGAGCGGCGCCGCTGGCTGCTGGCGCGGCGCGGCCGGCCGTGACCACGGTCGAGCGCGGCACCGCCCGCGCCGCCTGGTGGTTCCTGGCGCCCGCCCTCGCCGTCATCGGGGTGTTCTTTTTTCTGCCGGTCGTCGCGTCGCTCGCGCTGAGCTTCACGGACTTCGACATCTACGCGATCGCCGACTCGCACAACGCCCGTTTCGTCGGCCTCGCGAACTACGGGCAGCTGGCCGCCACCCCGCTGTTCTGGACCGCCCTCAAGAACACGCTCTACTTCGCGTTCGTGGGCGCGCCGCTCTCGGTGCTGGTCGCGCTGGGGGCGGCGCTGCTCGTCAACGCGAAGCTGGTGCGCTTCAAGGGATTCTTCCGCACCGCCTACTTCGCACCCTTCGTCACGACGCTCGTCGCGGTCGCGATCGTGTGGCGCTACCTGTACCATCCGCGCTACGGCCTGCTCAACGCGGCCCTCGGCGCGGTCGGGATCGGGCCGGTCGACTGGCTCGGCGACCCGCGATGGGCGATGCCGGCCATCATCCTGCTCGCCGTGTGGCGCAACTTCGGCTACAACATGCTGATCTTCGTCGCCGGGTTGCAGCGCATTCCGGCCCAGCTGTACGAGGCGGCGGAACTGGACGGCGCCGGCGCCTGGGCGCGGTTCCGCTACATCACCCTGCCCCAGCTCGCGCCCACGTTCGTGTTCGTGGGCGTGATCACGGCCATCGGCTACTTCCAGTTGTTCGCCGAGCCGTACGTCATGACCGGGGGCGGACCGCTCAAGAGCACGCTCAGCATGGTGCTCTTCATGTACGAGGAGGGGTTCCGCTGGTGGCGGCTCGGCTCCGCCGCGGCCATCGCCTTCGTGCTGTTCTTCATCATCCTTGGCTTCACGCTCGTCCAGCTGCGGCTGCAGCGCGAGGCGCGATGACGCGCCGGCTACAACAGGTATCGCTGCACGGCGCCCTCGTGGTCGGGGCCGCCGTCACGCTGGTGCCGCTCGTGTGGATGGTGTCCGCGTCGCTCATGCCCACCGGCCAGGCGACGACGTACCCGCCCCGCTTCTTCCCGCGGGCGGTGACCTTCGAGCACTACGCCGAGCTGTTCACGCGCCTCTCCCTGGGGCGCTACGTCCTGAACAGCTCCATCGTCGCCCTGGCGGCGACCCTGCTGTCGCTGCTGTTCAATTCGATGGCGGGGTACGCGCTCGCGAAGCTCCGCTTCCGGGGGCGGGACGGCCTGTTCCGGTTGCTCGTCGCGGGGCTCGTCATCCCCGCGCAGGTGACGATGCTGCCGCTCTTCCTCCTGCTCCGCGCGATGGGGCTCGTGAACACCTACCTCGGCGCCATCGTGCCGGCGATGGCCACGATCTTCGGGATCTTCCTGATCCGCCAGTACGCGCTGTCGATCCCCGACGACCTGCTCGACGCCGCGCGGCTCGACGGTGCGGGGGAGTTCCGCATCTACTGGTCGGTCGTGGTCCCGTCGCTGCGCCCCGTGCTCGCGACGCTCGCGATCTTCACGTTCCTGTCGACGTGGAACGACTTCCTCTGGCCGCTGGTGGTGCTCTCGGACGACGCCAAGTACACGCTCCCCGTCGCGCTCGCCAACCTCGCGGGCGAGCACGTGCAGGACACCGAGCTCATGATGGCGGGCTCGGTGCTCACGGTGCTGCCGGTGTTGTTATTGTTCGTGCTGCTGCAGCGCTACTACATCGAGGGCATCATGGCGGGGAGCACCAAGGGATGACGCTCAAGCGGGTGGCGGTATTGACGAGCGGCGGCGACGCGCCCGGGATGAACGCGGCGATCCGGGCCGTGGTGCGGACCGGGGTGGCCCGCGGGCTCGAGGTCGTGGGCGTGCGGCAGGGGTACTCGGGCCTGATCGACGGCCAGCTCCAGCCGCTCGGCACGCGCGACGTCGCGGGCATCCTGCAACTCGGCGGCACCATGCTCGGGAGCGCGCGCGCCCCCGAGTTCCAGACGCCGGAGGGCCGCGACCGCGCCCTCCGGGGGCTCGGCCAGCATCGCGTGGACGGCGTCGTCGTGATCGGCGGCAACGGCTCGCTCGCTGGCGCGCAGGCGCTCGCGGGCACCGGGTTCCCCGTGGTGGGCGTCGCCTCGACGATCGACAACGACGTAAACGGCGCCGACATCACGATCGGCGTGGACACCGCGCTCAACATCGCCCTCGAAGCGATCGACCGCCTCAAGACCACGGCGTCCTCGCACCAGCGCGCCTTCCTGGTCGAAGTGATGGGGCGGAACTGCGGCTACCTCGCCCTGGCAGCCGGCGTCGCGGGAGGCGCCGAGGTCGTCGTGATCCCCGAAGTCGAGATGAGCCCCGATGCGATGGCGGACGAGCTGCAGGCGGCCTACACGCGCGGCAAGCGCCACGCGATCGTGGTCGTAGCGGAGGGCGCCCGCTGGGACGCGCTCGCGCTGGCGCGGCACTTCGAGAAGCACCGCGAGCGGATCGGGTTCGAGCTGCGCGTGACGACGCTCGGCCACGTGCAGCGCGGCGGCGCGCCCGGGGCGTTCGACCGGCTGCTGGCGACACGGCTCGGTGCCGCCGCCGTAGAGCGCCTGGCGGACGGCGAATCCGGGACGTACATGGCGCTGGCGCGCGGCGCCGTCACGCCGCTGCCGCTCCAGCAGGTGCTCACGCCCAAGCCGCCGCCCGACCGCGAGCTGATCAGGCTGGCGCAGCTGATGGCGCGCTGAACAGGGTGGCGCCGCGGCTGCGCACCACGGAGGCGTAGAAGCGGGCGCTCGCCTTGGGGGTGCGCCGCTGCGTCGCGAAGTCCACGTGCACGAGCCCGAACCGCTTCGAGTAGCCGTGACTCCACTCGTAGTTGTCGAGCAGCGACCAGGCGAAGTAGCCGCGCAGGTTCACCCCCCGGCGCAGCGCATCGAGCGCGGCGGCGAGATGGCCGCGGTAGTACTCGACCCGCCGCGGATCGTCCAGCCGGCCGTCCACGGGCGGCTCGTCGGCGAACGCGGCGCCGTTCTCCGTCACGTAGAGCGGCAGATCCCCGCACCGCTCGCGCACCCACAAGAGCGTCTCCGTGAGACCGGCGGGATACACTTCCCAGTCGGTCTCCGTGTACCAGGGGTGCGGCTGCCGCACGGAGCTGGCGCGCAGCGGCAGGGCCTGCGGGTCGGCGCGCGTCACGCCGCGCGTGTAGTAGTTGATGCCGAGGAAATCGATCGGCTGGCGGATCAGCCGGAGGTCCGCCTCGGTGACGTCGGGCCACGCCTCTCCGAAGATCTCGGCGAGCTCGGCCGGGTAGGCGCCGCGCACGACTGGCTCGAGGTAGTGGCGGTTCATGTAGGCGTCGGCCCGGCGCGTGGCGGCGAGGTCCTCGGGCGAGTCGGACGCGGGGTGCTTGGGCTCGAGGTTCAGCACCAGCCCGATTTGCTGTTTTCCCTCAGCGCGATACGCCTGCACCGCGGCCCCGTGCGCGCGCAACAGGTTGTGGCTCACGCGCGGAGCCTCGAACAGGTTGCGGTGCCCGGGGGCGAGCCCGCCGGTCAGGTACCCGCCGTCCGCCACGACCCACGGCTCGTTCAGCGTCGCCCACAGCCTGACGCGGTCGTCGAAGGCGCGCACCGCGACGCGCGCGTACTCGGCGAACCAGTGCGCGATGTCGCGGTTGAGCCAGCCGCCGAGATCGTCCAGGGCGGCGGGGAGATCCCAGTGGTACAGCGTCACCACCGGGGCGAGCCCGTGCGCGAGCAACGCATCGATCAGGCGGTCGTAGAAGTCCAGGCCGCGCGGGTTGACCGTGCCCTTCCCGGCCGGCAGAATGCGGCTCCAGGAGATGCTGAAGCGGTAGGCGTTGAGCCCAAGCTCACGCATCAGGGCGACATCGTCGGCGAAGCGGCGGTACTGGTCGCAGGCGACGTCGCCCGTCTCGCCCCGCAGGGTACGGCCGGGGGTGTGGGAAAAGCGGTGCCAGATGCTCGGGCCGGCGCCGTCGGCGAGCGGCGAGCCCTCGACCTGATAGGCGGACGTGGCCGCCCCCCAGAGGAAATCGCCGGGAAACCGGATCGCCTCACTCATTCGCGTCGTGATGCCGCATGGCCAGCGTGACCCTCGTCGGTGTGCGCAAAATATATCAGGAGGGCCCCCGCGCCCGCGTGGCCGTGGACGGGGTCGACCTCGCCGTCCTTGACGGCGAGTTCGTGGTGCTCGTCGGGCCGTCGGGGTGCGGCAAGAGCACCACGCTGCGCATGATCGCGGGGCTCGAGTCCATCTCGGCGGGCACCGTGCGGATCGGCGAGCGGGTGATGAACGACGTCGCCGCGAAGGACCGCAACATCGCCATGGTATTCCAGAACTACGCGCTGTACCCGCACATGACGGTGTTCGAGAACATGGCGTTCGGGTTGAAACGCCGCGGGCTCCCGGCGCGGGAGATCGACCCGCGCGTGCGGGAGGCCGCGGCGCTGCTCGGCATCACGCCGCTGCTCGAGCGGCGGCCGCGCCACCTCTCGGGCGGCGAGCAGCAGCGCGTGGCGCTGGGTCGGGCCCTGGTCCGCAAGCCCGACGTGTTTCTGTTCGACGAGCCGCTCTCGAACCTCGACGCCAAGCTGCGCGTGCAGATGCGGCGCGAGATCGCGCGCCTGCACCGCGAGCTCCGCGCCACGATGCTGTACGTCACACACGACCAGGCCGAGGCGATGACCCTGGGCGACCGCATCGTCGTGCTCAACGGGGGCCAGGTCCAGCAGATCGACACGCCGCTCGAGACCTACCGCCGGCCGCGCAACACCTTCGTGGCGGGCTTCATCGGCAGCCCGGCGATGAACCTGCTGGCGGGCGTCTTGGTGCGCCACGGCGGCCTGCGGTTCCGCGCGGACGGCGACGCCTTTGCGGTCGACATCCCGCCGGTGTGGGAGCGGGCGCTCGCGTCCCGCGAGGGGCGGCCGGTGATCCTGGGCATCCGCCCTGAAGACGTGCGGCCCACCGCCGGCGCCGCAGGGGGCGGGGGCGGAGGCATGGCCGGCGTGCGACTACGGCTCGATCTGGTCGAGCCCGTAGGGCAAGAGCTCCTGGTCAGCGCGCACTCCGAGGGGGGGGCGCAGGAGGTCACCGCCCGGCTGGCGCCCGGCTCCCAGGTCGAGCCCGGCCAGGAAATCACCGTGTCGTTCGATCCCAACGCGCTGCACTTCTTTGACGCCGAGACGCGGGAGCGGCTGCCGCTTCCCACCCCATTTACCCCAGGCGCGCGATCATTCCCACGCTAAAAAGAGGGGGCTCGGCGAGCACTGTGCTGAAGCACACTACGCTTTAGCGTCGTGTTGTGCCGAGCCCATCCTTCAGGTTGAGGAAATCCGAAGCCGAAGCCTTCCTCTTCAGCAGTTCGCTAGAACACGCGCCCGAGATTCGTCGTAAGACCCACGAAGACGAGGTCGGGCGTGTCGCGCCACAGTCCCACGCTCCCGCCCGCGTCCACCACCGCCCACTGGGCGAGCCGGACCGTCACGGCCCCCAGGGCGCCCCACTGCGCTGGCTCACCAGCGCCGGCTGAATACCCATAGGCCTCGCCGGTAAAACCGCAGCGCCCGCCGCCGATCGCGGCGCCGACGGAGTGAAACCACCGTAGCGGCGACCCGCCCGTGCCGAGCGCGACCGGGCCGAGGTTCAGGTCGACGTGGATCTTCCACGGCGCGTCCACGCTCGCCACGGCGAGGAGGGCGCCCTGCGCGCGACCTGCCCCGCGACCGGCGGACGCGTCCCCCGTCGCGAAGGTCACACTCGGCGCGAGCGCCACGGTGGTTCGGGTTGAGACGGCGGTCGAGAGCTTCAGCGTCGTGCCCACATCGCCCGGCCCGGTGCCCGCCGCGGTCCGCATGAAGCCCGTCCCGAAGAAGGCCAGCTGGACACCGCGGGCGAGCCCGAACTTGAGGTTGTAGTCCCACGCCGTGGCGTCGCTCAGATCGTCCGCGCCCTGGACGCGCACCCCCTGCTCGAGCTCGATGTAGCCGGGCGCCACGGTGTACGCGTGGGTCGCGAAGGTAGGGCGTTCCGGGTTGGCCGCGCGTGGCGACTGGCCGCGGGCCACTCCCGGAATGGACAACAGCGCGCACAGGGCAACCGAGCGACGCACGCCGCCCAATGTGGAGCCGTCCGGGAACTTTCGGAAGGACATAGTTCATTCATGAATTGCCTATGGAGGCGAGAAACGTTGGGCTGCTGATCGCAGCGGTCGTCGTGCTGGGATTCGCGCAGGGGTCCGCCCAGGGGCGCGGGGACGGGGTGTTCCAGCCCCTCCTCGCCGATCCCAAGGAGCCGCAGTTCTTCGCCACGTATCTGTGGGACCGCTCCCCACGACTCGGCTCGCGCCTCGCGAGCGTCGGCTTCGGCCAGACCATCGGCCTGGTCCGCGAGTCGGACTGGGAGCTCGCGATCGCCGCCGGAGTGTTCTCGCAGTTCAACATGCAGTCGGCCACCAACGACCTGATCAACACCGACTACCTGGTCGGCCTCCCCCTCACCTACCGCCACGGCTCCTGGGCGACGCGATTCCGCCTGTACCACCAGAGCTCGCACCTGGGCGACGAGTACCTGCTGCATACCAACGCGCAGCGCGTTGACCTGACGTTCGAGGCCGCGGAGCTCCTGGTCTCGAAGGAGATCGCGCAGTGGCGGGTGTACGGCGGCGGGGAGTACCTGTTCGCCCACTCGCCGGCGGATCTCGCGCCCGGCGTGCTGCACGGCGGGCTGGAGTACCGCCAGCCGGAGGCGCTGGTGCGATTCGGCCGGTTCGCGGCCGGGCGCCTCGTGGCGGGGCTGGACGCCCGATCGGTGCAGGACCGCCAGTGGCAGGTGGGCTGGAGCCTGGTGACGGGGCTCGAGCTGGCCGACCCGGCGGCGGCGGCGGGCTCCGGCTGGCGCTGGCGCGTGCTGCTCAAGGCGTACACGGGGCCCTCGCCCTACGGCGAGTTCTACCGCGATTCGGTGTCATCCCTGGGCCTCGGGATCGGATTCGCGCTGTGAACCATCAACACTCATTGGAGGATGCCATGCTGAAGCGTTCGATCTCCTTCGTCGCCGCGGCGCTCGTGGTAGTGCTCGCGCCCGTGACGCTCCGCGCCCAGAGTACGGGCCGATTCGACAACGTAACCGTGGGCGGCGCCTTCGGCGGCCTCTCCGGCGCCGCCAACCTGGACGTGGCCGGCACCGCCGACTGGCGGCTCGGCTGGGCGGCGTCCGTCGACGTCACCAAGTGGCTGCAGCAGTACGTGGGCGTCCGTGCGAGCGGCAGCTGGGCGCAGGACAGCCTCAACGGCGCGAGCCTCGGCGGCCGCGGCAAGTTCAACAAGTTCACCTACGACGCGGACGTCGTGCTCCGCTACCCGATCCAGAGCGGCACGGGGACGTTCAGCCCGTACGTGCTCGGCGGCGTCGGCGCGATCAGCGTCCATCAGCTCGAGTCGGACAGCACCTGGAGCAAGTTCGCCGGCAACTTCGGCGCGGGAGTCGAGTACCGCTTCGGGCGCTGGGGTGTCCGGGCGGAAGGGCGTGACTACGTGTACACGTTCGACCGCTATGGCTTCGACAAGACGCAGCACGACATCGCCTGGCAGGGCGGCATCACGCTGTCGTTCTGAAACAGGACCCCCCCTTCGCCGGCCGGCGCCAGCACGGTGCCGGCCGGCGTCGCGCCCCCACCCGTTGAGATGGCCCTCTCACCCGAGCGGGTGGGTGGAGCTGAGCCGCTCCGGCAAAGGCGGGAACCATTCGGCCCGAAAGTTCATTCCTGCACTATCAACCGTGAACAGCGACACGATCGCGAGGAGGGTGCTGTCATGAAGCGACTGATCAAACCGGTGAGCTGGCTCGGGGCGGTGGCCGCGGTGCTGTTGCTCGCGGGCGCCGTGGCGGCCCGGTCGCGCACCCCTGCCGCTCCTGGGGCTCCGCCGCCGCCGGAAGTCACGGTCATCACGGTGGCCACCCAGACGGTCGCGGCCCAGTACGAGTACGTGGGGCAGGCGGAGGCGTCGCGCCGCGTCGAGGTCCGGTCGCAGGTCACCGGCGTGATCGTCGCGCGCCCCTACACCGAGGGCACCGACGTCGCGCAGGGCGCCCTGCTCTTCCGCATCGATCCCACGACCTACGAGGCGGCGTATCGCAGCGCGCAGGCCCGGCTCGCCAACGCGCAGCGCACGCTGGCGCGGCTCAAGCCGCTCCTCGCCGCGCGCGCCGTCGCGCAGAAAGACGTGGACGATGCCCAGACGGACGTGGATCAGGCGCAGGCGGCGTTCGACCAGGCGAAGAAGGACTACGACGACACGTTCGTCCGCGCCGAGATCGCGGGCCGCGCCGGTCGCGCGCTCATGGAGCTCGGCGCGCGGGTCACCGGCCCGGGCGACCTGCTGACGACCGTGGAGCAGGTGGATCCCATCTACGTGAACTTCAGCCCGTCCGACCAGGACGTGCTGCGCTGGCGCCGCGACGCCGCGGATGGCCGGCTCGTCATGCCGCAGGGGGCGCTGACCGTGCAGGTGACCCTCGCCGACGGAACCGTGTATCCGCGGACCGGTACGCTCAACTTCACGGACCTCGCCCTGCAGCCGGTCACGGGCACACAGCAACTCCGCGCCGAGCTGAGGAACCCCCAGCACCTGTTGCTCCCCGGGCAGTTCGTGCGGGTGCGACTCCTGGGCCTGAAACAGCCCGGCGCCATTCTGGTGCCGCAGCGGGCCGTGCTGCAGGGCCTCGGAGGGGCGTTCGTTTACGTGTTGGACGCGGGCGACAAGGTGGCAACGCGCAATGTGACCGCGACGTCGTGGGACGGCGGGTCGTGGCTGATCGAGCAGGGGCTCGCGGCGGGCGACCGCGTCGTCGTTGACGGCGTCCAGCAGGTCGCGCCCGGGTCACCGGTCCGGGCCGTCGCGTACCAGCCGCCCGCCGACACCGCCGCCGCTCGGAGCACCCCGTGAGCGACACGCCGCAGATTCGCAACGTCTTCATCCGGCGCCCGATCTTCTCGGGCGTGATCTCGATCGTGATCGTGCTGCTGGGGCTGTTCTCGCTCGGCACGCTGCCCGTGAACAGCTACCCGGCGCTCACGCCTCCCGAGATCCAGGTGCAGGCCGTGTACCCCGGCGCGACGGCGCAGGACGTCGCCGCGGCGGTCGCCGCGCCGATCGAACAGCAGCTGTCGGGGCTCGAGGGGCTGCTCTACTTCAAGTCATCGAACTCGAGCGACGGCATCATGAACCTGTCGGTCTACTTCGACGTGTCGCGCGACCCGGACCTCGCGGCGGTGGACGTGCAGAACCAGATCGCGCTCGCGGAACCGCAGCTGCCGCAGGAGGTCGTGCGCAACGGGATCACCGTGCGGAAGCGCCAGACCGCGATCCTCGTAGTGGGCGCGCTCACCGCCGACGACCCGCGGTTCGATGCCGAGTACCTGAGCAACTACTCGAAGATCTACCTCGAGGACGAGCTGAAGCGGATTACCGGCGTGGGCGACGCGCAGACGGTCGGCCAGCTCGAGTTCTCGATGCTCTTGAGCCTCGACCCCGACCGGATGGCGCAGCTCGGGCTCACCGTGGGGGACGTCGCCGCCGCCGTGCAGGAGCAGAACGCCACGAACCCCGCCGGGCGCATCGGGCGCGAGCCCTCGCCGCCCGGCACCGAGCTCACGATCCCCGTGGTCACGGCAGGCCGGCTCAAAGATCCGGCCGAATTCGGGCGGATCATCGTGCGGGGGCGGCCGGACGGCTCGCTGGTGCGCGTCAACGACATCGGTGAGGTCCGGCTCGGTGCCCGCAACTACGATGTCGTGGGGCGGCTCGACGGCAAGCCCACGGCCCTCTTTCTCGTCTTCCTTCGGCCCGGAGCGAACGCGCTCCAGGTCAAGCAGGCGGTGCTGCAGCGCATGGGCGAGCTCGCCCGGAGCTTCCCCGCGGGCGTCCACTGGTCGGTCCCGTTCGACACGACCCCGTACATCACCGCCTCGATCCACGAGGTCGTGAAGACGCTGTTCGAGGCCATGCTGCTGGTGACCCTCGTGGTGTTCGTCTTCCTGCAGAGCTGGCGGGCGACGCTCATCCCCGTGCTCGCCGTACCCGTCTCGGTCATCGGCGCGTTCTTCGGCATGCGAGTGCTCGGCTTCTCGATCAACCTGCTGACGCTGTTCGGGCTGGTGCTGGCGATCGGGATCGTGGTGGACGACGCCATCGTGGTGATCGAAAACGTGGAGCGCATCATGGCGAGCGAGGGCGTGCCGCCGGCGGTGGCCGCGGACCGGGCGATGCGCCAGGTCAGCCGGGCCCTGATCGCCATCGTGCTCGTCCTGTGCTCCGTGTTCGTCCCCGTGGCCTTCCTGGGGGGCATCACGGGCCTGATGTACCGGCAATTCGCCATGACGATCGCGGTCGCGGTGGTCCTGTCGGGGATCGTGGCGCTGACCCTGACCCCGGCGCTGTGCGCGGTGCTGTTGCGACCCACCGCGGAGCGGTCCGCCGCGGGCTCCCGGCTGGGCGGCTTCTTCGCACGATTCAACCACGGCTTCCGCGCCGCGACCGAGCGCTACCTCGGCGCCGCGGGCCGCGTGATCGACCGTCCTCGCACCTTCTTCGCCGCCTTTGGGGTCGTCGTCGCGCTGCTCTTCGTGCTGATGCGCATCGTGCCCAGCGGGTTCATCCCCAGCGAGGACAAAGGCTACTTCGCGATGCTCGTCGAGCTGCCGGACGACGCCTCGCGCCAGCGCACCGAGGGGGTCGTCAGCGGGATCGAAGGATTCCT
>WNGQ01000400.1_pt1 | contig 44708 bp, 39 predicted proteins | sample 5407661 | NCBI WGS metagenome assembly WNGQ01 (sample SAMN13153382, study PRJNA577476) | soil metagenome | isolation source: 60 cm soil or saprolite under Garry oak tree replicate 2 | place: USA:California | collected 2016-06-15 | reverse complement strand
TGAGACGAGCGAGACCGTTGATGGTAGCGCGGTCCTCGTCGAAAAGTGCGTCTTCCGGAACTTCCATCTGAAAGCGATCCTCTAGGAAGGCAATAATCTCAGCGATTCCCACCGAATCGACGTAAGCCTTGTCCCAGAGGTGAACGTCGTAATTGAAGTTAGCGTCTGTTTCAGATATCTGAAAACACTCGCGGACGAACAGCCCGAGTTCCTGGGCGATATTGTGGGAATCGACGATCACTTACCCCTCTTTGCGGCCGCGTCAAAACGATAATACCCACCGCGAATAAAGCGCTGAAGCTGCACGGGGTCGATTCCGTATAACTCTCCGAATCGCCTCTTGAGCCATTCGGAATCAATTCCACCATCGATGCAGGCGGCGAGTGTCCCTGTCGCGCAGGCGGCGAGTGTCCCTGTCGCATGCCCGGCGGTGCCTTCTTGGGCCCGGGTTTTCAAGCGTGCATAAACATAGTCCGGGATATCACTTCCAAACACTCTTCGCGCAAGATCCTGCTTCGCACGGGCTTGGGCCAGCAAGCAGGCTGGCAAGGCGGCGTAGACGTCAGCACAGAGAGCATAAGGTTGAATGATCTCTACCCCGTAATAGTTCATGATCCCGACCTCTCGATCCCCTGAATCGAGCCCGGCGACAAGAAGCTCTCGGAGCCGTCCGACAGGCAAACGGGGTAGCGGATAGTACTCCTTGCCTTTGTATTGCACCGGTGTGTAATCTGCCATGAGTTCATTCATGACGTCGCCAGTCAGTAGCAGCGGAGCCGATGTAGGGCGGGACAACGAATAATCATCACGAATCGCCCGGCCGATTGCAGCATTCACCAGTGCACAATGGACGTTGAACTCTCTCCAATCCTGGCCATAAAGCAAGACAGAATCAACAGCTTCGAGTACCTGCTCAGGTGAAACCAAGATTGCTTTAAAAGGCACACCCAGCTGTTCCGCCACGCGGCGTGCCACAATCAGGTCCTCAGACAGGATTTGGTCGTTTGGGCTCTGCGTAACTCCAAAAGTGACAGCGGTAAACTCACCCAGGTGTTCTCGAGCAAGCACGGCGATCGCAGTACTGTCCAGTCCACCCGAGAGGCTGACGTAGATGCGCCGATCGGCACTCCAGTGGCGGACGGTCTCGAAGACAGAGCGAAGACGCGTCTGGATCCGTTTCGTATATGAGGGAATCTCCCTTTCAGAGACGATTCTGTCCTCCCCAAATTGAAGCGATGTGTATCTCTGGAGTAGCGGACGCGCTTCCCCCGACCTGTAGATGGCGAAGTGACCAGAAGGAATGGACCATATCGCGTCCGGTGCGTACCCGCAATGAATCAACTCGAACCAGAAGTTTGAGGCCACCAGGGTTTCTTTGTCGACGGCGTAAAACAACTTGTTGACACCGAGTCGATCGCGGGCGAGGAGATGAACTCCGGCCCTAGTCTTTTGATGAAGGGCAAAGTGACCGACCGTATCGTGCAGCGTTGTGGCGCCTTCCAGGTACGATTCCAGATCAAGGGCATGGGAACCGTGGGCCGTCCATATGAAGTTGCGGATAGCGGGTCCCACGGTGTTAGACCTCGGGATGGCCTGTCCGGGCGGACAGCATACCCTTATCGCTCATCGCGAACTGAAACACTGGGAGTGCTCGGTCGATCATCTCATCTGAAGCAGTCACAGAAATACGGATGTAGCCGCAGTCATGGAAAAGGGATCCCGGAAGCACAAGCACTCCCTTCTTAGCCAGCTTTTCGGTGAACGCAAAATCATCGGGGTCAGGAGAACGAACATAGATGAAGAACGTTCCCTGAGGCGGAACAAGCGAATAGCCGTACGACTGCAAGGCAGTCACAATCCGATCGCAACGTGCGGCCAGCAGTTCCAGGTTCGGAGAGTGGGTTAGAAGCTTGCGAATCGCCACTTGCATCAAGGCCGTCGGTGTGCAGAAGCCCATCATTCGGCAGTTGCGCTCAAGAAGCCGCTGTAAGGATTCACGTGCTCCCATCCTCGGCGAAATCGCAACGTAGCCGATTCGCTGACCTTGCATCAGAAGGCTCTTACCAAAAGAGTAGACGATGACAGTCGACGCGTAGTGCCGCAGGGCTGACGTGAATGAATTCGGCGGGTACACCACGTCTCGGTGACACTCATCTGAAATGATGATCGGCGGCTCGGATTGTCCTACGCTCCATTTTTGGAGAAGTCCTGCCAACTGCGCGATTTCGTTATCGCTATAAACAACAGCCGTCGGATTCGCCGGCTGCGAAAATACGATGGCGCGTGTTGCAGGGGTAATGGCATGTTCGATCAGATCGAAGTCAAACCGAAAAGTATCCCGCCTGAGGGGAACGGGAACGGGCTTCAGTCCAAGATGTACCAGGTAGAGTGGGTAGTCCATCCAGCACGGCGTTAGAATCACAACCTCGCCTCGACCATCCGTCTTCACCGCGCGAAATATTACGTTTAGGCCCGCCATCGCTCCCGGGGTCAGAATGACGTCGTGCCAACAAAATGGCTCCCCATGGGTCTGGCTAAGTCTCTCCGCAATGAGGCGCCGCGTAATCGTACATCCGCCATAGGGAGTGTATTGCAGTTGAAGCGATCTAGGTGATTCAAGTACATCTTTGATGGCATTTGTCACCGTCAAATTGGGCCCATCATAGGAGTTAGCATAGGCCAAATCGCAAACCTTCCGTCCGACGGAGTGCAAGCACTTCTGATACAACCTGTCGTAACGCTCCTGAGGCTCTAGGAGCGCTTGCAGAATCGAGCTCAAATGGCCCGTCACGTGCCCACCGCCTTCCGGTCGATCTTGCCCGAAGGAGTTCTGGGAAGCATAGTGTGAACGACGACCGATTTGGGCATCATGTAACTCGGCATCTCTTTTTTGCAATAGGCCAGGAGTTGCTGGACAGAGAAAGTATTCGGTATGGCAGGGATGCAATGTACCACTAACGCTTCTCCGGCAACAGGATCCGGCGTACCTTTGACCACGACTTCGGCCACCAGCCCCGACTCGAAAATTACCTCTTCCACCTCGGTTGGACTGATGCGGTAGCCAAGGCTCTTAATCATTTCGTCGCGTCGTCCAACAAAGTAAAAAAAGCCCTCCTCGTCCTTCTTAACGAGATCGCCCGAGTAGACAACGCGCTCCAGCAACTCGGGCGCAAAAGGGTTCGGCCGGAACTTCGCTGCTGTTGCTTCGGGATCCTGCCAGTACCCCAGCGCCACAGTTGGTCCGCGGTGTACGAGTTCGCCGATTTCATTTGGACCGCAGAGCCCCCCACCTTCGGACAGGATCAATATGTCGCACTCCGGAATGGATTTCCCGATGGAGTCTGGTCGCCTATCGACCTCCTCTGGCGGGAGGTATGTCGAGCGAAACGCCTCGGTGAGGCCATACATCAGGTAAATCTTCGTATTCGGGAGAACCCGCTGCAGTGCTTTAACAACATCTACCGGCATTGTACCTCCCGAGTTGGTAACGTACCGAAGCTGCGGAAACGACATGTTGGAGAAGGGTGACCGATTCTGGACCAGCTGAATCCAAAGGGGTGGGACACCAGCCAGGCCGGTGATCTCATGTTTTGTTAGGGAGCGACAGATATCCCCTGCTAAAGGTGAGCGATGCAGAACTAAGGTTGCACTCTGGCCCACCGCGGTCAGAAGCTGATTCAGTCCGTAGTCGAAGCTGAACGGCAGAATGCTTAGGATTCGATCATCCTCCTGAATCTCGAGATAACGCGTCACTATGCGCACGCCTGCACAGAGGTTCGCGTGGGAGAGGGCAACTCCTTTAGGGCGGCCTGTCGAGCCGGATGTATAAAGGATGGCAGCCAGCTCCTCCTCTTCCTCGCCGGAAGGGCGAGTCGCCTGCCGAGTTGATCCCTCCTGCAAAGGTTCGACCTCGAGCCGGGTGATGTTTCCGAGGAGACCAGGCTGCAGCGTGTTGAGCTTCCGCTCTGTTGAAGCAAAGTATTTGCTTCCGCTGTGCTGAACAATGTACTCAAGCTGACGCGATCGCAAGCCACCGTTGACTGGAACCGCAACGCCACCGGCGCTCCAAACGCCGTAAAGGGCCACCACCGATTCCGGGGTCTTGTCAAAGAACATGGATACGCGATCGCCGCGGTGCAGGCCTCGAGCCAATAAGTTCGCTGCAAACTGTTCGGCCCATTCAGCGAGCGCACCATAGTCGAGCGACCACGAACCATCCATCAGGGCCGCTTTTGCAGATCTGTCTCTTGCCGCGTCAAACAGGGCGGTCTCGATTCGCTCAGAACGATGAGGCTCGGAAGCACCTAACCCGGAACGCAACCGACTCTTATCTCTAGGTCCTACGCCTATCGCTGATGTCATACTAGCTGGCCTCACGTACGGAATACTTCTCTAGCAGCTTGTTGAAGACACTATGCTCTGCAGAGTCTTTCCTTTTCGGCTCGAGCTTGTTGCGTCTGAAAAATGGGATCAGGACTCTGGTGAGTGACAATCTGAGCCCGTGGCTGGCGATCGGAAGCTGCGGCCAAAGAGAACCGGTCATCTGTACACGCATTACGAGAGTGCTTGTGTGCCGGTTTGGACAACGCGAAAGGTATCAGCGCAAGTCTTGGTTGCGGGGGACCTCACGGAGCCTAGACCTGCTATGGTCGACTCTAATAATGCGCGCGAATCCGTGTTCGATGTGACATTTGCTGTTGCGAACTTGTTCCTCGTACACTGCAGCGATCCGGGCTGCATGGGTGTGCAGTGGCCGGACCGGCAGCGCCATGACTACCTCATCGACGGTATTGTTCCTGAGGAAAGCGGCCAAATTTTCAAAATCGCATACCAGGGAGAACAACGTCCGTTGACAATGCCCGAGGCACTCAAATCTGCGTCCGGTTACAGGCAATCACTGCGGGGAATATAACGATTGATTGCAATGATAACTGGGACCTGAGCGGAGGAAACAAAGTCGGGTCACGGAATAAAGGGCTGGTAACTAACTTCTCGACATGGAAGACAAACTGCAACTGCGACGCCCACTCCATTCAACGCCAACCCCTTGTTCGTTAACCCACCATCTAACTTTAGCCTCCAGTCATCGAGTCCTGCGCGTCGCATAGGTTTAAGCGGAGTTGATATGGGAGCTTCTATACTCGCGGCTCCCACTGGTTTGACTGCCACGGTTCATTAAAAGTGATCACTTTACGAGACATCGCCCGTCCTCCCCCTATTCAGGAAACGGCTCTTTCCGACCCGACGCTGGTCCTCGCCCGCGGAAATTCGCGAAGACGATGAGGATGGGGCGAGCTCCCAGTTTGTCTGGTGTAATGCGTAATCAATTGCTTGCCGAAAACCCTTTACCATCCGCTCGTTGTCCCATTCGGCGATGATTCGGCGCGCATTTTGACTCATTTCTGCTCGCAACTTGTCATCGGTCAGAATGCGCTCTATCGCCTGAGCCAATGCTGCGCTATCACGCTCCGGCACCACAAACCCGTTCACTCCAGACTGCACCAGGCCACCAGCCGCTGCACCGACGGCCTCCGTAGCTATCACCGGTAATCCCTGGTTCATCGCTTCATTCACGACCAATCCCCACGTCTCTTTTTGAGTCGGCACCGTTATAGAGGGCAGGACGAACAGATCAGCAACAGCGTAATAAAGCTGAGCATCGTCGGTTGATACATAACCTACGAACCGAGTTTTTGTTAGGATGCCTAGCTCTTGTGCCGATGTCACCAGACTCTTATATAGCGAGCCGTCACCTGCCACCACTAATAGAGCATCATCGAGGCTCAGGCGAGCAAAGGCTCTGAGCAAGTAGTCTAGCCCTTTCACTTCTTCCAAGCGCCCAAGATAAAGGACCACTTTGCGGCCCCCAAGCGATAAATTAGCTTTGTGTTTTGCTTTGTCTTGTGGACTGACCGCGCGGGAATAGAGTGAGTTATCCACGGCATGCGCAGCGACAAAAATCTTCTCCTGTTTCACACCCTGCTGTAGCAAGTAGCTTCTGACGTGCTCGCCATAGACAACGACAGCATCGGCGTGACAATAGATCCAGCGTGTAACAGGAAATGCCAATCGGTGGAAGGGGGTTCGTATGGTCATCCAGATACCGGTCCACAATACGAATGGGATGCGGCGCAGCCGGGCGACGAGGTATGTGGCAGGCAGTGCAAAGCGCCCGTTGATACATTTGACAAACACTTTATAGTCCTTGCGCCACAGATGGATCAGCAGCGAGGGAGCTATTCGGGTCCGTCGGGTCAACTGAAAGCCGGGCAAGTACGTGTAGCAAAAGTGTCCTCCCCGAACACCATGGATCCCTTGGCCATACCACTCGTTGCCTTGTGAATAAAAGAAATATTCGACATCATGGATTCGAGCCAACAGTTCAAACGTTTTTACCCGATAATGGGGACAGAAGTGCGTTACAAAAGCTACCTTCATCTTTGCTATCTTTTCCACTTCCAATTTCAGGACAGATCTGTCCGCTCCATAAACCTTGACCGGATCATCGTGGAGCGCTCAACAAGCACTGTACTCACGCGCTTTGCAAATCGTCTGGTCGATGAACTGCCTGTGCCCTTCTTCCAAAACGACGAGCTGCCAGAGAACCCTTCTGATGGTCCCTCTTCTTTCGAGTGTTCTCTTCCTTTAGTCTCTCCACTGCTTGACCGCTTGAAATACTGACGAGTCATTCATCATAGGGATAAACGGAGATCTTGCCGATAGCGGGTTGAGGATTCGATCTTTTATAGATCGGTTCAAAAACGACTCTTTCGGAGGTTCGTGTTTGATGGAATGGCCGCGGCATACTCTCTGATCAGAGGCATCCCGACCTTGACGTTGTTCTCAATCAAGACGTCAGTCGTCGACGGTTGTCTGGAGACGCGCTCGACGCAAGGAGAGACAGCTCTGTTAAGTGAAGATGGTGTCTCCAATTCCAAATTGGGGTCGAGACCCAACCGACAAGGGGAACGCTTTCGCCGCATAAGCCACCGAAGTCTTGCTCCGTGTCGCGAGATAGAATGGAAAGTTCCGTTTGAGCGCAATATTAAGGGCGGTATCGGCGGAAACAAAGAGCCAGGGATTGACTTCCATAATGGCTATCTGTAAAGCGGCAACGACGTCGGCGATGTCAGCGGGATCATAACGAGCGTGTTTCAGGCATAAGCGCCCATCGCTGAGCGTCAGGAAAAGGAACGCAATAAACGTACTGTATCGGCTCACAACCATCGGGATTTGCCGAAAATCTTTCGCAAACACCGAAAATTCATAGCGCTCTTGAATGGCTTCGTCCTCTGCGCTCGCTGATACCCAAGGAAACTGTAAAATCCAGTCCAAGTCCAAGGTATCCCGTGCAAGCGGATCCTCAACGGCCCAAGTTTTGATAAATGACTCCAAAGCCTTATTGGACGAATCGACCGTTCGAACCTCCAGGCCGCATCGTTGAAGCTTTCGGCTGAAAATCATCCGGTTCTTGGCCGCCGCAAGCCACTTCGTTAAAGGACTCAAGACACGCCATGAAGGTGGCGAAGCCATAATGAAATAGGACAGCTCAAATCTGGCAACCTCCTGAAATCGTCTTGTGGCATCAATGACGCGCTTCGCGTCAGGTGAGAAATTAGAAATCGCTATTCTGTTCGAGTATTTCTTCATGGCGGCGAACAAGATCAGGGCCGCTGCAGCCCCGCCCCTATCCTTGTCAGCCCACCACGTCGTCAGCCATCCAAATTTTACCGGAGCCTGCCGGTCGCTCCTCAGCAGATCCGGCAAAATGCCAAGATACGCTACGAGCTGGCCATTGTTGAATGCGGTGATCAGAACCATGTCCTTGTCGTCGCCCCGCGGATTTGATACCTGAGAGATGACGCGGCGTTTTGTGATAGGCAGCTGGGGTTGAATCCAAAAGCGTTCGTCTGACAGGAGATTCTTCAGATCCCGCTTGGTGTACTCAGTAATCGCAAATACGCATTGGGTACCCTGACGAGGGTTCTCATGGAGTCCGCGCGTCATCGGCCGAACCTCCACCGTTGATGCGACTGATGGCCTCTTCGAGTTATTTCGGATGCATGGCGAGCCTCCTTCGAGAGCATCTGCGGCTCGGCCATGGTATAGCGATCTCGATAAAAGAGCGTAGGCCGTGCCCTTGACGGCTCAGCGCGCCGTGGAAGAGGCGGCGTCATCATTGTGCCGTCCAACCCGGTACCCTGCGACAGTCAAACGCGGGGCCCGCTGCGGGCTTTGGGGCCGTTTTCAAAGGGCCACACTCATGCTCGGCAAGGCGATCGTGAAGACGCCACCAATCTAAAATGCGTATGGCCGCGTTGGTCTTCAAAGGCTGATTCCAATCACCGGACACGAGTGAAGCGAATCATCCGCAGGGCAATCAACAGTGCCACCGGCGAGCGCGTTAGGCGGAATACTCTGGCGTACGGTACGGCGCGCTCCATCGATGAGTCCGCTCTCATGGCATGCCGCTATCTCATAGACATGGCCCGACACGATCGGCTCCGAGAAGCGGCGTTCCTTTCATCAGATGACTGCTGGCGCTCGCATCCGTCTATGGCGGAACTGTCGTCAGCGTATCTAGCTTCTTCGGATGATCTCGGTTCTACTCAGACGGCGTACAAGCGACCTTACCGATAGCTGCTTTAGAGTGTCGCGAATGTTCGAATTGCCATGTGGTCCATCAAGCCAAAATCGCTGGAAAGAAAACGGGACCGAATCCACACGCGCTTCACTCGCACCGAAGGAAAGAACAAGATCTAGGTCCGTCAGATAGCTGAAGACGGACGTCGGGACGCCCTTATCATGAAATGGGAACGCGAAGTAGCGGCAAGAAAGGCCAAGCGCACGAATAAATTCCACGCTCCTGGAGATTTGCTTTTTTTGGTCTTCGAGCGCCATTTCATGGAGATACGGGTGGTCATGGCTGTGAGCTCCAATTGCAAATCCGCCGTGAGAGAGTTCCAAGACTTGGTCGGTCGTCAGGTAAGGCTGGGCGCGACGCAAGTAGTCGTCGAAGTCAACTTCACAAAAGCGAGCCATGTCATCGATGATGTGTTCGTCAGCAAACCGCAGTGCTTTCAGCTTTGCATCCAAACTCTCGCCTCGGCCAATGCATATTTGCGGGGGAACACACCTCGGTTGTTGTTTGCATCGATCGATGATCAAGCTGATCTTGTGTCGCCACATGAGCTGTCTATTATCAATGGTTGCACTGTTGAGAAAAAAGATGGCGGGGATACCTTGTTGGCGAAGGATCGGCACAATTATGTCGTACACCTCTCGCATTCCATCGTCGAACGATAATATGAAGGTGCGCGGGCATGCCTTGTAGTCGCGACGCAGCGAGAGTTGTTCCAACTCTGAAATCTGTAAGGGTCGGTACTGCCGGCAGAGGAATTCGAGATCCGACTTGAACCTCACCGTGCTAGGTATCGTGTAGAGGTGCCTAACATGTGGTGGAGCAGCGTCACTAACGATATGTGAAAATGGCAACAGTGTACCGGCCGGTGGACGATAGAGATCTGTGATCATGCTACTGCAGGCCTTGCAACAGTAGACCAGAAAGTCATCTCCCTGTCGGAGCCCCTGTTGGATTGGTCGATGAACTGCCTGTGCCATTCTTCCAAAACAACGAGCTGCCAGAGAAGCCTGTGATGGTCCCTTGTCTTTCGAGTGTTCTCTTCGATTAATCTTTCCACTGCTTGCCGCTTAAAATAGCGGCGGTTGAGGCATTCTGACGATAAAAGGAGACCTCGTAGGTAGTCTAATAAATCCCGTTGAAGCATTAATGCGAGGGGAGTGGGAAAGCCCATTTTTTTGCGCGTAAGAATTTCGTTGGGTAGTCGATCCTTCATAGCGCGCTTCAAAATCCATTTCCCGACCCCACCCCGAAGTTTCATGTTGGATGGAATGGTCGCGGCGTATTCTATGACACGGTAATCTAAAAACGGGACACGAAGCTCGACAGAGTTCGCCATCGTCATTCTATCGGCTTTAATTAGCAGGTCGTCCACCAGCCAAGTTTTTAGATCGGCATACAACATCTGTGTCAATATATCTTGCTGGTGTGTCTTCCGAAAAAAAGATGCGAGTGGATCTGGTGTTGGATTACTGGTCAGAGCTGTCGAGAAGTCATCGGTGTAGAGAATCTTCTTGTACGAAGGATCGGAGTTGAAAACCCCCCGATAGCGATTTTCGAGAGGCTGGCGTGCCAGCCATAGGTATTTCCGCGCTTTTTCAGGACGGATAACACCGATGAGTGGGTCTAGGAGGCAGCGAATACCTCCTGGAACTTGTCTGTAAGCCTCGATCCAACGCATGTGCTGATAGATTGCGTATCCAGCGAAAAGCTCATCAGCCCCTTCACCTGAAAGAGCAACCGTAACGTGCTCGCGCAGAAGCTTTGCGATGAGGTAGAAAGCAAGACCGGGTGCTTCGGCAACCGGCTCATCCATGTACCAGATGAAGCGTGGAATACAATCGAGAAATTGATTCGCGTCAATGTACAGCACACGATGATTTGTCTGAAAGCGCTCGGCCACTAGTCGCGCATATGGTGTTTCATCGTATCGCCCACCTGCCTGGTGGGCGACCGAAAACGTGTTCAGGTTATGAACGCCAGCCTCTGTAAGCAGCGCAACGACGGTACTTGAGTCGAGGCCCCCGCTAAGAAAGACTCCTACCGGAACATCGCTACGCAAATGGATGCGCATGGCATCGAGGAGTAGCTCTCGCAATTCTTCCGCAGTCTCTTGAGGATCTCTCCGGAGATTTGGCGCATATTGAAGATCCCAATAAGAGGCAGACTTGATCCCCACTGGATTTATTTGAAGCCATTGACCGGGAAGAACCTTAAGGACGCCTTGAAAGAGTGTTTCCACACCTGGGACATAACCAAAGGTCAGATATGTATCGATATTCGCCGTGAGTACTTGAGGGGACACCTGTTGCGAGGCGAAAAGAGCTTTGATCTCCGAGGCGAACACGATGCCGTCAGCGGTTTCGGCGTAATACAGTGGCTTGATTCCGACTCGATCCCGCGCCAAAAGGAGGGTGCGCTCGGCAGAATCCCAGATAGCAAGGGCAAACATGCCATTCAGAACCTGCAAGCACTCGGTACCCTTCTGTGCATAGAGAGCCAGGACGACCTCGGTATCCGTCTCGGTCCGGAAAACATACCCGTCTGCTTCAAGGTCTTTCCGTATCTCCACGTAATTGTATATTTCTCCATTGTAAGCAATAACAAAACGGCCATCAGCGGAACACATCGGCTGATGTCCACGTTCGCTCAGGTCAAGAATACTGAGGCGTCGGTGTCCAAGTCCAAGAGCATGTGTGAAGTAGAAGCCTTCATCGTCCGGGCCGCGATGGATAAGAATTCTCGTCATACCCTCCACGGCGGCTCGATCGGCGGGAGCAAGGGACCTAAAATTGTACAGCCCTGCGATACCACACATATGTTACTTGCTCTCCATTCGGCGGGAGGCCCTCTCGTGCTGTAAGTTAGACGATCGCGTCCGTTGTTGATAAGCAGGTGTTCGACTACCGCGCTGTGTTCTTCGTAGAAGGCACAGCACGCGGCTTCGTGCCCATCAGCCGGATAGCACACCGCAAAACCAAGGTCCGTTCGCCCGGGGTACGGTTGAGGCGTTCGCAGAAGCCGTGGCAGCTATCAACGGACGCGGGATTGCTGTCATGAAGCGACCGGTTTTCGCAAAACTACCGTGATCGAGTGACCGATGGGCAGTAGTTGCACGTCGTCTAGTACCTTCGCTAACGGCTGCGAGAGAAGAACGGCGAGCTTGTTCACGATCTTGAAATATAGCGAACGGTTGATGAGCCTTTTTTGCTTTTTTGTGCCCAGACAATGCAGAAGTGTTTCGCGGCTCAACACTGCCGCATACTGACTAACATGCACGTCGGCAAGGCGCTCCCGATCTATCTCACGTATGTCCATGCCGAAGTGTGATGCGACGTACCTGAATGCGGACTCTATCCACCAAGTGACGTGGTGAGGCGGCATATTCAGCACCGAGTTTGTGGAATACGCCAAGTAGGAATCAGCGTTCGGGACAGAATAGATTAACAGTCCCCCTGGCTTGAGACAGCGTATGCATGCGTCGATAAACGCAGTTGGTTTCGCAACATGCTCAAGGACCTGGAACGCACAAACCACGTCATAGTGCTGTTCATATTGAAGGCAATGGGTCTCGACCGGCTGAATGACAACGCGAATGCCGTCCGCTGCCGCCATGTCCTGGGCTTTGCTGCTGAATTCCAACCCTAGATAGGTTTTTGCTGTGATCTTCTTTGCAAACTGTCCACGGCCGCATCCGACTTCAAGAACGCCGTCGCTCTCTGATATGAAGCCACGCGCAAAATCATACTCGGGCTTCGCCTCCAGGTAGTACCAGGATTGGCGCTGCAACGCTTCGTAGAACGATTCCGATCCGGTGATCGCGGGATGGAAGAACCTCAAACCGGATTTCAGACACTGATAGAGCCCGATGGTGTCAACACCTGAGAATTCGTCGGAAACGTCGACGCCGAATGAGTCGGAGTACAACGCCCTTAGATCCGTGACGTTTATCTCGTCCAGCAGTTCCACGTTGCCGTGTCCGGTCAACGGTGAAACCACGGGGTTATTGCGATTCACGCCGCTGCTCACAGCGATCCGGGCGTTCACGTGTTCACGCTCTCACGTACAGTTGCATAACGGTCCGCAGCAATCTGGGTGACCGGGGAATTGCGCGCTCCAGAAGGGAACGCAACTCGGTGGAGGTGATCAAACCGCGAACGAAAACCGGGAGGACTATCACAATGACTGCACCCAGGCAGGCGAGCATGCAAAGGCGATTCAGGGAATTCATTCCCGTGGACGCAAGGGCCATGTCCACCAAGTAGAAAGTCCCTGCCGTGACGGCGCCGAGAAACAGTCCACCGCGCGCGGCTCCTAAAAAGGCACTCCACGACAACTGAATCGACTTGAGTATCTTCGAGGTCAACCACCAGGCTCTGAGGATGTACACGGCGAAAACCGCCCAGGCGATCGCCTGCACCGATATGCGCGACGCCAGCAGCAGAGTAATGAGGAATATCACTACCGTGCCTACCTGCACCTTGAGCTCCGTGGCGACTTGACCTCTTGCCCACAATAGCGCCGACCCGGTCATCGACGCGTGCACAGGCATTGCCAGCGCCAGCGGCAAAAGCAGCGCTTCGGCTCCCGCCCACTTCCCGCCATAAATCCCTTCGACCACCGTGTGAGCGACTGACGCTATGCCCAGAAAGATCGGACATAAGACAAGTAGCACCGCGCTCAGTGCCGTGAGATATGCCCTTTGCAGGCCGAGTATGTTCTCCTGTGCCCTTGCTCCGGCGGGGAACAGCACGCCCTGCACAGTGGTCATCACATGGTTGGTGGGCGTCCGCACCAGGTTATAAGAAACCGCATACAGACCCAGTGCGCGCATGCCGTAAAGACGGCCAACGAGGAGATTGTCGAGATTTTCAATCACCCAGTTGAGCAGATTGGTCGCAACCACAAGGTTTCCGAAACTCGTAAGCTGCTGATCCTTTAACTTAAACAGCGGCCGGATCGTGTGCCGCACTCGCGTGTAAGCCAAGAGCGCGTATACGATCAACTGCGTGACCAGTGCAGCAATCAGGCTCCAGGCGCCCACGCCGAGGAGCGCGCCGGTGATACCGACCACGCCGTAGCCCACGAGATAGGCGGCAATCTGAGCCATCTGGAAGGACTTCATGTCCAGATCACGCTGCAGTAGTGCGCCCGGCAACACGCTTATTGCGTGCACGCAGAGATACAGCGCGCTGCAGTATATCGCCGTTGTGAGCGCCGGGTACCGGAACAGCGCCGCCACAGAGTGCGCCGCAACGCATAGCACCACAGCCGCCGCCAGCCCCGTCATCAGCAGGCGGGTGAAGGCGTAACGGATCATCTCGTCGTTAAGACGGCGGGCCTGGATCACCGCAGAGCCGAAACCGCGCTCGACGATTGGCACGCCCACACCAGTAACCAGCAGCACGGCAGAGTACACGCCGAATGGCTCTGGACCGAGCAAGCGCGCGAGCACAACGCCAACGACGAACTGGGCCAACACCTTAGTGGCGATGCCCGCATAATTCCATTTCAACGCCGTCAGGCTGCGTTCAGCGAGACCCACTGCTGTTCCGGTCCCGCGGTGTGGTCGCATTCCGGGCTGCTGTTTCACCATCGATTTCGCGGTAGCCCTCTCTACCTAAACCGCAAGCGCAAGAAGAAATGGCCTGTGATTCGGATCAGGTCGAATAGAAAAAAACTGACAAAAGCGAAGGGATTTCTAGCGGTCTTAAGATCGAAGAACAAGCGGTATTTTAATCTATAGTTTGACTTCACATCAAAAAAGTACCTTTTTAGATCCCTTAGTGAATAGCGACTCGATACATTAACGCCATCGGAGGCGTCGGCATGTACTTTTACGATAGCGTCATAACTTACTACTAAGCGATAACCGGCTTTCTTAGCTCTGACGGGCAACTCAGTGTCACCGCATTGCTGAAAGTGTTTGTCGTCGTACAGCCCTATTTCTCGAAATACTTGAATTGGAATTAATGTTCCCCAACCTGTCAGCAACGACACGTCGGCATAATGATTTTTTGGAAACTCGTACAATTTTCTTTGCAGATTCAACATCGTCATTTTCGCGGTCCACCAATTAACAATCCTCCCTCCGTCGAGAATCACTTCGGGATTTCTGATATCAACCGCAAGAGACCCAATAAGCGTTCTGGGGTTTGACCTCCACAATTTGTGGAGTGTTTCCAGGTAATCTGAGTCGATCTCGAGATCATCGTTAAGTACAAGAATCGCAGCGTCCTGCGACGCTGATGCCATGGCATGCCGAATCCCTAAGTTGATCGCGCCGGTCCACCACAGATTGCCGTCCCCTCGCAGCACCTGCACTTCTTTGAACTGTTCAGCAACCAATTCGGCGGTTCCATCAGTGGAACCATCATCCACAATGATAGTCGCGAAATTTCGAAACCTCTGTTCCCGCATGCAGTGGAGAAAACGCTCGGTAAGTGATCTGCGATTGAAAACGGGAACAACAACGTAAATTTCATTAGCCATCGTTCAAGACCTGCGCACGGATTCCCGGATATCCGACGTCCAATCGCTCTGTTCCTTGGCGACGATATCCTTGTAGACATCCATTGTTTTCTGTGCCACTTCCGAAGGGAAGTGCCGTTGAAGGGCAACCCGCTTTGCGCGGCTGGCTAGCCGCTTTCGCTGAGCTTCATCCTGCAGGAGCAAAATTATCGCTTCTGCAAGTTGATGATGATTCTCCGGCTGGATGAGGAGTCCAGTAGCACCATTCTCGATCATCGACGGAATGCCTCCTACATCGGATGCAATAACCGGCACACCCGAGGCCATTGCCTCTGCCACACTATTCGGGCTATTGTCCATGTGACTCGGATGTATGAGAATGGCCGCTTTTGCATGCAAAGCCGCGACCTTTTCGGCATCCTTGAAACCCAGCCATTCAACATTGGCTTCGATTCCTGCAGATCTTGTGCGCTTTTTCAATTCCTCGAGATAATCCGGCCTTCCTTCTCCAACAACGAGCAGTTTCGCTGAAGGACACGCTGCAACAACAATGCTCATTGCACGAAGTGCGTCTTCTATTCCCTTGCGTTGCATAACGCTGCCGACGATCAGAATGTTCGGATTTGAATGCTGGGCCGAGGTCTTGAAGAACAGGTGATCGATTGCTTCCGGTAAATAATAGATGATTGCGGCATTGTTCAGATCGCGGATAAAGCTGCTGGCCCATGCTGTTCTAGTCCCAAAGTACTTGGCCTTGCGAATTACATTGAGTTCAATTGGAGCCTGGAGTCGAAAGGAGAGAGACGGAGAAACTCGAACAAGGGAATTTATAATGCCTTGGATGGAAACGATTGTTGGCACGTTGGTCTCCAAAGCGGCCAGACCATAGCCGGATTCGGTCCCATGAACGTGGATCAAATGAGGCTGCAGCTTGACTAAGATCTGTTTTATCTGCCTCCGCAACTGGGCATAACGAGTCACCAGATCGAGACGCATGTATTCTGGAAATCCTCGAGCGGTAAACGGGAACGTGTGGCGGATTACATGAAATGTAATTCCATCTTTCGAGACAGTTTGATTTTCGAAGATGCCTGAACTCGCCGTTATGATGTGTAGATCTATATCCTCCCTTTTGGCGAGAGCATTCGCAAGGTTCACTATCCAACCTGCAGGATGCGCCTTAGAACTTCTCACGATCGTAAGTTCCCGCGACAAAAGTCCGGAAGGATAGGGGCCGAGCCATGCGACCTTGATCTTTTTTGAGTTCACCACGACAAACTCTACTGAATTTTCACGCATGTGCCGCACAGCGGCTTACGGTGATTCTTGAGGATGTCCAGGGAGCCTGTCCTGAGGGAATATATAAGCCTCAATGGGATCCCCGACGAAAAACTGGATGCTGTGCACATCTGCTGAGACGCAACGCGGAGATTTGTTGGCCTTTCTGATGGAAGGATTTCGGCATCGATAGAATGATAGGTGCGGCAACATCTATTTTCATGGAGCTACTTCCTGCGCCGTCAGCTCACGTATGACCCGGCAAGGATTACCAGCAGCAATGCTATTAGCGGGAACGCTCCTGGTGACTACGCTGCCCGCTCCAATGATCGTGTTATCTCCAATCGTTACGCCCTTGAGGATAACGGAGTTTGTGCCGATGAACACTCGCTTGCCGATGATGACCTCCTTTGCACCAATAGAGGGATCAGTGTGCCCCGACCGACGATCAGGACGAAGCGAATGAAAATCGGTATCGGCAATTGTGACATTCGCGCCAAGCATGGTGTCCTCGCCAATCTCGATCAGCTGGGCGGCGCAGATCGACCCACCGGAAATCCCGACGCGATCCGCAATTCTGATCTGCGCCCCGGGACGCAAGGTTCGGAGTACCACAGGATGGTTCACACCAAGAGCAGTGGCGAAGCTCGCCGAGATCATGGATACATCTCGGCCAAGACAAATGGAACTTCCAGGGAAAACCTGCACGATTGGTCTTCCAATCGCATCGACACGTCCTCGCCGACGAGTGCCGGAGCTGGCGAGAACCAGTAATCCCAGAAAGCGGTGATAGCGGAATCGCACGGATCGGATCGGGTTAATAGGCAAATTGTGCTTCATTTGAGCTGCGTCTTTGGCAGTCCCGTCGCAATACGAAACACGTTCCCCGCCGACACGTAGTCAAAACAGCTCACGATTGCATAGCTGGAAAAGATGCGGCTTGGTCAGATCGTGTCTCCGTTCTCTGACCGGCTGCCGATCGAACACCGCTTCAAGTTGTGACAGGACGCGCCATCTGGCCACTATCAGCCTCCCCGACATCGATGCGCCCCGCCGAGACGAGCTGCGCCTCAATCCACCGGTAAGTCCGCCCCAGACCCTCTTCGAGCGACACAGACGGCTCCCACCCCAGCACCGCCCGCAGTCGTGTGTTGTCGCTGTTTCTGCCACGCACACCCTGCGGTTTGGTAAGATCGTGGGCGCGAGCGATCCGCTTCCCGGCGAGAGCGGCCACCATGTCGACGAGTTCGTTGATCGTGATCATCCGATCCTGGCCGAGGTTGATGGGATCGGAGTAAGAAGACTGCATGAGGCGGTAGATTCCCTCCACGCAGTCGTCGATGTAGCAATACGAGCGGGTCTGCTCGCCATCGCCCCACACTTCGATGGTGTCGCCGTCCTGCGCGAGGGCGATCTTGCGACAGATGGCGGCTGGCGATTTTTCACGGCCACCATCGTACGTGCCCAGTGGACCGAAGATGTTGTGGAACCGGACCACGCGTGTTTCCAATCCGAAATCTTCGCGATAGTGGCGGCAGGTGCGCTCCATGTACAGCTTTTCCCAGCCATAGCCGTCTTCAGCATCGGCGGGGTAGGCATCATCCTCTTTCAATGGGGTGACGTCGGCTCGCTTCTGAAGATACCCTGGATAAATACACGCGCTTGACGTAAAGAGAAAACGCTTGACTCCACAAACGCGCGCGGCCTCGATCGAGTGGATATTGATCATCGTACTGTCGCGCACAATCTCGGCCTTATGGGTTTCGATGAACCCGATGCCGCCCATCTCCGCGGCGAGCGCGTACACTTCATGCACGTCGCGCAGGGCTTGCAAGCAGTTATCCCAGCGGCGGAGGTCCAGCAGCTCGAATTCGTGTGCGGCGGTAGGCTCGTACTCGGGCCTCTTCACATCGACCCCCCGAACCCAATAATCGCGGGCGATCAGGTATTTCGTGAGATGGTGGCCGATGAAGCCGCCCGCGCCAGTTACCAGTACACGTCTCTGATTTAACATAGGATCATCTCCTTGTCGGTTGTGGTTGAAGAGCACCACCTTATGCGGACTTATTGCTGTCGTCGTACATCAGGATACCCATCTTTTGGAGCGCCCAGAGCGGGAGGAATTGCGGCGTAACGAACAGGTAGCGCCGCCAGAGGCGCGCCGGCTCCATGAGCAGGCGGAAGAACCACTCCAGGCCGGCTCTTTGCATCCAGGCGGACGCCTGCCGTACCCGTTTCGCGTGAAAATCGAACGCCGCCCCTACTCCGACCAGCACCTTCCCCGGGAAATCCCACTGGTGAGCCGCCATCCAGTTTTCCTGTTTCGGCGTGCTGATACCGACGAAGACCAGATCGGCGCCGCTGTCGCGTATCCGCCTCTTGACGGACTCGTCTTCTGTCACTGTCAGTCGCCGGAAAGGCGGGGAGTATGTCCCCACAATCATCAGCTCTGGATATTTGTGGTGCAGTTGCTCACAAAGAGCAGGCAGTACTTCTGGTAGACCGCCGTACAGGAACACTCGCTGGCCGCATTCGGCGGCTGCTTCACAGAGCCGCAACATGAGCGTCGGCCCGTAAACCCGTTGCTGTCCGTTGGCACCAAATGATCGCAGCGCCCAGACAACGGGCATCCCGTCCGGTGTAGCCACGTCGGCGCCGTTCAGAACGCGACGGAATTCTGGATCCTGTCTGGCGGTGACGATGCCATGGACCGAAGTCACGCAGATGTACTTCGCCCTGTTCTCGCCCGCCGAAGCACTTCCGGACAGCCAGTGTCCGACGAGGTGTACCACTTCTTCGTAGCTCGTGACACTGATCTCAGCACCGATGACGTTCAGTTTGCGCATGTGCTGTGGCCGATCGTGGCCGGCCAAGAAACCAAGGCACTCAACTCTGTGCGATAAGGTAAGGGTGTCTGCGGACCGCTGCGGCGTTCAAGACCGACCCGTGTACGCGTTCCGTGTCGGCGGTGGCTGCGAGCCAAATGAGCCCTATAACTCCACCCGGAATCAGTCCGCCCGAGTACGCAACGAAATATGTCAATTGGGAGAGAAGTAGGGCCTGAAGAAAAGTAGTCTCAACACTCATCGGGCGGCTTTCCCAAGAGCGCGCGCGAACCCATCCGCCGCCGACCTTCCTCGCCACGGCGACAAGCCAGATAAGGAGAAGGAGACCGCCCAAAACGCCATAGCGCGCGAGCGTTTCCACATAACGGCTGTGGATATAGACAGAGGCCATGCTGCTCGCGTCCGATCCCAGATCTCGGCCACTCGGCGGTCCAAATACGATCTCGGACATATCGCTGGAACAGAGGCGGTCCATGGCCTCGGCGAATCCGCCCACTCGCCAGCTCCATGTACTATCCTGCTGCTCGGTTTCGTTGAGATTTGTTCGCACGAGCAGCTCAACGCGATCGATGGCACCCGTTACGGACAGCGCCATTACAGCAACGGTCAATCCGATGCACATGGTTCCCACCAGTTGAAACCAACGCTTTTGCGATGACCTGAACGAGCCGGCAGCCAGCCACATGAGCCCTACCACTGTCGCAGCCCACACACTGCGGTGCTGCAACGCGAGTGTTATCGTGGCCAGTATGCCCACGATGCCAACTTTCCACCATCGGACCCCGCGAATGAGTTGGAGAGCAACAATCGCAAGTAATGCTTGGCCGATCAGATGACCGTACTCCGCCGGAAGAACGCGGACCACGGCTCGGTTTCCAAAGTCGTCCAGCACCTGCTCCGGAATAGGGAGCGTTCCAGCCCACCGACACCCGGCGACAATCGTCAGGGCACAACCGAGACCTGTCAGCCAGAGCGCGAGACGTTGTGGAGATACCCGGAGCGCCGGGCGTAGCAAGATTACAGCCACCGACGGGACAATCAGGTATGTAAGACTTCGGGATCCGTTACCGGCAGACTTCAACCCGAACTCGCTCGCGCCTCGAGCCAAGTTGATCAGGACGAGCGCGAACAGTGTAAATACCGGCCAACATCGGCCTCGCGAAAACCTCGTTGTCCGTAGCGCGACGCACACACCCGCAGACAGGAGTACGAGACAGGCAACATCGTCTGCATACAGGTTAATGGCAAGTCCTATGCCGTAGTCGCCGAGGAGCAAATCCAGAGCGATCGCGATCACCACAGCGACAAGCGTGATCTGGATTGGGTATTCCCACAACAGGACACCAGCGATAGCCAGAACCGCGACGACGGTGAGAATCAGAACAGGATCGAGCATCAACGGATCCACCCAAATACTACCTTCGCCGTAACAGGCATAGCGGCGGGCATAGCCGTAGGGGCCCCTACTTCTTCGGGGTTCTAATCGTTCAGGACGACGCCCAATACTCGGGTCTTGTCCTCGACAAGGCGATCATTGGCGGTCCCGCGGCATCTCTGGTGGTGTGGCCGACTCGCGTGAACTAGCGTCCGAGAGACGGCTGAACACTGTCGCGTCAGGAAACTGAAGCACAGTCGTTTTAGGTCTCTTCGTCGGTCGGGACAACCTCGGTCGAAGCCAGCAGCGAATTCGACCTAGGCCACAAGAACCCCACCTGAAGACCTTTAACGGGATTAAGTGCCAGAGCTATCCACCGGCGTTGTTCGGTTCTTACCAAGGCCCGCAGCTGCTCCACAAGGCCTCAACCGATCAGCAGCTTGTTTTGCATTCACTGACAGCGTCGCAGTCTTACGTGCAATTGGTGAATCGTGTAAGGAATCCCGCGATCCTCCGCCAAGGTTAGAAGGGCGCCTCTCACTTCTTGGTAGCACTGGCGCTTCTTCCCAGGCGGGAGTTGCATGAAATGACCTTCGATTCTCACCCACCAGCCCCAATGCCCTTCGAGGGTGTCATAGTACGTGTCGTAGGATTCTTCCACTGAAAGTTGAGAATGGGGAAAAGACCTTGCGAACAGCTCAAATGCCTCATCCTTCCTTAGTTGTTTGCGCATCCGTGCTGAAGCCAGAAGAAGGGCAGGTCCCATGTACTTCAAGAAGATAGGAGTAGTCTTGTGAATGACCTCCAATCCGTTATCTCGCCCGATGAAGAAGAGATCCATTTCCCCAACCCGATTTAATACGCGTGACACTTCCCTAATAGATTCATCGACATGGCTCACCCAGTGGAATGCGAAGATACTGTACAAGTAATCCACGGCCGCGGATTCCAGGGGCATTTGCTCAAAACAGCCCGTCAGAATTTTGATATTGGCATAGTCCGACGTCCGGCACGCCGCCCGTTTGCACATATTCGTAGCTGGATCCACACCAATAAATTGAATCTCGGGAACATTCCGGGACGCTAAATGCAGAAGCGCTCGACCAGTACCGCAGCCGACGTCCAGCACCGTTCTGTAAGATTCCCTTATCCGGAGTGAAGCGAGGGCCTTTTCCGAGGCCCGACCCCAGCAAGACCGCAGGTTTGCTTCATCGTCATACCGATTGGCGAGACGCGAGTATGTCTCAACGATCGGGTTAGCGATTATCGACATGCTGATAGACACCATCCTGATCGCGTAACGCGAGCCGGCACAAACTCCCGACCACCGAGAACTCACTCGGTTCAACATCGGTTAGATCTATCCTGCAACCGGTGCGGTCCTCAATAAACAGGAGTAGCTCAATGATACCGCGGGAAGTAAGCACTCCGGTTGCGATCAGGTCAGTATCAGGTGTGATTTCCGCCTTGACGGAACCGTTCGTCTCCGCGTTTTCATAAAGCCAGCGAATGACGGCCTCAACGAGTGCGATTTCGGAAACGTGACTCATTTCTCGCCCGCTTGAAGTAGTCTGACGAGCCCCGTTTTGTCAATCTTTCCATTGGCATTCACCGGCATGTCGTCAATCAAGACAACTCTTCTTGGTACCATGTAATCTGGAAGGCGATCTCTGCAGTAAGCTAAAGCTCGGTTCTCATCCAAGGTGTCAAGTCCTGAGACAAACGCAACAAGGCCTTGAGCACCATCGTTACTCAGCGGCCACACGACTGACGCAACCTGCTCGCTGGCGCAGGCTTTTCTCATTACTGCTTCTACTTCCTGTAGTTCGATCCTATAACCACATATTTTGACTTGATCGTCAACTCTTCCCAAGAAGTGCAAGCAACCGGTGTCGTCTTGTCGGACCAGGTCCCCCGTTCGATACCATAGTCGGTCGCCATCATCCGTTCGGCGAAGGAATCGTTCTCTAGTCTTTTCCGAGTCATTCCAATATCCATTGGCCACCTGCGATCCGCACAGCCAAAGCTCACCGCAATGATCATTGGAAACACTTTTGTGTTCGCTATCAGCTACGCAACAGGTTTGTCCTTCGAACATCCACCCAATCGGCACAATCCCGTTCCAACATTCTCGGGGTGATGTAACTCGGTCCCATCGATAATGAGAAATCGCGATCGTGGTTTCTGTCGGTCCATAGAGGTTTTCCACGATAGAATTCGGTGCTGCATCCTGCCAAACAGAGGCGTAAGCGCTCGATAGAGGTTCTCCGCAGAACAGACTGTATCTCAACGACGAGAAGCAACCCGGCTGAAGCAATCTCATCTTTGCTAGAATTCCAATCAGCGAGGGGACAGAAAACCACATGGTCAATTGGTGGTCACGGATGAACTTCGCGGGAGCCTTGACGACGCTTTCGGGTAAACAAAACAGACATGCTCCTTGTTGCCAACACACAAACATGTCGTGAATGCTTAGATCAAAGGTCAAATCAAACACTTGGGAAAACCGGTCATGCTGGTTTACAGCGTATCGGTTACAGGCATACCGGACGTAGGAAACTACATTCGAATGGCTGATAGGTACACCCTTAGGGTCTCCCGTGCTTCCAGAGGTAAAAAGCAGATAAGCGATGTCAGTCGGACTAACATCTGACACAAAAGGACTATGCGGTGGGTCCGTGTCTCCGTAAGAGACAAACCGATGCATAGGAAACGCCGAAGACAGAAGGGCCACGTCCGACGCCTCGGGCAAGATCAGAGTCAGATGCCGATCCATTAGTGGCAACAGCTTTGGTAACAGGTGGAAGCATTCCTTACCGACAACGAGCATCTCACACCCAGAGAACTGGAGCATTTTTCGTGTGCGCTCTATCGGAAACTTGGCGTTTAACGGTACATACCCCTTTCCCGCAGCTAGTATCCCTAAAATGGCTGCATAAGCGATTACGCTCCGATGAGCCAAAATCGCTGCAAGCGGCAACGATCCTTGCTCGTACTTGACAACAGCCGAGGCAATTCTGCCGGCCAACAGCTGGAGATCGAGGTAGGTCAAGTGCTGGTCACCGACCACTAGGGCCACGCGAGAAGGAAACCGCTTCGCCGATCGGTAAAACCCTGCGATGAGGTCTGTTTCTTGTGAGTCTGATCTCATTAGAGGCCTGGGTTACAATCCCGCACAAGAACTTTCCTGGACACATCGCTGCCTTACGGCACGATTAAACGCGGTGCTGATATGGTGCAGGTCTTCCTCCGAGTGGGGTATGTCGAGTATGAACGTAGTGTATCCAAGCACAACATACTTTGAAATTTCTTCCGACACGCATTCGTAGCTTCCGACGAGGTACGGACAAAAGCTCTTGTAAGTTTCAAACGGACGGAGCCAGTATGGATTTCTAGCGTTCTTCATCTGCTTCTCAAGTTCAGATAGATGCTTGTGCCAAACGGAATCGGAGGTCTTCATCGCTATTCGGTGAGTCAATTCGCCCTTTCGGTCATACGGAAATCTCTCGTGAGCAATTTGCCAGGCCTCGTATTCTGTTTCACGAGTAATTATGCCCACTCTGATTCCCGACTTCTGCCCGCAGCCGGAACACTTCGTATATTCTCCCGGTGGTTTGGGATATTCGATCGTCGTGGCGGCGAGTTCACGAGCCGCGGCCACGCCTGCCTCTGATGATCCGGAAACGAAAATTCCCGGGAACAATTCCTGGGGCAGCCGCGGAGTCAAATTTAGACTGTCGACGCGATAGAATTCACCCTGGTAGGTGACTGGCGCGCGACCTTCCAAGAGCTGCTTGATGATCAGAGTATACTCCAGCAATTTCTCATACCTTTTGTCATGGAGAGTTGTATCGCTGAGCGCTGTTAAATCGTTCTTGAATCCGCCGGCGACCATGTTGAGGTAGATACGACGGTTATACAAGCAGGCGATGGAAGTAATCGTTTTGGCAACCGTGTACGGATGCATGTAGATGGGCTGGACGGCAACCAGCGGGCACAGATCATGCGTATTGTGAAGGATCATCTGAGAGACCAACCAAGGGTCTATCTGTGAGTTATCGCTATAAACCAGTATGCCTTTGCACCCATATTGTTCACTCCAACGCGCGCTGTCAGCGACACTCCTGAGGAAGTGCTCTCTCTGGCCCCCGTTCCACTGTGGGCAAGTCGAGAACACTTCAAGTTGCGCATCCCACATCGTGTTTCTCCTTCGCGAACCTAAATGCGTCCCTACGAAGCTCAGGCAGCACCCGAACCCCGGATGACGGCGGGGATGGTTCGCAGCAGAATTTCAAAATCCAGCCAAAGAGACCATTTATCGATGTATTGCAAATCCAACTCCATCCATTTTTCGAACGGGATGGAACTTCTGCCCCGAACCTGCCACAGGCACGTGATACCTGGCTTCACACTAAGACGACGACGCTGCCAGTCTTTACCGAAGCCTTCGTAATCGCGAACAGGCAGTGGGCGCGGGCCCACGAGACTCATATCGCCTCTTAATACATTAAAGAGTTGAGGCAATTCGTCTATGCTGGTTTTTCGAAGAAATCTTCCGATGGGCGTAATTCGCGGATCGTTCCAGACTTTAAAGACCGGGCCACTCACTTGGTTCAAGTGCTCGACTTCGTGCAATCGCTTTTCCGCATCGGCCACCATGGTTCGAAACTTATACACGTTGAAGTGCCGCTTGTTCAGACCGAGCCTCTTCTGGGCAAACAAGACCGGTCCGGGCGAGGTGAGCTTGACGAGAATAGCTGCGACCACAAAAAGAGGTAAAAATAGGGCCATCAAAATCGAGGAAATCGTGAAATCCAAGGTGCGCTTGATGTAGATTGGCCATCCTTCCGCCCAGCCCTTGGAATGTGTGATCAGAGGATCATCCTCTAGTTCTTCCACAGAGGAATGAGCAATTTTCAAGTCAAAGATATGGGTAAGCACGCGGACGGTAATACCTTGCTCTTCGCACATTGTGGCAATGCGCGACGCTTGGTCGTGCATGGAACGAAACGGCAAAGCAAGGACAACTTCGTCGACAACATTGGTGCGCAGAAACTGAGCAAACGCGCCTAAATCACATGCAAGGGCAAAGCCGCTCCTCTGAAAGGCATCCATACCGTCCCAGTTTTGATCCGCAAACCCAGTGATTCGGTAGCCAAGCTCTGGGCGAGCGACAAGCCAGCGAGCAAACTCCACGGCACGGCTACCGCTTCCCACGATGACGACATGCCGGAGATTACGCCCATGCTTCCGTACGAGTGCGAGAGTGGCCCGGAGAATAAGCCGGCTGACTACAATCGTACACATGCTCACCACCCAGAACACAACCACAAACAGACGGGTCACTAGGACAATTCGGAAAATGACAGTACTGATGAGAATTACCAATGCTGCTAAGGAACTCGCCTTGATCACCCCGACGATCTCACTCCGGCAACTCGAAAGCCGACGAGATTCATAGAGTCCTAAGAGACTGAAAATCAGATGCCAGACGAAAATAAAGAGCGCGAAGATAGCAAAGTTGTGAATCTTCACGCGCGTGGAAAGCAATTCCGCCGCAGTGAAAGTGCGGTCCTGTTGAACCACGGCCAGTGCGGCCGTCATAAAGGCCAAGATCATTAACCCCAAGTCAAAGAGCTTGAAGGCGTTCAACAGTAACTTGCGCCTGGTATGCATTGGGAAGGATCAGCGGATGGCATCGGCCTGAAATCAAACCGCAGAAGAGAGTTGCTGCCGAGTTGTGGGGCCCCTAGTTCCTAAAGCGTTCGGTACAGAGCTTCCGGAATTGGGAACTTACGATTGTTCAATACCCCACCGAGCAGCCGAATCTCAGCGCCTTCAAAAGTCTCTTTAGCCAGCCGCGCTGTTTCCCGTCGTGTGGAATTAGCTTCCACTACAAGAATGACCCCATCGGCCATCTGGCCGAGCAGGACCGCGTCCCCACAGGAGCTGACTGGAGGCGCGTCGATCAAGACGTAGTCGAATTCTCTTCGTAGTTCGCCGATCCGTAAGCGCAACGGACCTGAAGCATATAATCCCTGTGCTGTGGCCTCAGATGATCCGGGCGGCACTATCCAGAGGTTGCTGCCAACAACTTGCACACCAAAGTCTCTGATTGGGCCCGGCTTAACGGTGGCATCGGTAAGCCCAGGGGACTTGGCAACGCCTGACATCCGGTGAAGTGAAGGCGCACGGAGATTTGCATCTACCAAGCATACGGACCCCAACCTCTGTGCTGCTAGGATTTCACCTGCGCGGAAACAAATCTCACCTGAGCCGGTGCGTTCATCGGCACTCGAGAAGACGACCACTCGTGGGGCGTGGGAGTTGGAAAACACGAATACACGCTGCACAAGTTTAGCGGTCTCGTCCTGGGTCAAATCCGGTTCACGCCGAAGCACGCCGTCGTTCTCAGCTTTGGCGATCTCTCCCCTGGCTATCTCTCTATCCGGCTGAACACGCCCGCCAGCGTCAGGCAGCCGATCACAGCGAGGTCGATAAAATAGCACCTCGGCCCGCCCGGCCCTCCGCAAGAGCTCGAAATTTTTGCTCATATGCTTACTATATTGGGTTGCTTACCATCTTTGGTGCTCGATGGCTGTCAGCTAACCAGGCGAAACTGAACGGCAATCCTCATCTCCATCGGCGCCGGATGGTCGCCAAGATAACCTGGCCGGTACTGCCACTTGCGAACTGACTCGAGCGCGGCAGCCCGGAGCAGCGTCGGCCCCGAAACCACCTTTAGGGTCGTTGGCTTTCCAGTCGCATCGACTACGGCGTCAATTATGACCTCTCCTTCAACACCGCTTTGCCTCGCTTCGGCAGGATAGGCAGCAGCAATTCTGGCTGTAAGAGTTCGCTCTTTCACGTCACTGGCAACGCGAACCAGTGCAGCTTCTGGAGTCGTTGGCGATATCGCCGGAACATTCGGGTTTGCCACGAGCACTCCTTGAATTGACTCCCATTGGGATAGGGGCATGGGTGTGGCGAGAAGTTTGTCGTCCGGAACATCGACTGCTGGCTTTTTTTCCTGTCTCCTAGATCGTGACTTCAAAGGTTTGACGCCAGCGACTGAACCCTGGGTCTGCTTGGCGGTTCGAGTCGGAATTGGGACGCGACTGGCAACGGTCGGCTGTCTCAAGACGTGACGCAAGGAAATCCCGAACGCTCCCACAAAGGAGAAGGCAAACAGAGCGACGCTAAGCGAAACCATGGCGCGCCTCGAAGAACGAGTCTTGAATGTCACGACGGATGATGCGTCCCTGCCCGTGGTCTGCACTGAAGTCACCGGCTCGACGTCCTGCTGCGGCGGTTCGTCCAGTTCCCTTGCTCTTGAAGCTTCTTTTGGCGATGCAATCTCTGGTACAAAAGGAACCGCTGCTCTTGAGACGGCCGAGACTTCACAAGGTCGCCGTGAAGCGTTCAGTTCAGTAACGAGTGCATTGACGTCCAGATCGCTTATCGCTTCTCGAACGACGGAGGCATCGACTTTGTGCTTCCCCATCGCGTAGCCCAAACTCAGTGCGCCAAAACAGAGGTTGTTGATCTTTCGCGGAACTCCCCGACTCCAGTCCGCGATCATGGCACGAGCTTCGGGCGTGAACAGCTGTCGGTCCGCCGAACCAGCGACCGACAGGCGGTGGTTGATATAGGCTTCCGTCTCCGACCGTATGAATGGACTGAGCCGTGCCAGAATGGAGACGCGTTGGCGTAGCTGGGCCATTGCAGGACGCGCCAGCTTTTCTGCCAATTCAGGCTGGCCAACAAGCAGGATCTGCATTAGTTTCGACCGTGGATTTTCAAAGTCCGAAAGCAGCCGAACGGTTTCCAGTGCAGACTCGCTGAGATTCTGCGCTTCGTCGATGAAGACTACCAGGCGCTTGCCAATCCTCGCTTCGTTAATCAGAACCTCTTTTAACTGCTCGTGCATCCAGGCGAATCCCTTTCCCTGGACGTCGATTCCTAAATCGGCGAGTAAGTTAGAGAGCAGTTCATGCGAACTGCATTGCGTCTGGAACAAGAACACCGTGCGAGCCGATTCACGCAGCCACTCTAGAAGGTGAAACACTAGGGTGGTCTTGCCCATCCCCGGTTCGGCTACCAGCGCAAGAAATCCCTTCCCTGCATCAAGGCCGTACGCTAGGGAAGCAATCGCCTCGCGGTGCGTTGGGCTTAGGTACAGATACCGCGGATCCGGAGTTTCGTCGAATGGTTGCTCTCGAATTTTGTAGAAATCAAGGAACATGCGTCGTGACACCGTTTCCGTTCTTCGCTTGCACACCGTTCTTCGCGTTCTTCCCATTTTTCCCATTCTGTGGCATGGCCGCGAGCACAGGGATATTGAGGAAGGACGTCATTTCCTCAGGCGTTCGGAACGTCGGGTCCAAGTAATCCGAACCGAACGCCAATCCCATGCTGGCGGCAATAGCGAGAAGTAGGCCCATGACGAGCGTCAAAGAACGGTGACTTGAAGGTAGCGAAGGTACGGTCGCAGCCTCCGCGATGGCCACGTTGATGATTCGCCTGCGGTCAAGCGCATCGGATATGCGCGCTTCCTCCTGTTTGCGGCGATAAAGCAGGTAGTTTTCTTCAGTGGCTTTAACGGTCCGGATAAGATCATCCTGAACTACTTCGTTCCGCTCAAGCGAACGAGCATTCGCTCGATAGGACTGCACGGTTAGAGCAGTCGCTTGAGCGCGTGCCTGCAACCCCGCGAGGTCAGCCTTCGCTTTCGCGAGTTCTCCTCTAGACCATTCATGCGTTGGATCTCGATCGCTGGTCTCTTCATGCAGTTGCGATTTCTCGGCCACAGCGAGGGCGGCGCGAGTCTGGGCGATCTGCGTTTCTATCTCCTGAACTGGTCTGTAGCTGGGATCGAATTTCCCGAGCAACTCAGTCCGCTTCAGTTCAAGTGTCAACAGATTGGCCCTAAGCTGTGACAGAAGCATGGCATCGTCGGCGTTACGAACTTGGGTGACCATGCGCGCCGGGATAGATACCGTCTGTTCCTGGAGTGCGTGAATGCGTTGTTGAGTCTCCGCGATGGAGGCCTGCGTCTGCCTCAGTGTGGCATCAAATTCGGCAACCTTCTGCAGCGCAACTTCTTTCTCTAGCTTTGCGGAAACAACTGCTCCACCGTGAGTGAAATCGACTAAGCGCTCTTCTGCATCCGTGAGCCCCTTGCGGTACTCCTTGGTTTGTTGTTGAAAAAAATCGAATGCCCCGGGTGGACGGTGCATCTCCAAATGCTTTTCGAGGTAAAGGTTCGACAGTTCGGTAAGAACTTGAGCCGCCAGCTTTGGATCTGACGATTGATAGTGCACTGCGATTAGGTTGGTCTTCTTCAACACTTCCATCGTCAGCGCCTTCTCTAGCGTCCGAACAGCTTTCGGAATCCTCGTGTCTTTTTCCGGACTCATGGCCTTCCTGCGCGAGGTCACCGCGGGGAGTACCTTGGACCAGGCCGAATCGCTTTGATGTTGAAGATCACACGCTAGGACGACCCTTTCGAGCAAGTCTCTGCTCTTCAACAACTCCACTTCAGAATTCATCTCCTCCTCAGTAACTGCGAGGGCAAACTGCGGCAGAGCAGACGCTTCAGCCGTGACGACAGGATCGACACGTTCCCGTTTGACCAGAATCTTCATTACCGCCGCATATCGGTTGGGCTCGAGCACGGCGGCGAAAATTGCCGCTGAAAGGATGCCCAAGAAGGAAATCACCATGAGCCGCCGGTGCCGAAACACAATCGTCAGAAGGTCTCGCAATGTGTGGGCACTCAACCCGTCGCCGTGGTGATCGTTGAGGTTCAGTTCTTCCATTCTTGCCTCGGTTCTGCCTTGCTGCCGGTTCTCGGGGTCAGAAGGCATTTGGGTTGACGCCGGCGGACACAGATGTATAGGGAATCCATTTCTTGATTTTCGAGATGCGGTTTTGGGGCACGAAGAACATATCTCCCGGTTGTAGGTGCAAGTCCTCCGTTAGATTCGCAGCTTGGAACATCTTCTTCACGTCGACTACCTTGACCTCGACCCAGTCGTTCGATACCCGGTGGAACAGTAATACTTGGGAGTGTTTTGAGCTTTCATTGAAGCCTCCTGCGATGGCTATGGCCTGGGTGAGGGTTGTGTCGCCCCGCAAGTCATATTTCCCGGGGTGCCCAATCTCCCCGCTCGCGATGAAATAGGGTTTCTCGAAATCCTTCAGAACAACATTGACGACCGGATCGTGTAGGATTCTTGCATAGGCTGTTTTGAGCAATTCTCTTACTTCGGGTACCGTTTTTCCTGCTACCTGTAGGTCGCCCAAGCCGCTAAGACTAATGAAACCGTCCGGATGAACGCTCACCGTCTGGTTGAATTCAGGTGTGAAAGGAAAGGTCAACTCGAAGCTGTCTCCCTTACAGAGCTCGTAACGAGGATCTCTATGTTGAAGGACAGGCTGGCTCGTTCGTTGTCGATTGCCCGCCGTAGCCTCGATAATTGCTTGGCCAGCAGTGGGAAGCTTTGATATTCCCTGGCCCTCCTGCGCGCTGGAGGCGCCACCGGCCGTGCACAAAAGAACTGCGATGCCAATCGAAACTAAACAGCCACGAGGTATTGTCGCGTCGTACGTTTGGCTTGTATCTTTCATCTTCCCTCCAAACACGCTTAACAAATGCGCTTTGTCGAAAAGCGGAACACTTCTATTTCAACTATTGCCTCTAGACTGGGGATAATGACGGCAGGCGAAAACGCGATTTATTGCATCTTCCTTGCGCGACGAACTCCATTACTTTTTGTGCAACCCGATACTGCTGGTCGAACTCGAGTTGGGGATAGATAGGCAAAGAGAGAATCTCTGATGTGATTCTTTCGGAAATGGGAAAATCTCCTATTTTATAACGAAGTGTTCGGTAAGCTTTTTGGCGATGGAGAGGCACCGGATAATGGATTTTCGTAGGAATGTTAGCTGCGAGAAGGTGTGACTTGAGCTCGTCTCTATTGTCAGCACGGATTACATACAAGTGGTAGGCAGACCTTGCCCATGAAGGCTCAGAAGGAATCGTTATGTTGTCGAGGACGGAAGTTAACAGTCCGTGATAGCAAAAAGCATCTTCGCGTCGCTTTTTGTTCCAATCGGGGAGATGTCTGAGCTTGATCTGCAAAATCCCGGCCTGAAGCGGGTCGAGCCGAGCGTTATAACCTTCGGTGTCGTGATAGTACGGCTGCGTTTCGCCGTGCTCCCGTAAAATCCGAATTTCTTGCGCAAGTTCTCCGTCGTCGGTGGTAACTGCGCCAGCCTCTCCGCAAGCTCCCAAGTTCGCTCCTGGGTGAAAACTGAAGGCGGCCGCACGGCCCATTGATCCCGCCTTCCTCCAGCGATTTTGTTTGTTTGAAAAGTACTCAGCGCCGTGGGCCTGGCAAGCGTCTTCGACCACGATCAGGTCGTACCGCTCGGCAATCTCCAGAATGGGGTCCATGTCGGCCGTTTGACCGTAAAGATGGACCGGAACGACTGCCGTTACGGGCCTTTTCGTCTTCTTGTCAGACAGCTTTCCTGTCGCCATGTTCTTATAGCACCGCGTTTCTAGATACTCTTTCAGCGTCATCCAATCCATACTGTAAGTGCGTTCATTAACGTCAATGAAGTCTGGCCGAGCTCCAGCATGGGAAATCGCCTCGGCCGTCGCGATAAACGTGTTTGGTACGGTCAGTACGATATCCCCCGGCCTAACTCCGGCGGCAATCAGGGCCAACTTGAGGGCGTCTGTCCCGCTGCTCACTCCGACGCAATGCCGGGTACCGCAATACCGAGCGAATTCTCGCTCAAAATCTTCGACTATTGAGCCGCCAACGAAGGTACCAGTCCTCAACGCAGCTCTGAAGACTTCAAGCAATTCTTCCTGCAACTCCAAGTGAGGCACAATAAGATCGACAAAAGGAATCTCGGCAGAAATCCGCACGCCTTGGTGGCTTAGTTCGCCCATAATGGACTTGTCAGCTTTTTGCTGGGTAGCTAAATTTTCACTTCTGGAATGGTGGTTCAAGTAACGCAACCGCGTCGAAAAATCATTTCGAATAACCTTCAAGCGCTTCGCAGCTTATAGGTTTCGACTGCCTAGCCTTGCTCCTCAAGAGCCGTTGTATACCTTAGACGGATTCGCGTTCAGCCGCTCGACCAGTACAGCATCCACCTCGACAGCGGCAGCCTTCCCAAGCATCTCTATGGATATTACCAACCGATACACATTCCTTTTCCGCATCAAAATCCCTTGTATTCCTGCTAACGGACCACATCTCACTCTCACCCAATCACCGCATTTCAAGAGAGGATGCGGTCGTACACGGGCACCGCTTACAACTGCTTGGCGTATGCAGTCGAGTTCGGCAGCTGGAATTTCGGCTGGCTGGCCCCCGTTGGAGACGAGGGCGTGTATCCCAGGAGTGGTGATGATATCCAGCCGACGCCCAAGATCTCCTCTGAGAAATACGTAGCAGGGAAACAATGGCAGACTCAGCAGCTTAACCCGGTCCTTCCAATTGCGCGCAGCTGCATAGAGTGGAAGAAAGATTTCAAATCCCTTGCAGGCAAGATTTCGCGCTACCGCCTTCTCATGCTGATGTTTTGTGTATAACGCGTACCAACTGTCCGGCGCCGTGGCATGCATGTAGCTTCGCCCTGTGGCTTACAAAGCCCACTTCAAAAATAGCTACTCGGGACGCTTCGCTAAATTCGCGAAAACCTCGGCGGTTTCGCCGAAGATTTGCCCCGCTTCACGTAAAGAGAAAACACAGGTTCCAGTCTTGAGTGCCAAATCCCCGTAAGTCAGTTTCTCCCGCCATTTCGTCTGGCCGCTTGGTCATCGAGATGGCGGGTCGCAGTCGAGACGTTTCAGATCCTTAATCCAGCATTCACCTGAGGTTCATGCAATGCACGTCCCCTGCCAGCTTTGGGTATGCGATCGGTTTCGTCTTCAAACGCGTTGTGGCGCCAGAGTTTACGCCTAAACGAAGTCCAGATGGCACCTCACTCGCCGAAAATTGCCGCTCGGAATTGTTCAATTCGTTAGAGAAAATGTCTAAATTCGCTGCCCTTGGCATGCGATTGCAGCGCGGTTCGTGGCGCGTAATGGCAGTTCTCAGTGGAGTTATTGCCAACGATGTGAGAACGAAAGCAAACAATGGCCGCAGCGAACTCGGAACTAGGAACGCGCCGCCCCGTTGTCCGGAGGGACTGCTGACCCGCAAATTTTCAATCTGCGTCCTTTTGTTGGTGAGGAAAGAAGTCGAATCGGTGGGAGCACTCCGACGCCTCGCGGTAGCCCGGTCGTGCAGTCGTCGGGTCGCTTTCCGTGTCTTTTCTGAGGGAGGCCAGCCGCCTTAATTTTATACAGCAGGGCACCGTAACTGATATTCAAGGCACGAGCCGCCAACCCACGATGCCAGCTATTGGCCTCAAGCACTTGTAGGATGATTTTTCGCTCGAGTCGCCTGACGACTTCTTGGGTAACCTTTTTCAGCGGGATGTTTGTGTCGGATGGTATTTCAGCGCTCAGATAATCTCGATCGCCGTCTTCTAAGCACGCACTTATGTCCTGTTCGGATTCGAAAACGACGTAGTGATTGATCAGATTTTCTAGTTGCCGAATGTTTCCCGGCCAGCGGTATTTTTGCAAGCGCCCCAGCAGCGAGTTTGAAAAAGGAGGCACCACGCGGCCGTATTTCCTACGGTACTTCTCCAAGAAATAGGCGACGAGCATAGGAATATCGCCGCTACGTTGCTGCAACGTAGGCAGCTCGATGGAGAGGACACTGATTCGATAGAAGAGGTCCTGTCGAAAAGTGCCAGACTTGGCTGCGCGGTGCAGCGGGCTATTCGTGGCGCAAACGATGCGGGCCTGAACTTGCCTTTCCTTTTGGGCGCCTATCCGGCAAAACTCTCCATCCTGGAGCAATTGCAGCAGTTTCGCCTGTAAACCAAGTTCCAGTTCGGCAATTTCGTCCAAGAACAGCGTACCCCCGCGGGCTAACTCGACACGACCTGTCTTGGTTTCGTAGGCTCCGGTGAAGGCGCCCTTCTCATAACCGAAGAGTTCACTCTCGAACAGGGCTCCGGGAACAGCGGGACAGTTAACCTTGACAAAGGCCCCGTTGGACCAGTGGGAACAGCAGTGGAGGAAACGAGCCAGGACTTCCTTCCCCGTGCCGGTCGCTCCCTGAAACAGTACGGGAATGTTGGCATTGGCAGCCCTTTCTACGTTTCGTCGTATATCCACCATGGCCCGAGAGCCGCCGAAGATCACTTCTTCGGGCGGCAAATTCCCGAATCCCCCCAACTCCGCAGCATTCGAAGTCGCACAACATCCCATTCAATGCTCCAACCATAACTAAACGTTCCGCGCTTTTTTCAGTCAAAAGTGAAATTCCTTGGCTCAGGGTTGTAGTTCGCCGCCTAGCTCAACGTCCTACTTCTCGTTGCGCAAACGTACAAGTCCTAGGACTGCCGCGAATCCATCTGTGCCTCAGCTCACGGGCGCGAGTCTACTCGAACGACCTGCGCCGCCGTCCGCTTGACAAATTCGCGAGCCCGCATGGAAAATGCCGGAAGTACGCATAGCACCGAACACATCCCGCCGCCGATCCCATCAGTCCCCACTGAGCGTTTCCAAGTGCTAGGTCCCAGGTAATCGTTACCGCGGTTCGGCTGGTGTCGTGACTAACCGACTGAATGAGCCAGACCGCAGAGAAACATTCTTTGCTGACGTGTCATTTCGCGTTGTGGATCGATCGTTGATGCTGGCTGCTGCCCAAGTTATGCTTGATGAGCACGCAGGGCAAGGAGCGAAAAACTTTACAGCAGTACTGCCTCCCTGTAGTGGGGAAAAAGGGAAAGCCGATATTAGGGCTGAACATTTTAGCGCCGTTCATAGAAGTAAGTTTGGGCGGTTGGGACTGCTATTACCTAAACGTTCTTCTCTAGCTTCTTCCCAAACCTCCCTGAAATTGATAGAGCAAGATTTCATCTCCTCCTCTCCGGGGAAGACTGTATTGTCCCCTTTATCGTCACCTACTATTTTGGTCATTAGATATTTGTAACTGGCCAATCTCTGAGCGCCGGAAGTGCTCGATACTTTGCATCGCTGGGTTTTTCGCGACGATGGCACATCCGACGGAGTAGGCACAGATGGCAACTTCCCTTCCTTTAGCGTCCCTGGGAGGTCAGCCCTCCGCACGTCGCTCTCAACGCATTCGTGTTCTCATCGCAGATGAGACTCCCATGAGCTGTCAACTTCTGAAGAGCGCGCTCGCCCGTTCTCGTTTTCGGTTTGAAATCGTCGCGTGTGTTATCAATCGTGCAGATTTCATCGCTTTTCTGAAAGAACATCCTGTGGATGTCACACTGGTAAGCGAGAGTTTGCAGGACGGATCGTTTGTGGGTTTCGAGCTGCTGAATGAACTGCGGGTGTCCTTTCCCGCTATCCGCGTAATCGTCTTACTCAAGGCGGCGTCACGTGATTTGGTCATAGATGCATTTCGTGCAGGAGCCGAGGGCGTATTTTGCAGGACAGAACCCATTCAGGCTCTCTGCAAATGTATCCAGGCTGTACACGAAGGACAGATCTGGGCCAACAGCGACCAACTGCATTTCGTCCTGGAGGCCTTGATCGATGCTACCCCTCTGCGCGTAATTGACTCGAAGAGGCGGTACTTGCTTGCTCGGAGAGAGAATGAAGTCGCAAATCTTGTAGCGGAGGGAATGACGAACCGTGAGGCTGCGCAGAAGCTGGGCGTTGGTGAGCACACGGTAAGCAACTATCTTTTCCGGATTTATGAGAAGTTGGGTATATCGAGTCGTGTTGAGCTGGCGCTCTATGTTGTTCGCCAGAAGCACCCATGAATTAAGAACTACAACGATGTGGTCTTTAGCGGGCTTCAGTCTGATTTTCTTAGCTTTGCCTCGAGCGTTTCCGAGATTCAGTAGGGAGCGTATTTCTTTAACGTCCACGGAGATGTTCCTCGGATCGTGGCCGTGATGACTGGGTCCAGCGATGCTTTCCGGATAGCCGAACTTCCGCAGTTACGCGAATAAAGTCTTTGGAATCAATGTGAGTACAAGGAAGTTTCCACTACATTTGTGCCTGTTCTAACGCCAAGGGTAGCCTCATGCCGAGCCGTTGTAGCAGGATCCGTTGATGTTCGGTTGGTTGGCTAAGACAGCGCTTGCGCACTTCCACGCCATTGCGTGTGGGCAAGATCACGTCGACCAAACTGATCTCGCAGAGTTCTTCAAATATTTGCCGTGGCTCATCGCCGAGTCCGCCCTGACGACAGCTGGCGGCCAGCGTCTTCCACAACACATAGGCCAGAAAACAGACCAGGATGTGTGCGCCTACGCGATGCTCGCGGTGGTGCCATACCGGTCGGATCTGTAAGTCCGACTTGTGCACGCGAAAGGCGGCCTCGGCTTCCGTGAGTTGCACGTAGGCGCGCCACAGCTCTTCCGGCGTCCAGTCGATCACGTTGCTACGCAACAGGTAGCAACCTTCACTTCGGCGCGCCCACTCCCGCCAACTCTCCACCTTCGTCCAGCGCAGTTGTGGGAAGCCCTGGGCATCCACCTCGACACGCACCTCGAATAGCCGCGCCGCACGTGAGTTTCGTTCCAGGAGCCGCCCTACGCGACGCTCCACGGCGCCCGATTGCTGCCGACGTTTGCTACCACTCGCGGCGATTTTAAGTAAACCTTCTTCGATGCGCTTCTCGAAGCGTTCGTGCATCGCTTGTTCCTTGGCTTGGCGTTCCGCGCTCCGACAGAGGATAAACACTTCCTCTCCGTCCGGAGCTGGAACCAGCCGGACCTCCAGTCCTTCATGCACTTGCTTCCAGTCTTCGCTCAGCAACTCGCGCTCAAACTTCCGCAACGAGTTCTTCGCCGTACCCAGGATGTAGCGGCGCCTGCCAGCTCGCAAAAAACGCACGTTTTTCTCGCTCGCCAGACCACGGTCCATAATCCAGACTCGCCCGGCTCGTCCGTAGAGCTCCTCCATGTGCGCCACGATCTCTTCGAGCGTGGTGGCATCGTGGCGGTTGCCGGCGAACACCTCATAGCCCAGCGGCATCCCGCAACGGCTCACCACCAACGCAATATTCACCTGCTTGCAGGGCGATGATCCCGCGAATAACCCCGCTGTGCTTGTGGGTTGCTTTCCGCCTGTCCCTCGAAGTACGTGCTGGTGATGTCGTAGAGCAACAGGTCGTAGTCCAGATGGAACAGTTCGCCAAGCCTCTCCTTCAGGAGTTTCTCGAGCGCTTTCTTGTGTGGCAGCAGGGTGTCCAGCGCTCGATACAGGCGATCTTCGTTTACCTTCTCCTCCGGCACACCCAGCAGATCCGACATCGCGCTGGCCTCGTAGAGGTGCTCGGCTAGATGCAGTTCGCTAGAAGGTTCACACAGCCGACCGAGAATCAAAATCATGGCCATCGCCGACCAGGGAATCTCCTCGCGGCCGTTCGGTAGCGTCGCTTCCAGGAAACGATCCAGTTCCAACCGGCGCAGCAATTCTCTTCCTAGCCAAGGACCGCCGAATTTCCGGCTGCGTTCCACGCGCACACGCTTCACATCGACTTCCACCCATTCGGGTTCCGTCTTGGTGAAAAAATCGGTTTGATAACCGGTGTTCTTCTCGGCGCAGCGTTTCACTCCCAAACGGCCCCGCTCGTCCATCACTCCCAACCACGCGACAACGCGCTGCCGGGGACCTCGATTGGTTCGGTAGCTCTCGACCAATGCCCAATAGGCGTGACGTTTGCCATCCTTGCGTCGATAGCAACGTCGCAGATACATACCGCGATGCTACGAATCGACCAGATAAAATCAAGAGGCTTGGTCGTCACTACACGCGCATTTCGCGCGAAAATAGCCGAGCTCAGCAACATCCCAACACAAAGAAAAGCACTTGCTCCGCTGCCCGAAGAGTGAGTGTGCTCAAAAAATCTTTAGTTCATTCAAAACTGCGGAAGGTCGGATAGGTGGTTTCAAAGATTCCCAGGATGAATTTAATCGCCTTCTCCACAACAAGGAAATTCTTCGGGCGGCGATCGATAGCCATCAAGGACGCCACCAGCTTGCGTGCCACCGCCAGCGTGGCGCGATTGGCGTTCCCTTTCGCTTTGGCCTGGTCATAAAGTAGAGCCAGCTCAGGGCTCAAGCGTGGTGCCATCTTGGCCGCCTCAACGTGAAGTTTCAAGGCCGCTTTTGGTCCGACTGAACCGTCGCGCCGTTGTTGTCTCTTGCCAAGGCGCGCAGTTGTTGCCATCTCCTGTACTTCTCCGCCTTGGAGGGATCAACGTCCTCTTCCCCTTTCAACCAGAAAGCGAGCCAATCCACTGCGCCGCCCTGAGAAACCAACCGATCCCATGGCTTTTCCATGATGTGCGTCCCGGCCGGAAAGTAGAGTAACTCCACTGGCTTGCCTAGACGCCTGAGTCCGACAAAGGGAGCCCAAATGGAAGGCAGGTTGTCCGGAGTGTTGACCTGCAACATCAGCGGCGTCTTCACCCTGTCCAGGAAAAATTCGGGCGAGCCCCGCAACCAGTACAGCAGCCCGCTGCCAAATGGCATTCCACCGTTTATGAGTTCCGAGTCGGACGCCGTGAACTGGTGTGCATTCAAAAACTGAAGATATTGTGAATATCCGCCATCTGACCCATCTGCGACGACTGCCGCCTCGAAACGCAGCTTCGAATGCGCCAACAAATAATGCGCGTAGAGACCTGTCCTGCTGAAGCCGATGATGCCCAAGTGATCGCGATCTAAGCATCCGAGACGGTCCACGTATTCCGTCGCGCGCTCGAGAGTCTCCGCCATGTTGGGTGCTTCGGCAGGAGTTTCGTCCCAGTCATGCACGTCGGGAACCTGAAGCACAAGAAATCCTCGACTCGCCAAAGCTTGCGCTGCAAACGCCGTCGTAAATGAACCGTCAATCCAAAAACTCTTCGGATCGAACCCGTGGGTCTGAACCACGAGAGGATATTTCCTTCCTGGGACATAGCCGGCAGGAAAGTACAAGCCCGCATGCACTTCTTTGTGCATGGCTCCCGTAAACCGGATTTCCTCGACCTTCCCAAATTCAATGTCCTCGAATTGCGGGTTTGGATTAAACAGGACTGCTTTGCGTCCTGTTTGAGATTCGAAAACCACAACCTTGGGAGGGGTGTTTAAGTCCTGCTGAGCAGTGACCACGAGGACCGGCGTGCGAACGTCATGAGCATTTGTGGCAACCCACTGCGTTTCACCTCGTCGAAAATACCGAGGTTCAGGCCCAGCGGGAGATGACGCACGCTGCCGGGTGTCGAATGCGAGCAGGCCTCTTTCGCGATCCGCTCGAAGGTACCGAAGATCTTCGTCGCTGAATTTCGTGTACTTCAAGCTTTCGAGATCAATCTCAACCACGCAAGGCTTGGCGAGGCGTTCAGCGTTTCCGCGGGCTGCTTCAAGAGGCAAGAATACACCGGTCAGAATTACGGAGTGCGCGCCTTCGAGCCAGACGACTTCGGACCCGTGGTAACTGACTGGAGCGTCCAGAAGAACCCGGCCCTTCCCGGATGCGGTGTCGATTACCGCATAGCGAAATACCCACAAGAGAGATCCTTTCGGCAGTTCCCTGTTGACGACTCTTGTGAGCAAGGGCTCGCGATATTCATGCCAGTCCTCAGACACTTCTAGGAGATTCAGCCTGACAGCAAGTTGGCCTCCATCGGGCGAGAGCGAGAAATCGAGATAATCTCCGTACAGTTCTCCATGCAGTTCTGGCGCAAGAGGCAGCGGACGAGAATTGCCGGTTTTCGTGTTCAGAACAAACAGGTCACGGTTCTCGTCCGTCCGTCGGCCCAGAAGCAAGTCGGACATGTCTTCGTTAGCAACCGTTACGCCCTCCCGCAAGCTCTTGTCTGTCACCACTGGTTCCGCCGGCTTTTCCGCCGCGTAGACGATTGTTTCTCCTCGGGCATCGCAAGAAAACTCAATGAGGTTTGTCGGGTGATTGCTGAGCTTGCGCAGCGTCCCGGACCTGCTGCTGACCGAGTAAAGCTCGGTTTTTTCGCCTGGATTCTCCCCAAGAAACAGCACCGAGTCGTTGTCCGACAACCAAACGACGTCGGTGAGAGCCTCCCGATTGGATGATGAAGACATCGAAGCCAGGACTTTCGGTTTTGGTGAGTCGAACGCTTCGCTGGCTCTGAACAACAACAGCGAGTAGTCGTTCGTGTTCGTTTCGAGATTTCCTTTCTTCACAACGATCACGAACTGCTTTCGATCTGGCGAGAAATAGGCAAAGTCCTCTGTCAAAGCACCGGCGTAGCTGTTCATTGCGCCGCGTCCCGCGATGCGAACCATGCGGATCGCATCTTCTTCGGTCGGATGACGTTTGTGATTCTGCCGTTGTTCGCCATCCGCCACTGGGCCAGAAGCAATCAATAGAAAACCGCAGAGCAGCCAAGCCAGGGCACTGACGACCGATCGCTTCGAATGTAGACACACGTAGTACTTTGAAAGCATTTGCTTCGCTTTCTTCTTCAAGTTGCGTTGCGGCTGCTGCTAGAAAGTCAGTCTCAGGGAGAGCTGGAGGGACCGCGGCCCACCCTCTTGAAACAGCGGGTTCAGTCCGCCCAGTCCCTGATTCAGCATCTTCGTCGACCGTTGTTGTGAAGGCCCAAAGAAAACCAGCGCCTGTGGATTCGTGAAGTTTGGATGATTCAGAATGTTGAAAGCATCCGCCCGAAATTGGAGATGGAGGCGCTCCGAAAGAGCGAACTTCTTTGCCAGCGAGAAATCGAACTGCGTCAATCCAAAACCCGGAATGTCATTTCGCCCTTCGTTCCCCTGCTGTCCAGCTGGCGGCTTTACGAAGGCTGCGGGATTGAGAGTCTGCCCTCCTCCTGCATCGGCATTCGGAATCCATTTCGCTTGACCCGAAACCAAGTCCGGCCGGATGTACGTGAAGCCGAGTACGGGCGATACCACAAATATGCGCGCGTTAAAGGGAAAGCCGCTTCTCGCGAAACCAACCAGGTCGATCGACCAATCGTTCGCCAATACAGATCCTGCCCGCGACTTCGCAATAGAGGGAAGCTCATAGTGCAGCGCGGCCGCGAAGCTGTGACGGACGTCGAAATCCGAAGAGGCATAGTCGTTCACAGCTGAAATGGCATTTGCGCCGCTGACCACGTCGTTGGAGGAGTTGTCCAGAGTGTGAGAGTACGTATAGTTTACGAGCGCCTGAAACCCTGACGTGAGCACCTTCCGATACTGAACCTGCAAGGCTTCGTAATTGGAGAACGCATCGTTCGTCGTCAGATAAAAGAAAGACGAAAAATTGGGATTGGGCTGGAAGTAACCTGTGTTTCTGAGGAGGTCTCGTCCCGCCTGTCCGACGTACGTTATCGTCAGCGCCTGATTGGAATTTAAGGATTTTTCCAAAGCTACGTTCCACTGGTAGGACCTAGGGAGTTTCATGCTGGGTGAAAAGCCATAAGCCCCAGGAAACGGTGCCTGTAGTGAAAAGCTTGGGAGGTATGGACTTGCGTCGCTGATCGGAACGGTCACATTTTCGGTCGTAAGCGTCGCGCCGTTCGGAAACTGTGTGGCGAGTGTTGCCACCTGCCCGAGGCCGAGATCATAGAAAATCCCCCAACTCGCCCGCAGGACCAGATCTCGGTGCGTCGTTAAAGCATATGCAGCGCCGATGCGGGGAGCAAAATTGCCGGATGTAGTTTTCCAAAGAGGCGTACCCGTTGGGGCAAGAGTAAGAGTTTCCGGATCGGACACGTTCTCCCAGGAGGCAAGAGTCGTCGCCCCACGGCCCGTCGGAGGAGGATTCCATTCCCAGCGCAACCCGTAAGTGACTGTGAACCGAGGAGTCGCTTTCCACGTGTCTTGCGCATACAGCGAGAGAGCCTGCGTCAGGAGCTTTGCGTTCTTGAAGCTCGTAACGGATAGGAACCCCTGGCCGGTCGAAACAAGACTTTGCACGCTGTCGGCACTGAAGAAGAATGATTGCAACGCGGGCGCAGCATCTAGAAACAACGCGCGATAGTCGATCCCAAATTTCAGAGCGTGACTTCCGGCTATAACATCGAGATCATCTGCAAAGTTGAGCTGTCGAGTCCTTCCCGACGCGAGGGACCCTGACGACAAAAAATTAGTGTCGCCAGTCTGATATTCCACCAGACTTCCCTTGCTGGGCACATTTTCGAGGAAGAAACTTGGATCGAGCGGCGTCGCTCCGGCGAATGAATCAAGAACATCTGTCACCGTGGAATTCTGCCTGGAATAATTCCCGCGCAGCGAATTCGCGAGAGTATTACTGAGCGTCATGTTCAGGCCGATCGTCAACGTTCGCGTATCGGCCGTCGTCGCTTCCAAAGTCGTCAAGCCGAAAACGCGGTTTACCGTCGCCGATGGCGCCTCGTTGTACCTGCCAAATACAGAAAATCGGTCTCCAAATTTGTGGTCGACACGGATGCTCCCGGCATCCAGCGTCGCTCCATTCGAGTACACGCCTGTGAACTGAGCGGTGTATCCATCTGCAGAGACCGGCCCAGTCGGCATCGGATAGGAATTGAGCAACGGCGCCAGGGATGCAGGCGACGTAGCACGGATCGAGCTCGACGGCACGTCAAACACGGAGGTCTGTGGCAGTCGCAGCCTCGCCCCTTCGTAAGATAAGAAAAAAAACGTCTTGTCCTTCCAAACAGGACCACCGACGAAAGCCCCGAAATCGTTGTGCCTTTCCGCTGCGCGAGGTTGGCCGGCCGCGTTTGCAAACCAGTCGTTCGCGTCCAGCACATCGTTTCGGAAATACTCGTACGCACCTCCGTGAAGATCATTCGTTCCAGAACGCGTTGTCAGAACGACTTGACCTCCCGGTGACCTGCCAAACTCCGGGGCAAAGGACGACGTGATGATTCGAAATTCTTGCAGCGCCTCCACGGAAACGAGACTGCTCGTTCCGCCCAAAGCGCTGAACGCCTGAGATGAGCCGGTTCCCGATTGCCCGGCCGTTAAAGCCGGGGTGATTCCAAAGTTTGCAGAAACTCCATCAACGGTGAAATTGTTGGCATCCGTTCGTTGGCCCGCAATGCTGAACTGCCCTGTCGCGGCGGCACCGGACGTTGGCGCGATCACAACACCAGGCGTTAATTGGAGAAGAGTATTGAAGCTTCGTCCGTTCAAAGGCAGGTTTTCGACAAACTGCCGGTCGATCACGGTACTCACCGCGGCAGATTCCGTATTGACGAGAGGGGCGCCGCCCTGAATCGTGACAATTTCGGAGATCGCCCCAAGAGGTAAAGCGAAATTGATCGCGAGCGCGTCCTGCACGTTGAGGACTATGTCGGGCTTGATGATTGTTTTGAAACCGAACTTGGCCACCTGAATTCGATAGTTGCCTGGCGGAAGATTCGGCACTACATAGATTCCTTCGTCGTTCGTCTTCCCGGAAAACTGCACGCGGGTCGCGTCATTCACGACGATCACTTCAGCACTGGCGATGGTCCCGCCCGTCGGATCCGTCACGATTCCGCTGATCGTTCCCGTGGGTGACTGCGCAGCGGATGAATGAACTGTCAGGAAAAAAAGAAACGAACAATAAAGGATGCTACGCAGTCGCAAAGGAACCCCCGGAGTGAGGGATTTCTCTCCTCACTAACAAGGTCTATGCGAATGACGCCTATTTTTGTCTCAATCGTTCTTTGTCCGGAATTCAGGACAATTCGAAAGAGACTATTTCTAATATCAGGGATGATTCGGACTCACGCGTAGGTAGGCGAACAATAATTGCTTGCCGCTCGGATGGTGGCTTCCGCCGTTTGGTTCGACCGTCACAAAAACGGCGTCAATGTCTTCCAGAGTCTTCGGATCGTTGGCTTTCAAAACCCAGCGCTTCTTGCTGACGTTGTCCTCATAGAAGATGCCAAGACTGAGAGCTTGCTGCTTGTCCGGTCCCTTGCGGCCCCAGGCTTGAAATGACTTCGCATTTTGAAAACCCGGTTGTGCATCCAGATCGAAAGCATAAAAGATCAGCGACTTCCCTTTTGTGTAGAACACGCGGCCATAG
>WNGQ01000388.1_pt1 | contig 44890 bp, 39 predicted proteins | sample 5407661 | NCBI WGS metagenome assembly WNGQ01 (sample SAMN13153382, study PRJNA577476) | soil metagenome | isolation source: 60 cm soil or saprolite under Garry oak tree replicate 2 | place: USA:California | collected 2016-06-15 | reverse complement strand
AAAGGAGAGAAGAACGTGACCAACGGTTGGATCAAACTGGAGCTGCGCTGATGCGCTGCCGCGCACTGCTCGTGCTTGGCCTCGCAATCGCCCTCCCATCGGGCCTCATGGCGCAGTGGAGTGTGGCCCTCGAGGCCACAGCTTCGTATTACGGCGGAGCCTCGCGTGACACCGCCGCCGACCCGATCTCGGTGCGGCCGCACCATCCCACCAGCTTCGCGCTGCGGCTGGAGCGCTGCTTCGGGCAGGTGGGCGTGGGAGTTAGCGCGGCGCTCGCCAATCCGGATGTGATCGCCGAAAACAGCAGCGCCGGCGCGATCGTAAAGAATGCGCTCGATCTGTTCGAGATAGCGCCCGAAGCCGCGGTTCTCGTCGGCCGGACGCCGTCGGGCGTCGCCATCCGTTTCCACGCCGGCCCCCTGATTGACGTCTGGGCACCTCAGGGAGAAGATGCGCGCACGCGCGTGGGCGGCCACGCTGCGCTTTCGCTCGAGTGGCCGCTCACCGCCCGGTTCGGCGGCTCGGTCCGGGCCGGGGTCGCGCTCACGAGCTCGCTCTTCAACGAGGGCGAGCTGCCGGGCGGGTTCGAGCTGCGCGCCCTGTGGCGTCGCTCGGTGTCGCTCGGCCTGCGCTACCGCCTGTAGGCGAAACGGCGGCCCGGGGTGTCCCGGGCCGCCGTATCGCCGCGCCTCCCCCCTCTGCCGTTACTCCCCCGTGAGCATCTTGCGCCGCAGGGTGGCGAGCTTGCGCCGCACCGAGCCATCGAAGATGCGGTCGCCCACCCGCACGATCACGCCGCCCAGGATGCTCCGTTCAGCGCGGAAGTGCGCCCGCACGTCCTTGCCGATCGCCTCCGTGAGCCGCGCCACGATCTGCTGCTCGAGCCGGTCGTCCGGCTCCTCCACGAGCGTCACGCCCGCGTGCACGCGGTTGAGCTTCACGTCCACGAGCCCCTGGTACTCCCGGGCCATCTGGCCGATCAGCCCCTGGCGGCCGCGCCGCACCACCGCCTGGAGAAACCGCACGAACGGGGGCGGCGCCACGTCCTCGAGCGCCCGCGCCAGCAGCTCGGCCTTGGTGGCCTTGGCAACCCGGGGCGACTCGAGCGCCACGGCGATGCGCTCGTCCGCCTGCACCGCGCCCGCCACGGCGTCGAGCAGCCGCCCATAGCGCTCCACCTCCTCGGTACCCTGCGGTTCGGCGGCGAGCAGCAGCGCCTCCGCGTAGTTCCGCGCGACGACGCTGCCGTTCACCGGGCGCGCTCCAAGCCTTCGAGGTATTCCGTCACCAGGCGACGATTGGCCTCGGTGTCGAGCTGCGCCTCGATGAGCTTCGACGCCGCGGCGATCGTCAGGTCCACCGCCTCGCGCCGCAGCGCCAGCAACGCCTTCTCCTTCTCTTCGGCGATCTCCTTGCGCGCCCGCACCAGCAGCTGATCGTACTCCTCCCGCGCCCGGGCGAGCAGCGCTTCCCGTTCCTTTTCGGCCACCACCCGCGCCTTCGCGATGATCTCCTGGGCCTCCGCGTGCCCGGCGGCGAGCAACCGCTTCTGCTCCTCGAGCAGCGCGGCGGCCTCCTGCCGCTGCTTTTCCGCCTCGGCGAGCTGCCGCTCGAGCCTCTGCTCCCGCTCCCGCACCGCGGCGAGCAGCACGGGCCAGGCGCTCCGCTTCAGCACGTAGAGCAGCATCGCGAAGACGACCAGCGTCCAGATGACCAGGCCGCCGTCTACGCTGAGCGGCCCCCCCCCGCCGCCTTCCTGCGCCCGCGCCGGGACCGCGGTGCCAGCGACACCGAGCAGCGCCAGCCACGTCGCCTTCCGCATACCCTAGAACTGCACCTTGCCCTGCATCACGAACGCCACCACGGCCGCGAACAGCGCCACGCCTTCGACGAGCGCAGCGGCGATGATCATCGCCGTCTGGATGCGGGCGCTGTTCTCGGGCTGGCGGGCCATCCCCTCCACCGCCTGACCGCCGATGCGCCCGATGCCGACGCCCGCGCCGAGCACGGCGAGGCCGGCGGCGAGGCCGGCGCCGATGAGCGCGTAGCCCTTGCCCGCGGCGGCGGCCGCGGCAGGCTCCTGCAGCAGAGCGAGTACGTTCAGTAGCATGTCACACTCCCCTTCGTGAAGTTAGTGCTCGGCGCGCATCAGGCCGATGAATACGCTGGTGAGCAGCGTAAACACGAACGCCTGCAGAAACGCGACGAACAGCTCCAGCAGCATGATCCCCATAGCCATCACGGACGCGGCCACTCCCACCAGGTAGCTCTGGAAGAAGAACGTCAGCCCGATCAGCGCCAGCACCACGACGTGCCCCGCCGTCATGTTGGCGAACAACCGCACCGCCAGCGCGAACGGCTTGGCGAGCTTCCCGATGATCTCGATCGGGGTCATGATCACCAGCATCACCGGCTTGAGCGCCGTCGGGAGCCCCTCCGGTAGAAAGAAGATCGTCCCGAGATAGCCCTTCAGGCCGAGCGCGCGCATCCCCGAGATCTCGATCACGGCGAGCGACACCACCGCCATCGCCCCCGTGACCGCGATGTTGGACGTCGGCGTCGCGCTCCACGGCAGGAGGCCCAGCAGATTGCACGTCAGGATGAAGAAGAACACCGTGAGCAGGTAGTTGACGTAGCCCTCGCCGTGGGGGCCGACGTTGGGCAGGATCACCTCCTGCCGGATGTAGAGCACCATCGCCTCCATCGCGGCCGCGAACCCGCGTGGCGGACGTCCTTGGGCCTGCGCCCGTGCGACCCCCCGAGAGGTGTAGAGGAACACGAGCGCGACGAGCACCGCCGCCAGCGTGAGGAACACGGCGTGCCTCGTGGGTGAGAGATCGATCGTGACGCCGCCGACGTGGATCGGCGGCAGCCGCGGCAGCTGTTTCACCACGTAGTAGGGGGCCTTCCAGGAGGGCAGCTCGATCGAGTGCGAGTTGCCCAGGTGCTCCATGATGTCGATCTCGTTCGATGGACGGGGGGCGGGAGCCCGCTCCTGGGCCGTCGCGGTCCGTCCCGCGAGCGCCAGCAGCACCGCGACCACGCACGTCGGCCCCAACCGGCTCATCGCACGACCAGCGCCTCCACGATCACGCAGGACATCAGCACGGCCACGAGAGTGATGAGGGTGGCCCCGAGCTCGAGCCCCACCTTCGGCGCGATCACGAAGCCGCATACCGCCACGACCGCGAGGCGCGCGGCGATGCCGGCCGTCCACACCAGCAGGAACCGCTCGGTCCCGATCGCCCGCACCAGCCACCAGCCGAGCGGGCCCTGCACGGCGAGCGCGATCGCCAGCGCGACCCACACCCCGGTGCGCGCGGCGGGGGGGGGCAGCACGAAGCTAAGCGCGAGCGTCGCTGCGGCAACCGTGGCGACGCCGGCCAGGTAGCGGCGGCCCGCCGTCACGCGCCCCCCTTCCCCTCCGTTCCCCCGTTCTTGTCGGCTTTTGAGAGCTCCCGGATCAGCGAGTACAGCATACCGCCGAAGCCGAGCAGCGGGGCGAGGATGGTGAACACGCCGTCCGTTCCCATCTTGCGATCGAGCCACTGCCCCAGCAGCACGCAGACCAGGATGGTGACGGCGAGCTGGATCCCGAGCCCTGCGTAGCGGAGCGGTCCCGGGGTTGGCACGGCGCAAAGCTATCCGCTTGTGAAAAATTTCGCAAGCAAGTCGCACCACGCGCAACCTTATGTGGCGCTTGGGAGTATGATGTGCTAACCTAGGAGCGCCATGACCCCCAACCCGTCCCCCCTGCCCCGTCCCGCGTCCCCGCCTCAGGGAGATGTCGAGCTGCTCGAGCGGCTCGGCGCCGCGCGCGCCGACCTGCTCGCCCAGGTGGGGCGTCGCATCGTGGGCCAGAAGGACGTGCTCGACGGCATTCTCACCGCGATCTTCTCGGGCGGCCACGCGCTGCTGCTCGGCGTGCCGGGGCTCGCCAAGACGCTGATGGTGCAGACCGTCGCCCAGACGCTCGATCTCAAGTTCTCGCGTATCCAGTTCACGCCCGACCTGATGCCCTCGGACATCACCGGGACCGAGATCATCGAGGAAGACCAGACCACGGGGAAACGCGGGTTCCGCTTCGTGCGCGGGCCAGTGTTCGCGAACATCGTGCTGGCGGACGAGGTGAACCGCACGCCGCCCAAGACGCAGGCGGCGTTGCTCCAGGCGATGCAGGAGCACCAGGTGACGGCGGCGGGGCAGACCCATCCCTTGCCCGCGCCGTTCTTCGTGCTCGCGACGCAGAACCCGATCGAGCAGGAGGGGACCTATCCCCTGCCCGAGGCGCAGCTGGACCGCTTCATGTTCGAGCTGCGGGTGTCCTATCCCTCGAAGGACGAGGAGGCGGCGATCGTCGAGGCGACGACGGGGGACCTCGCGGCCACGGTGGCGCCGGTGCTCACGGCGGAGGACGTGCTGGCGTTGCAGCATCTGGTGCGCCGCATTCCGGCGGCGAAGACGCTGGTGGGCGCGGCGGTGACGCTGGTGCGGATGACCCGGCCGGGGGACGTCGAGGCACCGGCGTTCATCAAGGAGTTCATCTCGTGGGGGGCGGGTCCGCGGGCGTCGCAGTATCTCGTGCTCGGCGCCAAGGCGCGGGCGGCGCTGGACGGCCGGCCGATGCCGGACTACGACGATCTGCGGGCGGTGGCGCCGACGGTGCTGACGCACCGGCTGGTGATCAACTTCGCGGCGGAGGCGGCCGGGCGGGCGGCGCCCGACATCGTGGACGAGCTGCTCAAGGACGGCCGGTGGCTCGCGCCTTGAAGTCGTTCCTGGTGCTCGCCGCACTCGTCGCGTGCAACGCCGCGATTTCCGTGGCGCCCGGGCCGATCGCGACTGGCACCTGGGGCGGGGAGAACGCCGGGCTGATCGCCACCGACTCGAGCGCCCACGTGCACATCGGCTGCACCGCCGGTGACACCAAGCAAGCCCTCGTAGCGGATTCCGCCGGACGGTTCGACGTGCCCGGGCTCTATAACATCACGCTCTATCCCGTGGCGCGCGGTCCCGACCATCCGGCGCGGTTTTTCGGCCGGACCGACGGCCACACGATGTCGCTGACGGTCGCCCTCACCGACACGGCCGTGACGCTCGGGCCGGTGCAGCTGACGTTCGGGAAGGAGCCAAGGATGGGGCCCTGCCCGATCTGCCGGCGGCCGGGGCGTTAAGAGCAGGTCCGATCGGACCTTCAGAACACCGCCTCAAGCTTCGCGACGATGTCGGTCCATCCCTGGTTGTGTGCATCCACCTTCGCGGCTGGCAGGTCCCGGTGCGTCAAGACGAGCTCGGTGCCCGTGCCCCGCTCGAACAGCTCGACGGTCACGATCGTGGGCCGGAGCTCGGTTGCGGCCGAGATCCAGGTGAAGGACAGGCGCGCCGGGGGCTCGATGATCAGGTATTCGCCCCGGTGATCGGCGTCCCCCCGCCCATGATGCATCACGATGCGGAACGCGCCGCCAAGAAGCCCGCGCCGCGGTGGGCGGGCGCGCCAAGGGACGTGGCTTGATGTTCCCCATTCAGAACGTGATCCCCAGAGGCGCATTGAGACCCGTGGTCGCGCCCGCGATCGTGAGCAGCGGTGCGGCGTTGCCGCTCGCTCCAGCTGCATAGACCGTGATGCTGTTGTTGCCGCTGTTCGCGACGTAGATACGCCCCGCGGCGTCCAGCGCGATACCCACCGGGCGGTTCAGGCCGGTGCTGCCGCCCGTGATCATGGCGCTCGGGGTCGCGTTTCCGGTCGCCCTGGACCCGTAGACCGTGATGCTGTTGCCATCGGCATTGGCGACGTAGAGGTGGCCCGCGGCGTCCAGCGCGACGCCCGACGGCGCGTCGAGCCCCGTGTTGCCGCCCACGATCGTGACGGTCGGGGCCGCGTCCCCACGCGCTCCCGCGCCGTACACCGTGATGCTGTTGCCGAGGCCACAACACGAGTTGCCCGCGTTGGCGACGTACAGGTTGCCTGCAGCATCCCGGGCGATGCCCACCGGGCCGTTCATTCCCGTATGAGCCCCGGTGATCGTCCGCGTGGGCGCCGCGGTGCCGCCCGCCCCCGGCGCGTAGACGGTGACGCTGGGGTAGATGCCGCTCCCCGTGGCCCGGTACTGATTGTTCGTCACATACACGTTGCCCGCGGCGTCGAGCGCGATGCCGGTCGGGTAGCCCGTCTGGTTGGCGGGTGAGATCGTGGAAATCGTGGTCGCCGGCGTCGCGTTACCACTCGCCCCGGCCGCAAAGACCGTCACGGTGTTGGGGCCCGGGTTCGTGACGTAGAGGCGACCCGCGCGGTCCCGCGCGATGCCGACGGGGTAGTTCAAGCCGGTGTTATCGGTGCTGCTGCTGCCCCCGATCGTGGCAATCGGCGCCACGTTGCCGCTCGCCCCCACGGCGTAGACGGTGACGCTGCCGGCATCGTTCGTCACGTACAACCTACCTGCGGGATCAAACGCAAGGCCGATCGGGCCGCTCAGCCCCGTGTTAGCGCCCGCGATCGTCGCGATCGGGGCGGCGTTCCCGGTCGCCCCCGCCGCGTAGACCGTGATGGTATTGCTGCCGCCGTTGGCGACGTAGAGACGACCCGAGGCGTCCAGCGCGATGCCGTGCGGGCCGCTCAGTCCCGTGTTGTCGCCCGTGATCGTCGCGCTCGGCGTCGCGTTGCCGCTCGCTCCCGCCGCGTAGACCGTGATGCTGGTGCTGCCACTGCTGGACCACGAGTTCACGACGTAGAGATTGCCGGCGGCATCGCGCGCGATACCCCAGGGCCAGCTCAGCCCCGTGTTGCTCCCGGCGATCGTCGTGCTCGGGGTCGCGTTGCCGCTCGCCCCGGGCGCGTACACGGTAATGCTGCTGCCGTAATAGTTGGCGACGTAGAGGTTGCCCGCCGAGTCGAGTGCGAGTGCCCCGCCGGCGTTCAGTCCGGTGTTGCTGCCGGCGATCGTATCGATCGGCGTCGCGTTGCCGCTCGCCGCCGGCGCGTAGATCGTGATGTTGTCGTTGGTCGAGGCGTTGGCGACGTAGATGCGGCCCGTGGTGTCGAGGGCGATGCCGACCGGATAGCTCAGGTCCGTGTTGCTGCCCCCGATCGTGACCGTCGGCACCGCGTTCCCGCTGGCGCCCGGGGCGTAGACCGTCACGGTGCCGACGCCATAATTCGCGACGTAGATGTTGCCCGCGGCGTCCAGCGCGATGCCCCGCGGGCCATTGAGACCGGTGTTGCTGCCGCCGTGAATCACGGCCGTCGGCGCGGCGTCTCCGCTCGCCCCGGGCGCGTAGGCCGCGACGCTGTTGGCGCCGCTGTTGACGACGTAGAGCGCTTTGCCGCCCGGAGGCACAGACGGCCCCTCACTCGAGGAACAGGCGAGCGCGATGATGAGGAGCGGGGCGACCCCGAACCAACGCTGCGTCTGGTGATGGAGCTCGGGAGAGTTCATGGCGGCGTACTCCGTAGCTGCGACCGCGCCGACCGGGTCGCCGGCGGCCGAGTGTGCGCGAGGCGGAGCCCGGGGGGAGGAGGAGAGTCCGCGCTCCGTCATACTATGGTATACCAGCGAACACTGTATACCAGCGAACACTCCTTCGGAACACCTGTAACCTTCCCGAGATCAACGTGTTGACACGGCGTTGATTTGCCCCCCTAATAGTACCAATTCGAAACGCGGTGAGCCGTCCGTGGCACCTCACCTCCATCTCTCCACCCTCGGCGCTCCCCTACTGCTGACCGAGGCGGGGGAGCAAATCCGCTTCCGCACGCGCAAGCATTTCGCGCTCCTGATCCGACTCGCGACCGAGGCGGGGAAGAAGCTCACGCGCGACTATCTGATGGACCTGCTGTGGCCCGACTCGCCGTCGCATCTGGCGCGGCATTCGCTCGCTCAGGCATTGACGGTCGTCAAGGAGAAGGTCGGCCGCGAGTACTTGCAGGTGCAGCGGGCGACCATCGCTCTCGCCGACGAGGCGGTGGATGCGGACCTGAGGCGGCTCGACGCGTCCGACGTGCAGATCCGGGGGCCGTTCCTCGAGGGGTTCGACGTGCCGGGCGCCGTGCCGTTCGAGCAGTGGAAGGACGAGTGGCGCGCCAAGCTCATGCCGCGCATCCGGGATTGTCTCGTCCGGCAGATGGACGCCGGGCGGCGCATCGGCGACTTCGCGGCGGTGGAACGGCACGCGCAGGTCCTGCTCGAGCTCGATCCCCTCTCCGAGGACGCCGTGCGCGGGGTGATGGAGGCGCGGGCGTGGGTGGGAGACCGCAGCAATGCGCTCAAGGTGTACGGCCGGTTCGAGGCGCGGCTGGCGGAGGACTTGGGGGCGCGGCCCAGCGCGGACCTGGCGCGCATCGCGGCACTGCTGCGCGAGGGTCGACGCCCCGCGCCGCGGCCGGCGGCGCCGGGCGAAGTGCCCGAGCGCCAGGAGCGACGCTTCGAGGCCGAAACACTGATCGGGCGCGAACGGGAGTTCGCCCGGCTGTACGACGCGTGGCTCGAGGTGCGCCGGCGCGTGCCCCGGATCATGGTGCTCCTCGGCGACCCGGGCGTCGGCAAGACGACCCTCGCTAACGCCTTCGTATCGACGTGCCAGATGGACGGGGCCGTCGTGGCGCGCGCCCAGGCGTACGACGCCGAGCGTGAGCTACCGTTCGCGGTGCTCGCCGAGCTCGTCAAGCAACTCACGCTCCAGCGCGCCATCGGGGCGACCGATCCGGAGGCCTTGAGCGAGCTGACGCGCGTGTCGCCCGAGATCTTTAGCGTGTTCCCCGGCGTCCCCAAGCCCGTCGAGTGGGCCGCCGAGGTGATTCCGCTGCGGATCGCGGCCTCGTTCCTCAAGGCCGTGGAGGCGGCGGCCGACGAGAGCCCACTGACACTCGTGGTCGACGATATCCACGCGGCAGACAACGCGAGCGTCGCAATCCTCCACATGGTCGCGCGGAAGCTGCCGCACACGAGGCTCCTCTTGATCCTGACCGCGCGCTCCAACGAGCTGCGCACCGTGGCGGGCCCGAGGGCGCTCGTATCCGATTCCGCGATCCAGGCGCTCCAGACGGTGGAACTCGAGCCGCTGTCGGCGGACGCCGCCGACCGCCTCGTAGCCGCACTCGCCGCGAAAGCGGAGGGCCGGATCGCGGAGGTACCCACGGCGCGGATCCTCCAAGCCGGGAACGGTAATCCGCTGGCGCTCGAGCTGTTGACGAAGGAGTGGCTCGCCCACGGGTCGAGCTCGCTGCTCTCCGACCTCGAGGCTCTGAACACGCAACCGGTCGCGAACGTCGGCATCCCCCGCGCGATCGGCGCTGTGTTCGAGCGCCAGATTCGACGGCTCGACCGGCGGACCCGCGCGGCGCTGGATCTGGCCGCGGTGCTCGGCCGGCGGCTTGCGGACCTGCCGCTGTACGAGGTGGTCGATCTGACGCCTGCCGGGGCGGGGGAAGCGCTCTCACGGTTGAAAGACGAGGGATTCTTGCGGGAGGTGCACGGCGGCCTCGAGTTCCGCAACGAGTTGATCCGGGCGCAGGCGTATTACGGGGTGGCGGGGCCAGTGCGACAGCACTTGCATCGAAACGTGGGCGAGGTGCTGGCTGCACGCCCGGATCCGGAACGATGCTCTATCTTCCTCGAGATACCATGGCACTTGTTGCGAGGTGGCGATGTCTCCGGAGCGACGGTGCACGGCCTGGAAGGAGCCGAAGAGGCCCTCCGAGTAGGAGCACCATACGAGGCGGAGAGACTGCTCGAGGCACTCCGTCGCCACCACAGCCAAGCGCAAAGCCCACAGATTCACATCCTCCTTGCGGCGTCGCTCCTGGACCAGTCCAAGGCAGCGGCAGCGCTGTCCATTCTTGACACGCTCGTAAACGAACCTCACCTTCCGCCCTGCACGACGGCCAAAGTAACCCGAATGCGCGCCGCCGCGATCTACCTCACCAACCGAGACACTGGGCAGAGTCACTTCGAAGCAGCTGACGTAGCGCTTGCCGCTGCTCAGAGGGCGGACGATGTCGAGCTCGTTGCGCGCGCACTCTTCGAGTACGCAAGGTCAGGAGCGGCGGCCGGTGACGAGCAGCGCGTGCGTGCGGCACAGAGCCGGATTGCTGAGTTGCTAAGGAACCCGGCGGCCGCGGCAATACCAGCTCTCCACTATGCCCAGGGATTCTGTTACTACTTCCTTTTCGAACCGAGAGCGGCAGCCAAAGCGCTAGAATGCGCCCGACGTTTGCTTGTAGACAGCCGCAACATCACGGAACTCTCCCTGATCCAGACTGGCTACGGGAACTGTCAGTACCACTTGTGCGAGTTCAAAGCAGCCCGCGACGCATTTCTTGCCGGCTTGGAGCTAGCTCTGAAGATCGGGGATGACTCCCGCGCGTCTATAATCAGCGCAAACCTGTGCTCCGTGCTGACAATCTGCGGGGATTATGATGAGGCAGTCCGGTACGGCGAAAGGAGTCTGGCATTGGGAACTCGTGCTCTCAGCCAGCCAGTCCTCACCGCCTCGTTCCTATGCCTTGCCGAAGCGTATAGTATTTGCGGCCTGACCAGCAAAGCCCTCGACTGCCTCGAACGAGCACGCGACTGCGTTACAAAACAACACAGCTGGTCGACGAGCGTTGAATACCTGCATCAGAGCGCTTGCGTGGCTCTGATAATGGGCAACCTCGGGCTCGCGCTCGATTTGATTAGTAAGGCCGAAGAGGCTGCGTGGGGGAAGGAACGTTGCGTGCCACAGGCAGGGGTTTTCGAAAAGCTTAGGGTATTCCGCGCGGCACATGTCATCGGCCCCGGAGCAGCCTCACGCATAGCACGCGACGCCAAGGCCCAATTCTGCGACCGCGACCCGGCCTATTACTTAGATGCCTTAGCTGCGGCGGCGTGGCTGGAAAAACGGACGGTCGGTCACTACTCCCGGGAGACGGAAGAGGAGTTGAAGACGTTCGAAAGACCGGCTTTGGCAGGCTTCCGGAGCCTGCTAGTGGCTCAGGGCTTCCTGACCTAGGAGCGCCGTTGGCGCGCTGGTTGGCGATGCAGCCCGCGCGCCTCTCAACTACAATACCACAGGAACCCGTCCACTCGATTTGTAGCCGCTCGTCTTCCAATCAAGCGGCGGGTGTGGGTGTACACCCAAGGGACACATCAAACGCGAACGGGGGAGGTGCAACTCATCCTCTACCCAGTCACTCTCTTCTTGACACGGCTCGATCATCAGTGAGTGTGCGGCCCGCTCCGCCAACGTTAGCCTCCTCGTAAGTACGCAGAGATTCTCCGGCTGCGGGAAATAACTCATGACAATTGGGGAATTCGATGGAGCCGGTCCCTGGGATCGCTACACAACCACTCGCTGCGGCCTGGTCGGCGGGCGGTCGAGCACCGGGAGCGCAATCGGGGCCGTAGCTTGGCTCTCCCGAACTACGTGGGTACGAAGTGCAACTGAGTCCAGCAGGATCTTCGCGAGACGCGGATCAAACTGCCTCCCCGAATACTTCCGGACCTCGTCCAAAACCCGCTCATACGGCACGGCTTGCCTGTAGGGTCGGTCCGTGGTCATCGCATCCAGCGTGTCTGCGACCATGATAACTCGTGCGCCGATAGGGATGCTTTCTCCAGCTAGTCCGTCGGGATATCCGCTCCCGTCGAAATTCTCATGATGATGCCGAACCGAGTTCTCCACGAATCCTTTGAAACTTGAGATCGTAGCAACGAGCTCCGCACTTCGGACGGGGTGCGACTGGAGGAGCTCCTTCTCCTCGGGCGTGAGCTTACTTTCCTTACGCAGCAGCGGCCAGTACTTCTCATGATACTTACCAACGTCGTGCAGAAGAGCCGCAGTGGCGATTTGCTCGATGTGTCGAGCGTGCAGTCCCGCCTCACGAGCAATGATTCTCGCATACTGCTGCACCCGCCTAGAATGACCAGACGTATAAGGCTCCATGGCTTCAATCTGCTTGACCATGAGCTCCAAGAGTTCGCGAGTGCTCTGCTCGAGTTTGACATTCTGCAGATAGATGTGGCGTACGACGAACAGCGGGACTGTTAGAAATACGACTCCGACCAGCTGAAACTTCACGTACAAGAATGCTAAGAGAGCCGGAATCGACCACGACAGAACATCGTAGACAAAGGTCCCACCGTACATCCGCAGCCAAGTTTCCGAGAATCCTTCCCCTTCGAGGAGCGCCAGACCGTATCCGACGGCGACCGAGTCGACAAAGGTGTAAGCCAGTCCCGCACCCAGAATCGCGAAAGGAGCGAACTGGAAATCCGTTACCGACGGGGTCCCGCCCAATAGCCGGAAGGCTGCCGACGCTAAGCCGACCGCGAGAACCTCTTTCGAAGCGTTGAAAAGGACGCGGTCCCAGCGCTTCCTTCGAACCAGCCTTGTGCCAACGTACTGAGCAATCCCACCAATAAGCATCGCCCAGATCGGATCAAACAGGAACGCGGCAGCCAATAAGGGAATGAACGCCATTGACTGACTCGCACCAGCGGGCTGGACCTGCACCGCGCTCAACTCGGCGAGGAGCGCGAGAGCCAGAATGGATATGACCGCGTTTAGGAACTCGGGTGCAAGCTGCCAGCTCTGATCCCAGGCAGCCAAGGTAAGGGCCGCGACGGCCCCGATAAACACGGCGCCGACGTAGCGATTAAACCGCGAGAGCCCGGATGGGTCGAGTGGTGCCATTCGAATTTGTACGGAGAAGAGGGCGGCCCCAGATTGCCATTATAGACCCGACGTGTAATCCGCCAGAAACGCGCGGACGATCGCGCCGAGCAACAGCGCGAAAAGCTTGATCGCGAACACTGAGCGTCACCCCCTTTGGACTACGAGTTGTTGGCTCGTTAGACCTGGAGTGGCACGCCTCGCTATGGCGCACCCGACGCTCCGCTCATCAGCTTCACGCTCGGCTTCGCTTGGGCAACGGCAACCCGGGGCCCCTTTCCCTCCTATTCCCTAATGGTCCTGTATGTCGAGTGCTGCTATTGCTCGTCCTTACGCCGCCTTGCGCCGCTTCAACGCCTGCCGCATCGCGTCCACCAGGGCCGGCATGCCATCCGCCTTGTTCACGATCACCTTCACGCCCATCCCCCGCAGCTGCGCCGACGCCGCCTCGGGCATCCCGCCCGTCACCACGATCACCTCGGCGTCCAGCCGGCGCCCGGGCTCGAGCAGCCGCTGGATCACCTGCGTCGCGTTCAGGTCGGGCAGCGTGTAGTCGAGCACGATCACCGACGGCTGCGCCCGCCCGATCTCGAGCAGCCCGTCCATCCCGGTCGCCGCCTCCACCACCTCCACCGCCAAATCGGACTTCGCGATCGTCAGCACCAGCGCCCGCCGGTAGCCCGCATCGTCCTCCACCACCACCACCACCTCGCGCCCGGCGCTGCGCTCCAGCTCCAGCGGCACCCCCATGCCGTGCGCCCGCAGGAACGCCGCGAGGTCGTCCGACTCCACCCGGCGCCGCCCCGTCGGGGTCTTGTGCCCCTTCAAGAGCCCCTGGTCGATCCAGTTCGCTACCGTCGCCGGCGATACCTGGCACACCCGCGCGACGCGCTGCGTGCCCCAATAGCGCTTGGTTCTAGCCGAATTCACAGAACCCCAAGTACCACTAGAACGAGGAACGCGCAAGGGGGGCTGCCGCATGACGGCATCACCTCGAGAGTGTTGGCCTTAAGTACTTGTAGCATATCATCTTATCGCCGAGCGTCCACCCAGCGGTTGGTCGCATCCAGGATCGCCAGCACGGCGCTGCGCTCAGCGCTCTCCCGGATCTCGCACGTCCCCGTGAGCAGCTGCGCCTCGCGGCCGCCCAACCCGTGGACCGCGACGAGCACGAACCTGCGGTCGAACGCCTCCACGAGCTGCGCGCCCTCGAGCGCGATGGAATTGTCGGGGAGGAGATCGTCGAGACAGCCGGCCGCGGCCCGCGCCGCCGCCTCGACCCGGTTCCGCACCGTGTCGGTCCCCTGCTCCTCCGCCTCCGCCTGCCTGTCCTCGAACGACAACCGCACGCGCACGACCACGCGCTGCGCCCGCTCGGCGGGCCGCACTTCGAGCCCCTGGAACACGACCACCCGGCTGTTGGCGCGGGTGCGCACCGCCTCGTCCTGCAACCGCTCGATCGGCCGCACGTCCGCCGTCTGGGCCACGCTGATCTTGCGGTGGTCGATCTTCATGCCGAGCTGCGCCATCAGCGCCGACTCGACGTTGCGGACCACGTGCTTAGGCTGCATGTCGCTCAGCGTGAGCACGTGGATCTCGCTCACGTCGCCTAGCGGCGTCACCACGACCCGCGCCGACAGCACGCCCGTGAGCCCCGCGATGAGGTTCTCGGCGCGCTTCACGCCCCACGGGTCCGGGGTCTCGACGCTCGAGGCCGGTGGCACCAACCCGCGCTCCACGCGGTCACCCCGCGAAATGCCCGTCGGATTGGAAGCCGTCATATCACCGTTCCCCCGCTGGTTCGCTCCTGCACCGCCCTACGTGATTCCCCTGAGATAGGAGGGAACCCCCACGTTCGATCGTCACCAAGCGATTGCGTAATTCGAGAGCACCGTGAGAAGCACTGCGAGCAACGTCATCGAGCGTCACCTCCTCGAGACCTGCGAGTCGTTTCTCGGCCTACAGGAGGAGTACGCCTCGCTCGGGCATACCCGCACGCTACGCTCGTCAACTGTTCGCTCAGCTCCGCTTAGGTACCGATTCCGGGGGTCCCCCTTTGTCCGCCGTGCCCTTGGCAATCATGCCGTCGCGGCACCGCCTGCTGCGCGCGCGCAACAGCGATCAGTTCGATAGAATTGACACAACACGAAATACCACCAAAACAGGAGATTCGCAAGCCCCCCTGGTGAGAAGGGGGCGCGCCACCGGCGGGAGTGCTTCTAAGTTATTATTCTACAAGATATTATCTGCGGGCATCGGCCCAGCGGTTCGTGGCATCCAGAACCGCCAGCACCGAACTGCGCTCTGCGCTCTCTCGGACCTCGCACGTGCCGGTGAGGAGCTGCGCCTCGCGGCCGCCCAGCCCGTGCACCGCCACCATCACGAACTTGCGGTCGAACGCCTCGATCATCTGCGCCCCTTCGAGCGCCACGGAGTTGTCGGGGAGCAGCTCGTCGAGACACAGCGCCGCCGCCCGGGCCGCCGTCTCCACCCGATTGCGCATGGTGTCCGTCCCCTGCTCCTCCGCCTCCGCCTCGCGCCCCTCGAACGACAGCCGCACCCGCACCAGCACCCGCTGCGGCCGGTCCGACGGCCGCACCTCGATCCCCTGGAACACCACCACCCGCTTGTTGGCGCGGCTGCGGACCGCCTCCTCCTGCATCTGCTCGATCGGCCGCACGTCCGCCGTCTGGGCCACGCTGATCTTGCGGTGGTCGATCTTCATGCCGAGCTGCGCCATCAGCGCCGACTCGATGTTGCGGACCACCTGCTTGGGCTGCATGTCGCTCATCGTGAGCACGTGGATCTCGCTCACCTCGCCCAGCGGCGTCACGACCACGCGCGCCGACAACACGCCGGTGAGACTCGCGATCAGGTTCTCGGCGCGCTTCACGCCCCACGGGTCGGGCCCCCCACCAGGCCCGGTCACCCCTTGCGACGTGAGCGGCAGCGCCTCCCGCTCCTCCCCCGTCTCTCCTGTCTCCGCCGGCTTCGGTGTCGTCACATTAGCGCTCCCCCCCTGCTGCGACCTGGTTCCGCCCTGAGGCCTTGGCGCGGTACAGCGCGCGGTCGGCCGCCACCAGCACGTCTTCCGTCTCGGGGCCCCGGCCCGGCACGAATTCCGCCACCCCGATGCTCACCGTCACCAGCCCCTCGGGGTAGCCGAGCCGCCGCCCCATCGCCTCGACGCTGGCGCGCACCTTCTCCGCCACGCCGCGCGCCCCCTCCGCCGCCGTGCGCACCAGCACGAGCACGAACTCGTCGCCGCCGTAGCGCGCCGCGAGGTCGGTCGTGCGGATGTGCGACGCGCACTCCCGGGCCGCCGTCCGCAGCACCTCGTTCCCCGCCTCGTGCCCGAACTGGTCGTTCACCTGCTTGAAGTTGTCCAGGTCCACGAACAGCACGGCGAACGGATCCCCCGCCCGGTCGCTCCGCGCCACCTCGCTCGCCAGCCGGTCGCGCAGCACGCGGTAGGTGGCGAGCGTGGTGAGCGCGTCCACGGCCGCCTGAAGCTGCGCGTGCTTCGCCACCTTGTCGAGATAGGGGGGGCATGACCTGAGCGACGTCCGCCCCGCCGCCGCCGCGTCCGCGAAGGCGCGGCACGTCGCGTAGCCGCACGCCCCGCAGTCCCACGGCTTGCCGTTGGGAGCGAGCCCGATCTCCCCCAGGATCGCGTCGACCGCCTCCGCCGCCGGCCCGTGGCCGTTGCGGTGGATCGGAAACACCTCGCCCAGCCGCACCGCTCCCGCCACCACGGCGTCCACCACGGGCCCGCGCGCCCGGGCGGGCTCGGTCGCCCCAACGATCTCGCGCCGCCGGAACAGTTCTTCCCTGGGGCCGAGCAGCGGGTGGTCCAGGCACCCCTCGCACGGCAGGATGTCCACGAACCCCAGATCGATGTGGTCCACGGCGACGGCGCGCGCGATCGCCTCCAGCGCCCCCAGCCCGCGGACCTTGCGGAACCGCCGGCTGGCGTGGGTCTCCTCCATCAGGACCTCGAGCGGCAGGCCTCCCGCGGTGCTCCAGTGGCGCCGCCGCTCCTCAGGGACGCGGCTGAAGTAGGACGCCTGGTCATGCACCGTCACGCCGCGGCGCTCGAGCAACCCGGCGAGGTCGTCGAACGTGATCGCGGCGTCCACGTCCGGCCCCCCTTCCGTGATGCACACCCCCGTGTACACGACGGGCGTTTCCGTCCCATACAGCTGCTTCAGGTAGCGCGCCTCCGCGGCGATCGGCGTGGCCACGGGGGCGAGATAGGGAATCAGCTCCGGGTACTGCACCCGCACCGTCTCCACGATCACGGGGCACGTGCTGCGGATCATGGTGCCCCAATCGTTCTCGCTCCACAGCGACAGGTACTCCCGCGCCACCAGCTCGTCGCCCAGCACGCCGCGGTGCACCGTGCGGAAACCCGCGGCGTAGCATGCGTTTACGACCTGCTCGGGGGTCGCCGGATAGAAGTAGGCCGCCGACTCGACGCTCAGGATCAGCGCCGCGGTGCCGGCCGCGGCCAGTTCGAGCGCGCGCGCGGCGTCGCCCAGGGCCTCGATGGCATCGTGGGGGCAGGCGGGGAGACACAGGCCACACCGCGTGCACGCCGCGTCCACGATGCGGACTTGCGGACCTTCGACCGCCACGGCGTCGGCTGGGCACACCCGCACGCACGCCAGGCAAGCGACGCACTTGTCCGGATCGATTCTAAAGTCCACGGACTCTACGGCCGGGGCGCTGCGGCGCGGTCACAGAAGGGGAAACAGGGCGTCGTAACATGGGCCCGGATCGGGCCGCTGTCAAATCACACGATCGCGTATTCTTTGAGCTTGCGATACAGCGTGCGCTCGCCGATACCGAGGACTTCGGCCGCCCTGCGGCGGTTGCCCTTGGTGTCGCGCAGCGCGGCCTCGATCGCCGCGCGCTCCACGTCGGCCATCGTCATGCCGGCGCGGTACACCACCTCGCCTTCCTTCTCGGCCGCCGGCTCCCCCTCCACCTCGACCGGCAGCGGCGCGGCGACGCTCGACCCGGGGCCGACCTCGATCACTTCGACTCGCTGGGGGCGTTCCTCCAGCCGGCGCCGCAGCTCCTCCACCTGGAGCTTGAGCTCGACGAGGCTGCGGAAGATGAACTCCAGCTCCTGGCCCGCGACGTCGCGGGTCGCGCCGGCGAGCCGCACCGGCAGCCCGCGACCGCGCTCGCGGATCTCGCGCGGGATGTCGCCCGCGCCGATCTCCCCCTCGGGGGCGAGCACGACCATCGATTCCACCAGGTTCCGGAGCTGGCGGATGTTGCCGGGCCAGTCGGCGTCCACCAGGATCTGCAGCGCCTCGGGCGTGATGCCGCGGAAGCTGCGGTCGTGGGTCGTGGCGAACTCGGCGATGAAGCGGCGCACGAGGAGCGGGATGTCGGCCTTGCGCTCGCGCAGCGGCGGCAGGTAGATCGCGAGCACGTTGAGCCGGTAGAACAGGTCGTCGCGGAACCGGCCGAGCGCGACTTCCTCCTTGAGCGACTTGTTGGTCGCCGCGATCACCCGCACGTCCACCTTGATCGGCTGGGTGCCGCCCACCCGGAAGAACGTGCGGTCCTCGAGCACGCGCAGCAGCTTCACCTGGGTGGCCGGCGCCATCTCCCCCACCTCGTCCAGGAAGATCGTCCCGCCGTCGGCCAGCTCGAAGCGGCCCAGCCGCCGCTCCGCCGCCCCCGTGAAGGCGCCCTTCTCGTGCCCGAACAGCTCGCTCTCGAGCAGCGTGTCGGGGATGGCGGCGCAGTTCACCGCGATGAACGGCTTGCCGCGGCGTGGCGACAGGTCGTGGATGCCGTGCGCCACGAGCTCCTTGCCGGTGCCCGACTCCCCCTCGATGAGCACGGTGGAGCTGACCGGCGCCATCTGCTCGATCTTGACCAGCACTTCCTGGATGGCCGGGGATTCCCCGATGATCCCGGTGCGCTGCTGCAGCCGGCGCCGCTCGACCAGCCGCCGCACGGTGGCCGTCACCTCGGCGGGGTCGGCGGGCTTCGTCAGGTAGGCCGTGAGGCCGAGCCGGCGGGCCAAGCCTTTCGCGTCGGGCTCGGTCTGCTCGACCAATCCGAGGGTGGAGATGGAGCGGTCGCGCGCTAGCGTGAGCAGCTGGGCGGCGCCCGTTTCGTGCAGCCCGCCCGTCACGACGAGGCAGTCGGGGGGCGGCTCGCGCCGCACCGCCTGGCGCGCCTCGTCGAGCGACGCCAGCGTGGTCTGGAAGCCCGCCGCTTCGAGGCCCGCGTTGCTGCGGACGGCGTGCTCGAGATCGTCGGTGGTGACGAGGATGCGGTCGGCCATCAGTGCGTCACTCGCTCACCGGTCACGAGCTCCACGGCGTGATCGAGCAGGGTTTCCAGCACGCCCAAGCCGTCTTTCACCCCCCCGGGAGATCCCGGGAGGTTGACGATCAGCGTTTTCCCGCGCGTGCCCGCCACGCCGCGCGACAGCCAGGCGCGGGGAAAGGCCGGCGCCGACTGCGCCCGCAGCGCCTCCGCAATCCCCGGTGCAGGCCGGTCGAGCACCGCCTCCGTCGCCTCGGGCGTCACGTCGCGCGCGGTGAGCCCGGTCCCGCCCGTCGTGAGGACGACGTCCACCTCGCCCGAGTCCGCCCAGCGCGCCAGCTTCCCAGCGATCCGATCGGTCTCATCGGGGACCACGCTGCGCACTACGACGTCGTAGCCGCGCCCGCTCGCCCACTCCAGAATCGCGTCGCCCGAGGTGTCGGCCCGCTGCCCCACGGCGCCCAGATCGGACACCGTCAGTATCCCGATGCGCATTGACTACCCGTCTACCCGTCTAACCGACTATCCGTCTGGTTTTATGGGGCACGAACGGCAGCGGCACCACCTCCGCGCCGGCGCGCTTGCCCCGCACCTCGATCTCGAACGCCGTCCCCGGCTTGGCGTGCGCAGCGGGGAGATACGTCGTCCCGATCGCGGCGTTCACGGTGGGCGTCACCGTGCCGCTCCGCACGACGCCGATCCCCGCGCCGTCCAGGAACACCGGGTAGCCGTGGCGCGCGACCGTCTTGGGCTCGCTCACCCGGAACCCGACGAGGCGTCGCGGCACGCCCTCAAGCCGCTGGCGCTTGAGTGCGGCCAGGCCCGTGAAGGCCGCGCCCTTCTCGAGCTTCACGATCCAGCCGAGCCCGGCCTCGTACGGCGTCACGGTGGCGTCGATGTCGCTGCCGTACAGCGGATAGCCCGCCTCGAGCCGCAGTGTGTCGCGCGCGCCCAACCCACACGGTTCCGCGCGCCCCGCCCCGACCAGCGCGTGCCACAGCTTCTCGAGGTCCGCCCCGCGGCAGTACAGCTCGAACCCGTCTTCGCCGGTGTACCCGGTGCGGGAAATGAAGCACTGCACCCCCGCCACCTTGCCCTCGGCGAAGTGGTAGTACGGGATCATCGCCACCCCGACGGGCGTGAGCGGGGCGAGCAGGGCCTCCGCGCCCGGGCCCTGCACCGCGAGCAGGCCGGTGTCGTCCGAGATGTCGCGCAGCCGCACGTTGGCGCCGCGCTTCTGTTGCACGACGTGCTCCCAGTCCCGCGCGATGTTCGCGGCGTTCACGACCATCATCAGCCGGTCCTCGAACCGGTACACGAGACAGTCGTCCAGGAACGTGCCTTGCTCGGTCAGGATCGCGGAATACTGGGCCTGCCCGGGGCGCAGCGCCCCGACATCGTTACACGTCACGCGTTGCACGAAGGCGTTGCGGTCGGGGCCGGTGACCTCGAACTCACCCATGTGCGAGACGTCGAACACGCCCACGCCCTCGCGCACCGCCCGATGCTCGGCCGCGATCCCCGCGGCGTAGCTCACGGGCATCTCGTAGCCGCCGAACGGCACCATCTTGGCGCCCAGGCTCACGTGAATGTCGTGCAGCGGAGTGCGCTTCATCCTAGCAGGGTGGCGAGCAGCGCCTTCTGGACGTGCAGCCGGTTCTCCGCCTCGTCCCACACGCGCGACTGCGGCCCCTCGATCACCTCGGTCGCGACCTCTTCGCCGCGGTGCGCCGGCAGGCAGTGGAGGAAGATGGCCCCCGGAGCGGCGAGCTTCATCAGCTCGGCGTCCACCGTGTAGCCCCGGAAGGCGTTCTGCCGCGCCTGGGCCTCCGCCTCCTGGCCCATCGACGCCCACACGTCGGTGTTCACGACGTGCGCGCCCTCGACCGCCTCCTCGGGGATCTCCGTCACCTCGATGCAGGCCCCCCCCTGCTTCGCACGGTCGAAGATCCGGCGGTTGGGCTCGTAGCCCTCGGGGCACGCCAGCCGCAGCTCGAACCCCAGTACCTGCGCCGCCTCGATCCAGCTGTTCGCCATGTTGTTCCCGTCGCCCACCCAGGCGACCCGCTTCCCCTCCCACGTCCCCAGCGCCTCCCGCACCGTGAACAGGTCGGCCAGCACCTGGCAGGGGTGCGACTGGTCGGTGAGCCCGTTGATGACGGGAATCGTCGCCTGGCGCGCCAGCTCCTCCACCTCGGCGTGATCGAAGGTCCGGATCATGATGCCGCTGACGTAGCGGGACAGCACCCGCGCCGTGTCTGCGATCGGCTCGCCCCGCCCCAGCTGGATGTCGCGGGAAGAAAGGAACAGGGCGTGCCCGCCGAGCTGGTACGTCCCCACCTCGAAGGAGACCCGGGTGCGCGTGCTCGACTTGGCGAAGATCATCGCCAGGCTCTTGCCGGCGAGCGGGGTCTCCCGGTAGGCCCCCGCCTTCATGCGCCCGGCGAGGTCGAACAGGCGCAGGATGTCGTCCCGAGTGAGGTCGGTGACGGCGAGGAAATCGCGCTTCGCCATGGATTACCCTGGAGGGTGAGCCAAAATGACAGCCTTCGACTGCTAATTCTACCTAGAGGATGTAGCGGCGCAAGTCTTCGTCGTCGGCGATCTTCGCGAGGCGCTCGCGCACCCGCGTCGCGTCGAACACGATGTGTTTCTCGGGGTGGTCGGGCAGCGCGAACAGCACGTCCTCGAGCAGCGTGGTGAGGACGGTATGGAGCCGGCGGGCGCCGATGTTCTCCATGCGCTCGTTCACCTTCGCGGCGATGCGGGCCACCTCGCGCACGCCGTCGGGGGCGAACTCGAGGGTCGCACCCTCGGCGGCGCACAGCGCGGCGTACTGCTTGGTGAGGGCGTTCTCTGGCTCCGTCATGATCCGGACGAAGTCGTCCTCGGTGAGCGGCTGCAGCTCGACCCGGATGGGGAAGCGACCCTGCAGCTCGGGGATCAGGTCCGACGGCTTGGAGATGTGGAACGCGCCGGCCGCGATGAAGAGGATGTGGTCGGTGCGCACGTAGCCGTAGCGGGTCTGGACGGTCGAGCCCTCGACGATGGGCAACAGGTCGCGCTGCACGCCCTCGCGTGACACGTCGGGCCCGACGGTGCCGCGGTCGCCCGCGATCTTGTCGAGCTCGTCGATGAAGATCACTCCGTGGTTCTCGACGCGGTCCAGGGCCTCGCTCACCACGTCGTCCATGTCCACGAGCTTCTTCAGCTCCTCGTCGACGAGGACGCGGCGCGCCTCGTGGAGGTGCACGGTGCGGCGCTTCTTCTTCTTCGGCATGACCTCCTGGAGCCATTCGGTGAAGTTGAAGTCGGGCCCCTCCATGCCCTGGGGCGGCTGCATCATCTCGAGCATCGGGAAGCCCTGCTGCTGAACCTCGATCTCCACGTCGCGCTCTTCGAGCTTCCCGTCGCGCAGCTGCTGCCGCAGCTTCTCGCGGGTGCGGCGGCGGCGCTCCTGGGCCTCGACGTCGGCCTCGGTGGTCTTCGGGGTCACGTCGCCTTTCGACGAGACGACGAACAGGGGAGCCTTTTCCCCTCTCCCCTCCCCCTTCTCCCCCGGGGAGAGGGGAGAGGGGAGAGGTTGGGTCGGGGTAGGCGGGAGGAGGATGTCCAGCAGGCGCTCCTCGGCGCGGGTTTCCGCTTCCGGGTAGACATCGTCCTCGCGCTCGGTGCGGACCATGTTGATCGCCACGTCGACGAGCTCGCGCACCATCGACTCGACGTCGCGCCCCACGTAGCCGACCTCGGTGAACTTCGACGCCTCGACCTTGAGGAACGGCGCGCCGGCGAGGCGCGCGAGCCGGCGCGCGATCTCGGTCTTCCCCACCCCCGTGGGCCCGATCATGATGATGTTGTTGGGAAGGATCTCGTCGCGGATGTCCTCCGGCGCCTGGGAGCGGCGCCAGCGGTTGCGGATCGCGATCGCGACCGCCTTCTTCGCCACTTCCTGGCCCACGATGTAGCGGTCCAGCTCCGCCACGATCTTGCGCGGCGGCAGCTCCTCGAGCCAGGGGAGCTCCTCCTGCGCCGGCGGCGTGGCCAGGGGCGCGGCGGGCGGGGGGGGCGGGGGGGGCGGGGGAGGCGGCGCCGCGTCTTCGGGGGTCCGGGTGGGGTCGGCCATCACAGCTCCAGAATGTTGATGTGCGTGTTCGTGTACACGCAGATCGCCGCCGCGATCTCGAGGGCGCGCTGCACGACGTCCCGGGCGGCAAGCTCCGACGAGCTCACCAGCGCCCGCGCGGCAGCGAGGGCGTAGTTGCCCCCGGACCCGATCGCCAGGATGCCGTCGTCCGGCTCGATCAGCTCGCCCGAGCCCGAGATGACGTAGCCGTGCTCCTTGTCGGCCACCACGAGCAGCGCCTCGAGCCGCCGCAGCACGCGGTCCGAGCGCCAGTCCTTCGCCAGCTCGACCGCCGCGCGCGGCAGATTGCCGGGGTAGCGCTCCAGCTTCTCCTCGAACTTCTCGAACAGCGTGAACGCGTCCGCCGAGGCGCCCGCGAAGCCGGCGAGGATCTTGCCGCCTTTGAGCGCCCGTACTTTGTTCGCGTTGGCCTTCATCACCGTGTCGCCCAGCGTGACCTGGCCGTCGCCGCCCAGCGCCACGTGGCCGTCGCGGCGGACGCACAGAATCGTCGTGCTATGGATCCGCGTCATGTCCCTCACGCCCGGGGATGGGCCTTGTGATACACCTTCTTCAACCGTTCCACCGACGTATGAGTATACACCTGCGTCGTGCTGAGCGAGGCGTGGCCCAGCAGCTCCTGCACCGACCGCAGGTCGGCCCCGGCGTCGAGCAGGTGGGTGGCGAACGAGTGCCGCAGCGAGTGCACGTGCAGGTCGCGGCCCCGCGCCAGCGCGGCGAACAGCCGCTTGATCGCGAGCTGCACGCCCCGCACGGTGAGCCGCCGACCGCGCCGGTTCACGAACACCGCGCGCCGGTCCGCCGTTCCCGACAGCGCCAGCGCGTCCCGGTGCCGGTAGTACGCCCGCAGCGCCCGCCCGGCGTGCCGGCCCACCGGCACGAGCCGCTCCTTCTTGCCCTTGCCCCGCACCTTCGCCTGCTCGGACACGAGATCCACGTCTGCGTCGTTGAGGCCGGCGAGCTCGGAGAGCCGGACGCCTGTCGAGTAGAACAGCTCCAGCATCGCCAGGTCCCGCACCGCCACGAACCCGCCGGCGGCGGCGCGATGCTCCGCGTCCGCAAACAGCCGGTCGATCTCAGACCGGTCGAGGTGCGCGGGGAGCGGGCGTGGGAGCTTCGGGGTGCGCATCGCCCGCGCGGGGTTCACCTCCACCCCCTCGGTCGCGTTCAGGAAGCGGTAGAACGTGCGCAGCGCGGACAGCGCCCGGGCCACAGAGCGCTTCGCGAGCCCGCGCTGCTGCATCGCTCCGAGCCAGCCCCGGATGGCCAGCCGGTCCACTCCCGCCCAGCGCCAGGTCCCGCCGTAGTAGCGGTCGCAGAACGCGGCGAAGTCCTGCACGTCCCGCCCGTAGGCCTTGACCGTATGGGGAGAATCGTTTCGTTCCTTCGCGAGGAAGGCGACGAAGGCGGCGATCGCGCCGTTCACGCCGTGACCCCCACCCCGATCCCGAGCCGCTCCGCGAACCGATCCATCTCCGCGAGCGCCCGCTCCGCGAGCAGCCGCTTCTTTCGCTCTTTGTCCCGGACCGGCCGCTCGAGCGGCTCGAGCAGCCCGAAGTTGGCGTTCATCGGCTGGAAGTGCTCCGGGTCCGCCGTGTGCACGTAGCGGTACAACGCGCCCAGCATCGTGGTGGGCGGCGGCACCGCGGGCGCTTCGCCCGCCAGCAGGCGCGCCAGGTTGATGCCCGCCAGAATTCCCGTCGCCGCCGACTCGGCGTACCCCTCGACGCCCGTGAGCTGCCCGGCGAACAGCAGCCGCGGATCGTCCCGCGTCGACAGATGCGTCGTGAGCGCCCGGGGCGAGTTGATGTACGCGTTGCGGTGAATCGAGCCGTAGCGCAGGAACTCCGCGCGCTCGAGCCCCGGGATCATGCGGAACACCCGCTGCTGCTCGGCGGTCCTGAGGCGCGTCTGGAAGCCGACGAGGTTCCACATCTGCCCGGCGCGGTCTTCCTGGCGCAGCTGGACCACCGCGTAGGGCTGACCCCGGGCGCCAGGCCGGGGATCCACCAGCCCCACCGGCTTCATGGGGCCGAAGCGCAGCGCGTCCCGGCCCCGCGCCGCCAGCTCCTCCACCGGCAGGCAGCCTTCGAAGTAGGGGGGGGGCGTTCGATCGAACTCGTGGTGCGGCTGGTATTGCTCCCCCGTGCGGAGCGCCGTCACGAAGGCGTCGTATTGCTCCTCGGTGAGCGGGGCGTTCCAGTAGTCGTCGCCCCCGCCCTTGCCGTAGCGCGACGCGCGGAACAGGCGCTGGTCGTCGAGCGAGTCGGCGGCGACGATCGGCGCGATCGCGTCGAAGAACGCGAGCGACTGCGCCTCGAGGCGCCGCGCGATCGCGGCCGCGAGCGCGTCGGACGTGAGCGGCCCGGTCGCCACCACGCCGGGGGACTCGAGCTCCGTGACCTCCCCGCGCTGCAGCGTGATCCGGGGGTGGCCCGTCACGCGCTCGTGCACCGCCTGCGCGAACGCCACCCGGTCCACGGCGAGGGCGGCGCCGCCCGGCACGCGCGCGGCGTCCGCCGCCGCGAGCACGATGCTCCCGAGCCGCCGCATCTCGGCCTTGAGCAGGCCGTGCGCGTTCGTCAGTTCGACCGATTTGAAGGAGTTGCTGCAGACGAGCTCGGCCAGCCGGTCGGTCTGGTGCGCGGGCGTGGGGCGGTCGGGCCGCATCTCGTGGAGCGTGACGGCCACCCCGCGCTCGGCCAGCGCCCAGGCGGCCTCGCTCCCCGCGAGCCCGCCGCCGACCACGGTCGCGCGTAGGGGCACGGCAGGCCGTGCCCCTACATCGCCACCGACTCCGCCGGCGTCGCCTCCGCGACCGGGACTTCGTGTCCGCACTTCAGGCACTTGCGAGTCGCCCCCTCGGTCTTGGACTGCCGCTCTTCCATGCCAACGAAGCCGCACGCCGGACACGCGACGGCGACCGGCTTGTTCCACACCGAGTAGTCGCACTCCGGATACCGCAGGCAGCCGAAGAAGTTGCGGCCCTTCTTGGTGCGCCGCTCGGCCAGATCGCCGACGCCGCACTTGGGGCACTTCACCCCGAGCGGCACGGGTCGGGTGTGCTTGCACTTGGGATAGCGCGTGCACGCCAGGAACTCGCCGTAGCGCCCCGTCTTGATCACCATCGGCGCGCCGCACTCCTGGCAGATCTCGTCGGTCGGACGGTCGGGCACCTTGTCGCGCCGCAACGGCTTCGTGAATCGGCATTCGGGGTAGCGGGCGCAGGCGATGAACGGTCCGAACCGCCCGCTCTTCACCACCAGCCCGCTGCCGCACGTGGGACACTTCTCCTTGTGCAGCTCCGACAGGTCGTGCACGTCGTGGATGAGCTGCTGCACGTCCACCGCGTCGAGCGCCTTCGAGAACGGCCCCCAGAAGTCGCCCAGCACCTGCTGCCAGCCGAGGTCGCCCTCCTCGACCTTGTCGAGCTCGTTCTCCATCTGGGCCGTGAACCCGACGTCGAACACCGCGGGGAAGGAGCGCTTCATGACGCGCCACACCGTCTCGCCGAGCGGTGTCGGCGCGAAGCGGCGATCCTTGGCCGTGGCGTACCAGCGGGCCTTGAGCGTCGAGATGATCGTCGCGTAGGTGGACGGCCGCCCGATCCCGAGCCGCTCCAGCTCCTTGACGAGGCTCGCCTCGCTGTAGCGCGGCGGCGGCTCGGTGAAGTGCTGGTTGGGCGTGATCTGCTTCACTGTCACGACGTCGCCCTCGACGAGGGGCGGGATCGGCGGCAGGTCTTCGAGGGTCTTCCCTTCCTCGGGCTCGTGCGCCTCGTGGTACAGCACGTGGTAGCCGTCGAACAGCATGCGCGACCCGGTCGCCCGGAACACGAAGCGACCCAGGTCGAAATCAACCTTGGTGGTCTCGAACACCGCCGGGGTCATCTGCGACGCCACGAACCGGCGCCAGATCAGCTGATACAGCTTGAGCTGCCGGGCGTCGAGGTGCTTCTTCAGTTCCTCGGGCCGGCGCAGCACGTCGGTGGGGCGGATCGCCTCGTGGGCGTCCTGGACGCGGGCGTTGCTCTTGCCTCCCTTGTGGACGACGGGCTCGTCCGGCAGGTAGCGCTTGCCGAACTCGCGCTTGATGAAGTCGCGCGCCTGGGCGACCGCCGAGTCGGCCACGCGGACCGAGTCGGTCCGCATATAGGTGATCAGGCCGACCGGGCCCTCCGCCCCGACCTCGATCCCCTCGTACAGCTGCTGCGCGATCCGCATCGTGACCGCCGCCGAGAAGCCGAGCTGCTTCGCGGCCTCCTGCTGCAGCGTGCTGGTGCGGAACGGCGCCGGCGCGGGCCGGCGCCGCTCGCCCTTCTCGACCGCCGTGACGTTGAACGGCAGTTTCAGCGCTTCGGCGACGATCGCCCGCGCGGTGGCTTCGTCCTTGATCTCCGGCTTCTTGCCGTCGAGCTTGTGCAGCCGCGCCTGGAACGCCTGGCCGTCCTTCTCGAGGTCGGCCTCGATGGTCCAGTACTCCTGCGGCACGAACTTGCGGATCTCCTCCTCGCGCTCGCAGATCAGGCGCAGCGCCACCGTCTGGACCCGTCCCGCGGACAGGCCGGTCTTGATGCTCTTCCACAGGAGCGGCGACGTCTTGTACCCCACCAGCCGGTCGAGCACGCGCCGTGCCTGCTGCGCGTCCACTTTCCGCTGGTCGATGTCGAGGGGATGCGCCAGGGCCTGCGCCACGGCGTCCTTGGTGATCTCGTGGAACAGGACGCGGCGCACCAGACTGCCGTTGCCGAGCTGGCCCGCCACGTGCCAGGCGATGGCCTCGCCCTCGCGGTCGGGGTCGGTGGCGAGGAGGACGCGCTCCGACGTCTTGGCCGCCCGCTTGATCTCGGCGAGGGTCTTCGCCTTTTCCTTGATGGTTACGTATTTGGGGGTGAAGCCGTGCTCCACGTCCACGCCCAGCTCGCGCTGCGGCAGGTCGCGCAGGTGTCCCACCGTCGCCTTCACCGTGTAGCCCGACCCCAGGTATTTCCCGATGGTCTTGGCCTTGGTGGGCGACTCGACGATGACCAGCGCGCCGTGACCGCGGCGCGCCGTCGCCTTCCGTGTTTTCTTCACGTCACGCTTCTTAGCAGCCACGCGTCAACCCTTCGTCAAACGAAACGAGGAACGGCATCTTTACCATCCCGCACTGCTTTGCGCAAGTCTGACGACCTCGCTCACGACCTGTTGCGGCGTTTTGCGATCGGTGTCGACCTGCGCGTGCGCCTCGCGGTAGAACGGATCGCGCTCTTTGTGCAGCTGGCGCATCCGCGCCACGGGGTCCTCACCTATTAACAGCGGGCGGGTTCCCTCGGGCGCGGCGCGCTGCGCCGCCGTCTCGGGCCGCGTGCGGAGATAGATCACGAGGGCGCGGTCCTGCGCGCCCGCGATCGCGCCCGGCTGCGCCGCCCAGCCGCCGCCCGGGGCGATCACGGCGGGCTGGTTCGCGAGCGCGGTCTCCATCTCCTTCCGCTCCATCTCGCGGAACGCGCCCTCCCCCTTCTCCGCGAAGATCAGCGTGATCGGCTTGCCCTCGCGCCGCACCAGGATGCCGTCGACGTCCACGAACCCCGCGTGCAGCTGCTCCGCCACGAGCTTGCCGATGCTGGTCTTCCCCGAGCCCGGCAGGCCGATCAGCACGATGTGCTTTTTCATGACGCCGCCCCCGCCCCCCGCGGGGTGCGCGCCCGCACCTGCGCGAGGTACCCCTCGAAGTTCCGCTTCGTTTCGCTCAGCGCGTCGCCGCCGAACTTCTCGAGCAGCGCCTGCGCCAGCACCAGCGCGAGCATCGCCTCGGCGATGACCCCCATCGCGGGCACCGCGGTCACATCGGACCGCTCGGCCTGCGCCTGCGCCGCACCACCGGTCTTCAAGTCCACGGTGCGGAGCGGCGCCATGAGCGTCGAGATGGGTTTCATCGCGACGCGGGCCACCAGGGGCTCGCCCGTCGTCATGCCCCCTTCGGTGCCGCCCGCGCGGTTCGTGGCGCGCGTGAGCCCGGGCATGATCTCGTCGTGCACCTCCGAGCCCTTGCGCCGCGCGGCCGCGAACCCCAGGCCGAGCTCGACCCCCTTCACCGCCGGGATGGACATGAGGGCCTGGGCGAGGCGTCCGTCGAGCTTCCGGTCCCAGGAGACGTGGGAGCCGAGGCCGACCGGCACCCCGAGCGCGATCACCTCGACCACGCCGCCCAGCGTGTCGCCCGCCGCCTTGGCCGCGTCGATGCGGGCGATGATCTCCCGCTCGGCCTCGGCGTCGAGACAGCGCACGGGGCTGGCATCGGAGGCCTCGTTCAAAGGGACGGGTAGGGGCACGGCATGCCGTGCCCCTACGCCGCCCAATTCCACGACGTGGCTGCCGATTTCCATGCCGAACTGCTCCAGCAGCAGCTTGCACACCGCGCCGCACGCCACGCGCGCCACGGTCTCCCGCGCGCTCGCGCGCTCCAGGATGTCCCGAGCGTCCTGCCGGTCGTACTTGAGAGAGCCCGCGAGGTCCGCGTGGCCCGGGCGGGGCCGCGTGACCTGGCGCCGCCGCTCCGCGCCGGGGGCGTCCGGTTCCGGGGCCATCACGTCGCGCCAGTGCTCCCAGTCGCGGTTCCACACGAGCATCGCGATGGGAGAGCCGAGCGTCTCGCCAGCGCGCACCCCGGCGAGCCACTCGATCTGGTCCGCTTCGATCTTCATGCGGGCGCCGCGGCCGTACCCGCCCATGCGACGCCGCAGCTCGGTGTTGATCCGGTCGGTGGGCACGGCGAGGCCCGCCGGGATCCCCTCGAGGATCCCCACCAGGCCGCGCCCGTGCGATTCGCCCGCCGTCGTGAACCGGAACGTCACGCCCGCTCCTTATGGCGCGGCTGAAGCCACAACCCGGCCCTGCCGCTGAAGCGGCCTTGCGCCCGTTTACGGGCAGACGCCGAGCCGGGCGTTCACTCGCGCTCTTCAGGGTCCCTCGACCCTTCGATAATAACACGCGAGCCCGACCGTCAGTCGGGCTCGCGTCCTGCGCGGCTCACGCTGTGCCGCTCGACCTCATCGCTTCGGGACCCGCGGTGGCGCCGTGGGCTTGGGCGTCGCGGTCCTGCGGGGACTCAGCGACCCGGCGGCGTCAAACACCGGCCGCCGCGGCGCCTGCGGGTTCGAGTTCGTGAGACTCGGCAGCGTGACCGCCACGAGCCCGCGGGTCGTGAGCGCGAACAGGTACTGTTGGTTGCTGACCGCGTCGAACGACACGCGCACCGGCCCGATGATCGGATCGCGAATCGGGATGCGCGCCTGCACGTTGAAGAAGTACGTGTCGAACGCCACGATCGTCGTGTCGGGCGACGCAGCGAAGACCATCCGGTTGTTGATGTTGCCCGAGCCGCCGCCGCAGTTGGGGCTGCACGGACCGCCCGGCTCGAAGTTGTGGTTGTAGTTCATGTCCATCCCGGGCGTCGAGTGCCCGATCGCCGTTGTGCCCCACAACCGCAGCCCCTCGTCGAGGTAATAAATCGAGTCGTTGTCGGCGCGCACCAGGTTCGTGAGGCCGTTGAAGTTCGTCGCGATCGACACGACGTGGACGCCGACGTTGCTGATGAAGTCGCTGACGAACACACCCGGGGACATCCCGAAGTCCCGATCGTCGACGCCCGACTCGGGGAAGCCGGTCACCGGGATGCAGGTGTCGGGCGTCGACGTCAGCGCCTTCTTAGCCGAGTAGCTGAACACGCGCACGAACGGCGTCGCGACGTTGCCGCCCTCGCCGACGAACGCGTGGGTGAAGTTCCCCGTATTGCGGACGAACGTCTGGTCCCCCAGGCCGAACGTCTGGATGTCGACCGTGACCACGGCGCACGCGGTGAGCACGACCTTCCGATACGGCCCGGCCGGCGTCGGGATGGCCGGTCGCACCAGCTCGATCCGCAGCGTGTCGCCGGAGACGTTCGAGCCCAGGGCGGCGAGCTCCCAGAACAAGTGCCCGAACAGCTGCGTCGTGTCCGTCGTGTTGACGAGCCTCTCCATGCGCAGCGTAGCCTTGCCGTTGAACGGCGACGAGCTGCTCGCCGTCGGCGTGGTCGAGTACAGGGCGTAGATCGAATCGGCGTGGCACGCGGTGCCACCGGGCACCGGCCGACACACGGTCCCGAGGTACTGGGGCCGGTCCGAGACGTCGTGCACCGTGATCACCGGGTGGATGAAGCCGTTCTGGTTGACGACCGAGTACTTCTCGATCAGGAAGTTGGGCAGCGCCTGCCGCCACAACAGCAGGCGGGTGCTCGCGTCGAGGATCGACAGCTCCGTCCCACCCGCATCTGCCACGACGACGCGGTTAGGATCGTAGTTCCCCAGGGTATCCGCAGGCCAGAGCGCGATGCCCCACGGCACGGGTCCCGCCGTGACGATGCCGTTCGGGTCGAACGTCTTGGTCACGAGGTTGTAGATCTCGACACGACCCAGCGCGTCGTTGGTGAGGTAGAGCTCGCGCCGGTTCGTGTTGTAGATCGCATCCACGATGTGCCCGCCCTTGGGCAGGGGGGACGTGACCCCCGCGACCACGCTCGCCGAGTCGGCCTTCGGGACGCCCAGCACGATCCCGTTGACGGTGGAGAAGGCGCAGTTCCGCGCGACCGCCGCGTCGCACGCGTAGCCGTCCACCAAGATTCCCGTCGGGTACGACGTGAGGATCGCGGCGAGGTTCAAGCTGAAGCGCCGCACCACGTCGGTCAGGTTGCCGCCCACCGCGATGCTGTCGAACCGGAGCAGCGAGCCGTTGGACGCGAGCCGGACGCGCATCCCGATCCAGCTGATGGCGCTCGGGTCGGTGGCGTGCACCGTGACGCTGTCGGTCACTTCCACGCGCGTGCCGAGGGAGTCCGTCACCGACGGCGGGATGGTGTCGTTGGCCGCGGACAGCACGCTCACCGTCACGCTGTTGCTCGTCACGCGCCGACCGCTCGAGTCCTCCGCGAACCCGGTGATCGTGAACGTCCCCGTCGTGGCGACGACGGTCAGCGTGTCCACGTAGTCCACCGAATCCGGGTACGGCAGCGGGTACGAGATCGAGTCGTTGGGCGGCGTCGTGGGGTTGGTGGTCGCCGTGGGCGGCACCACGAGGAACCCGACCTTGCGGACGCCCGAGATCTGGGCGGCGCTGACTTCGACCGGGATGTTGCGGCCGGTGGACGCCACCGCGCCGGTCACGGGGGCGAGGAGCACCACGCGCAGCGCCGCCACGTTCACGAGGAAGATCACCAGCGTGTCTTCCGTGAAGTTGCCGGCGCCGTCCGTTGCGCGCCCGATGATCGTGATCAGCCCGCCGGCGCCCGAGGTCGGCGGGAACGTCACGGTCACGCCGCGCCCGAACGACGTGACGGTCGTGTTGAAGATGGTGTCCGTCACGGCGAGGTAGCCGCCGGTGAAGGTGAGCCGCACTTCCTTCAGGCCGAGGTTGTCGCCTGCCGAGACGCTGAACGACAGGCCGCTCGCGATCTGCTGCGTATCGGCGGACGTCGTCAGCACCATGGTGGGAGGAATGAGGTCGCGCTGAATGCCGCCTGGATTGCGGGCGGTTTCGCACGCCCACGCGGTGGCGACGAGCACACCGAGCCCCCAGAAGAGCCGCTTCCCGCGAACGCGCCGCATATGAACGCTCCTGGCTACTTCCCGGTGCTGGGCGTCACCAGGTCATCGATGATATGCGGCGTGACGAGAATCAGCAGGTCACGCCGCTCTTCCGTCTGGGACGTGAAGCCGAACAGCTTTCCCAGAATCGGCAGATCTACAAGAAAGGGGATTCCGGACTTCGTTACCGTGACCTCCGTCACCGTAAGTCCGCCAACTACAGCCGTTTCGCCATCGTTGACCAGGATCTGGTTGTCTGCCTGCTGGGTCTGGAACGTGAACCCGATGTCCACCGACGCCGGCTTCACGCTGGACCGCTCGGCGTGCACTTCCATCAGGACCTGGCGGTTCGCCGTCACGTGCGGCGTCACCCGCAGGTTGATGCCGGTCTGCTGGAAGCTCACGGTCGCGCGCGGCACGTTGCTGCCGCCGGCGCTGGCCGCGCTCACGTCGATCACGCGGATCGGCACCCGGTCGCCGACGAGGATCTCGGCCGGCCGGTTGTCGAGCGTGGTGATCGAGGGCTCGGCCTGGACGTCCGCCAGGTCCACCCGCTGCAGCGCCTGCAGGAAGGTCGTCAGATCGAAGTTGCCGATCGCCGTCGAGAAGATGAGGTTCAGCGCCGGGTTCACGACCGCCTGGTTCGCGTTGGCGATGGCCGCCAGCGAGTTGCCGCCCAGATCGACGATCACCTGGTCGGGGCTGAAGTTGGACTGCGGCACGAGCGCGTCGGGCACGCCGTCGCCGTTCGTGTCCACCGGCTTCGCCGTCCGCGGGTCGGGCCGCGTCACCAGCTGGTTGAAGAACTGCGTGGGCGATCCGAGATCGTACTTGATGCCCAGCTCCTCCACGTCGGTGCGGTCCACGAAGATGATCTTGGCCTGGATCGACACCTGCGGCGTGCGGATGTCCAACCCCCGGACGAACTGCTCGACCCGCTCGATGCGGCTCGTAATCTCGGTGACGACGAGCGCGTTGGTCGTCGAGTCGGCGACGACCTTGCCGATCCGCGTGAGGATCGATTGCACCGACGGCACGAGCGCCGCCGCCCGGGCGTAGTTGATCCGCACGAGTCGCGTCTCGACGGGCACGGTCGAGTCGGCGCGCGCCAGCTCTTTCTTGTCGATGACCCGGTAGATGCCGCCCTCGAGGACGACGACGTCGAGGCCCTGCGACTCGAGCACGGCGTGGAACGCGAGATCCCACGGCTGGTTCTTGATCTCGGCGCTGACGCTGCCCCGCAAATCCTTCGAGAGGACGATGGTCCGACCGCTGAACGCGGCGAACCCGGCCACGACCTCGCGCAGGTCCGCGTTGTCCCACGTGACCGTGATCCGCGCCGCCTGTGACTGCGCGCTCTCGCGCGCGTGCGTCGCCAGGTACTCGTCGATCGAGACCGTCGCGCCGCTCGCCGCGGGCGTCACGACTCGGGCCGCCTCGGTCCCCGCGCTCCGCGCGGCTGCCGGCGCGGCTGCCGGCGCCGCCGCCGACGTCACCGGCGGCACGCTCGCCGCCACCTGGCTCGACCACGCGGCGAACGCGGTGCGCTCGGTGCCGATCTTCACGCGGACCTGGCCGTCGCCCCGCTCGATCTGGTAGTCCTTCAGCACGTCGAGGTCGATCACGACCCGCACCACGCCGGCCCGGAACTGCGCGTAGCGGAGGTTCTTCACGCCGCCGCGGTTCTGCCCGTCGTACAGCACCACCGGCGCGACGAGCCGCGCGCCCTGCAGGTCGATCACGAGCCGGGCGGGATTGGCCAGCGTGAAGTCCTGGACGTCGACCGCCCCTCGGAGCTCGATCACGACCTCCACGCGGCCGGCCGCCGGGAGCACGCTGACGGCCCGGACCTCGCCGTCTCGCGCCCCCCCGCCCCCCCCGCCTGACCCCGCAAGGGCTCGGGGTGCCGCCGCGACGCACAACCACGCGGCGAGGGCTGCGATGCGCTTCATGGCGTTACCTCCTGCTTGGCGAGCTGCAGGCTCTCCTGCCGCTCGAACCCGAACTCCTGCACCGTAAACACGATCTCCCGCGGCCGGATCGTCGTGACCTTGAGGCGCCCCAGGATCTCGCCGGCCCTCGCCCGGTACACCTTGTTGTTCGTCACGTCCCGCAGTATCGCCACGCTGCGCGCCGGGTAGCGCCCGTCGTAGTAGATGCCCACGAGCTTCAAGTCCGTGAGCAGCGGGCGGATGTCCCCCGACTTGAGGAGCGACAGGAACGGGTCCCGCCCCCCGCCTTCGTACCCGAACGTTTCGCGCACCAGCCGCGGCGACGCCGAGTCCGGACGCGTCGTCGTGTCGCGCGGGGCGGCGGTGGCCGGCTTCGCCGCCGGGGCGGGCGACACCGCCTTGGGCGGGGGCTTGGCCTGAGGCTTGGCCTGCGCCGCGAGCGGGCCGGCGACGAGCAGCGCCACGACGACTCCCGTGAGCTTTCCGCTCATGGGCTGGCCCCCCCGACCTTCGCCGGCTTCTGGCCCGGCGGCGGCGGGGGCGGCGCGGCCGCCTTGACGAAGGTCCGGATCGCGAACTGCGCCTCGAGCAGCGCCCCCAGCGTGTCGCTCAGGAACCGCATCGCCTGCTGCTGCGCCGGCTTGAGGCTCAAGTCCTGCGGCACGATGATGCGCCGCAGGCTGGCGATGTCGGACAGGAACTCGCCGAGCTGGTCGTAGTGGCCGATGATCTCGAGGCGGTACTTGTAGGTGTCGAACGGCTGCCCCGGCTCGACCGGCTGCGGCTCGATGCGGCCGATGGTGACGCCGCGTACTTTGGCTTTGGTCGAGATGTCGTCGATCAACGCCGGCACCTCGTTCTTCTCGGGCACGAGGCGGCGCATCACGCCGAGCAGGGCGCGGTAGGCCTCGACCCGGCGGCGCAGGTCCTCTACGGTGCCGCTCGCCAGGTCCTGCTTCGCCTTGTCGATGATGGCCTGCAGGCTGTCCGTCTCGGTCTGGACGGCCCGGATCTGCTCGCCCGTCGGCTGCTCCCAGTAGTTCCAGAAGACGTAGCCGAGCGCGAGCATCCCCAGGGTGATGAGGAGCATCACCTGGCTCTGCCGGTCCTGGGGGAGCAGGGCCATGGCGTTACCTGACCGGCTGCGTGAAGGGGACGGTGCGGATGTACACGGAGTCCGCGACCCGGTAGCGCACGGCGATGTTGAAGGCCGTCACCGGCCGATCGGCCTCGATGATCGTGGACGACGTCGCCGGCGTCACGTCCGTGAGCCACGGCGACGCGGCGAGCTGCCGCAGGAAGGTCGTATACGCCTGGATGTCCACCGTACTCCCCGTGATCCAGGCGCGCACGATCGGGACCCCCACGGAGTCCACCGCCCCGCCGGCGGCCGTGGCGCCCGGGCTGCCCGGGGCCACGTTCGAGCCGCCCGCGACCGCGATGCTCGTGAGCCACGTGTAGGGCGGGAGCGCCTTGGTGATCTGATCGAGCATGTGCGGCCAGATGTAGCGGTCGGCGTCGATTCCCCGGATGATGCCGATTTCCGCGACGAGTGAGTCGCGGATCCGCTCCGACTGCCGCTTCTGCGCGATCACCGCGTCGAACCGCCGCTTCTCGATCCGCACGGCATCGAGGTTCGACTGAAGCACGCGGAGCCGCGTGCTCAGCGTGATGAAAAGCAGCAGACCGCCGCCGATCACCACCACCGCCGAGGCGCTCGCGGCGATGAGCCACGGGTTCTTGATGCTGGCGATCAGCCCCCGGAAGTCGGGCAGCGCGAGCTTGAAGCCCAAGCCCTTGCCGCGGGCCGCCTTCTGCTTTTTCCCGGGAATGAGGTTGATTTCGATCATGCGGCACGCCTCAGCGCCAGCCCGACCGACAGCATCAACAGCGGCGCCACCTCGTCCACCGCCACCGACTCGAAGACCGAGTCACGCACCTTGAGGCGCTGCACCGGGCTCGCCATCTCCACCGGCACCCGCAGCCGCGCGGAGAGCGCTTCGTTGAGGCCGGGGATCCGTGCGCCGCCGCCGATCGTGTACAGCCGCCCCAGCCCGCCCGCGGAGCGGGACGCGGTCTGGAGGAACGCCGCCGCCCGCTCCACCCCCACCGCCAGCTCCTCGGCCCGCGCCTCCACGTAGGGCGCGAGATCCCCGCTCTGCGCCAAGCCCTGGATCAGCCGCTCCGAATCCTCGGCGGAGAGCCCCTTCTCCCGCTGCAGGTCCTCGCGGAAGCGCCGCGTGCCCACCGACAGGTCCCGCGTCAGGACCGGCACGCCGTCCTCCACGATGTTCACGTTGGTCACTTCGTGCCCGATGTTGACGAGACCCACCACCCCCTGCATCGCATCGGGGTGGTTCAGCTCAAAGGCGTTGTGAATCGCGAAGGCGTCCACGTCGATGACGGACGCGTTCAGGCCGGCCTCGCCGAGCAGCGATGTGCGGCTCTCCACCAGCTCCCGCTTGGCCGCGACGAGCAGCACGTTCATCTGCAGCCCCTCGGCGTCCGGGTCGAGGATCTGGAAGTCGAGCTCCACGTTGGCCATGTCGAACGGCACGTGCTGCTCCGCCTCCCAGCGGATCACCTCCCGGGCGTCGCCTTCCTTCATCCGGTCCATTTGGATCTTCTTGACGATCACGTCCCGGCCGCCCACGGCCGTGACGACGGACTTTTGCTTGACCCCGGCGGTGGCGAAGAGGCCCCGGATCGCTTCGGCCACGATCCCGGGGTCCATGACCTCGCCCTCGACGATGGCGTCGGCCGCCACTTCGGTCGTGGCCACCTTGACCAGCTCGGGCTCGCTGCCGGAATGGTCGACCACGGCGACCTTGATGATGCCGGAGCCGATATCCAACCCGACCGAGGTTTTCTTGCCGCCCAGCAACCCGAACAGGGCCATACGTGCCTAGGGGTTAAAGACAAGAGGGGGCGAGGGCAAACTACAGTAAGCCCCGCCCCTTATCCTGTCAAGCCTCGAACCTACTTGAGCCCGAACCAGCAACTACTTTGGTCGCTGGTACTTAGGCCTATTGGAACAGCTGTACCCACCCCCGCGACCGCATCTGCGCCCCCACGCCGGTCATGTCTAACGCCTTGAGAATAGCGCACTTAGAGTACAGGAGGTTGGCGCCGCCCGAAATCGACTGCGTCTGGCCGAGCGACACGCTGTCCTGCGCCATCGTGGCCCCCCAGAAGTGCGCCGGCTGGCCACCGCCACCTGCCGTCGTGAGGGACCCCTTGATGATCGCGATACCGAACCACTGGAACCCTCCGTTGACGGACAAGCTGCCGTCGACGAGCAGGATCCCTTGGCCCTCCTGGCCGTTGATGTTCGCGTCCCCGGTGATGTGGATGATCGGGAAGTAGGTGCCGCAGGGGGCGGTCGGGTTGAGCGGGTCGCCCCAGTTGGTCAGCACCGACCAGTCGCACTGCCCGTTCGTGACGACGGGCGCGATCGAGGTGGAGAAGTTCTGCCCGGGCAGCGTGATGCTCGCCCGCAGCGCCAGGTCGGCGTAGGTCACATCGCCGTACTTCGAGAAGGTGCTGTCGGTCACCGTCGGGTCGATCTTGACCGGCGGGGTGCCGAGGACCGTGCCGCCGCCGTTCTGCGTGATCGAGCTGCCCGAATCGGCCCGAATCCCGGCCATCGAGCTGTCCACCGGACCGCACGACGTCCAGCCGACGGGGGTGTGGTCGAACCCGTCGACGGTCGAAGTGCCCGAGACCTTGTCGCCGTTCGTCGTGGTGAGGGACGCCTGGATGTCGATCACCAGCGGGCGAATGGTGGTGAGCAAGCCGACGCGCTGGCTCGCCCCGCCGCCGCGGATGCCGCCGGCCAGGCTCTGGTTGTCTTGGCCGGTCACGTCGACGAAGTAGATCTCGTCGTTCATCTTGTAGAGCGACCCGTTGTACTTCCCCGTGTTGCTCCTGGACTGGGTGGCGACGATCGTGCGCTCGCTCGTCGGCGCCGTGGCCGGGTATCCGGCCATGCCGTTCCAGACGGCCGTGCTGTTGGGCCACACCCGGATGAGCGAGTTCACGCCTTCCTCGGCGACGCCGAACGAGGCCTGCACGCGCCGGGTGTTCTCGGCGACGCGCTGCTCCTGCGTGCCGGAGAACAGGGCCCCCGCGACCAGCGCGCCCACGATCACCAGCGCGACGATCGCGACCGCGAGCGCCATGCCGCGCTCGTTCTTCAGAACCTGCTTCATAGACCGCTCCTTGATGTGCACGAGTGACCCGCTCCCTTCCGTTAACACTTGACGAAGGGCGCGGAGCCCGGTCCGCAACGCGGGTTGTTACGCAGCGCCACCCGCGTGCTGATGCTGTCCACCTTGTTCGCCAGCGTCCCCAGCGCGCCCCCAGAGCGCACCGGCTGCGCCGTCTGGGCGCGCACGTGAATCTCGATCAGCGCCACCTGGGAAGAGTCTGTCGTGACGGCGCCGTTGACGTCGAAATAGTCGAGCTCCAACCCATCGCTCCCCGTCAGCGGGCCGATCAGCGGCTGGACCGAGGAGCCCTTGGTGATATTCTGGTAGCCGACGTACCACATCCCGTCCGACGACGACTGGTACAGCTGGTACTTGATGATCGAGAAGGCGCGCACCGGCGCCCCCTTGGGGATCGCGCCGTTCACGGCCAGGCCGGGGATGTTCATCCACGCTGGGGGCGACGTCGACAGCTGATAGCCCGGCGTGCCACCCGCCGGTTGCGCATCCGGACAGGTGAAGAAAGGGCTCGCTCCCGTGATCTTGACCGGGAGCCATTGGTCGTCGTCGCGCTTCGCGGCGTTGCCCTCCCAGAACACCAGCACCGAATCGCCGCTGGCGAACGGGAGGTTGCGGCCGTACATCGGGCTCACCCACACGTTCATCGTGAAGTTGCCGAGCCCGACGGCCAGCGCGGGCGCGGTGCACAGGAAGCCCAGCTTGCGCATCGCCCGGATCTGAATCGACGTGGGCGTCATCGACTGAATGTCTCCGTCCACCGCGTCCAGCTCGCGGAACTCGGCGGGCAGGACGGTCGTCGCGGCCCGCAGGTTCTCCTGCAGGTCGATCTGCTGGGTCTGCGCCTGGTACACGCGCTGGTTGTTGACCAGCACCTGGTAGATCGCACCCGACACGATCCCCAATAGCACCAAGGCGATTATCATCTCCACCAGCGTGTAGCCGCGGCGGCCTAGCGCAGACATGAGACCTCCGTTTCCACGACCTCCGTGCGCCACTGCCCCAGCGCGGTCGGGTACTTGTTGTTCAGGACGATCTGCCATCCTTGGTTCGCGAGCGGGGTGAACGACCAGCTCACCGAGTCCACGGGGTTCCCGCCCCGCAGCAGCACCTCGCTGCCCGCGGTCTGCGATGCGCAGGCGCTCACCCGCAGCATCTCGAGCCGCCGCCCGGCGTACGCTGCCGCAACGGCGGAGCGCTGCCCCCGCCCGATCATGCGCGTGACCAGCGCAGCCGAGGTCACGAGGCCGAGCAGGCCGACCGTGAGCACCAGCATCGCCACGATGACTTCGACGATGGTGAAGCCGCGTTCCTGTTTCATTACCGCACCACCTTGCCGGTGTAGCCGGCGATGATCACTGAATCCGTATTCGCCGAGACGTTGCCCGTGAAGCGCACGATGGTGTTGACGGTCTCGAGGCTCAGGCCGCGCGGATCGAACTGCACCGAGTCCTGCGTGGCGCTGAGCGTGACGTTGAAGTCCTGGTACACGTTCTTGACTTGGCCCACGGTGTCGATCGTTATCTGCCCGGGCCGGCAAGACGTCACCCACACCCCGGACGATGCACCGTAGGCGAAGTGGACCGCCGCACGGCAGCCCCGCTGGATCGCGAGCGAGCGCGCGGTCACGACGTAGGTCCCGACCGCCACGCGCGCCGAGCGCACGTTCGTCTTGTCGAGCACGCCGTGAATCTTGGGAAACCCCACCGCCGCGATCAGCCCGATCAGGATGATCACGATCATCAATTCGACCGCCGAAAAACCTGAGCGCGTCATGCGCACGCCTCCCGTTCGGGGGAGATCCTATCAGACTTCGTGCCGGAGGCTAATATGTTGTATTTATTAGCGTTACGACATAGAGTAGGGACGGGCGCGAGCTGCAAAATGCTGCATAAGTGCAGAATACTGCACTAGTCCAGGCCGTACCGATCCATCTTGTAGAACAGGGTCCGCAAGCTCACCCCCAGCCGCTTGGCCGCGTCACGGCGGTTACCGCCCGCCGCCCCAAGCGCCGCCGTGATCGCCTGGCGTTCGGCAACCTCGACGGCATCGCGGAGCGTACCCTCACCCCCTCGCTCCCCCTCTCCACGTTGTGGAGAGGGGGAAGGGGGGTGAGGTCCGAAGTCGTCCGGCTCCAGGATCTCTTTGTCCGACAGCACCGCGGCGCGCTCGATCGCGTGCTCGAGCTCGCGGGCGTTGCCCGGCCAGCGCTCGGCGACGAGCCACGCAAGCCCCTCGTCGCTCACGGCCAGCGGGCGCCCCAGGCGACGCCCGACCTGCACGGCGAAGTGGCGGGCCAGGGGCGCGATGTCCTCCCGCCGCTCGGCGAGCGGAGGGAGGTGGATGGCGACCACGTTGAGGCGATCGAACAGATCCACCCGGAACCGGCCCGCGGCCGCTTCCCCCGCGAGGTCCTTGGCCGTGGCCGCGAGCAGGCGCACGTCCACGCGCCGGGTCCGCCGGTCGCCGACGCGGCGGATCTCGCTCTCCTGCAGCACGCGCAGCAGCTTCGCCTGGAGCGGCAGCGGCAGCTCGCCGATCTCGTCGAGCAGCAGCGTGCCGCCGTCCGCCTGCTCGAACAAGCCCGGCCGGTCTCCCGCGGCGCCCGTGAACGCCCCCTTCACGTAGCCGAACAGCTCGGACTCGAGCAGCGTGTCGGGGATCGCGGCGCAGTTCACCGCGACGAACGCCTGCGCCGCTCGCGGGCTCGCCCGATGGATCGCTTGCGCGATGACCTCCTTACCGGTGCCGCGCTCGCCGGTGATGAGCACCGTGGTCTTGTGCTCCGCCACGCGGGCGACGAGCTCCAAGGCCTGACGCATCGCCCGGCTCTCGGCGATGAGGGCGCGGGACGCAGGGCTGCTGTCGAGCTGTGCCCTTAGTGTCGCGATGGTGCGTCCAAGCCGCTCGCGCTCCTCGGCCTTGCGCAGCGTCAGCACGACCTCGTCGGGCCGAAACGGCTTGGGGATGTAGTCGTAAGCGCCCTCCTTCATGGCAGCGAGGGCGGCCTCCTCGCCCCCGTAGGCGCTCATCATGATGACGAGGGCCGAGCCGCCGCCACTCACGTAGGCCCGCAGGAACGCGAGCCCGTCCATGTCGGGCATGCGCACGTCGCACAGGACGAGGTCGAACGGCTCGGCCAACGCGCGCGCGAGCGCCTTCGCGCCATTGCCCTCGGCGGCCACGTCGTAGCCCGCGTCCGCCAGCAGCAGGCCCAGGGATTGGCGCAACCCGGGCTCGTCGTCGACCACGAGGACACGACTCATACCTCACCCCCTGACCCCCTCTCCGCGTTGCGGAGAGGGGGAACGTGAGGCACCGCCGGAAAGAACATTTTGAACGCGGCGCCGCCTTCGCGGGCAGGGTCTACCCACACGACGCCGCCCATGTCGTGCACGGCGCGTGCGACGATGGCGAGGCCGAGCCCGGTGCCGCGCCCGGGCTCCTTGGTCGTGTAGAACGGCTCGAAGATCTTGTCGCGATCTTCCGCGGCGACGCCCGGACCGGAGTCGGCGACGAGCAGCAGGGCTCCTGCCTGCCCGGCCGCGAACTCCACCCGGGCGGGTCGCCGCTCGTATCCCCGCGGGAACGCGGTCCGGCCCGCATCCGTCGCCCGCTTCGGCGCGGCGCGCCCTGGCTCGTACGCCCACGGGCGGGCCCCGAGCACGACGAGGCCACCGGACGCGGCATCTACGGCATTCAGGACCAGGTTCACGATGACCTGCTCCAGCAGGTAGGCGCGACCGAGAATGTGCGGCACGCCCGCGGCGATTTCGAGGTCGGCGCGCACCGCTTTCAGGGCGCCCTGGGCCTCCAGCAGCGCGTGCGCGCCGCGCAGCACCGCGACCGGATCGAGCGGCGCCAGGGGCTCCTCCTGAGGCCGGGCGTAGTCGAGCAGGCCCCGGACGATCTCATCGATGCGGTCGAGCTCGCGCGTCAAGCCGGCGACCACCTCGCCGTCGGCTCCGCGGCGGCGCAGCACCTCCACGTAGGTCCCGATCGCTCCCAACGGGTTCCCGACCTCGTGGGCGATCCCGGCCGCGAGCCGTCCGATGCTCGCCAGTTTCTCCGAGCGGACGAGCTGGCTCTGGGCATCGAGCAGGTGATCGGTCATGCGGTTCAGCCGCTCGGCCAGGACCTGGAAGTCCCGGGTCTCGGCCGCCGGTGCCCGCGCGGCGAAATCACCGGCGGCGACTGCGTCCGCGACCGCGACGAGCCGCTCCACCGGGCGCAGCACCAGCCGGCTCACCAGATAGCGGCCGAAGAAGATGAACACCACGACGTCGAGCGCGACGGTGGTCAGGATGAAGGGCAGCGCCCGGTCGGGGGCCAGCGCGGCCACGAGTAGTACGGTGCCCACCCCGAGCAGCAGCGCCGCCGCCGCCAGAAAGGCGAGGTTGAAGAGCAGTTCGGTGCGGAGCGACGGCCGTGCGCCCATGGACGGATACAAAGTACAAAAAACGAGCGGCGGGGAGGTCCCCCGCCGCTCAGTACGTCCGTTACCCCTGCAGCGAGCTTACCGGCAAACCGGCGCGCCCTCCGCATCAGCCGTCGTGGCCGGCGCCGTGGGCGTCACTGCACCCACGTAAATCGCGCAGCTCTTCGCCGTGTTGATGTTCGTGAGGCTGACACTCCACCCCGCCGCCGTGCCGGTGCCGACCGTGATCGTGCCGCGCCCGTTACCGACGGTGGCACACCACGCCGCGTTGCCTGCAGGCGCTGGGTTGACGCAGCTGGTGCTGGTCGTGTACTTGACGGAGTCAGCGAAGTACGCCTCTTCCGCCGTCACCATGTTCCGAAGGTCCGACTTCATCGAGGAGATGTACGCCTTCTCCTTCGTGTTGGCGAACTTCGGGATCGCGATGGCGGCCAGAATGCCGATGATCACCACCACGATCAACAGCTCAATGAGCGTGAAGCCCTTGCGGTTCATCTGTTCCCCCTGTTGGTGCTGGATGAGGCAACGTGTTTCAAACCGCCCCCAGATGTTGCAACCCATATGCCTAGTGAACGTCCATTCGACAACGTGCTACCCAGTAACGACTTAGCATTTCAGTGTCATAGCACTGTGTCATATCGGTCTTGGTGAAATTAGCGATTTTGTGCGATTGCCTCTTGCATATCGCGGCTCGTCAAACGAAGAGCAGCGGGGAGGTCCCCCGCCGCTCAGTACGTCCGTTACCCCTGCAGCGAGCTTACCGGCAAACCGGCGCGCCCTCCGCATCAGCCGTCGTGGCCGGCGCCGTGGGCGTCACCGCACCCACGTAAATCCCGCAGCTCTTCGCCGTGTTGATGTTCGTGATGCTGACGCTCCACCCCGCCGCCGTGCCGGTGCCGACCGTGATCGTACCGGCCGAGTTGCCGACCGTGGGGCACCACGCCGCGTTGCCGGCCGGCGCCGGATTGACGCAGCTGGTGCTGGTCGTGTACTTGATTGAGTCGGCGAAGTACGCCTCTTCCGCCGTCACCATGTTCCGAAGGTCCGACTTCATCGAGGAGATGTACGCCTTCTCCTTCGTGTTGGCGAATTTCGGGATCGCGATGGCGGCCAGAATGCCGATGATCACCACCACGATCAAGAGCTCAATGAGCGTGAAGCCCTTGCTATTCATGCTGCCCCCTGTGCAAACCGTTTGCCTATGGGCCAAAACTTGCCGGGACAGATTCGAGCAAGGGCTGTGCCGACGCTGGGCCCCGCGACTATAACGCCATTCGTCGTGTCGAGTTAGCAACCCGCGACGACGACACTGCCGCCCCGCGGAGCCGTGCGGCGCCATGGTGTTTTGCATGGCCGGCCTCCGGCTCGCAAGGGGGAAGTCAGGGTCTACCGGGGGGCCGGATACGGACCAGGAGCGAATCCGCGACCGCGCTATCGCCGCGGGTGCGGGCCATGCGGGCCTCATACCAGTAGTAGAAGTCGCAGCGCGAGCAGAGCGCCTCGAGGCGGCGCAGCGTTGAGTCCGCCAGCGCCGAGCGGCCGAGCGAGAGGGCGGCGTCGGCGCCCGCGACGTGCACCCACGGC
>WNGQ01000408.1_pt1 | contig 44899 bp, 42 predicted proteins | sample 5407661 | NCBI WGS metagenome assembly WNGQ01 (sample SAMN13153382, study PRJNA577476) | soil metagenome | isolation source: 60 cm soil or saprolite under Garry oak tree replicate 2 | place: USA:California | collected 2016-06-15 | reverse complement strand
CCTCAAAAGTCACCTCGGTCACACCGCTTGCTGGTGACGTTGTAAAAGTTTCGCTGGAGTCACAGAAACCATGAATACAACGAAGAACGATCTTGAGCCGTTTTACTTGAGAGGTGCATCTCGTTGCGCAACCCGTGGGAAGTGGGACGGCCTATCAGCCAGTGGACCGGGCGCGAGATTGCTGATGAACTGAGGGGGCGAAGCATCGTCGAGCAGATTTCGCCGCGCCATGCCGCACGGCTGCTCAAAAAGGGGGGACTCCAGCCGCACCGCTTCCGCTACTGGTTAACCGAGGTTCCCGATGAGCACCGGGACGAAAAGATTGTCGAGGGCCGTGAGGTCTATGCCCAGGCTCCGCAACGGGCCAAGCAAGGCGAACGCAGCATCAGTCTGGACGAACTGACCGGCGTGCAAGCCGAAGACGCGCAAGCATCCCGACCTGCCCATGCAGCACGGGCATGTGCTGCGACGCGAATTCGAGTATATCCGGCATGGCACGCTGTCCTGGTTTATCAATTTGGACGTCGTCAGCGGACACGTCATTGAGCCATCTTGGGGACCGACGCACAACGAGGAGGATGCCTTGGCGCATCTCCAACGTCTGATTGCCAGCGATCCCCAAGCGACGAAGTGGCACGTGATCCTCGATAATCTGAATATCCATCAGTCCGAATCGCTGGTGCGCTGGGTGGCTGAGCGCGAAGGGATCGCAGCCGAGACGCTGGGCATCAAGGGGAAAAGTGGTATCCTTCAGTCGATGGAAAGTCGGGCGGCGTTTTTACACGATCCCACCCACCAGGTGGTGTTTAATTATACACCCAAGCACGCTTCTTGGATGAACCGAGTAGAAATCTGGCTCAGCATCCTGGTGCGCAAGTTGCTCAAACGTGGCTCCTTCACTTCCGTTGACCGTTGAGGAGTTACAAGCCCGAGTCTTGGCTTTCATTGAGTATGACAACGACACGATGGCTAAGCCTTTCAAGTGGACGTACCAGGGAAAGGCTTTGATGGCTTAAACCGTTGGCTTATTTCCGCCTCAGTGTACTAGTCGTTTTTCGTTGTGCAGTAAGTGTGATAGCTGTTTAAGCAGTACGGTGATATCTCCAACTCTGACACTCTGTAAATGCTGAGGTCTGGGGTCATCAAAGCGGCTGAGCTATATCATTGCTTACTGCTGCGATCGATGGCTTCAAACTCCTCCTGAGTCAACCTGATTGTTGCGCCCATCACGTTCTCTTCAAGGTGCTTCACCGAGGAGGTTCCTGGGATCGGCAACATGGTACTGGAGCGTTTGAGGAGCCAGGCCAGTGCAATCTGGCTGGGCTTAGCATTATGCCGCTTTGCGATCTGGTCAAGCGATCCTCCAGGGCGCGCAAGCTCTCCAGCTGCCAGTGGATTCCAGGGGATAAAGCCAATACCCTGGCGCTCACAAATATCGATCATCTCTTCGGACTGTTGCGCCGACATCCGCTCAGACTCACGTGAAGCCAGATTATAATGGTTCTGTACCGTGACAATCGGCACGATCTTCTGTGCTTGCGCAAGCTGTTCGATCGTAATGTTCGAGAGCCCGACATGGCGAATCTTTCCATCTGCCCTCATTTTCGCGAGCTCGCCAACCGAGTCTTCGAAGGGAACCCTGGGGTCTGGGCGATGGAATTGATAGATGTCAATGCGATCGAGGCGCAGGCGTCGCAGGCTTCCCTCCAGCGCCTCACACAGGTGTTCAGGGCGTCCATCTGGAAGCCACTGACCGGGACCAGGGCGCAAAAGGCCACCTTTGGTAGCAATGACAAGATCCTTCGGATAGGGATAGAGAGCCTCTGCAATGAGTAACTCACTTACCTCTGGTCCGTAGGAGTCAGCGGTATCGATCAGGTTGATGCCCAGTTCAAGGGCGCGGTGCAAGACAGCGATGGCTTCTTGCTTGTTCGCCGGTGGCCCCCAGATGCCTTCACCCGTGAGGCGCATCGCACCAAAGCCCAGGCGATAGACCTTGAGGTCTCCACCAATGGTGAGCGTTCCGCTGGCCTCTGCCGGTCGTTGAGTTGTATGTTGCATTATCGTTTCTTCTTTCTATCTCGTTCGTTTTTTCTCAAACAGTCACACTCCTCATGAAATAGGGGCGCGATGATGAGTTTTAACCAAATAAATCGGATACCGGACCATCCACCGAGGGCCGATCAATCGGCGGTGAGCGCGATCAATCGGCGGTGAGCGCGATCAATCGGCGGTGAGCGCGATCAATCGGCTCCTACAGGTGTCCGGATGATGTTGTTACAAGTCATCACTGATAACACGATCACAGCGAGGTTTGGGTGTCTGCTAGAGCTGTCTTGTCCCCTTCATACTATCCCACCTGGGAGGGGATTTGGTGTCCCTTATATCATGTCAATCAACGCCTCCGGCCAAACATGTGGCGGGCATGCTCATGAGCACCTGACTATAGTATAGTATCGGTATGGGGTTTGCTCCTGTGGTTTTCAGGAAGGAAGTATCACAGAATGCTGGATTTTCAACGCGATTACTGGGAGACTCGTCTGCGTTTTCCCGACTGGTATAGCCGCCTGGAAGATGAATTGACGTCCCTGTTTTTCCCTGTGGTGCACGATGATCCACGGCTCAAGGCCTTCAGAAATCAGGTCTACGCGCTGATAGCGGAACTGCTAGTTTGCAAAGAACTGCCCCTGGCGGCGACCGGGCCCGACCTGGATACGGCAAGACAGCCCGTTGATACCGTCGTAATTCATCATACAGAGGAAGATGCGGCGATCAGCCTGGACAGGCTCTCTGCCATTGGCCTTGTCAGGCAGTATGCCTTTCAGTACCTGGCGGATAACGTGCTGGGTCACCGGGTGCGAGGACAGCCGATCTGGTCCAACCATTTCCGAGAAGGACAGATGGTCTTCTTCGCCTATCACTGGCTGATCCGGTCGGATGGCACTGCCGAACGCCTCCTGGAGGATAGCTACATCGGCTGGCACGCAGGAGACTGGCAGATCAACACGCGCAGTGTTGGCATCGCACTTTCGGGCACCTATGAAGCGGCTATACCACCACTGCCCCAGATCGAGTCAGCGGCGCGGGTCATCCACTCGTACTATCCTCATGTTAGCAGGAACAGCATCGTTGGACACTGTGAAGTGCGCAAAGATTTGACCTGTCCCGGCGCGTATTTTCTTGAAACGTGGAAAGATATGCTGGTGAGTAGTGTGTAACCAGGCTACTACTTGCGCATCTCTGAACAATATGAAAGGCGGTCATCCATTGCTGGATAACCGCCTTTGCTTAAAGCATCGTTAGTTAGCCTGTGATACGGCGTAGGCCTTGATCAAGGATTGCAATGCTTCCCGCGTTGCATCTACAACGGAGTCTGCTTTCCCGGTGATGCCCATGCATTGCCAGGTGTACTCATCACTGTCAAGGTCACCCTGCCTGGTAATGGAGATAGAAAGAGGCAAATCTTGCAGCATTGCCGTCATTTCTTGCTCAATCTCTTGCTTTGCAAGATCTGAACTCTTAACAAGTTGAGTATTTCTCTCAACACACCAGATGCACTCACAATATGAACCGTGCTCGTTCAGGCCATGAATGTTTTGTATGTCTCGTTCCAAATGCTTTAAATCGGTCATTCTTATGTTTTCACTCTCCATATCACTACAACGAGCCAGAAATAATCCCAGCCCTCAGCAACTACAACAAACTCTATGTGGTACGACAGTACTTTCTGGGTCGTCGATCGGCATTGATCAAGAAGTGGTTCTCAGCTCCGGGCAATAAAAAACACCCAGCTAATGAGCGTCCTGGATGTTCTTTTGTATCTTCTTTGATACAGTTCTCTTTAGGTTACATTTGTAGTTTACCATAGCAGTTAATGATTTGCAAGCTGAGCACAAAAAATATCAGAGCATCTCAACCATGTCCAATGGGTCAACACCCCCTGCTGGCAAGTTGCTCACCAGCAAGGGTCACCATATTCGCGAAATACTATTCTGGTCACCCTTTTCAGGTTTCAGCGTTAAGGGGTAGGTTTTGAAGCAGGTGAGGATGCAGGTGAAGGTGAAGATGAAGGGGCCAGTGTTGGCGAGAGAGAAGGCGTTGGAGTCGAGATCGATGTTGGCACAGGGGAAGGCGTCACTGTTGACGGAGCGACTGGCTGACCGGCCGGCTGGCCAGGATTTGAGTTGCCAGGATTTGCTGGAACAGTAGGTACGGGAAGAGTTTCCGTCCCGTTAATCTTGATGGCGGTGGCACGTGCGATGAACACAGCGACACCCAAAATGCACACCATGATAACAATAATTACGAGTGCTACACGAAAGAGTTCCCGCTTTGGGGGATGCTGTGAGCGGAAGTAGGCCCAGGCCCCCAATAATGTTGCAGTCGAACCAATGAGCGCAGCGAGCAAACCAACCGCACTACTAATAGTCATCGTTTGTTCTCCTTTCCAGATAGGCTGCTCGTTTTATGTGCTCTTTACATTGAATAAATAATCCCAGTCCTCATCAACTACAACAAATTCTATAGTAGTAGGACGGTATTTTCTTGGTCGTTGATCGGCACTGATCGTGAAGTGGTCTTCAGCTCCGGGCAATAAAAAACACCCAGCTAATGAACGTCCTGGATGTTCTTTTGTATCTTCCTTGATACGGTTCTCTATTAAGTTACGTTTGCAGTTTACCATGGCAGTTTATAATTTGCAAGCTGAGCGTAAAAAAATTCTATGAGCACATAGACAAAAAGAGATGGAGCACTTCCTCCTTCCACCTTCAGGTGTGGGGAGGAAGTGCTCCATCTCTTCATACGGGTGCGGGTTCCCTCCCTGTGCACTTCACAAGGAGGAACACATACACTTGCAGCCAGGAATATTACTGCTGCCGTGGCCCAGTTGTGGCCTCCAACCGTTCACGCATCTGTTCGTAGGTGACAGCATCGATCTCACCCCGCGCATACCTCTGGCGGAGTATGTCTAAAGCGGAAGGCTGAACTGGCGGCGTGCCATAGCGGCCATAATGGTAGTAAGGCACCTGCCTGTGGCTGAAAATGGCCCAGCGTATAACGCTCACGATGAGGAGCGCCAGGATGATGAACCAGAAAAACCGGCCCAGGAGCAACAACGGTAGCAGGAACAAAAATCCGAGTCCAAATCCCCAAAACATGGGAATCCTCTCTTTCTCTATGTCTATTCTCAGTGTCGTGGCAACATGGGTTGCTCTGGCGGTGTTCTATCGCGTCGCCTGAGGCGCTGTGCGATGTCACCACGGCTCAAATCTGTTCTGTGAACGATACGCCATATCGTTTCACTATTTACAACAATGCGATACATCGCTATATTCCAATATACGACATATCGCAATACCGGTTGCAAAACAGAAGCAAGCGAGAGTTGACCTATAAAGGAGATCTATGCTTATTTAGACTGTCCCTGAGCAATAACCTGGCAAGGCGCCAGAGAACTTCTCGGGATGAATGAGCTGTGCCACGCAGCGTAGCCCCTCGACCAGGCGCTGGCTGGGATGCTGCATGATGTTGACATTGATATGGTACACGTGGTGCAATTTGAGCGCATCAATGCTACTCCAGTTGGGCCGCTTATACACAAGGGCAGGATTACCGCCGTAGGCAGGATCTTCCGTCAGGATGACAAACTGTGGGTTAGCAGTGATGATCGCTTCGTCTGTGACCTGGGGATAACCACCGCCACTGCTGTTGCCATGGAAGATATTGGTTCCATTGGCATCCTGCAAGAGTTCATCGCCAAAGGAACTCCCGCCAAAGATATAGGGTTTTCCAGGCGTACTATCGTCTACTTCTAGTAACACCCTGGGCGCGGTCGTTCCCGCTAACGACGCCTTGATCGAACTGATTTGCTGCTGCAGTTGCTTTACGACTGTTATCGACGTATCCTCTGTGAATGTCAGGCGTCCGACCAGCAAGATTTGCTGGAGTACCCCTGAGAAATTCGTGATTGGAAGATCGGCGACGCGCAGACCCAGATTTTTAAGTTGCTGATCGTACTGTTTCGTCTCTCCGCCCCAGCTCAGAATCAGGTCAGGCTTCAAGGCCACGATCTGCTCAACATTATACTTGCCATTGACATCCGAAACCTTCGGCAGCGATGCCAGCTCGGGTGGGTAGCTCGTGAAGTAATCGACAGCGATCACCCGACCCTGGAGATGCAATGCTGCCAACATTTCGCTCGTGCTTGGAAGCAGCGAGACGATCCGTTGCGGAGGCGCTTTCGGGAAGGCCATTGGGGTTCCATAAACATCGGGTGCTGCCGTTGGGGTGGGAGTTGGCTTTGTTCCAGTTGCCGGTGATGAGCCTTGCCCGCATGCTGTCAGCAGTACGAAGCAAGATAAAAGCAGGACAAGAGAGAGACGAAAAGAGATGACATGGGAGCGCATGTGGTTGTAACCTCCGAGATCATTTCAACGCCCGCTGTCACCTCGCGGAAAACGGAGGTCAACCAAGAACACGCATAGACACAAGGCGTGAAGCGTTCCTTCACTGAAGTCGTCGATGTCTCGGCAGCTCACTCCTCTTACGCGAAGGATCTTGAGCATTCCTCATCGGGCAGGTCTCCTGGCTCCTGGCTCCAAGCGCTCCTCATCCTGCCTTCCCATTCAATTCAGAATGGTGGCTTGCTCTCTTCTTCATGAGAGGATGAGTCGCTCACCAGTTACAGTAGCGCGACTGCGCCGGATTTGCACCGGCTTCCCTATTCTGCCTATACTGATAGGCCACCCAATGAGCACAATAGTTATGTTGATAGATGTAGTATATGCATTGAAGGCTGAGGATGTCAAACGGATCTCTACCAGGCCTTACTTACAGTGAAGCCTCTTCGTGCAAACGTTTGATATCTATCGCCATTCCTGCCATCATCAGGTACACACGATCTGCTGCCTGTGCAAGGCGCTGGTTGATATATCCAAGCGTATCTCGATAGAGCCGGCCAAGAGGATAGGCTGGAACAATACCAAGGCCAACCTCGTTGGTGACTACGATGAGTGTCTTGTCCGGACTCAGCGACTTCACCACAGCGAGCAGTGCTTCACACTCTTTCAATACCCTTTCATTAAAAAGCCTGCCCGCTGTATGAAACTCCACCTCGTCATCTTTTTCATGCTGCACAGACTCTTGCAACAACACATTCCCCAACCACAGCGTCACGCAGTCTAACAGCAACACATCTGCAAGCTCACCCGCTCTACGCACTGCGCTGGCCAGATCAAGCGATTCCTCAAGTGTATACCACCCTTTGGGGCGAGATGCACGGTGACGAGCAATGCGCGAGCGCATCTCATCGTCGCCGGCTGTAGCTGTCGCAATGAACGCGACAGACCGCTCGCTGCCGGCGGCCAATCGTTCAGCAAAGGCGCTCTTCCCGCTACGAGCCCCTCCCAATATCAGAATCAGCCGTGGGACAACTGCTTCCTCTGAAGACGGTAGGGACTGCTCCTGGTTCTCGCTCACAAGGGGAAACTCCTTTTATTCACGCTCGTCCTATCACCAATACCAGCAGCGCCACTACCTCTACCACTTCTTCAATGGCTCCATAGTTATCACCCGTCAGCCCTCCAATGCTCCTGGTTATCCAGAATCCCAGCGCTAACGCTGTCACGGTCACCATCACCCATACCATCAGGCCGGTAAACTGCCCCGCGACCAGCACAATTGCCAATGCGACGAGGCCTGCCAGTACGAATCCTTCAGTCGTGGTAGCCTGGTGAAACGTGGCTCCTAGCCCTGTGGCAATTGCACTGGGAAAGACGCGCAACGCCAGTACCATGGCCCAACGGGCAGAGGGCAACGCTACCAGCAAGGCAAGTGGGAGCGCGTGTCTACTTACACTGGCGAACAGTGCGAATTTGAGCAACAAGACGCATGCCCCGCCGAGCACACCGAAACTGCCGACACGGCTATCGCGCATGATCTCCAATTTGCGCTCACGCGTGCTGCCGCCGAAGAGACCATCGCAGGAATCCATGAGCCCATCGAGATGGAGCCCCCCCGTGAGTATGACCAGTGCTACAACGAGCAGGGCGGCCAGTACTAGTTGTGGGACGAGCGGCGTGAGTAGCAGCACAAGGACCCAGAGCAGGCATGCCAGCAGCAGGCCTACCAGCGGAAAATATGTAGAGCCGACCTCGAGGTGAGGCGCAGTCTCATCTTTCTCAAGAGGCTGCATTCTCCCTGGCATGGGTAGCACAGAGAGGAAACGCACTGCCGCAACCAACTCCATATATTGGCTCAGGAACTCACTCCTCACGCTCGCAAGAAGATCCTGCATTCCCCTGGGAAACTGCTGCTTCTGCTTTCCAGCCATCTCACATCACTCCTTCTATTCGCAAGTTCCCGGAAGCTGCTTCTGGAGAGGCCGAATTTTTTGCGGCACGGCCAGCACCCCTGGAACGCTGAACATTCAGCGATGCAAGGATCGCCCGCGGAACCCATGGCTCGTTGATTGGGAGGAGATCAAGCGCACTAAGTGAACCAGGATCAATCCGTAATTGCCACTGGCGCTCCAATGGCATCTTCAGTATCCTGCACAGCAGGACGCGCAGAGGCCCGCCGTGGCTCACAATCACCACGTCATCTTTTATCGACCGGTCGTCGCTACGCGCAATCGCTGCCAGCTCATCCATGACTCGCTGGAGCATATGTGCCAGCGACTCTCCTCCCGGCGGTGAATACTGCTCCGGATCGGTAAAGAAGCCCAACTGGTCTTTGAACTGCTCTGCAATCTCCGCATAGGTCAGTCCTTCCCAAGCGCCAAAATCTATCTCGCGCCACGCTGTCGATACCTTTACTGGTACCGCTTGTGTGCTTTGACTGGCGATCGTCTCCGCCGTCTCTCGCGCTCTCGCCAGGTCGCTCGTGTAAATGACGGCAATTGCCTCTTCCTGTAATCGCCGTGCAAGCCAGCGAGCTTGTACTCGTCCCCGCGCTGAAAGCGGAATGTCACTGTGTCCGCAGAAACGTTGCTGCGTGTTCCACCTGGTAAGCCCATGCCGGACGAGCCACAGACGCCTGGTTTTTTGATCTTCGCTGCTTTTTGCTGTTGTAGCCCCTGTCTTTACTTCGACCATAAATCGTTTCTTTACATAACAAGCAAACGTGTCACATACTGGGAGGCCTGGCAACAACGGAGAAGCCTGCTGTTGCACAACTGGACTCATATGACACTGCCATTATAGAATGCACCGTGAGATACTCAGAGTTGATGAAATATTTCGTCCCTGGCATCTCTCCTCTACAGCATACAACAGAAAGAAGACAACAGTATGCAACATATACGTGACAGGGCGATAAGCGTTGAACCCCTCGATACTGCTGCGATGGAACTGGCGAGCGCTCGCCAGCAACAGTTGACAAAACCAGCGGGCAGCCTCGGGAGGCTTGAGGATATCGCTGTGCAAATTGCGGGTATCACCGGTCATCCCGTACCGCGGATAGAACGAAAAGCGGTCATCATCATGGCCGGGGATCATGGTGTCACAAACGAAGGTGTCAGCGCGTATCCTTCCGCTGTGACGCTGCAGATGGTCTACAATTTCCTCCAGGGTGGAGCAGCAATCAACGCCCTCGCTCATTTTGTGGGGGCAAAGGTCATCGTCGTCGATGTAGGAGTAGCGGCCGATATCTCTCACCCTGACCTACTCTCGCGGAAGGTGGCTTTTGGCACGGCCGACATGGCGCTGGAGCCAGCCATGACCCACGTGCAAATGCTGGAGGCGATCCAGGTCGGGATCGATATCTTTGATGCTCAGCTAGACCAGGGAATTGACCTTGTAGCAACCGGAGATATGGGTATTGGCAACACAACGGCTGCGAGCGCCATTACTGCCTCGCTGCTGCAAATGCCGGTAGCGCTCGTCACCGGCCGTGGAACGGGGATCGGCGATGAGCAGCTAGCTCACAAGATACAGGTAATTGAAAAAGCGCTTGCACGCCATGTCCCCAATCCTCAAGACCCCCTCGACGTGCTTATGAAAGTAGGGGGGTTAGAGATCGCCGGACTGGTTGGCGTTATAGTGGCAGCTGCCTCTCGCCGTGTTCCTGTTGTCATCGATGGCTTCATCTCGGGTGCTGCAGCGCTGATAGCGATCGAGCTAAATCCGCTTGTTCGCGAGTATCTACTTGCCGGACATGTCTCAGTGGAACGAGGGCATCACCTGATTCTTGAGCGGCTTGGACTCTCTCCTCTCCTCGATCTCAAGCTACGGCTTGGAGAGGGGACCGGAGCCGTGCTGGCTATGAGCCTCATTGAGCCCGCGTTACATACACACAGTGAAATGGCCACATTTGAGGAGGCAGGCGTGAGTACACGCGAGGAGAAGTAGCTTCAGCTCTCATCCTCAGCCTTGAGCGTCTTCACCTTATTTATCTTCAAGACATACAAACATCGGCGTTGCCACCTTTTGGACACGGTCGAATATCAAAAGTAGCCGGATGCTGGATAGTAGTTGGGAGGATGGCATAGTAGAGACGCGCGCTGGGGACGAAGGTGGCAACTTGTGGTTCGGTATTCGCCTTTTCTAGCGTAATGAGAAACAGATAAGGCTTGTTCTTGAGCAGAAGCGGATTGATATGGGTAGGAGATGACAGGCGGCCATTTTGTGTTGTTAATGGCCAGTTGATGGGCAATAAGTTTTCATTATTGATCTGCAACCACGCATAATAGCGCTCGCCTGGAGGCGCGTCGGGGATTGGCTGAATAGTAATCTCCACCTCGTCGAGGCTACCTCGAGGAGCATTTGGGCTGCTGAGAAAGCGGACATGTCCTACGACCGAGTTTGATGGGGGTGGTGCGGTCGTTCGGTTAAGGGCAATGAAGGCAAAGAGAAGACCTGAACTGGCAACAGCAGCAGCAAGCAAAGCGAGCAAGGCAAGCAAGACGATGCGGGTTCTTCGCGCCACCAGGGCAGGGGCAAGCCCTGGTGAAGGTACCTGGGACGGTTGTGCTTTGACGCCGGTAGGCGCGTTCGCGCCCGCGTTTGGGGACAAGGAGCTTTCCGGTCTGCTGTCAGCGGGAGCCGTTAAAGGAGTTTGCCCATCGCTTGCAGGTGGCGTGAATGCGGAAGGTGACGAGGTAATTGGGAGATGCGAGGGTTGGAATGAGAATGGTGTTAAAGGTACTGGAGTCATCCCTAATGGCTGGGAAGGCTGTAGTGGATTGTAGGAGTTCGACCCGTCAACATCGGGCGTGGCGTCGGGCTTGATCAGTTCGGCAGGAACGACTACGTTGAAGGACCCAGCTACTGCGATGGTCATGGCAGACGCGCTGGAGAAACGCTCATCCGGCTCTTTCGCGATGCTTTTAAGAATGACCTCGGATAAGGTTGGCGGAATATGCGGGTTGATCTGATCAGGCGGCGTGGGAGGTTCCTGGAAATGTTGCAAAAGGATAGCCATGACGGAATCGCCACGAAATGGCGTGACGCCTGTGGTCATTTCATAGAGGATGATTCCGAGTGAGTACAGGTCGCTCCGCTTATCGCCCGCAAGCCCTCGCGCTTGTTCGGGCGAGACATAGAGGGGTGTACCGAGCACTTTGGTCGTGTCGGCCGAAACTCCTTGTAATTTGGCAATGCCGAAGTCTGTGAGGATAGGCGAGCCTATAGCGTTCCTCCTGGGAAGGCGCTGGTCAAGGATGATGTTGGCGGGTTTGATGTCGCGATGGATCATCCCCCTCTCATGGGCATAGTCAAGAGCGAGGCTGACTGCTGTGAAGATGTACACAATGTCATGGGGGGCCGGGAATTGCCCTTTGTGCGATGTGTTACGGATATAGTCAGCGAGCGTCGGTCCTTCGATATAATCCATCACCATATAGGCTGTGGTGATGTCCGAGTCAGGAGAATGGACGAGTTGAAAGTCGTGAATTTGCACGATATTGGGATGGTGCAGCGAGGCAATAAATTGTGCTTCACGCTCGAAACGAGAGGTGAAATCCGGATCAGACTGCATATTGGTGTGGAGTTGCTTAATAGCGACATAGCGTCGTAGTTGGGTATCAAAAGCCTTCCACACTTCGCCCTGCCCACCACGTGCCAGGCGTTCTCGCAGTTCGTATTTGCCAAGGTGGCGTGGCTCCGTGCTCATGCTTGCTCCTGCCTCGTGTGCTTGATCCAGATCACAGCTGCTTTGGCACATTCTTTGTGATGTCGAAGGTTGCCAGCTTCAGCACGTCATAGTGCGCCTGGAGCACACCAGGTTTGAGGGTGTCCGTGATCGGGTCAAGCTGGCCAATGTAGGCGTACGTGACGTGTGTGACCAGGTCGTCCAGTACATCGCGTGCCGCAGGCTGTGCCAATTGAGCGGGCGTCATATGGAAGAGCTGTTTGGCATCTGTACGAACTTGTTGCAGCCATCCCTTCACATTGTCAAGCGCACCAGCAATTTCCTGCGAGAGCGTATGCATCTGCGGTGTTGCGTCGGGCGCCCTGTTCAGCTGATTGAGATGAAGCTTCATGTGGTCCAGGTCGCCAGGAGGGTCAGTTGAGAGAAACTTTGCTACTCCCTGCCGCGTTGTGTCCACCGTCAGGAGGCCCACTCTGGCAATACTGGGATCGGCCGTGACAGGTGTGTCGGGCGGTACATCGACATGAACGTTTGGTGTACCATCGAGATAGTCCAGGATACTGGTGAACAGGGCGTGCATCAACTCATAATTTCTTGTTGTGCCATCGAAGTCGTCTCGCGCACTGGTGGACCACTCCAGAAGCTTTGCCGTATTTCTAAAGACCCAGATATCTAGCCCGCCGTCGAGCGCTAACACCTGGAGGTGGTCCTCGTTATAGTACAGGTGACGAAGGTGATCAAGTCCCCTCAAACCGGTAGGGTCTTGCGGGATGAGTGCCTGGGGCAGTTCCGCATAGTAGACCCAGCTAGAGCGGTCGGTTGATGGGCTGGCCTGGTTTTTCCCAGCATCTTCCAGCGTGATGAGCAGGCGGCTGGTTGCTGAGAGCAGGTCGTTGTGTTGCGCATCGCCCGGGTATTGGTAATGGACGCTCCCATTCTGCTGCACAGGCAAGCGATTGGTCAGCAGGATGGGCGGGTGTATTGGCGCTGGCCCCAACAGGTCTGGTTTTGGTGTCGTATCTTTATCAGGCAGCAGCCAGAGGTAGTAGCTTTTCCCTGTTGGAGGGGCCTGGACGTTTTGCAGATCGACCTGTAACTGATCTGCGATGCCTTGCGCACCGTTTGCTAATTGTCCGCTGCTGACATAGAAAGCATGCCCGGCTACCGGACCTGGCGGGAGCGTGCCTCGACCAGGTTGCAAGAACAGGAAGTAGCCTCCCAGGGAGCCGCCCAGCAGGACGATGATCAGGGCGATCAACCCGAAGAGTAGCCCTCTGCGATGTTTCGCAGGTGATGGTGGTGTGGGTGCAAACATTGGCGGCGGTGTCATTGGCGGTGACTGTGCTGGTGCAGAAGAACCGCTGCCACTGATGCCACCGGAAGAGAGTGCAGGAGTAACCTGTCCGCCTGATGTTGCCGTTGGATACGGTTGCGAAGGCGGAAGATGAGAACTCTTCACGGCAGGCGATGAGCCAGATTGGGCCATCAAAGCGGGCGGTGGCGTTGCGGGTGCCGGGGTTTTCGCAACTGGCAGCGCGGGTGAAGACGGCGTGCTCCATGGCGATGAATCGGGAGAACTGGGAATAATATATGTTGGCATATACTCACCGTTCAGAGGAAAGGCCGGGCTGCCCAGGCTTTGCGGTACAGGTACGTTCAAGGATTCTGCGATGGCGGCAGCCAGGAGTGAGGCGCTGGGGAAGCGTGCTGCCGGCTCCTTGGCAAGGCAGCGTAAAATGACCATTTCCAGCGCAGGTGGAACGTTCGGATTGATGAGCGCGGGAGAGGGCGGTGCCGTATTGAGGTGTTGCGTCATTACCGCGGTTGGGTTGTCGCCCTGAAAGGGAGGGGTACCGGTGACCATTTCATAAAGGATGACCCCAAGAGAGTAGATATCGCTGCGCTCAGTGCCGGCATTGCCCGTCACCTGTTCGGGTGCAATGTAGAATGGGGTGCCAAGCTGAACAGCTGTGAGCGTAATAGCAGGCGATTTCAGCAGCCTTGCGAGACCAAAGTCGGTGAGAATGGGTGAACCCATGCGGTTGCGCGCCGTATTGTGCTTGTCGAGCAAAATATTGGCGGGTTTGAGGTCGCGATGAATCATGCCCTGCTGGTGAGCGTAATCGACGGCAAGGCCGATAGAGGTAAAGAGTTGCACGATCTCTGTGGGGGATGGAACGTTCCCCAGTCCTGAGGTACGGCGAATGTAGTCTGCCAGCGTCTGGCCTTCCACATAATCCATGACCATGTAAGCAATCGTGCCCTCTTCCTCAGATGAGGCAAACTGGAAGTCATGGATTTGTACAATGTTGGGATGGTGCAGCGAAGCAATCAGCTGTGCTTCGCGCTCGAAACGGGCGATAAAATGGGGATCCTCTTTCAGATTCGCATGCAGCAACTTGATCGCAACGTAGCGCTGGAGTTGCGTATCGAGCGCTTTCCAGACCTCTGCCATGCCACCAAGTCCCAGTCGCTCCTGGAGTTCATATTTGCCGAGGCGTCGTGGACGTGTACTCATCAAATCTATCTCCTCATTCATGAGCAGCTATGCTTCCCATTATTGCTCGTACATGACATAACGTCGAAAGTTGCCAGCTTCTGAATATTGTTGTGAATTTGCACCACACCTTCCTTCACAGTATTCGTGTTCGGGTCGAACTGCCCGAGGAAGGCATGGTTGGCCTGGGTGAACAGATCATTGAGGATGGATAATGCAGCAGACTGTGACATCTGGCTGTTGTCCATTTTCTCGAGCTGCACCGCATCGGTATGGACTGCCTCTAGCCTGCCCTGAACATTGTCGATAGCCTGCGTGATTCTAATAGCGAGCGTGCGCTGGTCTGGCGTCACGCCTGGGGAAGTCGAAAGTTCCCGTAGATGGGTCCCGATGTGCCGCAGGTAGCCGGGGGGCTGCTGCACCACGTCAAATTCTAACAGGGCGACGCGAGCAATGGTTGGGTCAATGCGCACTGGAGTATCCACTGGTACATCTGCCTGCACATAAGTGCTCCCGTCAAGGTAGTCCAGAACACGTTCCAGCGACCGGTGGATGAAGGCGCAAGCCCCATTATTTGGGGCAGGTGTGCATCCTTTCTGCGCGTCCCTGGCACTTCCTGCCGCTTCCAGTACCTTGGTGGTATTTCTGAAGAGCCAGATGTCCAGTCCTCCCCCTAGCCCAATAAGCTTCAGTTTTGGATCTTGGGAGAGCAGATGCTTCAGGTGGTCGAACAGGCTGAAATGATTGACGGTATCCGATGGATTGGGCCTGCTTGAGAATTTTGCGTCATAGCGCCATGTGTTTGTGTCGAGAGAGGGATTCGTTGGTGGTTGATTCGCGTCTTCTTCGGTGACAAGAAAATGATCGTAGTTGGCGAGCAGGTTGCTGTGCAGGGGATCGCTATAGGTCATCGTGACCTGTCGATGATTGAGAGGTAACGAGCCAATCGCGGCGGCCGGCAGATCAATTTGTTTATCGTTCAGCAGCCATGCGTAATAGCGTTTGCCAGGCTGAGGATCGGGAAGGTTTTGTAAGTTGATCTGTAACTCATCGGTGATACCCTGATTGCTGTTCTTGCTGCCCAACAGGCCGCTGCTCAAAAAGAATGCATGTCCAACTATCGTGGATTGGGCCGCAGGTGTGCCGCGTGTATAGATGAGGTATGCTCCGAAAGCGGAGCCGGCGAGTACAACCAGCAGCAGTAGTACCAGTGCAATATATAACCACCCAGGTCGCCTCTTTTGTACTGGCGGGACAGGTGTGGTCGGTGGCTGCGTTTGTCTCGGCGTCTGGCTTGCAGCTTGTGGCGATGGTACTGAGGGGTCTGGGGGAGTCGCGGGAATAGGTGTGCTCGCCGAGATGGCAAGAGGTGGTTGTGATATCAGAACTGTTGGAATGTAGCTCTCCTCAGGCGACTGTATCGCTGGCGCGGATCCCGACGGTGTCACTGGCAACGCGGGTGTGGCAGATGAGATGCCAGGAGATGGTGGAACAGATGGTGCTTTTGAAGGCGACTGCAGTGGCTGTTGGATGGGATACGTTGGACTATTCATCATATCCAGGGAGCCGCTGATTCCGCTCAACGATGGTGGATTGACGGGACCTGGCAATGGGTGCGATTGACTGGTGCTCTCTGGCATGCTTATGTTCAGCGCCTTTGCTACCGCTGTAACCAGCGCTGTCGCCGTGGCGTAACGCGCTGCCGGGTCTCTGGCGAGGCTGCGCATGATCACCGCCGTCAGTGCGGGAGGTATATGCGGGTTGATGAGCGCAGGTGATGTAGGCGTACCATGGATGTGCTGCATCAAGATGTCGCTGGGTGTGTCACCATTGAAAGGCAACGCACCTGTACACATCTCATAGAGGATTACTCCAAGCGAATAAAGATCGCTGCGGTTTGTGCTAGCGAGGCCCTGCGCAATCTCTGGTGATATGTAGGATACGCTATCAAGTGGGAGGGCAAGCGGATTCTGTATGTGATTCAATCCAAAATCGGTGAGTTTTGGTTCTCCTGGTGAAGGGGATGTTGCATCCACCTTGCCGAGCAGTATCGCAGCCGGTCTGAGTGCACCATGTACTACGTTACGCTGGTGGGCGTAGTCAAGGGCGTCGGCAATAGGTGCCAGCAAGCGCACAATCTCGGCGGGAGGAGGGATTTTTCCCATGTGAGCAGTCGTGCTGAGATAATCGGCAAGCGATGGACCCTCTACGTAATCCATGATGATGTACGCTTCGCTCCCGCTCTGTGACATGTGGAAATCCTGTATCGATACGATATCAGGATGGCGTAGCGCAGCGAGCATTTGCGCTTCACGATAGAAACGAGGAGTGAAATCGGGGCTAGTCTCTATGTTGACCGGAGTGATTTTAATTGTAACATAGCAGTGTTGTTGAGTGTTAAATGCCTTCCAAATCTCGCCTACTGCGCCAGACCCTAAACGCTCTTGTAGCTCATACTTTCCAAGACGGCGTTGATTCATACCCATAGCTATACACCTCGTTTCTTATCTTTACTGTAGAGGCAGCCCTCAAGGTAGAAGATCCCTTTGTAATTATTGAGTATGGTACGTACGTCGTTAGCCAAAGCGGCGGATCACTAGTTCCAAGAGATATGAGATCAACTTCGGTCGATCACTTTCAAAACGTTGAGGGTTAGAACTTTTAGTTACTGATTTCTAGCAAGTTTAAGCGGAAAATTGTTAAAAGTCAATAATTTCTCAATCAATCATCAAACACTTCAGCACCGGTTGGCTCTATCCTTGCTTCTTTATTCATAGACTGCCGGAGTCCTGACAATTCGTAATAAATAGCTTTCCGGGCTCTACTCTGATTTCCTAATGGACGGTGCTCCGCTAAGCAATGCCATGGGTTGTATGATAAGTTCTCGGCGAAAGCAAATTGATCCCTGGAATCAAAGCGCTGCACTGGTAAGCGCAACCTTGCAACTGGTATAAAAGGCGACAGCTTTTCCGGCCACTCCACTGATGCATTTTCAATTGGCATCCTGTAGGCATCGGTCTGGAATTGAATCATGAAATCGAACATTACTTCTTTTGTGCTAAGCGTGTTAACCATTGCTTCTCTTAGATAATTGGCTGGCGGTTTCCTGGGTATCTTCGTTTTCTCAGCGGAACAAGGTCTGATCGAGTAGTGAATAGCCTGCCCTTCGCCAAACAGGTAGGCCACACAGCTAAAATATGGTACTTCTAAGGGACTGGTTTGGGTCCTAGAATACAGACCTTGCATGATTGCATCTGAAAAGTGGGAATCAAAGGGATCGATAAAGTAGAAAAGAGGCGTTCCTTCGTATACATGCCTCTGCAATTTGAGATTCTCTATGATGTTTGGCGTAGTAAAGGTTGGCGCGCTGATACCGGTGAAATCCTGGGTCCATTTTTCGTCGTCGAGCAGTTTATCGCCTTCTACGCCCATGAGTTTTATTCCTATACTCAGTACTCCGTTATCCTTCATATCTGGAGGCGCTAAAGGGCCTGGTCCAGCGAATCTTACCCAGGCAGGATATGTTTTGGGGTATCTAAAAACACCCTGTCGCAAGTTGTCGGCGAGGTCTGGCAGGACCTCGAACTCTCCCTTTACAACACCGTACGTTTTCGTGTTCCCAGCGCGCAGGGCAAAGCTATGTTTATAATGTTCGCGCATGAACATAGCCATCTGTTTTATGATCAAGTCAGTAATTTCTTTTTCATTGGGCAAAAGCTTTTCCTCGCCTATCTGCAGGTGGTCGTCTTTTCGCTTAAAATTGATAAGGGCCTGCACCAGTGCAGAAATCGGTTTCCTGAAAATTTTATCAAAGGTGTCCCGGTAATAGGGATCGATCCGGCGCTCAAAATAGAAGAGCGCGAGGAACAAATCGTTGACGCGTTTTTTAATACTCATCATAACTCCTTCCTGGACAGCGGCCCCTTGCCAAGGGAAGCCGCGCCCAGTGATGCCCCGACCAGACCTGCACTACAGCAAAGAATGCCGGCTCGTTTCGATATCTGACCTGTTGAACCAGCGATCCCCGAGGCGACAACGTCGACAAGGTCGATGGCGACACCAACGTACAGTTGCCGGTCGAGTGCTTCGCCTCGAGGGGCCTGTATCAACACGCCCATGAGCACATCGCGGACGCCGAAGAGCCGCAGGGCGTATGACAGTGCTGGATTGGTCCTGGGGTCTATCAACATCATCCTGGACATTACTGTAGGAAGGAACCAGCTGATCGCGCCTATAATGAAGCGAACCCAGATCAGCGTTGTGAGAGCCTGGCTCTTAGTGAGCGTTATCATATCCATCCTCCTCGCCTTTGGGCTTAGGAATTTTAGTATGCCTGATTAAGCAAGGTGCGGCACTGCCGGCCACGGCGTGAAGGCATTATCGACGCCGCGCAGAGCTGAACGCAGGTGCGGGTAGTGACGCAGCAGTATTGTTGACATCGTATTGTCCCTGATCCAATCCATGCCGGCCTGGGTGTAAACCTCTGGCGTGAAGTCCTCGGTAAGGAAGCGATCGCTATTCAGTCGACGTGATGCCATCAGGATGAAGATGCGGAAGGCGGTCTCGCTGAAGGCAAAACCTTGCGGTCGTTCTTCAGCGAACATGCCGACGATCAGGTCGACGCGGTCAATATCGTTGTTGTATACGCGTCGTATCTTCTCTCCCAGGACCGGGTCACCAGCCAGTTCCTCGAAGCTGCTGGCTGGAGGAAGGTGCACCAGTTTGCGGAACTGGTTGTAGCGCGGCACGCCCAGCTCCCGCGTACGCATAATATCCGTTGCCGCCAGGTCCATGAAGTTCCCATCGGGCCGCTCGAAGTGTTGCAGGAAGCGCGGGAAGTTATTCAGGATGATGGCTCCAGGATATGAGGTGCCGAACGTGTAGAAGGCGTCAGCCATCGAGACTTGCTGCAAGGTCTCTTCAGAATGCGGTCCGGTAATTTCGCGCAAGGTGCGATCTAGCATATGCCGGCCATCATCTGCTGAGCGGAAGCTATATTCGTCTGGAATAAGCGGGTGCATCCGGTACACGATGGTGAACTCTTCGGTCAAACAGTAGGGCACGCCAAAGTGATCGGCCTGCGAACCTGGAATGCCGCTAATAACCTCGCTGGAACTCAGGCGGCCGAACAGCCGTTGGAGGCGCTCCATTTCGAGACCCCACCAGTTGGCTTTCAGACCATACTGTGATGTGGGATGGCTGATAATGGCTGGCGTCCATTCGACAGTATGAATCTTTGCCGTCAAGGCTGCATTGATCAGCCGCGCACGCTCAAAGATGTCGTCATCAGACCAGTTTGGGTACTCGGCGCGCAGGCGGTCGCAGATGGAATTGTGTTCCAGCGTAAACACTGTCTCCATCATCTCCAAACCCAGCCACCAGCCGGGCACCATGGCCGGATTGAGGTTCGGGTCGGATGGCAGTTGCAACAAGCCATTGCTGCCAATGATCAGTTTGCCATCCCTTCCAGAGCGCCTCAAGGCCTCCTGCTCTTTGCTGCTCCCATAAATCTGTGAGGCATCCCACCAGTGCGTCTCAGTATTAATATAGGACGGCGGCAAGTTGCGAGAGTTGGCGGGGCGCGTCGGGTCACTCGCTACGCGTAAGATCTTCATGGGATGTTCAGGCCAGGGATCATCATCACGCAGTGCAATCTGCCAGGGATTCTCCTTTTGGCTCTTGCCATGGCTGAACCAGTCACGCACCATGAATTGAACCCAGGCTGCCGCCAGCATGTTGACCGTTGTCGCGGGCTGGAACTTCTCACGCGTCAACAGTTCAAGGCTCACCGTGCGCGGGTTGGGGGTAAGGATTGCAGGCTCAGGTTCGGGATAGGTGTACTCAATGGGCACATTGCGGCCAAAGCGCGAACCAGCCATACCCATGGCCGGGTTTTGCAGATCGTTATGAGTGCCATCTGCGGTCCGCGACGTCAGATAGCTTGCCTGCATTGGTTCAATAGGAGGTTGGTTGATAGCGGGCTCGTGTGTCGTATCGTACAGGTTTTGCTGCCGCAGGATATTGCGTAGCCCGATCAGAATAAGCAATCCCAGTGGAGTGGGTACTTTATCCCATCCGACTGTATGATCAAGTGTCTCTGCAATTTGGTCATAGATGTGCCAGAACGGTGTCTGGCGGTAGCCAGACTGGGTCGTCTTACCGGCGGTAACCCGTTCGGTGGTAGCCCGTTGGCGTTGTACCAAAGCTATTATGCCTGCTGCGAGTGCCACCAGGGCCAGAATTATCCATGGAACGCGCTTTGTTGGTCTCATCTTCTTAACCTTTCTCTTTCAAACCGTTTAGCCCTTACGCGGTTGTGCAACGATAGCCAGGGCGGTGTTGACTCCCGAGATCGCAGTGAGCATCATGGATGCGCGCGAAGGGAGTTGCCCCTGGATACCTGCGAGTGCCGCAGAGAGCGTATCGGAAGCATGAATGGGTATAGCGTAGCGCAATGCGCTCGCTCTTAATTCCTCATCTGGCGCGAGTAGCTCGATACCGACGATGATGGTACGCACCCCAAAGAGCCGCAGCGCGTAGACGACAGCGTGGTTGGGATTGTCCCCGAACTGACGGGCCAGCAATTTGGGCGTGAATAGGGCAGCAGCCCCGTTAAACAGCCTGATTCCGGCAAGCAGGATACGTGCATAATCACGGTAGTGCTCAAGCTTATCAGACATCTATTTCTCCTTAATTTATCAATCTGTAGAAAAAGCTACCGGCAGGCCAATTGGCCGGGGAATCCATGGCTGGTTTCATACAGAAAAAGAACCTGAACATGCCTAAAGATTTGCCAGGTAGCGGATAGCCCTGATGCCTGGCAAGAAAAAGTACGCGCCTCCCACGACAGATACAAAACGTGGTAGGCTGTTTAACCGCTTCCGCACAGGCTTCGCCTGCATGGTAAACGTGCCTCCATCAGGGTAATGAGTGCCTATGATTGGATCGGCGTCGTCATAGAGTTCATCGAAGTGCGGGTTGTTGACCCACGTATGCTGAACGAATTCAAATTGCCGCGAGATGTTGGCGTTGAGACAAAGGAAGTGCAATCCTCGATCTTGATCCTCTGCGCTTGACTTCTTGACGGTCAGTAACTCCGCCGCATCGACCGGCGGTCCATACTCACGCCCGCGGCGAAGAATGCGGTGCCGCTTGCCGACAGCGATGGATTGCTCGGAGCCTGGTTGAGGGTCCAGGGAGTCACGGGGATTGGCGCGGCGAACATGGGCACCTATGGGACAATTAAAACCATAAGGGTCGGTCTGGTAGTAAGCGAAGTCATTCGCATCCGCCAATTGCGGATCGTCTTGATCCGGTGTTTTCAGGAGTGGAGCTCCACTGGGCCAGCGTCCAACCATCTGTGATGCAAGCTTAAGGCGAGCGGTGGGGTTGCTGCTGCCATCCGGGTTTTTGGTGGCCTCGTCAAGAAACTGCCAGAAGCCGCGAACATCCTGGCGCAATTGGCGAAAAACGAGGTAGCTGCCATTGCGTCCAAGATCCACGTTACCGGATCCACTACTATCGCGGGGAAGTAGGCCCTTTGGATCCATCACGGGCTTGATCACCGGCCTATCCGTATACAGACCATACTCGTTTGGATACCCGAGGACAAATTCTCCCGCTTTGATCGTGTTCATGGCGGTCTCGGTCTGTGGCAGTCCTTCCATCACTGGCTGCGAGATGCCATCGTGGAAGCCAAAATGCTCCTTGTTGCCAAGATCGACGGTGTCCAACTTCAGAACTTCCGTTAATCCACTGGCGGCGAATGTTTTTGCATAGGTATTGTATACATCTGAAAGCTCGCGATCATCTCCAGCAAACATCATGAGCACCATGTCAATTGGCCTGGTGCCGGGTACGCCCCAAATCCATTGCGCCGGTGAGCTTTCCTCTACATCGCCCAGCAGAAGGCTGCGGTGTGGAACAGCCATCCCATTGATAAATTCGTTAGAGAACATTGCCAATATCGCTGGCTCCAGGCCAAGCTTTTTGATGCCCGCGTACGTGAATGCAACATTGAAAGCTTTCTCCTCTGGCCTGGCCTGCCCGGCTGTGATCGTACCGGCCTGTGCATTCAGCCATATTTTTGCGAGTTGGGGATCGCTGATTTCAAGCAAAATGTAACAGGCGGCTCTTAGATTACCATAGCCGCGTATGATAAGTCCCTGGATGTCTTGAAGGTCGAGGGTATCAGCCATATGCAAATCCTTTACTCACAATAGACGAAGCCACTCTTCGGCCTCGGTCTTATTCATTTTGCTGTAAAGCCCAGCACGGATTTTGGCGTTGTTCGCAATATTCAATGCAATAAGATGATCGTAAGCTGAGTACCAGACCTGCGTTGGTATCTGATGTATACGCAGGTAGTCCTTAAAAGCCTGCTCATCTTTCGCGCCGCCGAAAATCAGCCAGCTGGTCTTCGGGAAGCCAACTCCGTTACTGAAGAAGGCGTTCAATCCCCAGGCAACTTTGTCGATGAAATCATCCATGTAGCTTTCCAGGCTGCCATCGTAGTTGCTGGCGAAGATCACGCGCCGCTGTTCATTGATAACGACCCACCGGGCGAAGTGGATGGTCTTTACCCCGGCGAGATTTTCCTTGTTGAAAATGTGGCGAGTGCCGTAATTCGCTGCCAGAAGGATGCCCCACACGGTCAGTCGCCGGAACCATCCAGGCTTGACATAACCGACGGCAGTAAACTGGTTTTGTGCTACGTGATCCTCAAGAGCTGCGAGATCCTGGATGTGCGCATCATCCGGCTTGAAATGTGGCGCAGCGTCGCTTAACTCATGGATGCGTAAGAGCAGTAACCAAATGGGAAGGACCGGGATGAGGACAGGTAATAGCACCAGCACGAGGAGCGGCATACCAACTATGTGCAGCGTTTCCTTCAGCTTGAAAAAAAGGCCTGGCTGCGCCGGGGGGGTTCTAGCCCAGCTGAGAGTTCGCTCACTGCGGATGTATGCCAGGATTTTTGCGCGAACTTCCAGGGAGGAGCGGCCCGACCAATCCTGCTGCGCATGATCTAGGAAGTCTTGAATGGCGTTTCTAAGCTGAGATTCCTGACGGATTTGTTGCGCCATCCGACCAACCGTGTTAACATAGAACACGCTTGTATTGACAATTTTAGATCGCAGGTATGCCAGCCGTCTTTTGCGCGTTATTTCACTGGCAGGGTAGTCCACACAGTGGCTGTAGATCTTGTCCAGCCCTTCTCCTGCCATATCTACCAGTTCATTCAGGAAACGACCCAGTGGGGCATCGCATTCGCTCATTAACACAAGGCTCGGTGCAATCACCGCACCGTTCAAATCGATTGATTCATCCAGTACGAACAACCGCGCAAAGTGGATATTTGAGAACTTGCCAAAGGGTATAACACCATTACACGCGACGTTATCACTCATGGTCTTGAGCAATTGCTTGATATCTTCCACCTCTCCAGCCTTGATCTCGGTGATTATGGTCAGTGCTACCTGGTGTGTCATACCAAGCTCCTCCTTACAAAATGGTGGTGCAAGGGCCGTGCCTCAGTTTTGAATAACGAATGTTTCCCGCAACCCTTTTTAGATGTATCGCGAGCTGTCATTTGAAGCGGTCTTCATGCTCCAGGGAAAGCAAGGGCAAAGTTTATCAACTTGTCTTTTTCCCAATACACTATGCCCAGATACAGGGTTGGAGCAACTTTGCGGATTTCATCTCTTATCCAGTGAGCAACAAGCGACGTTTGGGAGTAATCCAGGACAATGCACTCGTTCTCATCGAACCAGCTCTTGTCCTTGTAGACTTTGGCGATGATTGCTTTGATCCCTTGTGGCAAGATTTTGTTGCGTAATTCACCTCTTTCTGGATCAAAGACTTTGCCCCGCCAGGCAAAGATATGAGCGAACTTTGCTGCAATGCCGGTAAGTTCTGTGCCAGGGTCGATGATAACCGTGCCTTCTGCTTCGCCCGTAGGAATATCACCTGCCGGGCTATTGCGGTAAAGTTCATCAAGCTGAGCTTGAGACATCTTCATCATTTGAGCCACATCAAGAGCCATTGTATATTTCCTCGTTTTTGCCAATCGACATTGCCTTGTCAGGCTGCAGGGTTCAACATAGCGTGAAGAAGGGACCTTTGTGTAGAGTGAAACTGCATCTTGTCCTTCGATAATCTCCACGTTTTCTACCTACAGGCAAGACGTGCAGATATCTGTTTTTTGGGGGATGAATTTGCTGAGAAGGGACTCTGAGAGGGATGCATCGTCAAACCTGTAGGCAGGAGAGGTGCTTTCAGGGGCAGGTATTGTGTAGTATCGCCTGGGAAGCGGCTTCCCAGGCGATACTACACTTACCTACGCGTATTCCCAACCCATCGCCTGCAGCATTTGCTGCAAAGCCTGGGAGGCGCGACGAAACAGATCGGGCCCGCTGAAACCCTGGTACTGGCCGGCGAGAGCAAGGTGGGGCTCGAGCGAGAGGAAACCATCATAGCCGTCGGCCCGCAAACGCTGCAAAAGCTCGGGCCAGTGTGACACACCCTCGCCCGCGGGCACGACGCTGCCGTCGGAGCGCGCGTCTTTCACATGGACATACCGGAGCCAGGGGCGGATTGCCTCGTAGGCATCGGGGTAGGGCGTTTGCCCGCACTGAATGAAGTTGGCGGGATCAAAAACGGCTTGAAAGTGGGCATCGTTGATGCCTTGCAGCAGATCGACGCAGCGAACAATGGTATCACCATAGATATCTTTCTCATTCTCGTGGAGCAGGATCACGGCTGCAGCGCGCGCTCGTGCGGTCATTTCACGCAGCCGTCTCAGCACCTCGTCGCGGTACTCGGCTGGATTGACGGCACCGCGGTCACTTGCCGCGGGAGGATAGAAGGAGAAGATACGGATATAGGGCGTTTGCAAGGCTTGCGCCACTGTAATGGCCCGCTCGAAAAGGTGCAGGTGCTCGTTGAACGAACTATCGATGGGAACCTTCCCGATGGGAGAGCCAATGGCGGCAACGCCAATGCCGTGCGCGTCCAGCGTCTCCTTGACCCTGGTCACTTGCTGATCGCTGAGATCCAGTACATTCGTATTCCAGACGCCGCGCAGGTCCAGGAAGCGAACTTTCTCGCTGCTGAGTACCGCAATCTGTTCCTCCAGGTCAGGAGAAATCTCGTCGGCGAAGGCAGAAAGGCGAATCATGACAGTGTTACCTCCTGGTGGGTGCGGGCCGATTCATAGATGGCCAGAATGATCTCGACAGGATGTTTTGCACCATAGCCGTCAAGGAGCGGGGTGCTATCCGCACGGATCGCACGCATCATATCGGCGATCTGCGAGATATGGCTTCTGATGGCAAGCGCGGCAGGGTCCTGAGCTGCTGACTTATCCGCGGTCTCGGCGCGCTGGGCACGTTTGGCGGCACCAGCACCGTAGGGGCCGACCTCCTCGCTATCATCCCGCGCCAGGTGGAGGTAGCTCAGGTGGTCGTCCTCGATCAGCGCCGATCCTTTGTCGCCATAAATCTCGATGCGCGTGCTCGCCCCGGGATAGGCCCCCGTCGTCGCGGAAATCGTCCCCAGGGCCCCGTTGGCGAAGCGCAAGACAGCAACCGCCACATCTTCGGTCTCCATGCGATGCACCAGGGTGTCCGTGTACGCGAAGACGCTCTTGACCGGACCCATCAACCACTGCAACAGATCAATTGAGTGGATAGACTGGTTCATTAGCACGCCGCCGCCATCAAGTTCCCAGGTACCGCGCCACGCCCCGCTGTCGTAGTACGCTTGAGAGCGCCACCAGGGTATAACGGCGTTGCCGAGCACCAATCGACCAAAGGCCTGCTCCTCAACCAGGTCATGCACCTCGCGGGTGACCGGATCGAAGCGGTGCTGGCTAATGACAGCCAGCTTCACGCCGGCCTCTTGCTGCACCCGCAGCATCTCCTCAATCGCCTCGCGGCTGATATCCATTGGTTTCTCGACGATCACATGCCGCCGTGAGCGCATGACCTGGATAGCTTCCTCCCCATGCTGACCGCTGGGTGTGCAGATATCGACGACATCCAGTTGCTCACGCGCCAGCATCTCGTGAAAATCACTGTAGGGCTTCACGTGATATTTCTCTGCTAGCTCCTGTGCTCGTTCAGGGATGATATCTGCTACGGCAACCAGTTGCGCATCGGGCAAACTGGTGATAGCCTCCGCGTGGAGGTGACCGATCACGCCACAGCCAATTATTCCAAACCGTAGTTTCTCCGTCATACTTGATGTCTCCCTCGTATTCATGTTGTTGCTACTGCCCACCAAGATGGGCTGTTACTTCGGAAAAAAAGCGGTGAAAGGGCTCAACCGCATCGTCTATAGAACCATCCATGATCAGCAAAAAGCACGTGCGTCCTTGTTCTATCATCGCCTGCCAGGTGCTCACAGCTTGAGCGCATAGAAAGGTATCGGTATAGCTACCGAGGATAGGTTCCTCATGGTCGCGTGCCAGCACACGCAGACTCACCAGCAAGGGCGGACCGTCCATCTCGCTTTGCTCCGTTGAATGGTACGCCGCAGGCGCTCGCCGTAGTTTCACCGGTATGCCTAGAAGTTCATTACCGGTGATATGCAGGTGTGCATTAAGAGCAGAACCTACACTTGATGGTCGTTCACCGTTGACGGTGAGATCAAGATAACCAGGCGCAAGGTGTCTTGTGGATGCTGTGAAGGTTCGTAGCAGTGTCCTGGCAAATATGGAGGCGGGAGACCCTTGTATCTCCACTCCTTGCGGTGCAAGTAAGATGTAAGACATTCCACTGGTCGGTTCTGTATCAGAGCTAGTTGCAGCCCAATTCTTTGTGACCTGGAGTGGATCATCTTGAGCCCGTAGTACGCGGGCACGCGCTTTATAGTTTTCGACCGCAGGTTGGCCGGCAAAGGTGATGCGCTGTAAATAGCCATAAAGAGCCATGCTCAACTGCCAGCCCAGGAAACTTGTAGCCACAGCCGCTAACCGGTCTAGAGGTTCTTTCCTGGCGAGATAGGGTTGAGAGAGATTAAAGCTGTGCTCCTCCTCTGCTTGAGGAAGGTCAGCAACGACCCGTACATGGAGTGTGCCGCTCGAACGATAGCCTGGAGCTCCAGGGTTCAGGAATTGGTCGTCAAAGACAACAACACCTTTGCCACCTTTGCCTAAGCTCTCCTCCATCAATTGTTCTATCCAGGGTACGAGTGGTTGCCAGCCGTCTGGCAACCCCAGCAGCAGGCGACAGGCGCCATCTACACTGGCATCGCTCAGGGCGGCGGCCACTTGCACGAAGGGGTGATCAGCAGGCCGCTCCGTGGCGTGGTCGAGGTCGTACTCGTTCCAGGCCTGGCGCAGCACGGCTCGCAATTGCCCTGGCTCTCCTGTAGGGAGCCGATTTATCGCGTCTCCCGAAAGGCGCGTGAGGTAAAGAGCGGCAGGCAACAGAAATACCCGTGTGGCAGGCGCACTCATCCTCCCACCGGTGCCTGTCCCCCCGTCCAATTGCAAGGGAAGACTGGGCGCCTGCTGCTCCCGGGCAAAGTTGTCAAGATAGGAGCCGGGAAGAGTCATAACGAGCAGGTGTTCCGCCGGGCGTAACCCCGCCTGTTTCAAAAGATCGGTGAACCATGTGAGGTGCGTGATCGGCTCTTCGGATGTCATGCCCATCGATACACCAACCATCAGCACGTCACTTAGAAGTGTTTGCAAGAAGGCTGGATTGGAAGATGCTTTTCCAGCCAGCAATGCCAGGTTCCTGGCTTCCGCTATCTTCCGCACAATTTCGTTGAGGGCTGCCGGGTCGGTGCTGTCCAATGGGTAGATGGTCACCTGCCCTTTGTCGCGACCGCTGCAAAAGCCGAGATCGGTCAAGACACGTACAGCCATGATCGAGCCGCCCATGCCGGCCCAAATTACATGCCGTATACCACGCTCCCAGATTTCTCGCGCCTCTGCTTCCACTTGCTCCAGCATGGCGTTGTCTGCAAGCAGGCGTTGCACACCTTCGACCCAATCAAGCTTGAGCGCTCCATCCTCGCTGCCCAGCGTTGCCATAAGTCCCTGCTGCTGGCGCAGCTGCCTGACTGCATCATCCTTGATCAACTGTTGAAGCGCAGAGGATGGTCCTCCTGTTGCCATCAGTAACTCCCTTCACTACAGAATATCGAGCTGCGCCTCGGCCGCGCGTAAGACGCGGATAAAGTCAGGCAAGGCAACCTCGGGCTCCTCGATCTCGGGGTGCCAGCGCTTCTCCCACTCGAACGCGATCCACCCGTCATAACCGCCGCTCGCCAGCAGTCGCAGCACCTCAACAACCGGCACATCCCCATGGCTCATCAGGGTGTAGCGAACTCCACCATCCGTAGCTACCGAGTTCTTCAAGTGGACATGCCGAATACGGTCCTTGAGCTTCTCGTACGTGTCCGCCAGGGGCTCAGAGAAGAATCTGAACGGATGATGCACATCCCAGAGGACGCCCACTTGAGGATGGCGAACTGCCTGTATCACATCTAGCAGGTTCTGCACGCGCGCGAAGTCACCGTGAGATTCAAGCAGTACCTGAACGCGCGTTCCTTCAGCGTGATGGGCAAGCGCAAGTAGACCTTCGACTACCTGTTTGATGATCTTCTCACGCGACTGGATATCCGGGATGCGATCTCCGAACACGCGGATATAGGGCGTATCTAACTCGTTAGCCAGATCGATGTGGCGCTTCCCCTCACTGATGTTGGTGTCGATCTCGGCAGCCTGGTCAAAGCGACACGATGTGTCCAGGCATGGAATGGCTAAACCGCGCTCCTTCAGTTCGCGTTTAGTGGCTGATAGCCGGTTGCCTGTAAACGGCGCCGCCTTTGTCAGGTCCATCTCCCCCTCGACGCCTCGCAGTTCCAGTCCCTGGTAGCCGTACTCCACGGCCTTCTGGACGGTCTGCTCCCACGACCAGTCGGGACACGCCAGGGTGGTGAATGCCAGAGGGTAATGAAAGCCTTTCGATGTCATCCTATTTGCACCTTTCTCATCTATAAATACGCATGGCAGTGGCAAGCCCCATAGACGTTAACTTCAGCCAAAAAGTCCCTGTGTTCACGTGCTGAAGTTCACGCCTATGGAGCCCCCCTCCCGCCATCTGTCATCCTGAGCGCAGCGAAGGATCTCTCGCTGGGCAGAGTGTAGATCCTGAGCGCAGCGAAGGATGACAGCAGTACTGAAGTTCACACCTCTGGGGGCAAGCCCTGCCCCTGCTATAGAACGCATGGCAGATATAAAACGCATGGCAGAGAGCAGGGCAGGGGCAAGCCCTGCACCTACTATAAAACGCATGGCAGATTCGCCTATGATATCTATCCCTTTACCCCTCCGGCGGTCAGTCCCCCGATCAGGTATCTCTGGAATACCATGTACAAAATCACCACGGGCAGGGCGCTCACGACGGCTGCACCCATTAACTGGCCGTACAGGGGCAATGCTCCGCCTTCCTGAGCCGAACTGAAGGCTTGCAACTGTACAGCGAGTGTACGGGTCTCTGGAGACGTCAGCACGCTGGCAAACAACACGTCGTTCCAGCCTGTCAGGAAGGCGAAGACCAGGGCTACTACCATCCCTGGCAGCGCGAGCGGCACGATAACTTTCCGCAGGGCCTGCAGCCTTGTGGCCCCATCGCAGAGCGCAGCCTCCTCGAGGTCCATGGGGATGCTTCCCAGATAGGAGACCATGAGCCAGGTTGCGAACGGAAGCGCGAACGTCAGGTACGTGATGATCACTGCCGGGTAGGTTCCCACGATCCTGAGATGGAGCGCTGCTTGTGTCGACGCAAACAGCACAAAGAGCGGAAGCAGGAGCATCACTTGCGGGACGGTTTGCAGACCAATGAGCGAGTAGAGGTAGGGGCGGCGCCCGCGGAACTTGAACCGGGTGATGATGTATCCTGCACCAACAGCCAGGATCACCGCAATGATACTGGCGAACCCTGCGATGATCAGGCTATTGGTCAGACCTAGTGCCAGGTTGACTGTCGACCACATCTGAAGGTAATTGCTAAAGGCCCAGTGGGACGGAAGCAAGCTCGCGCCGCCGATCTCAGTATCCGGAGTGACCGAGAGCAAGATCGTATAGGCGATAGGTATCAATACCAGGACCGCCAGGGCTACGGTTGCAACAATTCGTACTGGCGGCGGCAGAATTTCCTGCGCATTTCTGTGTCTACTCATGATGCTGTCATCTCTCCCAATCGCAGAGCCCGGATATACATGAACCCGGGAATGAGCATAATAATCAACGTAATCACGGCCATGGCACCTCCTAACCCAAAGTTAAACAACTGGAACGAGGAGACGTAGATATTGAGAGGCAGGACATCTGCCTGCGCAGGAGGTGGTGTACCAAACAGCACGAACGGCAAGGTAAAGTTGTTGAAGTGATACAGCGTCGAGAGCAACAAGGCGAGTCCCAGAATATGACGTAACTGTGGCAAGACGACCCTCGTCAGCTTCTGCCAGGAGTTTGCTCCATCTATATCGGCAGCTTCATAGTGGTCGTGCGAAATCGACTGTAACCCTGCCAGGACCATGATGTAAATGAACGCCCACGAGGCCCAGGTATCCGCGATGACCATCGCCCAGAAACTGTTCGGGCCCAGTAACCAGTATGTGTTGATATTTGCCACGTGTATCCCAGCAAGAAAGCGATCAACCAGCCCGGTTCCGTTCAAGAACATCTGGCGCCATACCAGTGCAGTCACAAACGTGGGGATCACGTACGGAACCAGGTACAGCGAGCGAACGAAGGTACGGCCACGATACTGGGTGTTGACGGTGAGAGCAGCCAGGATGCCGATGGGCGTGATGAACAGGGTCGTCAGCAACGAAAAACCCAGGCTCACCCCCAGCGAGAGCAGGGCAGAAGCCCCGATCACATTGCCAGCGGTGAGGGCTGTCACATAATTGGCAAGCCCAACCCACGGGGCCTGAATCCAGCTCTTCAGTGTGTACTGATCGAGATTCAGGAAACTGATGTATATGGCGATCAGCAAGGGAATGCCGATGATTACGACGAGCAAGAGAACGCTTGGCCATAGGAGCCACATTGGTCGGCTACCAATGGCGCGAGCTTCGACACGCTCAGCGCTCACTATTGTGGTGGTGGCTTCTGGGGCGGTTTCTACAGGTTGAATGGACATATTTGTCACCTCCTAGGCCACGATACTCGCGCCCTAAATGTAGGGGCGCAATGCATTGCGGGCCGATAAATCGGCGATGGGCGCAATGCATAGCGCCATCATTCCTCAGTGCAATTGGCCCTGGATCTGCTGGTTGGCCTGGTCCAGCAGAGGCTTGATGTGCGACGGATCATAGCGGTTCGTCGCCACCTCATTCGATAGCTTGGAACTCACGCCGGCCAGTGAGACCTCAAGTGGACCCCATGTGCCCGTAAAGGGTGTGGGAGTGGCATTTTGTTCTGCCTGGACAAAAGCGGCAATCTTAGGATCCTGGCTTGCCAGGGTGTTTGCAGCGGCCGTGTTCGCAGGCAAATCACCAAAAGTCTTGGTGTACTGAATCTGGTGCTGCTCGTCCGTTACCAGGTTGATAAATTTGAACGCCAGGTCCTTCACGTTCGAGTAATCGGCGACAGCGAGCATATCACCGGAAACGATGGTCGCAGCGGGTACGCCATTCGGTGGCCTCTGTTGCATACCGTAAGGAACAGTGGGCATGGGCGCGAAGGCGTACTTGTCCGCTATAGACGACTTCTGAAGCGTGGGCGTGATGGTGGAAGTCGTCATAATAAGCATGCCCACCTTGCCATTGGCGAAGGCCTTAAGGGCATCACCAGTTTTCCACGCCATCGAGTTCGGATCGACGATCTTGTACGTAGTTGCCCAATCAAACCAGAACTTGACCGATTGCACCGCCTGTGGCGTGTTCATTTGTGCGGTCTTGAGGTCCTTCGAGATGAAGTCCCCGCCCATCTGCTCGGCGAACATCCACCAGATCTTCCAGGGGTCGAATGAATCCGAGGGGTCTAGCTCGGCCCCGTAAACCCCGGCCGAGGGATTCGTCATCTTCTGGGCGTCCTGAACGAACTGGGTCCAGGTCGTAGGGGGAGTAGTAATACCTGCCTTCTGGAACATGTCCTTGTTATAGACCATGGCAAAAGGACGCATCACAAATGGGACGGCGATCAACTGATTGGGTGACGACCCGGCCATCGTGAGCTGCTGCTTGAAGAACTTGTCCTTTCCACCCACTGCCTTCCAGTCCTGATCGGTGAGTGTAGTGAAGCCTTTGGTGGCCTGAGCGGTAGGAACAAACGTGGTACCAAAGCTAAATATATCGGGACCGCTCCCGGAGACAACAGAGGTCTGTAGCTTTGTTTGTTCCTCGTTGCTACTGCTGAAGGTGTCCCAGGCAATGGTGGAGCCGGTCGCCTTCTGAAATTCGCTGCCGATCTGCTGCATCCACTGCTTCTGCTGTGCAGGGTAGGTGGAGCTGTAGCCCACCATTACATGGAGAGTCTGGCCCTGGCTGCTACTGCTACTGCTGCCGCCACATGCTGCAAGCGCAAGCGACAGCAACATGAGCAAAGACAGCCAGAAGCCGGTACATCGGGTGTTTGCTTTCATCGCTTTGTTTCCTTCCCTGGCATCAACTCAAACGTTGATTCGTTTCCTTGTAATCCAACAACTTAAATGAGGCATCAACACAAAGTTAATTCAAGCTTTAGTTGAATATACGATAGGAGATACTATTCGCTAATGATTCTCTATAGTACACCGAATTTGCTTAGCATTGGTCATCCGAAAAACCTCATCCTTGCTAAACATGAATCGGTTAAGCACATCCCTAACACACCCGCGTACTTTCTTTATAACTTTAGACACGTTGCACTCAAGCAAGGGGTTTCATAATTATTGATGTATTGGCTTCTCAGGCCACTTCTTTATTAGATGCAAGCCTATCAATTACGCTGCATGCTCTTCGTGCGCCAGGGTACTGAAGGTTTCCCTCCATTGGATAGGCTCCTAATGTGACCATAGGTGTGCAGCCACATACTCCTCAATTTGGAGGCGTGACCACCCACCATTTCCAATCACAACACGATACGCTAGCTTCAACGCTTCATCTGGTTGCAGGGTATAGGACTCATCAAACATAAATGAGCAACTGACGCAGGCATAAGGGTCGTTGCGTACAAACCACTTGTTCGGATAACGCGGATTCCCTGGCTGATCAATGAACAAGACGGTTGATTGAGCGCCATTTCCATCATGCGAGCCGGTAAATGCTAGCCAGGGTGATTGCTTTCCCATACTATCCGGGCCTTCTAAACCATCGGCGCCGAGAATCCTTCCGTGCAGGAAAGAGCGTGGTCCGCGCCAGAACAGACTGCCGTAGCCCGCGTTGGGCCTGCCTTCTGTTGTCGGGGAGCCAAAGGCGAGCAGTTGCTGCGAGACATTGACCAGGCGAAATGAGAGATCCAGGCACCAGTAGCCACCCTCTGGATTGATCTCGCTGACAGCAATGTGGCGTTCTTCATCGATCCATGTCGCCCCGGTATGTGTGATCCACTTCAGGCGTTCGACACAGTGTACCTCATCATCGCAAGAGATTTCCTGCCAGGCGGTATGCTGTATGCGTCCATTATTATCAAGCTGAACATAACCCGATTCGCGGAGATAGGTCGGTCCACCCCAGAAGTTTTCCCCTGAAAGGTTGGCTATCGACAATGAGAGGCCGATGTGCCACAAATGATCATGTGGACGAAAGAGGCTGACTTCATTTCCAGCCAACGTTTTCAAGGGATGAAAATAGGGTTTGGGTGACTCAATAGCTGGAGTTTTGGGTTCATACACATAGGTACATAAAGGCTGGTTCTCATAGCGCAGCTCGAGAGCATCATGCAGTGTATGGATCAAGGTCGTTTTCATACCAGCAGGTCCTTTGCTAGAAACTGTTCTACTGCCTGTGGATCCTTATGACCGTTGACCAGCTACATGATAGTAGAATGGGTCTCCCCCACCGATTGAACCTCGTTGAACTGTTCGACCTGTCGCAGCGGACTTATAGATGCCAGTAATAAATTCGAAGGTAGGACGAACATCACGCGTACTAGCGAGCGGCCGTGCCCGCTGATCCATACTGTCTAGTAACTGGGCAAGCTGCGTGGTATGTGAGGCAAGTCGATCGTGTGAAAATTCCTGCCAGCGTGCCACCACAGACGTGTCCTGTGTTGATGGTGGTTGTGAAATGCGCCAGTGTTTGTTGGTATAGCTATACAGCGCGGTTAATTCCACGGATGCTTTCTGAAAATCGAAGCGCAGATAGGTTTCCTCACGAGGCGACAACACACTATTCACAATGCTTCCTAGTGCACGATTGTTGAAGCGCACTATGGCGAGGGAAACATCCTCCACTTCTATCTCGCGGTCAAGCGTTCCGTCATGGCGCTAACCTCTTCCCAGTCTCCAAGCAACCACAAGAACAGATCCATGGCGTGAATGCCGTGGCCCATGGTTGGTCCTCCGCCCTCGGTCGACCATTTGCCGCGCCATGGCACCTGATAGTAGGCATGGTTGCGGAACCAGGTCGTCTGACAAATGCCGACCAGTGGTCGACCGAACGCTTGTGTTTGAATCAGGTGCTTGAGGTGTTGGCTGCCTGACCCAAAGCGCCATTGGAACACGCTGCTACAATACGTTCCTGTTTGTTGTTCGACGGTCAAGATGTGGTCAAGTTCAGCCAGTGAGGTGCACAGTGGCTTCTCGCACAATACCCAGGCTCCCGACTCGAGAGAGCGTATGATCAGGTCATAATGCGTGTTTGGTGGTGTGGCGATCTGAACGAGGTGCGGGTGTTCTCTTTCCAGCATTTGTGCTGCATCCGTATAGAAGCGTGGAATAGCATGTTGCCTACTAAATGCTTCTACTCTCTCAGGAAGAACATCGACCGCTGCGACCACCTCTACCCGCTCTTTCAGCTCCTTGAGCGCCTGGATATGTAAGTTAGCAATAGCGCCGGTGCCAATGATGGCGACGCGATAACGTGTCATAGAGATCTTCATATGTTTAAGAAACGTTACACTTAAGTGAGGGGTTTCATAATTATTGATGTATTGGCTTCTCAGGCCAATTCTTTATTAGATGTAAGCCTCTCAAGTACACTGTATAGCCTCTCGATCAACACGAGGGAGAAATCAGGCTGCGTTGCAAAACAACCTCAAAAAAGTGCAAAGATACGCCTGTGTTAACGAAGCTTGAGCTTGACATCCCAATCTACGTGCCATACCGTATACTTAGAAATTAACCTGGAAAGGAAGGAGTTAATTCACTGATGACAATGAAATGTGGCGTTATTGCGCCCCAGGGTTGGCGCATGGACCTCGTCGGGATTAAAGACCCGGTCGAGGCGTATGAGACGATGACGGGCGTCGCCCAGGCAGCCGAGGAACTCGGTTACGACTCAGTCTGGCTCTTCGATCACTTTCACACCGTTCCCGTTCCCACGCAGGAAGTGACGTTCGAGTGCTGGATGAGCACGGCGGCACTCGCGCGCGATACCAAACGTGTGCGTATCGGGCAGATCGTCACCTGCAATGCCTATCGCAATCCGGCGCTGCTCGCCAAGATGGCAAGTACCGTGGATGTCATGAGCCACGGGCGTCTCAACTTCGGCATCGGCGCTGGTTGGTATGAGCACGAGTTCAAGGCCTATGGCTACGAGTACCCCGATGCCCCTACGCGCCTGCGCTACCTGCGTGAAGGAGTGCAGGTCATCCTCAAGATGTGGAGCGAAGAGGAAGCGTACTTTGAAGGGAACTATTACCATGTGCGTGGCGCCATCAATCAGCCGAAGGGCGTACAGAAGCCGCACATTCCGATGCTGATCGGCGGTTCAGGCGAGAAAGTGACGCTCAAGCTCGTTGCGCAGTACGGTGATGCCTGCAATATTGGCTACCTGGAACCTGAGGCTACCGCGCGCAAATTCGAGATCATGCGCAAACACTGTGAGAATGTCGGACGCAATTATAACGACATCCAACGTACGATCATGCTCAATTGCTCGATCGCTGAGTCGGATGAGCAGGCCTACCAAAGGGCGCAGGCAGCGAACTTCGCGCGCAACGTTGGGGGACCAGAGAACCTGCGCACTCGCTCGCTCGTCGGCACTCCCGAGGCGATCCGCAAGCGCCTGAACGAGTACGAGCAGATCGGAGCGCAAGAGGTGATCCTCTTCTTCCCCGCTGCGGAGCGGCTGGAGTCGCTACGCCTCTTCGCCAGGGATGTTATGGGGAAATAACTGTTCTGGGGCGCTCGCGCGAGCGCCCAATAAGGGTCAAGTGAAGAAAAAAGGATGGGATAAACGAGGAAGGAAGTTCGTTTCTGCATGAGAAGGGAAGACACCTCGCAGCCCGATCGCAGCAGCACGGCGATTACTACTGCGCTGGCGGGTGTTCAATGGCTCTTCTTCATGTTCGCCAACATTGTCGTTATCCCCATTTCCATTGGGCAGGCCTTCCATCTTCCTCCAGCTGTCGTCACTGCGTCTCTTGAGCGCGCGTTCATCTATACCGGCATCGCCTGTATCCTCCAGGGAGTTGTAGGACATCGCTTACCACTCCTGGAAGGCCCGGCAGGGCTATGGTGGGGCGTGATCTTGAGTTTGGCCGCGAGCACGCAGGCAGCGGGTCAATCTTTGCAGACCCTTGGAGGAAACCTCGAAGCCGGTATCATCGTCTCCGGCCTGCTCATTTGCCTGCTTGGGCTCCTGGGAGCTGGCTGGTGGCTTCGTCGCCTGTTTACCCCAGTGGTGACCAGCACCTTTTACTTCCTCCTGGCGGCGCAATTAAGCGGGATTTTTTTCAAAGGCATGATCGGGCTGACGGATGGATCAACCATTCAGCCAGGTGTTGCACTGCTCTCGCTTGGGCTCGTGATCCTGGTGCTCGCGCTCAGTATTTGGGGACCTGGACTTGTGAGTAACTTCGCCCTCCTGATTGGCATCATCGTTGGTTGGATTGCCTTTCGCTTGTTGTTTCCAGGCCAGTCACCGGCACTTGCACCGGCCGGCAGCGCCCTGTTTGCCATCTTTCCATGGGGAAGTCTCACCATCAGTCCGGGAATACTTCTCGCCCTTGTACTGACCGGACTGATCAGTTTGAGTAACACGTATGCATCACTCGAAGGGACAGAAGCGCTATATTCCACGCCCGTCTCGGCCGCGCAGTACAGGCGCTCATTTATCATTACAGGTTTTAGTTCCGTCGTTTCCGGTGTGTTCGGATTTGTCCCATATGCTCCCTACACCTCTTCACTTGGTCTTCTACGAGCCACGCGCATTCTCGGACGTGCGCCGTTCCTCATTGGAGCCGTGCTCTTCATCCTTCTTGGAGCCATACCCGCCCTGGGTCAGTTATTTGCGTCGCTGCCCATCAGTGTTGGCGACGCGGTTCTCTTTGTTGCCTATTTACAGTTATTCGGAGCGGCCCTTGACAACATTAAGGGAATGGCGTTCTCGTACAAGAGTATTTATCGTATTGCTACCCCGGTTCTGTTCGGGCTGGCTTTAATGACGGTACCGCCTACTGCGTTTAACAGTATTCCAGCTATTATGCGTACCCTCTTGCAGAATGGGCTTGTCATGGGGATCCTGGTTGCCATGATCCTGGAACATACGATTCGTTGGGATAAGCAGAAGTGATGGGGGTGGGCTCCAAATAAGGAACATACTATTCTCTTCTGCACGTACTCGGAAAAGATGAGAGATAGATGACGGGATCGGCAGGGAAAACATTTAGCGGCCCGCAGAGTGGGATCATGGTGTGGGATGACGCACAACTGACAGGTCCTCTTACTCACGCGGTGTTCCCGGTGTTGGCAGCAACGCACCAGGTGAATCGGGTGGCAGCTCTGGCGGTATCAGCCGCCGAAATGATTGCTTATGGGAAAGCGTACATGGCCCAGATTGTACGCAATGCGCAGGCACTTGGAGCAGCATTGGCTCGTCGTGGTGTCCCCGCCCTTGGCGAACACAAAGGCTTTACCACTACCCATCAAGTCATTGCCGATGTGCGCCAGTTTGGCGGTGGATTGGAAGTTGCGCAACGGCTGGCGCGAGCCAACATCATCACGAACAAGAACTTGATCCCTGCTGACAGGCCAGAAGACTGGGATCATCCAGGCGGGCTCCGTCTATGGACGACCGAAGTCACGCGCCTGGGAATGCATGAGACGGAGATGGAGACCATTGCAGATTTTATGGCACGTCTTCTTGTCGAGCAGGCAGCGCCAGAAGATGTTGTTGACGATGTCATAGCGTTCAGGCAACCCTACCAAACACTCTACTACTGTTTTGATCATGGCATGCCTGTCAACGTTCCAACTGCGTATCTGTTATAATCATAGGTGGCAGTGTCAAAGGTCCGGGAGTGTATTGCCGCTCCCCGGTTTTCATACGCGATAGGAGGACGCATATGGCTCGTAATGCCAGAGATGAAGAACGTGAAGAGCGCATCAACATGGAGATTATTGTGGATGCGTATGGCCCTGAAGAGCAGGCGGCAGGATGGTATAACTATCTCGACGATACCTTGCAATTCCCTTTTTCGGCCCGCTGTATAGCTCCCCGCGTGATCTCACCGTTGGAACCTGGAGATGAAGTCGAGGTCGAGGGAATGGCTCCCGCTGAGGAATGCGAACATGAGATGTTTGTGCTGATCCCGTGGAGACCTCATCAGCTTGCCGTTCCTTTGATGCAATTAGAGGGCATTGACGTGGATGAGGAGACCCAACAGGCCATTGAGGATTGGCACTATTGGGTAAACCGGGGCTACAAGTTGTAAGTCTCGCCGGTTTCAGGGGAGTTGGGGGAGATGCGTGATTATGATGGAAGATTTACTCACTTTCTTGCCCAACCCCATGCGGGCTTGAAGGTGACCACTTCCTTAAAGTCGTGGAGGGCCTCAATCGTGTCCTGGACTGGAAGTTGATTCTGTGATATATGCTTCCAGTCGGCCCGATCCACTGTTCCGATCACCAGGTAATCATTACCAACAATTTCCGGTGTGTAATCGGTAAAGAATCTTGCCAGTACATCCTCTAGCTCATCCTGGTGGGCGATGAGCAGATCACAGGTAGGACAGTAGCGGCACGTCTTATTGAGCAGCATTGGCTGCTTCGGGTCCACATGGATGAACAGCGGGAGCTTGCGCTGCCGGGTTTTGTTGCCGCATTGTGGGCAACTCGAAAACCGCACGTCTTTATAGGGATTGAGAAAGAAGCGGTAACGCGGTGCCTGCTTCCCAAGCTGTTTCATGGTTCCCTTTCTTTCAACCTGGCAAGAAAACTCGTCAGTCGCCCCAACACTGCCGTCTCCGGCTTTCCAACTCGTGGCTTTGCTGCTTGTGCATCTTCCGTCATGCTTCTCTCCTATCTACCATCAGGCCTCTTGATGTAGCCCAGCTATGTTTATCATACGCTACGAATGCTCGAAGGTAAATACATGGTCTATTGTGCCTATGCCGAAAGGTCAACTCTGAACAATTTCGCCCTCATCTTTCAGATTGCGACTGAGTCCGCGTTTGAGAGCATCGGTATACTCGTTGATCGCGCGAATACTTACCGCTGCATTGGGGACCAGTCCCTCGAAGCCGTGAAACGCGCCGGGATAGACGTGTAACTCGGTGGGAACACCAGCCTGCATGAGTCGCATCGCGTACTCGATGTTTTCATCGCGCATCAGATCGAGCTCACCGATACAGAGATATGCGGGCGGCAGGCCGGAGAGATCGGCCGCACGGGCAGGCGCAGCATACGGCGAGACGTCGCCCTGGTGGTTTTCGCCCAGGTAGGCTTCCCATCCCTTCAACGACGCGGGCCGACCCCATATCATGTCATCAGCGGCAATTTCGTGGCTCGATGGCGTGATATGCCGGTCATCGAGACAGCCGTAGAGCGGCATTTGAAATATCAGCTTGACCTCCTTGCGGTCGCGTGCCATCAGCGCGACTGCGGCACACAGACCTCCTCCGGCGCTTCCACCTCGAACTCCGATGCGGGTGGGGTCGATTCCGAGTTCCTCAGCATGGGCAGCCATCCAGCGGAGCGTGGCATAGCAATCCTCAGGAGCTGCAGGAAAGGTGTGCTCGGGCGCTAGCCGGTAATCCACTGATACCACCACGCAGCCCACCTCCTCAACGATGTGCCGGCAAGAGAGATCTTCCGTGTCAAGGTTCCCTAGCGTGAACCCACCCCCGTGGATATAGAGGAGCCCAGGCAGCGTTCCTGTTCTTGCGGCCGGCGTATAGATGCGGACGGGTACATCGGGTGCTCCAGTTGGGCCTGGAACGCTGCGGTCTTCGACCATCACCCGGTCGTTCTTAGGCTGCCACGCATTCGCGGCCGCGAGCATTTCTTCTATAAATTTTCGGACTTCGATCAGGTCGCTCGGTCGGTTGCTGAAGAAGGGCAACATCTGTACGAAGCCTGCTCTCAGCTCGGGATCCATAGACGCTTTGTACTGTTCGAAGTTCATGTGTTTGTCTGCCTTTCTAAAGAGAGTCGAGCAAAGGACTTCTTTCTCTAACTCGTCTTTCATCCCTTCATTATATTCTACCAGGAAGAGTTTGGTGATCTATTGCTCCCCATATTTGCCCACACGATCCCAGGCCAAACAAAAAGAGCATTCAACAGTATTGAAAAGAAGGTGATAATAGGGTAAGATGTATGCATGGAGCATACTTATTCACCCAAACACTTCGGGAAGTTGATTGGAAAATCGGTCAACACCTTGCAAAAATGGGATCGCCGGGGCATTTTGCATGCCCTTCGTAGCCCCACGAATCGCCGCTACTACACGCATGAACAATACTTGCAGTATCGCGGGTTGATTTCCTCTGAGCAAGGCAAAGTGATTGCGTATGCTCGCGTGTCCTCCCCTTCCCAAAAGAAAGACCTCGCGACTCAGAAGGAAGCGCTTGGCGCCTACTGTCTTGAGCATGGAGTGAAGGTCGATGAATGGGTCGAAGATATCGATTCTGCGCTCAACTACAAGCGCAAAGGCTTTAACCAGATCATTGAACAAATTGAGCTGGGTCAGGTCAAACGACTGGTGATTGGCTACCAGGACCGCTTTGTGCGCTTTGGCTACGATTGGTTTGAAGCCTTCTGTGAACGTCATGGAACTCAGATTACCGTCATGAATGGTGAGTCCTTCTCCCCAGAAGAAGAACTGGTGAGGGACTTGATCGCCATTGTGACCGTCTTTAGTGCCCGTTTACACGGCTTACGCTCGCACAAAAACGCGATTCGTGCGGCTGCTCTGGGAAAGGAGTGAAGCCGATGATCAAAGCCCACAAAATTCGTCTTCACCCTACAGAAGAGCAGAAAGTCTATTTTGCCAAAGCCGCAGGAACAACGAGGTTTGTGTGGAACTGGGCACTTGCGCAGTGGAATCGCCAATATGAAGCAGGCGAGAACCCAACGGCGTTCAAACTCAAGAAGCAGTTCAATGAGATCAGGCGGGAACAATTCCCCTGGACCTGGGAGGTGACCAAAAATGCCTCCGACCAGCCCTTTCTCGATCTGGGCAAGGCGTGGGCTTCCTTCTTTGAAGGATTGAAGAACGGGAAAAAGAAAGGCCGTCCCAAGTTCAAAAGCAAAAAGAAAAGTAAAGCCAGCTTTTACCTGGCCAACGATCAATTGGAACTTGGCGATCATCGTGTATGGATCCCCAAACTCGGATGGGTGAATATGGCGGAGAATCTTCGCTTCAAAGGAAAGGTCACAGGTGCACGAGTCACACGAACGGCTGACTGGTGGTTCATCAGCATTACCGTCGAACTGCCCGATGAGCCAGACAAGAAGACAGCAGCCGTAGGTCTAGATGTTGGTCTGAACAGGCTGGCAACCTTGAGTACTGGCGAGGGATTTGAGAACCAAAAATTCCTCAAAACGGCACTGGACAAGCTGCGTCAGGCCAACAAACGGCTTCACCGCCGTGTCAAAGGCTCCAAGAACCGGGAGAAGGCTCGCCGTCAGGTGGCCCGACTGCACTATCAGATCACCTGCCTGCGAGATGATGTCCTTCACAAGCTGACGACCCGACTCGCCAACTGCTACGGGATCGTTGGCATTGAGGATTTGAACATCAAAGGATTGATGAAGAATCGAAAGCTGGCTCGGAGCTTCTCTGATGCAGCGTTAGGCAAGCTCTTGAACCTCCTGACGAGCAAAGTAGAACATCGTGGTGGCGTCGTTGTCAAGATTCATCGCTTCTTCCCCTCAACCAAATCCTGTCATTGTTGTGGCTGGAAATGGGAAGCCATGGACCTTTCGGATCGCATTTTCCTGTGCCAGAACCCCAGGTGTGCCTACTATCAATTCCCGCAGGATCGTGACCACAATGCGGCGTTGTCAATACGAGACGAAGCCCTTCGCTTGATCGGGTTGGTTGATCAAGTCGTCACCGGTACTGGCTCGGACGAGGACGTAAACTTGGCTATGGACGCGGGGTAAGACCAAAAAGGCCATCGCCTTCAGGCTCCTACGGATGAAGTAGCAACAACGAAATTCTGTGTAGGTGTGTGCTTGCATACATTTGCAGATGAAAATTGGAGCAGAGTATGAGAGCATATCACCAGAAGGGAGAACATCATTCATGCAATACAGACGGTTGGGACGCGCAGGTGTGCACGTCAGTACTATTGCTCTTGGCAGTTGGTTAACCTACGGCAGCTCGGTAGCAGAAGAGGCCGCTATTCAGTGCATACACAAAGCCTACGAACTTGGCATCAACTTCTTTGACACCGCCAATGCTTATAACCGCGGCGCGGCCGAGAAGGTGGTTGGGGGTGCCCTGAGAGATTACTCGCGCGACTCCTTTGTTTTGGCAACGAAAGTCTATTTTCCGATGGGAGAGGGGCCAAACGATCGCGGGCTCTCTCGGAAACACATTATGGAACAGTGCCACGCCAGCTTGCGCCGTCTCGGAACTGACTATATCGACTTGTACCAGTGTCACCGTTACGATACCGAGACCTCGCTGGAAGAGGTACTCCGTGCGCTTGACGATCTCGTCACCCAGGGCAAAGCGCTGTATGCAGGTGTATCCGAGTGGTCAGCGATACAAATTGACGATGCAGTCTACACGGCACGCGAGCTCAATCTTGACAGGATCGCCTCAAACCAGCCCATCTATAACATGCTCCAGCGCTATATTGAGCGCGATGTGCTGCCGCTATGTGAGCGTGAAGGTATCGGTCAGGTGGTCTTCTCACCGCTCTCGCAGGGCATCCTCACAGGCAAATACAAGCCCGGTCAGCAGCCGGAGAAGGGTACGCGTGCAGCTGATCCTGAATCAGGGTCCTTCATGCAAGATTTAATGAATGATAAGGTGCTGACTGCCGTACAAAATTTGCAAACACTGGCACAACAAAACGGTTACACGCTCTCCCAGATGGCTCTGGCCTGGGTGCTGCGCAAGCAGATTGTCAGCGCAGCAATCATTGGTGCGTCACGCCCCCAGCAGGTAGAAGAAAACGCCAAAGCGAGCGAGATTACGCTCACCGAGGATGTACTCCATCAAATCGATGAGATACTCGGAGACGAGGTGAAGTACAGCCGATAGAGGTGTGTGCAAAAATTAGCTATCCGGCTTGAGCTCCCCTGAAAATAAAGATGGGATAATCGTTTTCATGGGCTCTGGTGCGTGGAGAGTGCATGAATTACTGTTGGCGAATGACAGAAAGAGTGCAACGCAACTACATTGCCTGAACAGGACGACCGCAAGGGATCGTCCAATAGGCGTCAACATCAGCCTCCCCTCTAGGGCGATCCCTTGCGGTCGCCCTGGCTCCTGAAGTTAACGTCTATGGGGACGATCCCTTGCGGTCGTCCTGAGGTGGGGCTACATCACGGGGGCGGTTTCGTACACCGAAATCTGGGCACCACCCTGCAAAACTGGGCAGCGCCTGGCCATCTCGACTGCCTCATCCAGTGAATCCGCCTTAATAACGGAGTAACCACTGGCCAAACTTCCCACTGCGCCGTCACTGACTGTTCCGTCGCTCGCGATGCGTTTTGCCTTCGGGATAAACGGATTGCCCGCGTCGACAAGGGCGCTCCCGAGCCCACCGAACCAGGCCTCCCACGCTTTCATGACTGCTGCCTGTTCGGCTTGAGTCTCGGGCATGCTGCCACCGCTATAGAGTAGTACAAAATTCGCCATTGTTGTTCCTCTTTCTTCTCACTGAATTTTTAAAGGCTTCAACTTTGCCCTTCTAGTAAAACGACGAATGGCGTCTGGCTAAATCGACATCATTATGAAGTTTAACTA